>CAJIBU010000038.1_pt1 | contig 36991 bp, 30 predicted proteins | sample 9199451 | NCBI WGS metagenome assembly CAJIBU01 (sample SAMEA7708315, study PRJEB35096) | sediment metagenome | biome: marine neritic benthic zone biome [ENVO:01000025]; feature: sediment [ENVO:00002007]; material: shallow marine sediment [ENVO:03000034] sea grass bed [ENVO_01000059] ... | reverse complement strand
AGGCCGTCGGTGCTGGGGATGGCCCAACCTGAGGCCCATCCGCCCGGCCCCGGCTCGTTCGGGAAGCTGGCGGTGTAGTCGTTGATGTCTTCCAACGTCTGCCCCACGATCAGCAGCGTCTTACCCGCCGGCGGCACAAACTTGCTCTGCTCGTACGAGTACACGAACGCGGGGTCGCCCTCGGTCCGGATCTTATCCACCAGGTCCGCGATGGGGTCGCCCCCGACGCCACCATCTCCACCGGTCCCGCCGACGCCTCCACCACCAGCACCAGCCAAGCCGCCGTTACCACCACTGCCACCTGGGCCCGTCGGGTCGCCACAACCCACGACGCGCAGCGTCCCTACGGCCAAGACAAAGAACACAAATGCAACTAGGTACCGCATGGCAACTTCCCACCCGACCCGTCCAAAGTGTGTCGCCGGGATGCACCGCGCTATACGTATTTCTTCGCTGCCGAGCCGATTCTGCGCGCAGTTTTTGCGTCCGGGGCCGTGCGGGTGCAGGGGGTGCGTAGCTGCGGCTGCGCCTCGCACGCGCCCACGGCAGCACGCTTCCGCGCTTCACGCATAGCCCGCCGCTTCGACGATCCCCCTACCCTTCCCTTCGATCAAGCCACGCCTCGATCGCGTCCACCATCACCGCCGACAGCGTGACTTCCTGATCGAAGGCGTACTTCCGAACCCGCTTGTGAAGATCGACCGGGAGGTGGATCGAGGTCTGCCGGAACCGCTCCCCATCCTTGGCGCGAAGAGCGCTTCTGGATCGGGCGTGGCGCGGGTCTTCGAGGTGGCAAAGCTCTTCATCGAAAACTTCTTTCTACTGCTAGCCGGCGGCATGGAGAACCCCGTGAACGCTTTTTCGTCCAACTTCGGCGTCGAGTCAGCGGGAGCGAACAAGGTGCGCGATGCACCGCCTGAGCTCGGCCGCGTTGCGTTCCACCTCGATCAAGGTTCGGCGAAGGGCCGCCTTTTCCTCTCGCTCCGTCAGCGCCTTCTTGAGCAAGCCGCCAAGACGGTTCTGCTCACGTTGGATCCTCAAGAGATCCTGAACCTCTTGCCGCGTACGTGCGCCTGGGATTTCCGCATTCAGAAGCGCTCGACGAACAAGCTCTCCGCGGGTGTATCCCGTGGCCTCCCGAAGAGCTTCCAGCCGGGAGAGATGTTCGTCCCCCACGCGAACGCCGATGAAATGGCGTAGACCTTTCACGCGTGAATCATAGGAACGGACAGACGCCTGTCTAGCATCAATCGCATGTTGCCCGTGCGAATAAGCCGAAGGCGTTGAGCACTTAGTCGGGCGCGGCGGAACGGACGTGGAACCCGTGGCGCGGACGGCCCGCAGTTTTGTTAAACAAAACTCCACCTTGCCGCAGCTAAGCTCCCTGTATGTTCCTGTGCATCTCCGCATTGTCCTGGATGAATCTGCTTTCTCGTGTTCGATCCGGGAATCCCTTTGAACATCTTGGACTACTCTGCAGCATCGTGTCTTTCCTTGGATTCCTTGGGACAGCTCTGCATCGTCCTGGATCCCTCTGTAGATCTCTGCAGAGGCTTGCATCCTCATAAAGCCCATCGGACGAAGAGGATCGAGAAAAAGCCGGGAGGGGCAAAAAAGCTTCCGTTTCAAAGAATACTTTGGGTCCGCAAAACCGATAACCCCTATGTGAGAGAAAGACATCCCTCAAACCCCATCCCTTGCATCGCTTCGCCGAAGCCCGCTTCACCGACGCTACCGCGCGACGCCTATCCGTACTTCCTGGCGTGTAAGCCCGACATCGAGCGGCTGCTTCGTGGGGGTTACACGATGTACCGCGTGTGGGAAGCGTATCGGAAGACGTCGCCCCCGTTTCCAGCCACCTACGAAACCTTCCGCACGTACTGCAGCAAGCACGGACTTTCAGGGCTTAGAAACGCGCCGATTCCCCAAGGAGCGTCTGAAGCGAGCCGCATCGAAGCCGCTCCGAGCAGGAGCTCGCCGCCCTCGCTGAAGGCCCAGGCCTCTCCAAAGGTGTGGCCGCGCCTTCCAGGCAAACCTAGGGAGTTCGTCCCTCGCCTCGAGGAGGACGAATGATTCCTGGTTGGCTCACCTACGCCCAAGCCGCGCGATACACGGGTTGGTCGGTCGGTCATCTTCGAAATCTCGTTTCCGCTGGTCGTATCCCGGTGTACGGACGACCGCGGGTGCGGCGTTTTCGCCAGGACATGTTAGACCTCTTCCTGACGAATCCGGACATGGCGATGCGGAAGTTCCACGCAGAAAGGAACGAGCCGCATGGCCATTAGAAAACTCAACAGATCATGGCAGTACGACTTCACGCTCGAAGGCCACGGGCGCCAGCGCAAAGCCGGCTTCCGAACCAAGGCCGAAGCGCGAGAAGCCGAACGACGAAAGCGCGAGGAGCTCCTCTGCGGGCGACGGCGCTTTGTCATGGCGGATGCGTGCACGATGTACCTGTCCGCGACCACGATGAAGCCGGGCAGCCGAGACAACTGCGCGCGGTTCTGGCGCGACCTCGAGTCGCACATCGGGCACCTGTACATCGAGCAAGTCGACACCTCGGTGATCGACGAGCTCAAGGCAGGGTTGCCAACCCACCTCGGACCGGAGTCGATCAACAACCGCCTCAAGATCGTGCGGGCGGTTCTCCGGTTCATGTGGAAACGCGGGCACCTCAAGTCGGTGCCCTACGTGCCAATGGAGCGCGCCCCCGAAAGAGCCGCCAACTGGTACACGGAAGAGGAGCGGGATCGGCTGCTGCAGGGGATGTTCGAGATGTTCCCGCAGTGGTACGCGTTCTTCTACCTCTCGACCCGGCTTGGTCTTCGCACGGGCGAGGTCTACGCGATTGCGCGAGATCGAATCCGGGATGTCCCGCCGCAGCTCATCGTCGATCGGGCGGTGCAGCGGGGCCACAAGGACCGGCCCGCCAGGCTCGGACCGCGCAAGAACAACAAGGTGTTGACCCTTGCTCTCACCGAGGACGTGGTCGACGCCATTCGCTGGCACATCCAGCAGGGGTACGCGGGTCCGGAGTTCCTGTTCAGCAAGGACGGGACCTTCCCCAACCGCATCTACTCCCACGCGAGACCGCTTCGGATCGTGCAGCGAGCCCTCGACCTCCGAGAGCTCGGACATCACCAGATCGGCCGCCATTCGGTGGCCAGCCAGGCCGCCACGAGCGGCCACTCCATCAAAGCGATCCAGGCCCAGCTCGGGCACACGTCGGCCAAGAGCACCCACCAGTACGCCCACCTCGGGCAGCGCGCGCAGCTTCGCTTGGTGCGGGATCTCGAGCCGGCTGCACCGCCTCACGTCAACGTCAGGTCAACGAGCGGAAACCGCTAGTCGAGAGGAACGCTGCAACAATCGAAAATCACACCGCAATCGCCGCCGCCCCAATTAAAAAGGGGCGACCCGGCACGGATCGCCCCTTGGAAGCTCGCTAACCTCACGACGAGCAAGCTCGCCGTTTGGCTCGGTGTACGCGTATACGCTGCGCACACCACGACCGACTTTGTCTGGATTTCGAACACTAGGCTCGTCGGCGGGCTTATTCAGCCCCTCCGGCTTTGCCCGACACGTCTCGACGCTGTGCTTCCCCGTCAGGAAGCCGCTAACCCTCCGCGTGAGCTTTTGGTCTCACTGGAAGAGCCTTGACCGAAACGTCCCGTGCGCTGCCGTCGTACCTCTCGACTTGTGGGTCTCGAGCTACCGAAGGCTCGCGTGGGTTGCCCCACACGTCCCCTTCGGACGAAGCCCCAGCGACGGTTTGGGTTTAGCAAACCGCCGTGATTGAGCTTCGCGACGACTCTCGTCGTACCTGAGCCCCTGGTTTTCGGCTCACCAAGGGCGCGTTTGGGATGCGCTTTTAATGGATCCGATGGCTCATGCCGCACTGCGGTCCGCTGCCGGCGGCTTTCACCCCGTGTGCAGCGGCCCTTGCCCAGCATGTTCAGGCCGACGCGTGCAATCCAGGTTTTTTGTTTTCAAAGATGGGCACCCGAACCTCGTGAGAATACCGCCACCGATTCCGTTTCGGCTTGCCGACGGTGAGTCGACGGATTCACCCCGTCGCACTCGCTTTGGCGGGCGCTCGTACCGTCGTAACGGCCGAAGCACCGTACCTCTGACGCGCCGTCGCGGTCGTCGGTTAGGCCCTTGCCAGATGCCTCCGACGCCCGTCTAGAATCTTCGCGGCCACCGTGCGGTGAAACAGGGCGGCGTCCCGATCCTAGCGCGCCTTCCGCCGATGCTGTTTACGTAGACGGCCCTCGCAGAGCTTTCGCCCGCTCGGACCCACGCATTTGCACATCGGCTTCTGCAATCTTCACGACCCACGGACACGTTCGACGCTCGATGCGCCTCCCGACTGCGAAGCCTTTCGGCCCCGCCTCTCGCCCCCGTGAGAGTGAGAAACAACAGCTTGCGCTGCTGTGGTCAGTTGGGTTGATTCAAAGAACGTCACACTCGCTTGCGCGAGCTTCCGACTCTTTTGTCTCGCATCGCCGCGTGGAGATCAACCGAATTCGCTTGTGGAAAACGCGTTTCTTTTTCCACAGCAAACGCACTTTTCCCACCCGCGATCCACAGCAATTCACATGCGCCGAACCGGTGCTTTGTGCTCAGGGTGTGGCTTCGGTGGGGATGGCGGGCACCGGCGCCGCTGCGGTGTTCAACGGCGTGGCCGTCGAGGACTGCGCGGGCAGGTCGGGCTCGCTGACCGGGGACGGCGCCGTTGGATCGGCCGTCGGAACCAGCGTCGGGTCGCCGTCCGTCACGAGGGTATCGTCCGTGAGTTGGGGCGCTTCGAGCGGCGCGTCGAAATCAAACGGCTTCACCCGAGGCGTCAGCGTGCCGTAGCGATCGACCGAAACCCATGAACCGTCGGGCATCACGTACGCCTGCACCTCACGGTCGTACCGAGGAACCGCCCAATCGATCGGCTGCTTGACCTGGCCGCGAACGCGCCCCGGCAGCACCTCGACGAAGAGCGGCTCGTCGAGGACGAAGTTGTAGCCGCCCTTGTCGAACTCCATCAGGTACGTCTCTTCTTCGTATTCGAACTCGCGCTTGTACACCATCGGCTGCTGGCCGTAGCGCGTGTGCGGCCGATGCTCGAGCACGAACGACATCAGCCGAACGGCGATGTGGTTGTGCATGCGGTGACAGCCGTGCGAGTGCCGCCGCATGATGCTCATGTAGTCGACCGAACCGTGGGTTCGAATGCCCTCGTCCCCGCCGACTTGAATCGTGCCGTCGGGGCCGCGGTAGTATTTGCGGTGGTACGCAGCGACGAGGCCGTACGCCGACGCGTAGCTCGGCCCGGTGGTATGGTAGTCGACCACGAGCTTGCGACGCTGCTTGGCGAGCATCACGCGCGGAGGCGTGCTCTCGGGCGGCACCCAAATCGGCGCTGCGGCAATACGGCTCCACACGCGCCGCCCGGTGGGCGAGCCCTTGTACTTGAGCATCACCGCGCCATCGATGAACTCGCCCCGCCAGCCACCGACCGTCGTGCCAAAGCGCGCGAGCGGGATCTTCTGGTCGTTGTATTTGACGAAGATCGTGAGCCGTGGCCGCCTGCGGACGGGCTGCGAGCGCTTCTTCCCGTTTTCGTCGAACGGGAACTCGAACCACACGTCGCCGCGATCGATCGCGACGCTGAGGTCCATCGAGTCGCTGTAGTAAGGAGGCAGCTCGATGCCACGAATCGCGACGAAGCGCTGCGCGCCAATGTCACCGAGCGAATCGAGCCATTCGTACGTGGACTCGGGCGTCTGAAGGCCAAACGCTTCGATGATGCGCTCGCGAAGGTCGGCTTCGAAGTTCGGAATCGGCAGCGTTTGGCCGTCCTCGGTTTTGAACGTGCGCGGCGTGTCGTCGCGCAAGGTGGACGTGCTGCCGTCTTCGATGACCTGCGCCGCGTGCATGGCGCGCTCGGTCAGCATGCGGATGACCGCTTCCTGCTCGGTCTCCACCGGCGTCTCGCGAAGCACGTCGAGCGTGTCTTTGCCGATGAAGCCCCAGCCATAGACGCGGTGCCGGCGCTCGAACTCGGCGAGCGCCTCGTGCGTGGTCCAGTCGAAGAGCCCGGGTGTGTAGGCGCCGCGGCTCGCGAAGAAACCCTCGCAGTCGAGACGCGCCTGCGCGGCTTTGATCGCTTCGATTTGCGGCCGAAGCGCACGGTAATTCTCCACCGCTTCCCACTCTTCGTCGCTTTGCACCTGCGCGCGGGTCACCTCGTCGAGGCTCCCGACGCCGAGGCGGGCGACGAGCGTAGTCATCTGCGGGCCGAGCTTTTCATAGCGGGCGAGCCGCCGAGCGGGGCGGCGGCCCTTCTCATAGGCGAGAAAGCCGTCGAAGCTGCGCAGGGTCTCGAGGTCGAGCGTGTCGGCGCACTCGAGCTCGCGCACCGCCTTGAAGCGGGTGCGAAGGTTCGAAAGCGTCGGCAGAATGCCGTAGAGCTCGAGGTACTGGTCGCGTTTGGCGCGGTAGCCGTGCCGGTCTTTCGGGAACTCCCCCCGCGCGAGCGCCAAATAGGTCTCGCGATACTCGCTTGGAATCGACTCCTCGTCAGGGGACGACGCTTCCGAAAGGATGTAGGGCGTCCAGTCTTCGCCGAGGTCCAAAATGAGGTTCCCGTCCTCGGCGGCCCGGGCGGCATCGACCTGGCGGCGGTTCTTGCCGTCGTCCCAGAGCGCCACCGGCTGGTCGAGTGCGGCGGGCGGCGCTTCGACGACGGGCGCCGAGGTGGGCTCCGGTTTGACGTCGCTTTCGAGCGGCGCGGTGACCGGATCCTGCTTCGGGGCGCACCCGTACACCGCGGCCCACGCCAGCACGGTCAGCAACCCCAGGCGCACGTTTTGCACGACCCGATCACCTTGAGGCCGAACGCGATCCGACGCAAGTTTGCGGGCCCCTCGCTGGACGGACCCGCCGGTGAAGGTGTTAGATGCCGCGGGGATGGCTGTTTTCGAGCGGCGCCGGGTAGGTCTCGTTCTCACTCCGGTCCTGTTTGCCGTCACGTGGTTCGCGCCGCTCGGGCTCGAGCCGCGCGCGCAGCACCTCGCCGCCGTGTTCGTCGCGGTGATCGTGGCGTGGGTCACCGAAGTGGTGCCGATCTCGGTGACCGCCCTTCTCATCGGGCCCTTGATGGTTCTCGTCGGCGTCACCGACAGCAAGAGCGCGTTCGCCCCCTACGCCGACCCGCTGATCTTCCTGTTCATCGGAGGCTTCTTCATCGCCCGCGCCATGATGCGCCACGGCCTCGACCGGCGCATCGCGCGCAACATCATGCAGCTCCGCGTGGTGCGCGGCTCCCCGGTGCGGATGCGCATGGCGTTCATGCTGACCGCCGTCGTGCTCTCCATGTGGATCAGCAACACGGCCACCTCGGCGATCCTCATCCCCATCCTCCTCGGCACCCTCCCGCAGGACGACGACAGAAACGCAGGAAGCGTCCTTGCGATCGCCTATGCCGCCTCGGTCGGCGGGATGGGCACGCTGATCGGCAGCCCCCCCAACTTCATCACGGTGCGCTTCTTGGAGCAGCAAACCGGTGTGCAAATCGACTTCTTGCAGTGGATGGGCATCGGCGTGCCGGCGGCGCTCGTTTTGGTCGTGATCATCGGTTTCGTCATGCAATGGCTCGCGCCCCCGCCCCCGACCGAGGCGAGCGTGGACGCGGTGTCTGCCCCCTGGACGCGAGGCGAAAAGGTCACGGCGTTCTGCTTTGGCCTCGCGGTGGCCGGCTGGACCATCCCGGGCATCATGCGCGCCGTCGGGGCGCCCCACGCGGACGCCGTGGCTCGCGCACTCCCGATCGGCGGCGTTGCAATCCTCGCGGCCGCTCCGCTCTTCTTTGTGCGCGACGAGGACGACGAAACGCCGGTGCTTCCCTGGAACGACGCCGTGCAGATCGACTGGGGCCTGATTCTCTTGTTTGGCGGAGGGCTGTCGCTCGGCGCGCAGATGTTCGAGACCGGGCTCGCCGCAGAGATCGGCCAGTGGTTCCTTCGCGTCACCGGCATCGAATCCCTCTGGGGCCTCACCGCGGCGCTCGTCGTGTTCACGGTGTTCTTCACCGAGGCGTGCTCGAACACCGCGTCGTCCAACATGATCGTACCGCTCGCCATCGCCGCGGCCGTCGAGCTCGACGTGTCGCCGATCCCGCCGGCGCTCGGTGTCGGCCTTGCAGCTAGCTGCGCGTTCATGCTCCCCATTGCAACGGGGCCAAACGCGGTCGCGTACGGCACGGGTTTGATTCAGCTCCCGTACATGATGCGCATCGGCTTCGTGCTGAACATCGTTGCCGTGCTGAGCCTCCTCGCAGTGCTCTTCGCCTTGAGCAACTTCTACGGCTGGAGCTAGCTTTGCCGTTTTGTTGAGGGCCCCCGCAAGGGTGAACCATTCTTACATTCCCCCACGTCGGAGAGGCACCCATGCGCACTGCACCCTTCCTCCTCAACCAGCTCAGGCCCCCAGGCAAAGGTGGCGCCGCGTTGACCCAAGCGGCCGCGTCGATCGCCCTTTCGCAGGGCCAGCCGCAAACGATCGTCGACGTGCTTCACGGACGCGCGTTTCGCTTCTACGCGGAAGGCCTTCGCCAATACTTCGCGATTCGCACGGGCTCGACCGCGCGCGCCGACCACTACGTTTCGAAGCTTCGCGCCTACGTCGCCAAGACCGACAGCGAAGACCTGATTCACGCGCCCGGAGTTCGCGCGCGCCTCTATCGCGCAGCCCGCGGCTACCTCCACAACCAGAGCAAGCCACACGGTGCGCCGACCCGAGCCGACCTCGAAGCGCTTCCTTGGCGCGCGCTGCCGTCTGCGCACCTTTCGGTGAGCCCGCTCAACGCGCTTCGCTTCGAGCTCAGCGCCGAGCACTCCGAGCTGCTCGAGCTTCGCCACGCTCGCGAGCTGAGCATCGACGAGCTGGCGTTCGTGTACGGCAAGACGCCGCCCGAAATCGAAGACGAAGTGGCACGGGCCACCGCGCAGGCGCTGCTCGTCATCGACGAAGACGCACTGAGCGATCCCGAGCGTTTCGGTCGCGTCATCATCGAGGCGTTCGCCCTCGAGGCCGCGCCGCGCCAACGAGACGAGAACGAGGGCATCGAGCCTCTTCGCAACGGTACGATCGTGGGCGGCCGCTACGCGATCGAGGCGCGTGTTGGTCTTGGGGCGTTTGGGGACGTGTACCGCGCCAAAGATACGGAGGTGCCCGGACACGTCGTGGCGCTGAAGCTGCTCCATCAGGCCGCACACTCGAAGTCGGCCAAGCAGTCCGCGCTCCGCGAGTTACGTTTGATCGCATCGGTGTTTCATCCGTCGATTGTTCAGTTCAAGGACCACGGATGGTTCGAAGAGCGCCTTTGGTTCGTCATGCCGTGGTACGACGGCGAGACGCTCGAGTCGCGGCTCCAGCGCGAGCCCCTCGGGCGCAGGGAAGCACTCAAGATCTTTCAGCCACTCGCTCGTGCATTGGCGGCGATGCATGCAGCCGGCGTTCGGCACCAGGACGTGAAGCCTGAAAACATCTTTCTCGCGCGCATCCCGGGCTTCGGCGAAGACGATGTGACGCCGGTGCTGCTCGATCTCGGCGTCGCTGCGACCGAAGCCGAGATGGTGGTCGCGGGGACACCGACATATTTCGCGCCAGAGGTCGCGGCGCAGTTCGCCTCCGTCGAGCGCAAGCCCCCGGTATCGCCCAAAGCCGACGTGTTCGCGCTGTGCCTCTCGCTTCGAAACGCGCTCGAGCCCGCAACACAGGAAGACGTCGCGGCGGGCGCGGTCGACTCTTTCATCGAGTACCGCGCGAAAGAAACTCCCGACCCCCCCACCAATCGGGGTTTGAAGTACCTCGGACCGTCGTTCAACCGGTGGCTGAGTCGGGACGCCGACCAGCGTCCGACCGCCGACGAGCTCGCCGAAGAGCTGTCGGTGCTGTCGCTTCCCGAAGAGAGGCGCAAACGGATCAAGACCATCGTCCGCTGGACGATCCCGATGGCGCTCGCGCTCCTTGGCGCGTCGGGAGCGGCCGTGACGGTGTTCTATCAGCAGGCGGAGACGCAGCGAGAGGCTGCCGAGCAGGCGCAGCTCGCAGCGCTGGACCTCCGCCAAGACCTCGCGGATACGCGGGAAGCCGCCGAGAAGCTCGAGCTTCGCTACGAGCAAAGCCGGCTCACACGAACCGAGCTCGCCAAGCGCCTGGCGCGCACCGACGGCAAGGTGGCGTCGCTCAAGCAGCAGCTCAAGGACGAAGAGCGGCGTCTTGGGCGCACTCGCGAAAAGCTCGCGCAGAGCCGCGAAGAAAAGGTGACCCTCGAACAGCATCTCACCGAAGCGGAGAGCGACCTCACCGCGACCGAACGCAAGCTCGCGAGCACGCATCAGAAGCTTGCGGCGCTCGGCGAAGAGCTGGTCGCAGAGGAAGATCGCGCCAAGCGACTCGAACGAAAGCTCGAGCGTGAGGGGCAGCGCCGGCTCGAGCTTCAAGGCGCCCTCGCCGCGCTCGAGGCGAGACTGAAGGCCGAGGCCTCCAAGACGGACGAGCTCCAAGACGCCGTGGCGCGCGCGGTGGCCGCGCAACGCCGAGCTGAGCTCGAGCTCGAGTTCGCCGAAGAGGAGCTCGCAGCGGTGCGAAGCCGGTCGCAACCCCATGCGCCGGAGCCCGATTCGGAGCCGGCCGCCGCCCCAACGCCCGACACCTGATGTGAATCACCCGCTGCGATCGATCCCGTCCGGGCTGCTTGGCGCGCTGACGCTCAGGCTCCTGGTGCTGCTGGTCTTTTCCACGGCACTGATCTCCTTCGTCGACGTGCCGCTTCGGGGCGAGGCGTCGCCGCTCGGCATCGTGTCGTTCGAGCTCGCGTGGACCCCGCATCGCGCGCTCGCGATCATGCTCGAGTGGCAGAGCCGGGGGGCGCTCGGGTACGCGAAGCTGATCCAGGCCGTCGACTTCGTCTACCTTCTGATCTACGGGCTCTTCTTCGCGTTTTTGGCAACGTGGGTCGGGCGGCGGCTCGACGAAGAGGTCTGGAGCGCCCGAGCTGCCTGGGCGGCGATCGGCGCAGCGGCGTTCGACGTGCTCGAAAACATCGTGCTGCTCTACGAGCTGCTCGCCTTCACGTCGCCCGCGCCCTACCCGCAGCTCGCCGCGTCGTTCGCGGCGGTGAAGTTCGCGCTGCTCGCGTTCTCGTTCGTCTACGGCCTGGTGGGCAGCGGGGTGGTGCTCTGGCGGCGCTACCGGCGCCCCTTGTAGCCCATCATGTCCTGCATCGCCGATTCGCTCATCTCGGCGATTTCGGCTTCTTCGGCGATGCGCTCGGCGCAGTCTTCGCACACCTTGATGCGGCGGCCGTCGGCTTTCACCGGCACCAGCTCGTCCACCTCGTCTTTGCACGATCGGCAAACCGGCATGACGTCACCTCGACCGCGGGAGAAATCGGCTCATCGACGGGAGCACGATGTTTTGGCGGACGGACCGCACCGCACCGCCGAACCCCGTCGGCAGGGCGCGAAACGCGATGTCGACGTGCTTCTTGTCAGCCTCGACGCCGTGCAGCGTGACGAACGAGGTGAGCAGCGACACCGCCCGGCGCACGAGCGGGTTCTTGCCGATCTTCGGGTCGCGCATGAGGTCGAGCACGATGCGGTTGCCGTTGGCCTCGGCGAGCACCGGCGAACGCCCTGGCATGAAGTTGACGAGCGTGCCGGGGTTGGACAGATCGAGCGCGCCTGATTTGATGAGCGCGGCCACGGGTGAATCGGAATCCCCGTTGAGCTTGAGGGTGACCTCCTCGAGGCGGAGCGCCAGCGTGAGCTCCTCCTCGTTGAAGACGATGCGCTCGACGAAGACCTTCGCACCGGCGCGGATTGGCGTGTGCATCAGGTCCACGTTGCCCGCGATGCGAAGCCCGGGCGGCACCGAGTCGATTTGAAAGTCCTCGACCTTACCGCTGCGCTCGGCCTGCTCGCCGAGCCAGCGAAGCGCCGCCACCGGAACCCCCACGCGAAGACCGATGGCGCTGCGGACGGCGCGGCCGAGCTCCTCGGGGTTCTTGAGCAGATACGAACGGACGGCGTCGACTGTTTCTTGGGCAGTAGGCATGACCCGGGGGAGTCTAGTGTTCCCGCGGCTTCACGTAAACGCCGAAATCCGCGGCCCCGGCTTACTCGGCCGGCGTGACGGTCGTCGTATCGCAAAAGCCGCGCCCGTCGCCGAGATCCGTGCATCGAGCCTGGACGTTGTTGATCTGCGGGCACTGGTTGAGGATGTTCGGGTCGCAGATGCGCTGGCAGGTCGGCCCGTTCTTGCCCTCGCCCTCACAGATGGCGCCTGGGATGCAAACACAGATCAACCCGAGCTCGCAGTCGAGGCTGACGTCGCACACTTGGCCGAGAATCCTCGGGACGAAGCCGGGGATCTCGAGGCGGCCCGGGAGGCACACGTAAAACGTCTCTTCGGGAGCCCCGCCCGCGCCACCGGCGCCCGCCTCGCCTCCTGCGCCTGCCTCGCCGCCGGCACCCGCAGCACCACCCGCGCCCGCGTCGCCACCTGCACCGGATGCGCCACCTGCGCCCGCTGCGCCGCCTGCGCCCGCTGCGCCGCCCGCGCCACCTGCGCCCGCCGCGCCGCCTGCGCCCGCTGCGCCGCCTGCACCCGCCTCACCGCCTGCGCCTGCCTCACCGCCGGCACCCGCAGCACCACCAGCGCCCGCGGCACCTCCCGCACCCCCGACACCGGTCGGCACGTCCTCGGTCCGCAGGCACGACGCGCCGTTGCCGCAGGTCGGTGTCTCCACCGCACAGCGTTGCATGCAAAACTTGCCGTACACCGTGTCCGCGCAGATCGACTCGCTTCGGCACTCGGAGTTCTGAAAGCACGCGTTGCCGTTGTTGACCGGCTGGGCGCACGCAACCCAAACCAAGATAGGCAGGACCAGAAGGAGCGCTCGAGCTCGACGCATCATCGCCCGGTATGTAGCAAAGACCCCCCGATGGAGCGATTTTTGTACAGTAGGCATCTCAAACGTGGACTGCAGAGCCTGCGGGAGGCGCCACGCGGTAGCACTGGGCGTGCTCGTCATACACCAGCAGCTCGACCCCGGCGTCGAGCGGCTCACGCTCGAGGGCGGCTTTGTCGGGGCGAAACCCGTCGGTCACCGGAATGTGCTCCACGCGCTTCACCCACGTCGGGCGCTCGGTCGGAGGAAGCTTCGCGGCGAGCTCGTTCCAAGCCGAAAGCGGAACGGGCTGGTCTCCATGCGTGGCGACGACTGCGGCGGCGTGCTGCGAGCCCTGGTGCTCCACCCCGTACACGACCACCTGGCGGAATTGATCGAACTGGTGGAGCGCGTCCTCGATCGAACGCGTGGCGACGAGGCCGCGCTCCGTGCGAAGCATCCGGCTCGCGCGGTCGACGAACCAGTAGTCCCCGTCGCTGTCGCGGCGAAGCACGTCCCACGTGACGAACCAGGTGTCGTCGGGCTCGAACACGCCTCGAAGGAGGCGCTGCCCGGCGTCGTCGCCCGCGGTGAAGCTCGCAAGAGGGTGGCCTTCGTCGAGCCTAGCGAGCAGCACCCCGGCCTCGCCTTCGTCGGCGCGCACGACGAACCCCGCGTCGTCGCGAGCGAACCGTGCGCCTTCGAAGTCGTAGCGCGCGAGCTCGACCTCGGCGCTGCCTGGGAGCGGCCGGCCGAGCGAGCCGACTTTTTCGCCCGAGGCGTTGGCGAGCACGGCGTTGCCTTCGGTGGATGCGTAGAACTCGAGAATGCCGGCCGGGCCGAATCGGTCGAGCACACGCTTCCAGACGCCGAGCCGGAGCCCGCTGCCGGCAAAGAGGCGAACCGGGTTTTCGTTGTCGGCGGCAGAAGGCTCTTCGCTCAACAGGGCGCGCAGCATCTCCCCGGCATAGAACACCACCGTCACCCCGTAGCGGCGTACGTCGGACCAAAAACGCGCAGGCTCGAGCGCAGTGGCGAGCGCGAGACGCGACCCTCCGACGAGGCCGCCGCCCACCGTCACCAGCATGCCCGCGGGATGGTGAAGTGGAAGGCAGCAGTAGACGGTGTCGCGCGGAGAAAGCGTGCACGCGGCCGCGGTGCCGTACGCCGAAAACGCCCACCGCTGGTTTGTGATCTTCGCAGCGCGCGGCTTTTGGCCCCTGCCCGCGGTGAGCATGACCATCGCGAGGTCGCGCGCGCAGCCGGGATTGGGCTCGTACCAGTTTGGCAGCGCAAGGTCGCCCGGGTCGATGAGCTCCATGTCGACGACACCTTTGGGAAGCGCGCGCTCCTCGTTGGCGCCTCCGAGCACGAGCACCTCGCCCGAAAGCTGTTTGCCGAGCGCTGCGCTCTCGGGGTCGGCGACGATGAAGCGTGCGCCCGCGGCGTGAATCGCCTCTTCGAGTGTGTCGCGCGGGCGCGTCGGGCTGAGGAGCAGCGGCACGGCGCCGAGACGGCTGAGCGCGGCGGTGACCGAGAGATAGCTCGGGCGCGAGCGCATCAGCACCGCCACCGTCTGCCCCCGGTGCACGCCGCAGCGAATCAGGCCACGCACGACCGCGTCGACCCTCCGGTCGGCCTGCGCATACGAAAACGCCCGCCCCTCCCAGAGAAAGAACGTGCCGTCGGGGTCGGCCGCCGCTTTTTCGGTGAGCGCGAGCCCGAGGCTCACCCGCGTGTCGGGTCGAAGGCCCTGGAGCACGCTGAGCCGCGGCACCTGCCAGCGAAGGCTGTCGAGCTGCTCGCCGAGGTCGGACGCCGAGCGGCCGAGCCTTTGCCACCACGCGCCGACGGTGCCGACGAGCGTTCGGTAGAAGAGCTCGACGTCGAAGTCCACCTCGTCGAAGCCAGCATCTTCGGGCTCTTCCGCCGGCGGCGGCTCGGCGAGCGCGGACGGTTTGGGGCCGACGTCCTCACACCATTCGACCCAGCTCGCGACGGTGGGCCATGTGAAGCGCATCGCGTGCTTGCCAACCACGAGGCCGAAGTGCCCCGCGCGCATCGACACCTCGAAGCACTCGGCGTGGGGCGCGGCGCCACGGATCGCACGAATCGCGGAATCGTTGGCGATCGTGTCGCGTTCGCCGACGAAATAGAGCACCGGGCAGGTGATGTCCGCCAGCGTCACCGTGCGGCCGCCCACCACGAAGCCTCCGGAGAGCATGCGGTTGTGCACCACGAACTCGTCGATGAACTTTCGAAGCGCAGGGCCTGGCCACGCCACGAACCCCTCACCGCCGAGAAACCGCCGGCGCGCCTCGCGTTTCTCGAGCGCCTGCCGGTCGTGGAGCTTGCGGACGAAGTCCATCAGCTGGCCGACTTCTTTGTGGACGGCGAGCACTTTGAAGCCGGTGCTCGTCAGAAAGCCCGGCAGCCCTTCGAGCTTTTCGAGCGGCGTCTCGAGCGCACCCTGCGCGAGCTCGAACACCCGCCCGGCAATCGAGTCGTCGATCTTCGGGAGGTTGCGGTGGATGTCGACCGGGCTTCCAAAGGTGACGACCGACGCGACACCGTCCGAAGCGCGGAGCGCCGCCGTCTGGTACGCGAACATGCCGCCCTGCGAATACCCGAGGAGATGCACGTCGTGGCCGGTCGCGTCGCGGACGAAGTCGATCGAATCGCTGATCGCCTTGATGTGGTCGTCGAGGGTGCGCGTCATCCCGCCCTCTTCGTCCTCGGGCGAGCCGAAGTCGACCACCCAAACGTCGAGCCCTTCTTCGTTGAGCGCGGTCACGCCACTGATGTCCGGCGCGACGTCGTAGATCTCCGCCGTGACCATCAGCGGCGGAATCAGGAGCACCGGCGCCTCGACGCTCGGCACGTGGTGGTCGCCGCCGTACCGTCGCAGCCTGGCGATGCGCGTTTCGCGCGCGATCTTGTAGGGAGCGTGCTGGGGCGCGGTGAAGTGGCCGAGCCGCGCCAGCTCCAGTGCGTTTTCGGTTGCCATCGCGAGCCGACGAAAAGGCGCGCGCCACCTTGGTTTTCGGCTGGTGCCTGGCATGGTAGCCGCGTTGACCCTAGCACTGCCGCGCATGCGCATCACCAGAGAGGACCTCGGCGATGCCGAACGAACGGTCCTTCGCAGAATCGAGCGCGTCTTGGAGGCGCATCCGTATCTCCGCGTGGACCTCGGCGGCCATGGCGACACGGTGCCCGCGCTCGAGCACGTGCTGAGCACTCGGCTCGCGCTTCTTCACCTCGAAGGGCCGCCCGACCCCGATTCGCCGGAGGCCGCCCTCCGGGATGCGCTCCGCGCCCGTGAGGCCGAGCTCGCGCGCGCCGTCGCGTCGGATCCCACCGCGCCCGGTGCGTGGCTTCGATACGAGACTGTCCGCCTGCTTCATCCCGACCCGGCCTCTCACGAGGGCTCGGCGCCGGCCCTCGACTCCGCGACGCTGCGCTGGGAGCGTCGGAGAACCGATCGCCCCGCGCGCACCATCGTCCTCGAAAAGCTCGCCCAGAACCGCGCGTTCTTTCGCCACGGTGCGATGCTGCCGCTCTACTGGCTTCGGCGCCGCCGCATCCGACGCTGCCTCCCTCACGCGGTGCTGCGCGAGCGCTCGCTGGCGGAGACGTTTTTTGCGGTCGAGCAGATCGGGCCGCTGGTCGACAACTTCGCGTTCGGCGGCAAGGCGGGCGTGCCGTGGTCGCCGAGGGTCGGCATCGCCGACATCGTGTTCCTCTACATGCAGCTCGCCGACGAGCTGCTCGACGAGCTGGCCGCGGCGTCCGGCGGACACCACGCGGTCGGCGCGTTCGTTCAGGGGCTCTATGATCGAGACCTCACGGCGCGACCGCTCGCAGGCCTCGAGGTCGATCAATTGCGAGCCCTCGGCGTGGACCCTGCTGCGCACGCCACCAAGTTCGGCATCAGCCTCGAAAGGCTCTTCGCAGCGCTCGACGACACCGCGCGCGTCATCGATCGGCTTCTCGATGAGCAGGAGCGCGACATACGCGACGCGGCGCACCTCTTTCTGCACCACTGCTTTCAAACCTACCTCGACGAGGCACTGCTTGCAGCGAACGCGCGCGACGGCAGGCCCGACCGCGTTCCGCTGGCGCAAGCCGCCTGGCACTTCTACCGCAAGAACAACCTCGTGATGATGCTCTGGCTCGATCTCCGGGCGCGCCTGCTCGGCCTCGACCCGCGCGCCCACGCAGGGGCGATTCGGCGCTGGGGGTATCTGCTCGCCTCGTTTCAGATCTTCGACGACCTGAAAGACCTCGCGCTCGACCTCGGAAAGCAACCGAGCTACCCGGCGCAGATCGCCGCCGCCGAGTTTCCCCACGAGCTCGCGCTGCTCGAGGCGCGCTTCGAGAATGCGCGCAGGCCGCTCACGCGCGACGACGTCGCCTGGGTCACCCGAAGCGCGAGCAACACGGTCCGGCGCTGTATGCAGTGGAGCCGCCTAATCGCGCTCGCCCACTTCGACAACGCCCTTCTCTACGCCTGGGACCAGCGCTGGAAAAAGAGCTGGACCCGGCGCCGCGGCTCCTTCAACCCGGCCGGCAATGGCCGAAGGTCCGGCACCGCGCGCCTACCCGAGCGCCTCGCAGAGCTGATTGCGACGCTCCGCCGCGCCGACCGGCATCGCTCGAAGCCTGAGGACGACGCGCGTCTTGCCTACGCGCTCGACGCCTGCGCGTACGACGGCGCTTGGCCGATCTACCGCGCGCTCTTTCCCAACGTGCGGGCGATGTACCGATACGCGACGCTCCGCATGTACATGTCGGCAACCGAAAAGGCCCGAATCGCGCGCCGCCTGCTGCACCGCCAGGGTGCCGCGGCGCTAATCAGGCTCGCCGACGCGGATGTCGACCATGAGGTCGGTGGCGATCTCTTCGAGGCTCTGCCTGAGCACGTCGAGGTCGAGGGTCTTCGGCACGCGGAGCTTCGCCATCGCCTTGAACAGGGCGCCGCCTGACCACGGCGCGCCTTCGCACTCGGTGTTGAGCTCGTCGACGTTGACGCCGCGCGCCGCGAGCGCTTCTGAAATGGTGTGCACGATCCCCGGCCGGTCGCTGCCGATCAGCTCGAGCACGATGGCGTGCCCTTCCTCTGCGGCGTCCTCGAAGCCGCGCTCGACCACCACGCGAAGCCCCTGCGCCTCGAGCGCCTGAAGCCCGCGCGCAAGCCCGTCGGCTTTCGCCTCCGGCACGCTCACCCGAAGAATCCCAGCGAACTCCCCCGCGAGCCGCGACATCCGGCTCTCGACCCAGCTCCCCCCGTGGTCCTCCACGACCGCCGACACCGACTCGACGAGCCCGGGCCGATCCTTCCCAATCACGGTAACGACGAGCGACTCCATGGGGACACTCTCCTACCCGTAATCACCCGAGATTCAAAGGCTTTTGAGGCAACGATCGCAGCGCCTGATCGCGCCCTCCCGCCGCGCCCCGAGAACCGGCTAGATCTCGCCTAGTTAGGGCCGTAGACCGTGCCGATGTTCGCGGCGCGTACGGAGCAGGTCGAACCGTTCCTCGCGATGGAGGTGATGGAGCGCGGGATGGCGATGGCGCGCGAAGGCGTCCCGATCGTGCAGCTCGGCGTCGGCGACCCGGACTTCGACGCGCCGCCCGAAGTCGTGGAAGCCGCCATCCAATCGCTTCGCGCAGGCGAGACCCACTACACCGACAGCCGCGGCCTCCACGCGCTCCGCGAGGCCATCGCCAAAAACTGCCTGGCGCGCCGCAGCGTCGCAGTCACCCCCGACCAGGTGATCGTCACGAGCGGCACCTCGCCCGCCATCCTCTTGTGCCTGACCCTCCTCGTCGAACCGGGCGACGAAGTGATCCTCGCGACCCCGCACTACCCCTGCTACCCGAACGTCATCATCACGTGCGGCGGCACGCCGGTGCTCGTGCCCACCGGCCCCGAAGACGGCTTCGTCATCGACGTCGCAAAAGTGCGCGCCGCGATGACGCCGCGCACCCGCGCCATCCTCCTCGCCTCACCGGCCAACCCGACCGGCGCCGTGCAACCGCGCGAGGTGGTCGAGGCCTTGAGCGGCCTCGGCGTGCCGGTGCTCTCGGACGAAATCTACGACGGCCTGACCTACGACGGCGCCGAGGTCACCTCCCCGCTCGGTTTCACCGACCAGTGCTACGTGCTGGACGGCTTTTCGAAACGGTACGCGATGACCGGCTTCCGCCTCGGCTACCTGATCGCCCCCGAGCCCGCGATGCGCCCGCTCCAAAGCCTGATGCAGAGCTTTTTCATCTCCACGTCCGAGTTCGTGCAGCACGCGGGCATCGCCGCCCTCACGCATGGAGAGCCGCACGTCGTCTTCATGCGCGACGAGTACGCCGCCCGCCGCCGCATGCTGGTCGACGGGCTCCGCGACATGGGCCTTTCGATTCCCGTCGACCCGCCCGGCGCGTTCTACGTGCTGGTCGACATGCGTCACCTCGGCCGCGACTCGCTCACGCTCGCCTTCGACATCCTCGAAAATGCGCACGTGGCGCTCGGCCCCGGCCGCGACTTCGGCGAGGCGGCGGAAGGCTTCATCCGATTCAGCTGCGCGACCGCCCGCGACGACATCGAGGAAGCGCTCCGCCGCCTTGGGCGCGTTCTCCCCGACCTCTAGCCCGCGACCCGCATCTCGCTCTGGCTCAGCCTTCGCCAAGCATCGACAAGAGCGCGGCCTCATCGATCACCTCGACCCCGAGCGACTGCGCCTTTTCGAGCTTGGTGCCCGCTTCGTCGCCGGCCACCACGAAGTCGGTCTTCTTCGACACCGACCCCGACACCTTGCCGCCGGCCGACTTGATGCGCTTGGTCGCCTCGGTGCGCTTCAACGTCGGAAGGGTGCCGGTGAGCACGAACGTCTTGCCGCTGACCGCCTCGACGTCGCGCACGTCGGCTGCCCGCGCGCGAAGGCTCACGCCCACGTCGGCAAGGCCCGCAAACACGTCGCGCACCGCCGCCGAGTCGAGCTCCGCAAAAATGCTGTCGGCGCTCTTGCGCGCAAGGCCATCGATCGCGCCGCGCTCCGTCGACTTCGCAGGCGCCACCAGCTCGATCGCGTCGTCGTCCCCGGCGGCGTATCGCCCCGCAAACTCCAGCAGCGCATCGGCGGTCTTGAAATAGTTCGCGAGGTCTTCGGCCATGGTCTCGCCCACGTGCCGAATCGCGAGCCCGTTGAGCACGCGCGCGAGCCCGCGCCCCTTCGCTTCTTCGAGCCCTGCTACGACGCGCTCAGCGCTCTTTTGCCCCATGCGGTCGAGCCCCGCGAGCGCGTCGACCTCGAGCCGAAACAAATCGTCCGGCGAGCGCACGTCGAGCTTGTCGACCACCTGGTCGACCAGCACCTCGCCCATGCCGTCGACGTCCATCGCACCGCGGCTCGCAAAGTGCCGAAGCCGCTCCCGCACCTGGTCGGGGCACACCGGGTTCGGGCAGTAGACGAAAATCTCTTCGCTCACCGCCTTTGTGCCGCACGTCGGGCACGCCTCGGGCGGCACGAACCGCCGGGCGCCGCGCTTGCGCTTGCTCTTGTCGACCTCGACCACCTGCGGGATGATTTCGCCCGCCTTTTCGACGAGCACCGTGTCACCAACGCGGACGTCCTTGCGCTCGAGCTCCACGAAGTTGTGAAGCGAAGCGCGGCTCACGGTCGTGCCCGACACGAACACCCGCTCGAGAATCGCCACGGGCGTGAGCTTGCCGGACTTGCCGACCGACACCTGGATGTCGAGCAGCTTGGTGGGCTTCCGCTCGGGTGGGAACTTGTACGCGATGCCCCAGTGTGGGTGATGCCCCGTTGCGCCGAGCCTCGGGTAGAGCGCGAGGTCGTCTACTTTGATGACCATCCCGTCGATGTCGTAGTCGAGCTCGCCGCGGCGGTCCTGGTAGCTCACGCAGTACTCGAGCGCTGCTTCCTCGGACGCGGTCTGAAACACTTCGTCGAGGTAGACGTCCGCGCCGCGGTCCGCGAGCCACTGAAGCACGCCGGTCTGCGTGGCCGGCAGCTTCACGCCGTCGTCCCAAGCAACCTGGTAGAAGAACGAACGAATCCCAGTTTCCTCGAGGCCGGCCGGGTCTTTGCGCTTCATCATGCCGGCGCAGCCGTTGCGCGGATTGATCAGCGGCTTGTCGAGCGTCGCGTTGAAGCGCTCAAACTCGGAGAGCGGCCAGTAGAGCTCGCCGCGAATCTCGATCTCGCCTTTGCCCGCGCGCTTCAGCTTCGTGGGCACGGTGCCGAGCTGCGCCACCTGCTTGGTGATCACATCGCCTTTGCGCCCGTCCCCCCGCGTCACCGCGCGGGTCAGTGCCCCGTCCACGTAGAGCAGCGACGCCGAGATGCCGTCGACCTTCGGCTCGACGACGACGCTCAGCTCGTCGATCTCGAGCTCTTTTTTGCGACGCCGAAACCACGCGTCGAGCTGATCGGAAAGCGGCATCGGCTCCCCGCTGCTGTCGCGCCGGCTCGGAGACAGCTTCTCGAGCGACAGCATCGGCTCGCGGTGCTCGACCGTTTCGAACCCCGCCGTGTGGTCGTCGCCCGGCTTCGTGTCGATGCGCTCCGACGGGTCGATCCCCAATCGGTCGGCCAGCTCCTGATAGCGATCGAAGAGCTCATCGAAGGCCGAGTCGGTGATCTCCGGCGCCCCAGCCCGATAGGCCGCCTCGTGGTGCCGGATCTCCTGCGCGAGCTGCTCGAGCTCCAGCCGGTCTTCGCGGCGGCCTCCCATCCAGCAACCTTGCCAGAATTAACCCCTCGAAAAAGGGGACAGTCCCCTTTTTTTCCCGGTGGGCTGTGACATTGGGGGGCCGCTCGGGCAGCTTGTTTAACTGGGGATGAGCGGGGAGACCGAGGAACAAAAGGCCGCGATTCGGCGGGAACGCGACGAGCAGACGCGGCTGCGCTCGCTCGCCGCCCTCTCACAGATGCTGCCCATGCTCGCGCTGATCTACGCGGCGGGCGCCGCCGTGTGCATCTACTTCCCGCCGTTCCTCCCGAACACGCCCCACGTCGTCATCTGCGCGGTCTCGTCGGCGCTCGTGCTTCTCATCTGGGCGGGCATGCGCACCGACGACCCGCGCTTCGACACGCCGGTGTCGGTCGCCACCATTTCGGTGGCTGCCGGGATGGGCCTCGCGATGTTCGCGGCGAGCGGAGAGATCAGCAACACCACCACGCTGACGATCGCGATCGTCACCGCCGGCGCTCTCCTCTACCGGTTCACGATGTACTTCATCATGGTCGCCGTCGTGTTCGCCGGCTGGATCCCGCTCGCGTGGAACGCCGCGCCCGGCGAGATCAGCTTGGGACTCACGCACCTTTGGGCCGCATCGATGGTGGGCGGCCTCGTGCTCTGGTCGCGACGCCGGCTGATGTTCCGCCTCTACATCGAAGCCAAAGAAGCCAACGAGATGCGCGCGCTCGCCACCGACCAGGCGCGCACCCTTCTCCAAGCGCGCGACGCGGCTCTCGCATCCGCGCAGGCCAAGGGCCAATTCCTCGCCAACGTCAGCCACGAAGTGCGGACGCCGCTCAACGGCATCCTCGGGCTTCTCCAGCTCATCGAGCCGTCGAGGCTGCCGAAACCGCAGGACGACTACCTACGCGAAGTGCACAAGTCAGGGCGCTCGCTGCTCGCCATCGTCAACGACATCCTCGACCTGTCGAAGATCGAATCCGGCGAAATGCGCCTCGAATCCGTCCCATTCGACATCGTGGCCATGATCGAAGACGTCGCCGTCAACTACGCCTCGGCCGCGCAGGCCAAGGGCATCGAGCTGATCACCCAAATCGGCGCCGACGTGCCGCCAGAGGTCTGCGGCGACCCGCTCCGCCTCCGCCAGGTGATCTCCAACCTGGTCAACAACGCGCTCAAGTTCACGGCAGAGGGCGAGGTCGTGGTGAGCGTCGAGCTGAAGCACCACGGCGTGGAGCACGTCGATCTCGAGGTTCGCGTCTCGGACACCGGTGTGGGCATCCCCGAGGACAGCGCCGAAACGATTTTCCGCCCCTTCTCGCAGGCCGATGCGTCGACGACGCGCAGATACGGAGGCACGGGGCTCGGCTTGCCGATCTGCCGCCAGCTCGTCGAGCTGATGGGTGGCGAGCTCCACGTGAAGAGCGCCATCGGCGAAGGGAGCACCTTCTTTTTCGAGCTCCGTTTCCAACTCGAGGAGCGGCTGAGCGAAGAGCTCGTCGCCGTCACCGAAGCGCTCGCCGGCATGCGCGTGCTCGTGGTCGAGAGCAACAACCGCGCGCGTGAGACGCTCTGCGCGCAGCTCGCGTCGTGGGACATGGAAGTCAACGGCACGAGCAACCACGACAGCGCGCTTCGTGCAATTGCGGTGCGCCCCCACCCCGACGTCGCGCTCGTCGACCTCCCGAGCCTCGGCCAAGACTGGCGCAGCCGCGCGCTGCGGATCAGCCAGTCCGCGCGCCTTCAAGGCAGCTCGGTCGTCGCGATTTGTTCGGCCCGGCACGAGGTCAGCGAGCTCGACGAGCTCGGCATCCACGTACACGTCGAAAAGCCGATTCGCCGCGCGAAGGTCGTGGCCGCGCTCCTCGAGACCTTCAACCATCCAAGCTCGCCGGGGCTCGTTCGAGACGAGGTCGACCGGCCGTCGCTGCCCACGATCGCCGCGACCAAATCCAAGTCGACGGGGATGAGGGTGCTGGTCGCCGAAGACAACCGGATGAACCAGATGGTGGTCGAGGCGCACCTGAAGGCGCTCGGCTACGAGGTCGACACCGTCGACGACGGCATGGCCGCGCTCGAGGCGCTCGCCGAAGGGCACGGGTACGCCGCCGTCGTGATGGACGGCCAGATGCCGAACATGGACGGCTACGAGGCCACTCGCGCCCAGCGTGCGCGCGAAGCACAGACGGGGCAGATGCGCGTGCCGATCATCGCACTGACTGCACACGCCATGACGGGAGACCGCACCACGGCCTTTGCCGCCGGGATGGACGACTACCTCTCGAAGCCGTTCACGCAGAAGCAGCTTCAAAAGGCGCTGGTTCGTTGGGCGTCGCGGCCTTCGAAAAACGTCTCGATGTTCCCGCCGGACTCGCTCGACACGTCGGTGACCTCGCAGCTCCTCGAGCTCGAAGAGGCCGAGCCCGGCTTCATCTGCAACGTGATCGACAGCTTCTTCGAAACCGCCGAGGGTGCGATCGCCTCGATGCGCACTTCGCTCGAACAAAACGACCTCGACGCCGTGCACGCCGCGGCACACATGGTCCGCGGGAGCGGACAGCAGCTCGGCGCCCGCCGTTTCGCAGCGACCTGCCTCAAGCTCGAAAAGTCGACGATGGCTGATGCACCGTCGATCGTCGACGACCTCGCGCAAGACCTCGAAGGGGCGCGCGACGCCTTGACGGACCTCGCCGACCGCGCTCTCGACGCCGCGTCGTAGGCGCGTTTGAACCTAGTTGCTCGGGACGCCCGCCAGCCGCGACGCGTCGGCCACCCAGCTATCTCGAATGGTGTTCTGGGGGATGCCGTCGACGTGCTCCGCGAGCCACTCGACGTCCGACGCCTCGAAGCGTGCGATCTGATGAAAGTGATAGATGCCAAGGCGGTTCAGCGTGCGCTCGAGGCTCGGGTCGACGCCCTCGAGCCGCTGCAGATCGTCTCGCGGGCCGTACGGCTGCACCATGACCCACGCGGGCGGCCGAGATTCGCCGCTGGTCTTGACCTCGAGCTCCGCCTCGCGAATGCGCCCTTTGAGCCGCTCGATGTCGTCGAGCATGCGTTCGTGGATGCCGTGAAGCACTTCGAGCTCGGCGCGAAGGCGTTCGCCGCGCGTTTCCGACTCACGAAGCGCGGTCTGCACCTCGTCCCGCTCCTGCACCGCAATACGAAGCTCACGCCGAAGGTCTTCAGCAGACTCTCGCGACGTGGGCCGGCCGTCGAGGTCGGCTTGCGGAGCTCGTTTGGTTTGCTGCATCGACCGGTTGCGCGCATCGAGCGTCGCGGTGAGCTGGCGCCTCGCGCGCTGCAGAGACTCCACTCGATCGTTTGCGTTGGAGAGGTCCTTGTGGAGCGAATCGATGCGGTCGCCCTGCGTGATCAAGTCGGCGCGCGCCTCCTCGAGCTCGTATTCGAGCGTCTTGATGCGCGTCGGCGCCACGAGGCGCCCCCAAAACGTCTGCACGAACCACAACAGGCCCGCGCCGAAAAGCGCCGCAACTAGCAGCGCGCCGATCATCTGCATCACGAGATAAGTCACTCTGCACCTCCCCCAAGGTCCGCCGCTGCGGCAACGAGCAAGCGCGCGCGCACGATCCGTACCCCCCGGACCATGCTTACGATGCGCTCCACCCTCGCCGCCTCTGACGCGGACTCGACCTCTCCGCGAAGCTCGACGTCACGCCCATCGACGACCGGGATCACTTCCGAGAAGCCAGTGCGATCGAGCACGCCCGTGACGCGGGTCGCGACGTCCCATTCGATTTGGTGTCGCGCGTCGCTGAGACACGAAACCCACACGACGTAGCCAAGGAAGACTGCCGAAACCGCGCTAAAGACTGCCTTCTTCCACATTGCGGGGTCTGCCTATGCAGTGCATTGAACTCGATTCGCCCGCAAAAAGCCACGTTCTGACAAATCGGAGGCGCTCGGACGGCGAGCCACCGCACAAATCGACGGGGTGCATCGCCCGATCGGGTGCTCGATCAGCCGTCGTTGGGGACAAGCGGCTGCTGCTCGACGACTCGAAAGAGGCGCTCGCGGCGATCGTCCGACCAGGTGTAGAGCGCGATCGAGTCGGCCTGGAACCGGGCCCCGCCGAGGTCGAGCCCCTCGGCCCAGCGGATCGCCTCTCGGCGCTCGGGCGTGGTGGCGCGTCGCTGAATGCGGGCGAGGGTCATGTGCGGCAGAGGCGGCCGCGTGTCCTCACGTGCGCCCGCTGCGTCGAGGAACGTGCTTCGAGCATCCGAGATCATCGCAGCAAGCGGCGCCTTTCCGTCATGGACGATCGCACAAAGCGCCGAAGGCTTGCGCGGCTGTCCGAGCGGCTCGACGGCAGAAAACGAGCCCGTAACAGAACGGAGTGTCTCGAAGGTGTCGACGCGGGCCCACGCCCGCAGGGCCGCGGCCTGCTCCACGCCACCGAGAAAGGCGAGCGTCACGTGAAAATCGGCCTCGCCGAAGAGCCGAACCCGGGGCGGCGGCTCGAGGGGGGGCATGCCCTCCACTTGCATCGGAAATGCAATAAACCAATTAGGCGACACCGCGCGAGGATAGGCCGGGCGCCCACCATTCGCGAGAGCCGATGTCCATTTCAGACGCCTTCAACGAATCTCTTCAAGCGCATCCGCTCTACACGTGGGCCGTCCTCGGCGTGATGGTGATGGGCACCATCAGCTTCGTGGTGCTGCTCTTCATTTCAGCGCCATACGGACGACACCTTCGGCCGGGCTGGGGGCCGACGGTCAACGCGAGGGCGCTCTGGGTGATCATGGAGGCCCCGTCGCCGATCTCGTTCGCCGTCGTCTACTTCATGTCGGAAAACGCGTTTAAGACCGTGCCGCTGATCCTCTTCGGCATGTACATGGTCCACTACGTGTACCGCTCGTTCGTCTACCCCTTTCGAATGCGCGGCGGCCACAAGCAAAAGCCGATTTTCACCGGCTTCTTGGCGATTGCGTTCAACACGGCCAACGGGTCCACCAACGCGTTCGCGATCACCGAGCTCTCGCCGCACCTCCTCAGCACGGCGTGGCTCTCGGACCCGCGCTTCATCATCGGCGTCGTCGTGTTCGCGCTCGGGTTTTCGATCAACCAGCACTCGGACGCCGTGCTGCTCAATCTCCGGAAGCCCGGCGAAAGCGGCTACAAAATCCCCTACGGCGGCTTCTACCGCTGGCTCTCGAGCCCGAACTATTTCGGCGAGATCGTCGAGTGGACCGGCTTCGCGCTCGCCGCCATGACCGTGCCCGCCTGGGTTTTCGCCTGGTTCACGGCCATGAACCTCGTGCCGCGCGCGATTTCCAACCACCGCTGGTACCTCGAGCACTTCAGCGACTACCCAAAAACCCGGCGCGCGATCGTCCCTTTTTTGCTCTGACCCACAGACTTGCCTCCCCCTGCCGATTGGCGCGACAATGTGCGGCCAGGGCGCGCGTCGTCGGGGAGGGATGAACGGTGGCCGACAAGAACACTCGCGATCAGGATCTGTTTCAGGTCGAGAACGCAACGCCGTCGATCGCGCCGGTCGACCGCATCGTGCTTCCGCCGCGTGAGGCGCTCAAACGCCGCATCCGGCGGCTGATCTTGGCTGCCATCGCCGCGCTCGTGTTTTTTCTGATCGCGCACATGGTGCTCGGGTGGATTCACTCGCGCCGTCTGGCAGGCGCCCTCGACGAGGTGATCGACGACGCGAGCCCGAGCGTGGTGAGCCACGCCCTCGCGCTGCTTCGCGACGACCCCAACGACTCGGTCCGCGCGCGCCTGCTCGCCACCGCGGCGCTCGGCGGGGACGGCGACAAGCTTCGCAAAGCCGAGGCGCTCCTTGCCGAATCTCCAAAGCCCAACGACCCCGACCAGCGCATCGCGCGCGTCTATGCGTTTCTCGCGGAGGGCGACCCTCGTGGAGCGCACGCCGAGGCGAACCTGCCTTCGAAGTACGGTGCGCAGGCCGACGCATTTTTGCTCGGGCGCGCCCGGATTGCGGCCGCGCGGGGGCAGTGGGCACAGGCGCTGCCAGACGCCGAGCAGGTGGTGGGGTCGCGGCCCGGCGCACCGGAGCCGAGTGCGCTGCTGGCTCGTGTCCTGACGCGCACCGACAGCATTGATGCCGCGCTCTTGATCTTGGACGCCAGCGACGAGACCTCGGCGACACGCATCGAGCGCGCGCGCATCGCAGGGCTGATGCAGGGCGACGAGGCCAAGGCGGTGGAGCTCACCGACGAGGTTCTCGGCGACGACGACGCGGCGGTAGTGCACAAGGCGTGGGCAGAGCTCATCAGGGGCGTGCTCGCGTATCGGCGCGGCGCGGTGGGTGAAGCCTACGCGCACGCGCGCAAGGCCGCCGAGCCCGAGCTTCGCGTCGATGAAGAGCTCATCGTGGAAGCCGCGCGTCTGTTTCTCGCGCTCGGGCGCACGGGTGACGCGCAGCGTGTGCTGAAGCGTTTGTCGAGCGGCCCGTCGGCCGATCTTTTTTCGCGCGCGCACGTCATCGCCTGGTGGTACGCGCAGTCGGGCGACATGCGCGCCGGGCTCGCCACGCTCAACGGCGCGGGTTTTGGGCCCGAAAACGAGGCCAAACCTGCGTTTCGAGCGCTGGTGATCGCCGAGCTGCTCGCGGGCTCCAGCAGGGAGGTCGAGCGGGAGCGGGCCCTCGCTCTCTATCGTGAAACCGCGGGCGACCCGGCGTGGGGCGTGGTCGCGTCGAGCGCGCTTGCGGATGCGCTTCGCGAAGACGGCAAGGCCGACGAGGCGATCGCAACGCTCGAGTCGGGGCTCTCCGCGCATCCCAATCATCTGGCGTTGGTCGACGATGCCGCCACGGCGCTCATCGGCGCGGGACGTATCGACGACGCGCAAAAGGTGACGTCGAGCGCGCTCGCGGCGTTCGATAACGAAGGATGGGCGCACGGCAGCCATGCGCGCGTTCTGCTCGCCAAAAGCGATTCGGGTGGGGCGTCGAAGGCGCTCTCGCGGGCGGTGGAGCTCAGCCCGGGGGACGCGAGCCTGGTCGCGCTGCGGGGCGACGCGGCGCGCTCGCGGGGCGCCGTCGACGAAGCAAGGGCGAGCTACGAAAAGGCCCTGCGACTCGACCCGGAGCAGCCGCGCGCACTTTCCGGGTTTGCCGCACTCGCGATCGACACGGGCGACTTCGCGCGGGCCGGGGAGCTGGTCGCGCAAATGGACAGCGCAAAGGTGCGTGACCTCCGCGCAGACGAGCAGCGTCTTCGCTACCTGGTGCGCACCGGCGCCGGGCAGAGCGGGACCACGGCGATGCGCAACGCGGTGACCCGGCATCGCACCGACGTCGGGCTTCGCCTCGCGGGGGCGCGCGTCTATCTTCAAGCCGAAGACCCGAACCGCGCGGTGAGCTACTTCCAGCAGGCCAAGCGCAACGGGGCAGACGCGCGAATGGCTGACACGGCGCTCGCACTCGCGCAGATCTACGCCCGACGAAAGCTCGGGGCCGAAAACACGCTCGAGCGGGCGCGCGAGGCGGTCGACGAAGAAGGCAATCAGCTGAGGGCGACCGCGCAGACCAAAGTGTGGGAGCTCGTCGTGAAGGCGCGGCTCGCGCTCGCCGATGAAAAGCGTGGGCTCGCAGTGCGCTACGCGAAAGAAGCCGCCGAGATGCAGCCGGACGACGCGGACGTGCACCTGCTCGAAGCCGACATCGAAGAGGACCGCGAGCGGTCGCCGGAGGTGCCGCTCCGAAAGGCCGCCAACGCGCCGGTGCCGATGCCGGTCGCCGCGGGGCGTCTCGGGGTGCTGCTCGGGCCCACCGAAGAGGGCTGCGAGATGGCGTCGCGCTATCTGAAGGCCAATCGCACCGGCCGGTACGCGGCGCGCGCGCGCGACGTGCGCCGGCAGTGTCAGTAGCGTCAGTCTGCGTCGAGAAGCCCGGACACGCGCTCGACCGCGTCGATGTACTCGCTGACCATCTCCTCGACGACCTGGCGAGCTGGCTTTCGCGTGTTCATCTGGCCGACGACCTGGCCGACCGGCGTGCCGAGCAAGGCGTCCGACCCTTCGGCCCCGGACTGTGCAAAGCGCGTGATGCGCTGCGTGGCCTCGGCCGTCGCCATGAACTGAAGCGGCATCGGCAGATAGCCCGGGCACTCGGGGTCGTCGTCCCACGCGCGCGTGTAGTCGGTTTTGAGCTGGCGCGCGGGCTTGCCGCTGATGCACCGTGAGCGCACGGTCTCGGTGGAGTCCGCAACGAGAAGCTTGTCGACGAGCGACGGAATCGAATCGCTTTCCTCGGTGGCGAGCCAAATCGAGCCCGTCCACACGCCTGCGGCGCCGAGCGCCATGGCGGCCGCCATCTGCCGGCCCGAGCCGATGCCGCCTGCGCCGAGCACCGGCGTTGGGGCCACCGCGTCGACCACCTGCGGCAGCAACACCATCGAACCGATCTCGCCGGTGTGACCGCCGGCTTCGAAGCCCGACGCGATGACGATGTCAACGCCGGCGTTCTTCTGCTTGATCGCCTGTTTGACCGTGCCGCAGAGCGCGGCGACCATGACGTCCTTGTCGTGCGCCTGGCTGATGATGTCTTCGGGAGGCGGACCGAGCGCGTTGGCGATGAGCGCGATGGGGTGGTTCATCGCCACCTCGAAGTGCGCGCGGCCGCCGGACGCGGACCAGCCGAGAAGGCCGTCGATCTGCTGGACGTCGTCGGGAAGCGGAGGGACGCCAAAGCGGTCGAGCAGGTCGTTGATCCACTTGCGGTGCGCAGGCGTGATCATCTGCTCGAGCTGCCCTTTGTCGATGTCGCCCTGATCCTTGCCGATGTATTTGGCGGGGATCACCGTGTCGACGCCGTAGGGCTTGCCCCCCACGTGCTCGTCGATCCACTTGAGCTCGAGCTCGAGCTGCTCCGGGCTGTACGCCACCGCCCCGAGCACCCCGAGCCCCCCCGCCCGGCTCACCGCCGCAACGACATCGCGGCAGTGGCTAAACGCAAAAATCGGAAACTCGATCCCAAGCCGCTCACAAATCTCTGTCCGCATCCGCCAAGAACCTTTCAAAAAAGGGGACAGTCCCCTTTTTCACCACCCTTTGAAAAAGGGGACTGTCCCCTTTTTTTCTCTAGGTAGAACGTGTTCTAGTTTGGGGGATGCGGGGGGCGGGGTCAACCCGTTAGAGGGTGTCGTCGACTTGGTCGGTCCAGGCCTCGGTGTCGTCGATCATGGCGGTGAACCAGTCGAGGACGCTGACGTCGCCGATCTCGGTCAAGAGGCTGCCGATTTGGATGCCGGAGCCCGGCTCCGGGGGGTCCTCGCCAAGGAGGGTGGTGTGGGCCGAGCCGGCAGGGATGAACCGCTTGTACCGGTCGGGGAACATGTCGGTGGTGCGCGAGGTCTCGGCGAGCAGCGAGGTGGTGAAGTCGTTGGGGTTCACCATCAAGAACGTGACCGCGATCACGAAGTCGGCGCTGAAGCTCAGCGCGCTCATGCGGACGTTTTCATCCGCCGCCAGCTGCCACTCGATGAGGCGCGTGGCGTGGCCGTTGCTCGTGCAGTCCTCACACGACGCGGGCACGAGCCCGCTCGCGTTCCAGCCCGCGATCAGCGTCTCGTTGATGAACTCGGCGTCGCCTTCCTTCGCCACCCCGATCCCCGAGTCGTTGAAGACGAGAATCTCGGCGTCCGGGTAGTAGAAGCGCACGAGCGGAAGGGCTGCGATGGTGCCAAACGCCCCGCCGCTGACGCCCGTCAAGAGAATGCGCGGGGGGTCCGGAAAGCTCGCCTTCGAAATGTCGAGCGCGGCGGTGAGGTTCTGCAGGCCGCGCTGGTAGCCCATGCTTTCGTCTGGGCCGCCCTCGGAAAGAATGCTGTTCGGCAGAACGCGATCGACGTCCCCTGCAAACAGCGATCCGTCGCAGTACGGCAAATACACGACGTCCCAATCGGCTACGGGGTTGCCCGCAAAGCCAGGATTCAGAATCCCCCGCTCAGGCAGCGAGTTGGTCTCCTCGAACGCCGAGCAAAACTCGTCCCAGCAGGCGCCACCGCCCTGAAGAAAGATCACCAGCTCGTCGGCGCTACCCTCGCGCGTGTCGATCGTGTACTCGGTGCCCCGAAGGCAAAGCGGGCCGCGTGGCTCGGCGGAAAGGTCGCTCGGCACGTCGAAGCGGTAGGTCCTGATGCCGTCGACAGGCTCCGGGTCGTTCGCCGGAGAGAACTCCCCGACGAAGCGGTCGAGCCCCTGGTCGTAGAGCTCCTGAAACGCGCTATCGGTGCCGCGCATGCCGCCCGCGCCACCGGTGCCGAGAAGCTGGTCGACGTTCTGGCTGTCGCCGCCACATCCAATGAGCGCGACGCCCGCGCTGAAAATCCAAGCTAACCGTCCAAACCTCATGCCGAACCTCCGTGATTCTCGTATCAGCCGCCGAGCGGCGAGTCGTTCCTAGTGTGCTGCGTTTCGGGCGTCAACAGTGGTAGCCTCCGCCGCGATGCGCATCGTCCGCCTGTTCTGGGCCGCCCTGCTCTGCGCCTGGCTCGTGGCCAGCGCAGGGGCTGTCGCGCAGGAGGCGAAGTCCGAAAACGGCGAATCTCCGGACGCCGAAGAGCCTAAAGCCGCAACGCCTAAAGCCGCAAAGAAGGAAGAGCAGACGTCCGAGCCTGAGCCCGATGCCGAAGTGCGCGAGGCGCTGGTCCTAAAAACCGCCCGCGGCGAAGACGTTCAAGAAACCGCCGCGCCGGGCTGGCCCTACCCGAAGGCCTACGCGTCTCGCCCGCTCACGATGCTCAAGTACACCATCCGCGGGACGTTTCTCTTCAACGTGAAGCGCGCCATCCCTGGCGACACGGTCGGCATGGCCCGCGGCAAGCCCTTCATCTCGATCGACATCGGCTTCGCGTTCGCGATCATGGACAACCTCGAGGTGGGCGTCTCCAACTACCGGCTCGCGTCGCCTCCGCCGCGCGTAGGGCAGGCGCTCTTTCCGATCGTCGCGTCGCCCAGGGGTACGTTCGGCGACATGCCGCTCTACGTTCGCTACAGGTTTCTTCAAAAGGACTACGTCGAGATCGCCGCCGACTTCGTTCTGTCGATCCCGACGTTCACCAACCTGTCCGCGACGCTCGGGTTCCCGGTGCGCATTCGCACCCGCCGCTCGCTCACGTTCGACACCGGCTTCGAGCTCGTGCTCTTGACGAACGGCGCGGGCCTCAACGTGGAAACGCCGGTCAAAGCGGTCTACAACATCCGCCCCAACGGGTTCGTCTTCGCGGACAGCGGCTTTTCGTTCCAGAACCTCGCCCGCAACACCACCGGCGGAAGCGCGCTCGACACCAACCTCGCCTATCCCGTCGCCCGCAACCAGGTGTTCATCCCGCTCGGCGTCGGCGGTGGCTACACGCACGTGATCAAGAAGATCGTCATGCTCGACGTGTTCGCGCGCTTCGGGTGGAACCCGTTCGCCTATGTCAATCCCGCGGGCGGCCGGAGCGCGGTGCCGGTCCGCGACACGTGGCTTCTCACGGTGGGCGTGATCCTGCACACCAACCCCGACGTCCACAAGTGAAGCCTCGACCGGTTGGGCGCGCGCAGGCTCAGGCCTCGATGCCCGGGCTTGGAAACGCGCCGTCGACTTCGAACGCGCCTCGGGCAAAACGCGTGCGCGGCCGCAGCACGGCAGGCCCTGGCTCGAGCTCGACACGCGCGCGCGTTGCGGTGCACACCCACTGCTCGGGCCGAAGCGGCTTCTTCTGGCTGAACACCGGCTCGAAGAGGCCGACGTTGGCGCCGCGCTCGGGGTCGCGCGCCGAGGTGAACCGAAACGCGGTGACGCCCGATTCGCGCATCGACGCACCAAGCGGCTGCGAATCGCGATACGTCACCGGCGACGAGATGCGCTCCTCATACTGGTCGAAGGGGGCGCGCGTGAGGTCCGCGCCCTTGCCCGTTGAAATCCGAACTTGAAAGACGGTGAGCGGACGCGTCAGCGGCTCGATGTCCGCGGCGGTTCCCTCGAGAAAGAGCAGCACGTAGTACGCCTTTTCGGCAAACACGGCGCCCTGCGTCTCCGCGCAATAGAAGATGCCGCGCTCGCGGCGCGTGCCGAAGCGCGAGCCGTACCGAAGCGGCGGGTGCCGAAACGGCGTCGCCAACAGATAGTGAAGACCGACGAAGCGGCGCCCGGCGGGCCACGGCGGCTTGGCGGAGTCGACGAGCGCTTCGAGCACCTGCTGCTCGTCGTCCGAGTCGACGAGCTTGCGCGTGGAAGTCACGTGCTGCGATTCGACCGCTCGCCACGCTGCGCCCGAAAGCCGAACCGGCTCAAATCGTGCCGCGCATCGCGTCCAGATACTCTGCGACATCGACCAGCCCCTCCACCTTCTTGATGCGCTCGAGCGGCACCCCGCTCACGTGCCGGTTGTCGGCGAGGAGCCACGCCTTGGCGTGCGCCTCGTTGCCGCCGACCAGCGCGTCGAGGCTCCGAAACACGCGAAGGAAGAGAAGCGCGAGCTCGCCCTCCTTGCTGTCGAGGGGGAGCGGCTCCCGCTTGTGGTTGCGGATGCGCGAGAGAGTGGACTCGCTGGCGCCGACGATCTCGGCGAGGTCTGCCGCCGAAAGCCCGAGGGCCTCGGCCGCGCGGAACAGCGCCTTGCTGACCACGGCCGCTTCATCGACGAGGCTGGAGGCTGCAATCGACATCGCTCGTTCCTTTCAGCAGCAAGAATAGCGCTGAAATATTGCTAGCGCAAGAGCGGCGGCGGGTACGGAACCAAAAAGTCTTTTGTTAACAAGCAGTTGCCGGGCGACACGGCGCCGCCGCCCGGACGGTTGCTCTTGAAGACGACGGACGCCTCGATGACGTCGAGCGGCTGGGCGGCCCAGGCGACGAGGGCGGGCTCGTTTTCGGCGGCAAACACGAACACGTCGCGGTCGCTGCGCACGGCCGACCAGGCGACCTCGCGCTCGTCTTCGTTGACCTCGGTGGCGAGCACCAGCGCGTCGAGCGGATAGGTGAAGCGCACGCGCCACACCGACACCACCTCGTCGTCGTTTTCGTAGATCGCGACCTCGTCCCCGAGCCAATTCAGCGCGAGGACCCACGCGGCCTCGTCGCTGAGCCCGCGGCGGCGCAGGAAGCCATAGACGTACCAAGCCCCGAAGCGGTTTTGCACCTGCACCTCGTTGCCTTCGACCGGCGCGGGGTGCGCCTCCGTCGGGAACTCGAAAGGTGCGAGCGCGGCCTCGAAGCCGGCCATCACCTCGAGCGCCGTTTCAGGAGGCGACTCGAACGCCGCCGCGCGCCCGGGGAGCCCACCCGAAAGCGTGGCCGCGGTCATGTAGTCGAAGCCGTACGAGTACGGGAAGTTCGACGCGGAGTTGATCAGCGCAACGTCGGGGTTGCCAGCGGAAAGCCGGGACGAGTCTTCGCGCTCGCTGTGAACGTCGTCCCAATCGATCTCGTCGCGCGCGTATCCGAGCTGCTCGTAGGCCCATGCGAACGAGCTGTGCATCGCGTCGCCCTCGATGACCCCGCGCACGCCCATCACACCATCTTCGGTGTCGGCGTCGCGGCTCACCGTGGAGAGATTGAACTGACGGTCTTGAATCGCGTGCGTGAGCTCGTGCGCGAGCAGCACCTGCGCGCTCACCTCTTCGTAGTCGCGATTCACGACGGTGATGCCGCCGCTGCTGCGGCTGTAGTACGCCGCGATTTGGTTGATGCGATAGTCGAGCTGCGTGGACGTGAGGCTTTCGGCGACCTCGGGTAAAAAGCCGAGCAGCCGAAGCCCACGGCTTCGCGCGTCTTCGCCGGAGAGTTGGTCGAGGTTGACCCCGGCGCGCACCTCGTTGGCGTGCTGGTCCACCGAGATGGTGCGAATCGGCGGAAGCGAGCCCTCTTCGCCGAGCATCGCGGCAACCGATTCGTAGATCGTGCGCTGACACCCGCCGTTGCCGATGTTGCAGTAGAGCTCGTACGGAAGGTCGGTGCGGACTGGAGCGGAGTCGCCGCCGCCGCACGCTGCAGTGACGGTGAGCGCCACGAGCCCGAGCAAAACGCCACGCCGCCTCGTTGGCGCCGATCGCAGAAGAAAGCCAAACGTCATGGCTTCAATATGGTGGCAGACGCGCCTTCGTCCAACCTAGAAAACGAAGCTGCCCTGCCCTGGGTCCCAGCGAACGGCGCGTGCCCGTTGGAGCGCGATGTTGCGCTCGAGCCGCCTGGCTTTGCCCTTTCGAACGCCGAGCATGATGCCGCTGATGAGGGTCCCGGTGAGCCCGCCGAGCGTGAGCGGCAGGCCGATGCCCGTGAGCGCCTTGCCCGTGCGGCTGCATCGGTACTCTTGCTGGCCGTTCGCGTTGGTGAGCTCTTGGCAGAACCGGTCGGACGGAATCAGAAAGGCGAGGCCCACCACCGAGGTCGCGGCAAGCCCAATCAGCGCGTTGCGCGAACGCCGGGAGCTCGACTGGAGCTCTTCCAGCCGGAACTCCTGCCAGGTGGGGTTGGGCTGCGGCTGCACGACTTCGAGCTGAACGTCGGGGGTCTCAGTGACGACTTGCCCTTGCGCGTGCGCCGCGACGGTGAATGTCGTGGCGAAGAGCAACACGCTGGTGACCATCATCGACTTCATGCGGCACCTCACGTCTGCTTTTTCTCATGCATGTGCGCTTCGAGCCAAGAGGCAATTTCCGGAAGCGGGGCGCGACCGCGAATGACCCCGTCGACGAGAAAAGCCTCGGCTTCGTCGGCGGTCGCACAGAGCTCGAACCCGTTGATGCGAAGAAAAATCGCCATCGTCGCAAAGGCGACCCGCTTGTTGCCGTCGACGAACGCGTCGCCGTTGGCGAGGCTCTGAAGCAGCGCCCCCGCCTGTTCGCTCAGCGAACCATAGTAGCCCGAGCGCGGCCGATGGAGCGCTGCGTCGAGCACGCCCAAATCTCGAACGCCGCCATGCCCGCCGTAGCGTTCGATCAGCATCGCGTGGAGCGCCAATACCTCCTCGACCGTCGGAAAGAACGTGGACGGCACCGGCGGCTCCTTACTTTGCCAGCCGCGCGAGCAGCTCGTCGTGCTTGCTGATCACAGCCTCTGCAGCCTCGCGAAAGGCGGGCCGGACGCGCGACTTGGCAAGGTACTCCTCGACGGCTTCCGTGAGGAGGCTCGAGAGCGTGCGGCCTTGCTCCCACGCGTATGTGCGAAGGGCTTCGAGCGCTTGCTCGTCCATTTTGGAGCTGAATTTCACGGACTTGCCCATCCACCGAGCGTGCTTGACGTGTCAAGATACGTCAAGACTTGCTCGCATTCGAGCCAAGATGTCGCCGATAGCCCCAATCGTCGAACCACGGATTCGGTGCTAGCGT
>CAJIBU010000048.1_pt1 | contig 37057 bp, 32 predicted proteins | sample 9199451 | NCBI WGS metagenome assembly CAJIBU01 (sample SAMEA7708315, study PRJEB35096) | sediment metagenome | biome: marine neritic benthic zone biome [ENVO:01000025]; feature: sediment [ENVO:00002007]; material: shallow marine sediment [ENVO:03000034] sea grass bed [ENVO_01000059] ... | reverse complement strand
GTCGACCCTTCTGGCCGATTCCTCTACGTCGCGAACTTCGCAAGCAACGACATCTCTCAGTTCGGAATCGAGCCCGATGGAACGCTCAGCCCCTTGGCGCCGGCCACCGTCACCACGGGCAGGAGCCCGTACTCGCTTACGATCGATTTGTCGGGTCAGTTCGCGTACACCTCGAACGTGGGGAGCGACGACGTTTCCGAGTTCGGAATCGGATCCGATGGCACCCTCAGCCCACTTTCGGCGAGCAGCGCAACCGTCGGCACCGATCCCGTCGCCGTAATCACCACAGTCAGAACGGAATAGCTTCCAACCCGCAACGACTAACCAATCCTGGAGCGGGAAATGGGATTCGAACCCACGACTTCAACCTTGGCAAGGTTGCACTCTACCACTGAGTTATTCCCGCAAAAGAGTGGCCAGGGTTAGCTCGCGAGGGCCTGCAGGTCAAGCTCGACGCAAAAAGGTGCCTGGCACCTTTTTCAGTCGTAGCGCAGTCCGTCGACGGGGAGCATGCGGGCGGCCCACCAGGAGGGGGCGATGGTCGAAAGCGTGCAGATCAGGAGCGCGATGGCGATGGTGACCGCAAACACGGTGGGGTTCAGCACCACGGGGAGGTGGTCGATCAGGTAGACCTTGGGGTCGAGGGGGAAGCGGATGCGGTCGAGGTACGCGACCAGACCGCCGCCGACGACGACGCCGAGCAGCGTGCCGATCACGCCGACGACGACTCCCTGCACCATGAAGATCGTGAGCACGGTGCCGTCGGTGGCGCCCATCGCCTTGAGGATGGCGATCTCTCGCTTCTTTTCGAGGACGATCATGATCAGCGTGGCGATCACGTTGAAGGCCGCGACGAAGATGATGGTCGCGATGACGAGCGTGAGTGCGATCTTCTGAACCTCGAGCGCCGTGAAGAGGTTGCGGTTGAGCTCGGACCAATCGAGCGTGTGGAAGGCGCCGCCGAGCCGCTGCTCGATGCGGCGTGCGAGCGCGAACGAGGTGTCCAAATCGTGGACCCGAAGCTCGACGCCGGTGACGTTGTCGCCTTCGTCGAACAGGCGCTGGGCCTCGACGAGGTCGGTGTAAACCAGGCCCGAGTCGTACTCCTGAAAGCCCGCCTGGAACACGCCGATGACCCGGAACTCGCGCGAGCGGGTGACGGCGCCTTTCGTGTCGGAAAGCGCGAGCCCGAGCGCGGCAAGCGGCGAAATCAACCGAACCCTGTCGCCAACCTCGAGGTCGAGGTCCTCGGCAAGCGTGCGGCCGACGATGATCCCCGGAAGCGAGCCGAGGGGCTCCTGCGCGGCGCCCTCCGAAAGCCCGGCCTCCCACTCGGGGTCGTCCGGAAGCGCGAAGTCGTCGTCGCCAAAGCCGCCTAGCAACGCCTCGATGTCGTCTGGCGCTGCAACGCTGCCGACGTCGGGGCGCCTCGCGCGCACTTCCGCATCGCGCTCTGACTGAAGGCGATCCTGCTCCTCCTCCCAAAACGTCTTGTGCAAGGCCGGCGTGCCGGCGTCGGGCTCTTCAAAAAGGGGACTGTCCCCTTTTCTTTCTTGGTCGCGGATGTCGCGGAGCCACTGCCAGTCGTCTTGGGTGGGTTTGGGGGCGGGGGCGCGCTGGACGATGGCGCCCGAGCGGCGGAGACCCTCGAGGTCGCCGGTGACCATTTGGTGGGGGAGGTCGAGCACGGTTTCGACGCCTTCGTGCGTGACGCCTTTGACGAGGACCACTGCGCGGCGCTCGCCTTTCGTGAGCATCATCTCGTTGATCGAGAACGGTGCGATGCCAGCGACGTCGGGCATTTCGCCGACGGTCGCGAGCACCTCCCGGTAGTCGCGGAACTCGCGCCCGTACTTCAGCACGAGGACGTGCGCATTGACTCCAAGCACCTTGTCGCGGAAGGCGTTCTCGAAACCGGTGGTGATCGAGAGCACCGCCAGCAGCGCTGCAACGCCAAGCGCGACCCCGACGATCGAAATCAGGGTGATCATCGAGACCGTCGCGCGCTTTTTGGAGCGTAGGTAGCGAAGGCCGATCTGAAGGCTGTAGCTCACGTGCCAGGGCATGTATCACGGCGTCAACGGCGCTGCGAACGCGTGGGCAAGCGAGACTCGAGCGATCACGGGCGAAACTTGCCCGACACTCGGGGCTTCACTAGCCTTCCATCGATGAGGCGGATCGGACTGGTCGCGACGTGCTTCGCGCTGGTGGTGGCGTGCCACCAGCAAAAGAACGTGCGGCGCGAGGTCTGGCCGCCGCCCGCGGAGCCCGCGCCCGTGGTCGCAGAGGCCGCGGCCCCGGCGCCGCCCCCCAAAGTGTTCGACCCGGCGGTCGTCGAGCCGTCGAGCAAGTCGCCGGTCACGCAGACCCGCAAGCAGCTCGACAAGGGCAACGCCGAGCGCGCGCGCGAGGTTGCGGAAGCCGCGCTGCCCACCGCGAGCCCACGCGACAAGGGCAGGCTTCACTGGCTTGCCGCCAAAGCCGCGCTCGAGGAGCGCCTGGTACGTGTCGCGCTTGGCCATCTCGACACGCTCGCCCAGTACGACCATCCCCTCGCGCGATGGGCGTCGCGCGAGCGCGCATCGATTCTCGACGGCGCCGACCCAGTCGTCGCGGCTGCGGTCGACGAAGCAGCCACCGAGGAGCCGACGCCGAGTAGCTCGGCACTGACCGTCGAGGCGGCCCCGCCTGCGTCGCAAGAGTCAGAGGCTCACCTCGCCGTCGAGGTGAAAGGCCCGCCGCCCGCCGCGGCGGCAATGGTGTCGAAGCGCGAGCCGCCCGTCCGGCCGCGGCTGCAGCAGAGCCTCGACAAGGCGCAGCTCCTCTACGGCGCGAAGCGCTACCGAGAAGCCCAGCGGGCGTTCGGCAGGCTCGTGAAGCAGCTCAAAGTCGGCACCACCGTCTGGTGCAAGGCCCGCTACATGCAGGCGCGTGCGCTCCTACAAGACCGCGAACGAACACGCGGCGCGCCGGTGATGCGCGACGTCGCCAACCGCTGCCCGAGGCTCGACGCCGACACGCGTGCCTGGTCCCGCTATCATGCGGGACGCGCGTTTGGCCGCATCGGCCAATGGCAAGAGTCGATCCGGCAGTACGAGCTGCTCGAAGCCGAGTCGCCTGCACACAGTCTCGCCGACGACGCGAGCTATCGGGCCGCCCTCGCCGAGCTCGAGCTTCAGCGGCGCACGGCGGGCCTCGCCAGGCTCGCGTCGATTCCCAAGCGCTACCCCGACGGTGACATCTGGCCGCGGGCGCTCTTCAAGCTCGGTTGGCTTCAGCTTCGGCGCGGGCAATACGAAGCCGCCTATGCGCAGTTCGACGAGCTGGTGCAGCGCGGGGGCGACGAGCGCATGGAGGGCATCACCGGCCGCGCGAACTATTGGCGCGCACGCATGCTGTACATGATGGGGCGCCGCATCGACGCGGCGAATGGCTTCGAGGCGATCGCAAAGCGCTGGCCGCTTCGATATTACGCCCAGCAGTCGCTCTGGCGCCTTCGCGAGATCGACCCCGGGCGCGCCAAGTCCATCGTGGAGGAGATGCGCGCGGGCGCCGAGCCGACGCGGATGGTGTTCGCCTGGCGCGACGAGTTCGACGAGCCCGCCTTCGACCGGCTGATCGAGCTGCTCGCCGTCCACGAAATCACCTATGCGTCGACCGAGATGACCAACCTCCACATGCAGGGCCCGGATGTCGACCCCGAGATGGCCGTGGTGGGCGCCGTGCTCCTTCAGCATGCGGGCGCGGAAACCAAGCTGAGCCGGGTGATTCGCCAGCACTTCGAAGACTTCGAGGGCCTGCTGCCGAAGGGCGAAGGGCGGCTGATCTGGGAGGCGACCTACCCGCAGGCGTTTTCGCCGCTGATCGAAAGGGTGGCCGGCAACGAGGGCATCCCGCCGTCGTTCGTGCGCGCGGTCGCGCGCGAGGAGAGCTCCTTCAACCCCGACGCGGTGTCCTGGGCCAAAGCATACGGTCTCGTTCAGCTGATCATGCCCACCGCGCGACGCTTTGCGGGCGAGGTCGGCGTGCGGGCAACCCCGCGCACGCTCACCAAGCCGGAGGTCAACCTCAAGATCGGCGCGCGCTACATGGCGTGGCTTTGGAACCGCCTCGGCGAAAACCCGGCGCTCGTGCCGTCTGCGTATAACGCAGGCGAAGGCGCGGTGCGCCGCTGGCTCGGCGAAGATGCGTCGAGGCCGCTCGACGTGTTCATCGAGGAAATCCCATACGACGAGACACGGCGCTACACGCGGCGCGTACTCCAAACCTACGGCGTCTATCAGTGGCTCGCCGACGAGAGCCTCCCCGAGCTCCGCGCCAAGCTGCCCACGACGCAGTCGCCGCAGCGGTTCAGCTCGCTCGACTGAAGTCGCCTGAAGTCGCCTGAGCCTAGGCGACCACTTTCGGCAGCAGCGCGCCGAACTCGATCGCTCGGTTGATGTCGCCGTCCACGCGGAGCTTGCCCTGCACGAACGCGATCTGCGGGTCGAGGTTGCCGCGAAGGATTTCCGCGAGGTGTTTGTCGCGAATCGTGAGGGTCGCGTCGGCCGGGCGCCCGTTTCCCTCGCTCATGCTTCGATCCGCGAGGTCGATCATCCAGCTCGTCTCGTTCTCGGCGGCGCCGGTGATCGTGAGCTGGAACGTCCCCTCGCCGAGGGCACGGTCCGCCGGTGCGCCCTCGAGAGTCGACCGCATCTGGTCCAAAAACGCGGTGGTCAGCTCGGCGACGCTCCTGGCTGCGGCCTCGCTTTCCTCCGTTTCGGGCTGCGCGTGCGGAAGCACCGCCGCCTCGAGCTCGTTCGCGGACTCGCGAAGGTACCGACTGAAGACGTCGAGGTCGGGCATGACCGCTGGAGAAGAAGTCGGGCTGATCGAAAGCACGCCGTTGTAGCTGAGGACGGTGATCAGCAGCCCCATGCCGTCGACGAGAGGCGCCATGCCCATCGTGGCGAGCAGCTTGTGCCCCGCCATGAAGAGGTCGAGCTGCGGCCCTGGAACGTTGGTGATCACCAGATTGAACAGCGGGTTGTGCATCTCGGCGACGCGAAAACGCGAATAGAGACGAAGCACGCGATTCGCCAAACCAAACGGGATGAAGTCCCAGAGGTCGACAAACGCTCGCGTGGCGCCTGCTCGCTCGAACGCTTTGCCGCCCTGCGCGTGTGCGCCGACGACCTTGAGGCGCTCGACCGGGTCTGCCACGTCGGTGGCGATGTCGAGCAGCATGGCCGAGACTTTGTTGCCCATCTTGCCGTGCTCGTCTTTTCCGCGCGTCGACACGGGGACCATCGCGATCAGCGGCTTTTGCGGGAGCTCGCCTTTTTCGTCGAGGTAGCGGCGGAGCGCCCCAGCGCAGATCGTCACGACGACGTCGTTGAGCGTGGTGCCGGTGATCTTCTTGATCGCCTTCACACGATCGAGCTCGAGAAGTGCGGTGTTCCAGATGCGCTGGCCGGTGATCGTGTGGTTGATCGGTGTGTGCGGCGCGGTCATCGGCACGGGAGGCGCTTCGACCCCTTTGTCACGCACCTTGGCAGCCGCGCCGAGGGCATCCTTGATCTCGAGCGCGACGCGCTTGATCTCGTGCGGCTTGCCCATGATCTTGCGCGCGGTGTGAGACAGCACCTCGAGCTCGTTGGGCATCGGAGGCACGGTGCGAGGCGGCGGCGGCGTGAACGCGCGCGGCTCCCGGCTCATGTCGAGCAGCATGCCCATCATGTCCGCGCCGGAGACACCGTCGATCGCGGCGTGGTGGACCTTGCTGATGATCGCCACCGAGCCAGGCGGCACCTGTGGGATCGCGTCGAGGCCCTCGACGAACGTCATCTCCCAGAGCGGGCGGCTGCGGTCGAGCGGCACGCTGAAGATCCGCGCGGCCAAGCCGCGGAGCTCTTTCCAATTGCCGGGGCCCGGCAGCGCCATGTGCTGGAGGTGCATGTCGAGGTTGAAGCCCGGGTCCTCGACCCAGTAGGGCTTCCCGATGCCGAAGGGAACCATCGCGAGGCGCTGACGAAGACGCGGCACGAGGTGGATGCGCGCGGCCAGGGTGTCCCGGAAGTCGCCGTACCGCATCGAGCCTTCGAACACGAGGACGCTTCCGACGTGCATCGGCTGATGCGGGTCCTCGAGATAGAGGAACGAAGAATCGAGGCCTGAAAGGGGCTGCATGACAATCTCTCCTTGGGGCGAGCCCAGCGGAAGACAAATAGCCTACACCCGCAGCGGCCCCTTGCTCCACCCCTCAGGCGTCGTCGAAGGTGCCGTCGAGCTCTTTCAAGAGGCGCTTCTGCTGGCGGGATAGCCGCTTGGGGACCGCCACCTCGACGACGCAGACCATGTCGCCGCGGCCCCGGCCGTTGAGGCGAGGCACACCCGCGCCGCGGATGACCAGCGTTTGCCCGGGCTGGGTGCCGGCGGGGACCTTCAGGGTTTGAACGGCGTCCTCGTCCTCTTCGAGCGCAGGGACCTCGACTTTGGCGCCGAGCGCGGCCTGCGGATAGGTGACCGAGAGCCGATGCACCAGGTCGAAGCCCTCGCGCTGAAGCTCCTCGTCGGGCTCGATGTGGACCGTGACGTAGAGGTCGCCTGCAGGGCCGCCTCGCTTGCCGTCTTGCCCTTTGCCGCTCAGCCGGAGGCTCTGGCCGGCGTCGACGCCCCCGGGCACGTTGACTTTGACCACGCGCTCGAGCTCCACCTGTCCTGCGCCGTGGCAGTCGTCGCAAGCTTCCTTGGCCTGCGCGCCTTGTCCGCGACAGACCGGACACGTGGTGGTCATCACGAAGGCGCCCTGCGCGCGAGCGACCTGGCCGCGCCCGCCGCAGGTCGCGCACGACTCGAGCTCGCCGCCTTTCGCCCCGGTGCCCTCACAAGACTCACAGGGCGAGGGGTGAGACAGGTCGATCTCTCGGGTGGCTCCGAACGCGGCTTCGCGCAGGCTCAGCGCGACGTCGGTGCGGACGTCGGAGCCGCGCACCGGTGCGTTGGGGTCGCGGCGCCGCCGGCCAAAGCCGAAGCCTCCGCCGAAGATGTCGCCAAAGATGTCTTGAAACTGGCTGAAGACGTCGCCGATGTCGCCGAAGCCCGGGCCCCCTGCACCACCGAGCCCCGCGTGACCGAAGCGGTCGTACACCTGACGCTTCTGCGGGTCGCTCAACACCGAATACGCTTCGGCGCAGAGCTTGAACTCCTCTTCCGCGTCGGGCTCGGGATTTCGGTCGGGGTGAAGCTCGAGCGCCTTCTCACGGTACGCGCGCTTCAAGTCGGCTGCGTCCACGTCGCGGGATACGCCGAGCACCTGGTAATAATCGGGCTTCGCCATCGGTTCGGAACCGCTCGCAAAGTAAGTACGCCGCCCCCCACGTCAAGGTCGACTTCCTGCCTCGAAAAAGGGGACTGTCCCCTTTTCTCGTCGCCTTTCGAAAAGGGGACTGTCCCCTTTTTTACGCGGAGGCCTTGGTTTGGCGGGTTTCTATGTCTTCTACGAGGGCTGGGGGGAGCTCGCCGGAGCGCTGGAAGGCGCGCATGTGGAGGATGGGCTCGCCGCCTAGGTCGGCGGCGGTGCGGCCTCGGATCTGCTGGACGTACTTCTTCGGCTCGAAGGGGACGAGGTTGGTGGCGGGCTCGACCTCGACGCGTTCGAGCAGGCCGAGCAGGGCGTGGAGCGAGTTCATTTTCATGTAAGGGCACGTGGCGCAGCCGCCTGCGGTCGAGCAGCCCTCCCCGCCCGAGACCCCCGGCACGATGCCGAGGCCGCTTTCAGGGTCGGCCGACACGGCCTCCGGCGCCACTGGGAAGATCACCTCAGCCGAAAGGCCGCCGCCGCCTTCGGAGGCATAGTCGCTGAGCTTCGCCTGCACCTGCCGGACGATGGGCGTGATCATCCCGGCCTCGGTGCCGAGCACGAACCGCAGGTTGCCGCGGTCGCCGCGCGCGATCGCATCGTCGACCTTGCCCAAGATGAACGCGAGAATGTTCGACGTGGACCCGACGACACCGTCGCCTCGAGCCTGCGCTTCGAGCCCGAGCGCGAACATCTCGCCCGGCACCTCGAGATGCGCCGTGACGAACACGTCCGGGTAGTGCGCTCGTACGAGGTCGACCACCTCGCGGCCAAACATGTGGTGCACGATGCATGTGCCCTGCTCGAAGTAGTGAAAGCGCGGCAGCAGCGAGCGGACGGTCGCCTGATCGTGCTCGGGGTGAAGCTGCCGAATCTGCTCGTCGGGCATGTCGGCGAGGCTTTGAAACATGTGCGCGAGGTTTTCACCCATGTACGTGTCCGGGCCAAACCAGATGTGAATGTCGGGAACCTGCGCGGCAGCCTGGAGCACGGTGCGCACGACGTTCGACGACGTGCACGTGATCGTCGGCACGAGGGCGTGCGCCTTGGCTTTGGTGACGAGGCTCGTGTTGATGTAGACGACGTGAAGCGAGCGCGGCGTCTTCGAAGCCTCCGTGAGATACGCACCGTACGCCGCCGCTTCAGCCGATTCTGCGAGCGAGCAGCCGATGGGATCGCTGGCGACCCGATAAACCGCGACATCCCCGTGCCCAGACGCATCGAGCATCGCCCGAACGTTTTCGCTCATGAAGTCGACCCCGAGCACCGCAATGCTGCGGACGCTCCTTTCGGCCATCGCGATGGCGCGGTCGGCCATCGCCAGCGAATCGGAGACGTGGATGTGCGGCCAGTCGCTCGCGGACAGCACCCCTTGAAGCTCCGGGTCCATGTAGAAGTGCGCCACCACGCCCGCGTTCTTTTTCCGGAGGAGCGCCGTCAGCCGCGAGACCAGGTCGCCGTCGGGCCTCAGAAACGCGGCCTGCGCCTCGGCAAACGCCCCCATCGGGACGAGGGCATCCGCCGTGATTTGAAGCGAGGGGAAAACCGGAAGCGACATCTGCAACAACTCCGAAAAGCAGACTATATCTCCCGCCCGGTCTCTTTCATGTCAAGCGCGCCCAAATCGACATCGGTCTACGTCCACTTCCCGTGGTGCGCGCGCAAATGCCCCTACTGCGACTTCGCAACCGAGCCGATGCGCTCCGCCGAGCTTCCGCACGACGCGTACGCCGACGCGCTTCTTCGCGAGCTCGAGGCACGAAAGCCCGATCTCGCGGGCCGAACGCTCCATTCGGTCTTCTTCGGAGGAGGCACGCCGTCGCTTTGGGACGTTGCAGCGCTCGGCCGCACGCTGTCGGGCATCGTCGACGCGTTCGATGACGTCGACGCCGACCTCGAGGTGACCGCGGAGTGCAACCCGAGCTCGCTCTCGCGCGAGCACGCAGCGGGCTTACAAAGCGCCGGCGTCAACCGGCTGTCGGTCGGCGTGCAGTCGCTTCGGGATCGTCACCTTCGCTTCCTCGGCCGGCTGCACGACTCGTCGCGTGCGACCCAGGCTCTGACGGACGCTAGCGCCGCAGTCGACCGGGTGAGCGCCGACCTGATGTTCGGGATGCCGGGCCAAACCACCCACGAGCTCGCCGAAGACATTGCGCGCATAGCCGCCCTCGGCGTTCGTCATGTTTCCGCCTACGCGCTCACAATCGAAGACAAGACCCTTTTTGGCTCGCTTCACCGCGCGGGGAAGCTGCGCGTTGCCGACGACGAGTCGTACGCATCGCTCTTCGAGCGCGCCGAAGCGGTGTTCCACGAGCTCGGATGGACGCACTACGAGGTGTCGAACTACGCCGAGCCCGGAGAGGAGTCGCGGCACAATCTGCACTACTGGCGCGGTCGCGCCTACGTCGGGCTCGGCGCTGCGGCGGTCGGCTGCCTCGACGCCGGGCGCGGAAGCGCGGTGCGATGGCGCAACGAGCCGAACCCGCAGCGCTATCTCGATCAGCGCTCGCCTCGGGCGGAGCTCGAAACGCTCGGGCCGGAAGAGCTCATACGCGAGGCGCTGATGCTCGGCCTGCGAACGATCGACGGCATGGACCTCGCCGCGACGGAAGCGCGCGCCGGGCGCGACCCCAAAGCCGGCCGCGAACGCGAGATCGAAAGCGCGCTTCAGCGCGGCGATCTCGTGCAGGCGGGCTCGTGGCTGCGCATCCCGCAGGAGCGCTGGATAAAACTTGACGGCATCGTGCGAGACTTGTTCTAGAGTGCGGACGGGTGGAGCTGGATTTCGAAGAGGTTTCGGTCGCCGATCTCGCCAAGTCGTACGGGCCGACGCTTGCGCTTGCCGGAGTCAGCCTTCGCTTCGAGGCGGGCACCACGACCGTGGTCCGCGGCGCAAACGGCTCCGGGAAGTCGACCCTCCTTTGGCTCCTCGCCACGCTTGCACGTCCCACCAGGGGCGAGATCCGCTACGGCCGCTACACCGCCGCGGACGGTGACGACCTCCGGCGCTCGATCGGATTCGTCGCCCACCAGCTCCAGCTCTACCCCGGGCTCAGCGGGCACGAAAACCTCGTGCTCGCCGCCAAGCTCCAAGGCATCCCGTACTCGGAAAAGCGCGCCGGCGATCTTCGGGATGCGCTTGCGCTCGGCGACTACTGGGATCGGCCGATGCGCACCTATTCGCGCGGGCAGGCGCAGCGTGTTGCCGTCGCCCGGGCGCTCCTCCACGAGCCGCGTCTGCTGTTGATGGACGAGCCCGGCACGGGGCTCGATGCCGAATCCACTGCGGAGCTGGTGGCGCTCGTCGAGCAGGAAAAGCGCCGCGGCGCCATCGTGGTCGTGGTCACCCACGAGGCGGAGCTTTCGCGCATGGTCGCCGACCGCGTGCTCCACATGGAGCGCGGTCGTATCGTGGAGCGCGCCGCATGAGCCTTCTGCACGCCGCCTGGCTGGTCGCGCACAAGGACCTGCAGCTCGAGCTGCGCACCAAGGAGATCTTGACCTCCACCGGCCTCTTTGCCGTGCTGGTCGTCACCCTCGGCTCGCTCGCGTTCTACACGGACCCGGTCAGTGCGCCGAACGTCGCGCCAGGCGTGCTCTGGATTTCGATCCTCTTTTGCGGAATCTTGCTGATCGGACGGAGCTGGGCGCTCGAGCGAGAAAACGACGCGGTGTTCGGTCTGCTGCTTGCGCCGATCCCGCGCGCGTCGATCTACATCGGCAAGACGATCAGCGCGCTGATCTTGCTCTTCGTGGTGGAGCTCCTGCTCGTGCCGCTTTGCCTGGTCTTCTTTCAGCTCGACCCGGGCGACGTGCTCTTGCCGCTGCTGGCCATCGTCTTTCTCGGCTCGGTCGGCTTCGTCGCCACGGCTTCGCTCTTTTCCGCGGTCGGCATCCGCACGCGCGCGCGCGACCTGATGCTCAGCGTCCTCGTCTTTCCGCTGGTCGCCCCGGCGCTTCTCGCCGCGGCGGTGGCCACGCGCGAGCTCTTCGCCGGCGCGGCCCCGAACGAAATCTTCGGGTGGTTTCGGATCTTGGCCGCGTTCGACCTGCTGTTCGTCGGCTTCGGGATTTGGGTGTCCGGCTACCTTCTCGCCGAGGCCTGACCCGCTCAGCGGTAGGCGCGAATCAGGTCGAGCGCGACCGGGTTCGACCAGTCGAGCGCACCGTCGAAGCGAAAGCGAACCAGCCCGTCGCCGTCGATGATCCAGGTTTCCGGGAAGAGCTTCGTCCCGAACTGCCCCGAAACCACCTCGCGGTCTTCGTCGAGAAGGCTCGTGATGCGCGACGTGCGAGGAATGATCGTCTCGACCTCGGCCCAGCTTCGGTCGGTGGACACCGCAACCACCTCGACGTCGCCCCAGCTTTCAGTGATTTCGGCCAGAAGCTCGATCGTGGGCATTTCTTGGATGCAGGGCCGGCAGGTGACCGTCCAGAAGTTCATCACCACGACTTTCCCGCGCTGGTCGGACATCTTCCACACCCCGCCGTCTTGCGCCGGAAGCGTGAAATCCGGGCTCGCGAGCGACGCGCCGAGATAGTGGGGGACGCCGCCTTCGCCGGACATGAGCTGCTCGAACCGGGCGTTGCCGACGATCGCGCGAAACGGAGCCTCGCGGGCACGGGCGCGCGCATCGGCGATGGCTCCCGCGAAGATGACGATCACGGGCAACGCGATGGCGGCCACGATGACCGTGACGATGAGCTCCCGCCGTGACACCCGGGGGCCTTAGCGCGTCTCGTTGCCGAGCGAAAGCGGATCCGCGCACGCGGGTGGGCGCACCTTTTCACCGCCGACGAGCAAGAACTCACCGGCGTCGTCGCGATCGACCAGGTCGCTCAGCATGCTGACCGCGTGGTTGTCGAAGCGCGCCGGGCAGCGCCCTTCCTTGACCGCGCACCAGAGCGCGCTCTCGGGCCCCTCGCACAGCGTCGAAGAGTCGAGCGGCTCTCGAAGGCCCCCTGAAAGGACGAGCGTGATGCGGTCGGCCGCGGTTTCGACGCTCTTCACGAAAAACGCCGGGCCCTCGATCTCGACGTAAGCCCAGTTGATCGCGTTGCTGAGGCAGAAGCGGCCGTCTTCGGCTCGGTCCACCCACGCATCGAAAGCTTGGGTCAGCTTCGGGTGCTCGATCGGGTCGGCCCCGTTGAACCAGCGGCCGCGCGCATCGCGCCGGATGTCGGTTTCACGGGTGCGGCCTCGAAGAAACTGCGCTGGGTCCATCACCTCCGGCAGACTACAATGCCGCGCGATGGCGAGAAAGCGCCGAAAGCTGGTGATCGTTTCGAACCGCGGTCCGTACCGTCACGAAGCGACGAGAGGCGTGGAAAGGTGGGTGCGCGCCGCGGGCGGGCTCGTGACGGCGCTCGATCCGATGCTGCAGAAGCGAGGCGGCGTCTGGGTGAGCGCAAAGCAGGCGAAAGACTTCGATTCGGTCACCGTCCCGGCGCCGCAGCTCTCCTACGACCTCGCCCACGTTTCGCTCAGCCGCGGCGAGCAGCGCGGCTTCTACGAAGGCGTCTCGAATGGCGTGCTCTGGCCGCTGCTGCACGGCTTCGAGCCGACGATTCAGGTCGGGCAGGCGCCATGGTCGAGCTACGTCGACGCCAACAAAGAGTTCGCCGACACGACGCTTGCGACCAGCGGCGCGAGCGACCTGATCTGGGTGCAGGACTATCATCTGATGCTCGTCCCCGAGATGATTCGACGATCGCGATCAAAGGCGCGGATCGGCTGGTTTTGTCACATTCCATGGCCTCCACCGGACACTTTTGGCATTTTGCCCTGGCGCGAGGAGATCCTCGAAGGGCTGCTCGGAGCCGACGTGCTCGGCTTTCATCTACCCGAGTACGCGGCGCACTTCACACAGTGCGTCGAGCGCTTCACGTCGTATCGGGTGACGCGCACCACCATCCAGCACCGTGGGCGAAAGGTGAAGGCGATCGCTGCGCCGATCGGCGTTGCCGTCGACGACCTGCAGGCGCTCTCGATCGACCCCGACCTGGCGCGAGACGTCGAACGCATCCGGCACGTGATGGGCGACCGCTCGCTCGTTCTCGGCGTCGACCGCCTCGACTACACGAAGGGCATCCCGGAACGCCTTGCCGCCTTCGAGCGCCTGCTTCGAAAGGACAGAACCGCAAGAGAACGGGTGGCGCTGATCCAAGTCATGGTCCCGAGCCGCACCGACGTGAAGGCGTACTCGGACCTCAAGGTCCACATCGATCGAATGGTGGGGGACATCAACGGACGTTTCGCCGACACCGGACGCGTCCCGGTGCACTACCTCTATCGGAATCTGAGCCAGCGCGCCCTCTTTGCCCACTACCGCGCGGCGGACGTCGCGCTCGTCACGCCGCTTCGAGACGGAATGAACCTCGTTGCGCACGAGTACCCCGCCGCACGAACGGACGAAGACGGCGTTCTCGTCCTCAGCGAGTTCGCAGGCGCGGCGAAATATCTCACGGGCGCGGTGCTGGTGAACCCGTACGACGTGGAGTCGACCGCGGACGCGCTCCATCGAGCGCTCACCATGAAGCCCTCCGAAAAGCGAAAGAGGATGCGAGCCCTGCGCGCCGAGGTGGCTCGATTGGACGTGCACCGCTGGGCGGACAAGTACCTCGCGGCCTTGGAGGGCGCTTGAACCGAGCCGCTTCGCTCGCGGACGCGGTGGCCGCTCTCGGCCGCCCTCTGCTCCTCGCATTCGACGTCGATGGGACGCTTGCGCCGATCGTCGAAAACCCCGACCTCGCGGCGGTCCCGGAACAGACGCTTTCTGCTCTATCGGGCCTCGCGCGGCTGCCGGGAATCGAGGTCGCGCTCATCACGGGGCGCGACTTCGCGTCGCTTTCGCGGATGGAGCAGCTCGAGGGCGTCTGGCGCGGGGTCGAGCACGGAGGGGTGGTGCTCGGGCCAGGTGAAGCACCCTCGGCGCCCGAGCTCTCTGCTGCGCAGCAGGATGCGCTCGCCGAGTTTCGACGTTGGGTCGAGGAGCACGCGAGCGATGCGTTCATCGAGTACAAGCCGGCCGCGATCGCCGTACACGTGCGGCGCATCGCGAGCTCGGACGCGGCTCGAGCGGAGCGGCTGCTCAAAGAGGCCGACGAGCTCGCGTCCCGTCTCGGGCTTCACGTCCGGCGCGGGAAGGGGCTTCGCGAGGCCGAAGCGGCGCGCTACGACAAAGGCACGGCACTTTTCGAGATCTTCGAACGAACCGGAGCACGGTCGATGTTCTTCGCGGGAGACGACCTCACCGACCTTCCCGCGATCGAGCTCGCGTCGAGACACGGCATGGGCGCCTTCGTTCGCTCCGACGAGCGACCTGACGGCGAAATCGGCTCGGCGCTCGTCTTCGACGGTGTGGACGAGGTCGCGCTGTTTCTCTCGGAGCTCGGGACGCGTCTCGGCGGCTGAGCGGTGGCGCGGCCAACGTGGCGTGGTAGACGCCGATCATGTTCGATCGCGAAATCGCCGAAGCCTCGCGCATCGCGAGGCAGGCCGGCGCGATCTTGCTCGAGGTCTACCGCACCGACTTTCCCGTCGCGTACAAAGACGAGTCCGACCCCGTCACCGAAGCGGACACACGCGCGAACGCGTACATCGTCGAAGAGCTCCGCAAGGCCTTCGTGGACGACGGCATCGTGGCCGAGGAAAGCGAACTCGAAAGCGACGCGCTCTCGGCCCGCCGCTGCTGGTACGTCGACCCCATGGACGGCACGCGCGAGTTCGTCGCGCGCAACGGCGAGTTTGCAGTGATGATCGGTCTGGCGGTCGACGGCGTCGCGAGCGTGGGCGTCGTCTACCAGCCCGTGAAAGACCGGCTCTACGCGGGTGCGGTCGGCGGCGAGGCATTCCTCGAGACCGGCGGCGAGCGCACGCCGCTTCGCGTGAGCGAGGTCTCCGACCCAGCCGAGCTCCAGCTGGTGGTGTCTCGCTCGCACCGAAACCGAGCGGTGGATGACGTCGTGCACCAGCTCGGGATCCGCCACGAGACGACGATCGGCTCCGTGGGCCTGAAGACCGCCCTCATCGCGGCGCGCGAAGCCGACCTGTATGTCCACATCTCCAGCCGGTCGAGCAAGTGGGACGCCTGCGGCCCCGAGGCGCTCCTCAAGGCAGCCGGCGGGCGCTTCACCGACCTCGCGGGCGAGCCCTATCGCTACCCGGGCCCGGACATGCGAAACCTCCGCGGGATTCTGGCCTGCAACGCGGCCGCATACGACGCGGTCTTGCCGGTCGCGCGCGAGGCCGCACGATCGGCAGGGCTCATAGACTGACGCATCATGGCACCTGACTGGCAACGAGCTTGGCAAGAGGGCGCGACTCCGTGGGACGCGGGTCGCTCGCCGCCCGCCCTGCGCTCACTGCTCGAGCAGGACGCCATCCCCTCGGGCCGCATCTTCGTCCCAGGGTGCGGAACGGGCTACGACCTCGCAACGCTGGCGCGAGAGGATCGCGTCGTCGTCGGTCTCGACCTCTCGGAGCTCGCCCGCGACGCATTCGAGAGCGCACATGCCGACCTCCCGGGCGAGGTCGTCTACGAGGTCGGCGACTTCTTCGACTTCGCGCCGAGCGCACCTTTCGACTTCGTCTGGGACTATACGTTCTTCTGCGCGCTCGACCCCGCCGACCGGGGTCCGTGGGGGACGAAGATGACCGAGCTCGTCGCCCGGGAAGGCACGCTCGCCACGCTGCTCTTTCCCTATGAGAAGCCGGTTTCGTCCCGAGAGGGGCCTCCGTGGCCGATCAACGAAGAGCTCGTGCGCGAGGCCGTCGACCCCGCCTTCGAGCTGCGAGAAGTCGAAGGAGTCGAGGCCAGTCACCCTGGCCGCCAAGGAAAAGAGCGCCTCGCGCTTTGGCGGCGCTCAGGCGGCTAGTCGTCTGGGAGCGGGAGCGAGGAGGAGTGCCACTTCACCTCCGAAAACCCGAGCCGATAGCTCGCGGTGCCGCCTTCGGTCTTGACGCCGACCCACACCTGCGCCGTTCCGATCGGGAAGTCGGAACGAATCATCGGGTCGAGGGTGCCTTTGCGGTTGTCGTTGCAAACGACTTCTCCATCGGGCTTTCGCACGACGAGGGTCACGTCGGAGCCGGAGCGCGCCAGCACGTGAAGTCGGAGAAACGCGGTGTCGGCGTCGAGTAGATAGTCGGGCACGGCCGCGATCCAGCCTCGGCAGCGCCGATGAATCGACCGCGCCTGGATCTCGCCGAGCGCGGTGCCGGAGACGACGCGAGGGTCGGGGCTGAAGCCGGCGTGGAGCGGCACTTCGCCGTAGCGCGAGGGGGAGCGCTCGTAGGGGTCGGGCGGCGGCGCGTCCTGCCGCACCTCGCGCGCCTTTTCGACGCGCGGCGTGGCCTCGGTGCACCCGGTCAGCAGCATCGCTCCGAGCGCGCCCACGCCGAGGCTCGATATCCAGCACGATCGCATGGTGGGCGAGTCGTAGCGGGCGCGGGCCCGAAGCGTCAACGCCCGGAATTAAGTGAGGCCGCCCCCGGGAAGGAGCGGCCTCGGTTTGGGAAGAGGATTTGGGACTATTGCGTATTGATTAGACGAAGCGGAGTATCAAAAGGCTCGACGAGAGCCCAAAGCTCGGGTGCAAGCTGTTCGGCGTCGTTCGACGTGTTCTCGTCGACCGCGACCAGAATGCTGACCACGTCGGCGGTGACCGGAACCGGCACGGGGCCGACCTGCGGGCAGGCGTCTTCATCGTCGGTAACGTCGAAACCGATGTTGACCGAGCCGCTCGGCAGATCAGCCACGCCGTCTGCGGGGAAGGTGGTACCAAACTCGAAGCCAGGAATGAGCGTCATGCAGTCGGCATCACCGGTTTCGTTCGAGGTCGAGATGTTCACCGGGTCGAGGGCCGGGTCGTTCGCGCCGTGGCCGACGAAGACGCGCCCAGAGCCCGAGGCCAGGCCGTCGGTGCTGTTGTTGAAGACGAACACGTCGACAGGAAGCGCTTCGTTGGTGCGGTAGGCCACGACCGTGAGGTCGTCGCCATCCATCAGCTCCACGTCCATCAGCTCGAGCAGGGGCTCGGTGCCCTCCGCGAGGCCGATGCCGATGTCGTAGGTGCCGGCGTCGAGCATGATGCGACCGGTCGACTCCCCGTAGGAAATGGTCACTCCTGCGTTCTCACCGTCCACGAAAATCGCGACTTCGGTGTCCTCCGCGGTGGGAACCTCCGGCGCGAGGTGCGCCGCGGTCACCGTGGCGGTTCCCGTCATCGCTCCGCCGGTGCCGCCGCTGCCACCGCCGCCGGTGCCACCGGTGCCTGCGGGCGTTCCGCTGCTGTCGGAGCAGCCCACCGCTGCCGCCAACAAACCGAGCCCAAAAATCATCTGAATTCTCATACTTTTCCTCCCGACCTGGCTAAGTTATGTCTAGGTCTTGTCCAGATTTCTACGGTCCACCACAGACGCGTCAACCGAGATCCCGAAAATTTTTCGATAGTTATTTCTTGATCGGCGAAATCGCTAACGATAGACACGGTTTAGACATGTCGGATTCGGGACGCTATCGGGTGGGGATGGTCGCCAAGATGACCGGGCTCTCGACCCACACGCTACGGATGTGGGAAAAACGGCATGCCGCGGTGCTCCCGACCCGGACGGAGGCCGGGGGCCGCCTCTACTCCGACGACGACGTACAGCGGCTTCGCCTGCTGCACCAGCTCGTGCGAAGCGGACACTCGATCGGCGGCATCGCGAAGCTTTCGGACGAGGACCTCCGGCACATGGCGGCGACGGTCGGCGTGCCCATGGGCGCCTCCGCCGCCCAGCACCTGCCCGACGTGCGCGCGCGAGTGATGCAGGCGATCGAGCGGCTACAGGTCGAAGAGGCCGAGCAGGTCCTGATGCGCGCGGCGCTGAGCACGGAGCCCGTGGAGTTTCTGCACGAGGTCGTCGCGCCTACGCTCGTCGAGGTCGGCGACCGGTGGGAGCGTGGCGAGCTCCGCATCGCGCACGAGCACGCCTGCTCGACGGTGATGCGTGGCCTCTTGTTTTCGTTGATGCGTCTCTACCCGGCCAGCCAGGCCAATCGGCGCGCCGTCGTTGCGACCCCGGCGTCCGAAGATCACGAGCTCGGTGCGCTGATGGTCGCGATGCTCGCAGCGATGTACGGTTGGAGTGTGCTCTACCTCGGGCCGAGTCTGCCCGCGGACGAAATCGCCTTCGCCGTGACCGACACCGACGCCGAGCTCTTGATGATGTCGATCACCAACCTCGAGCCCGACGAGGCGGCGGCGGAGGTCGCGGCTATCGAGCAGCAGCTTCCAAAACGCGTTCGTCTTCTAGTGGGCGGTCGGGGCGCCCCGCCCGAAGGCGAAGGACGAGCGGAAGTGCAGCAAGACCTCCGCGGGCTCGAGACGATCCTCAGTCGCTAGTGCTCGCCGGCTCACCCGGCGGCACGGTGTCGCGCGTCGCGCCCTTGATGACTTTTTGTGCAAGCGTCGCGAGGCTCCGCGCGCCGCTCTTCTTCAGGAGCGAACGAATCTGCGCTTTGACCGTGTTCTCCGCCACGCCGAGCGCTTCGGCGAGCTCCTTGCGTGAGAGCCCATCGACGGAAAGCGTCAGCAGCTCGGTCTCCCGGCGGGTCAGCTTGAGCTGGCGCGCGAGGTGCTCGATGCGCTGCCCGATCGCGGCGTCGTCGACGCGTTCCTGTGCGAGCGCCCGCTGGATGAAGGGGTTGAGGTTTTCCGCAGACGCGGGCTTGCACACGTACTCGCCGCGCATGGTTTGAACCTTGTTGACCACATCGCGGTTGAGCTCGCCCGTCAACACCAAGACCGGCAGGGCGCCGTGCATCTCCCGAATCTCGGCGAGCAGATCGAGCCCGTACCCGTCCGGCAAGATCAGGTCGAGCACGACTCCGGTCCACTCGCCGTGATTCTTCAGATGCTCCCGGGCGGCGGCCATGCTGTGCACGACCTCGACCGGCCCGTGTCGCCCGAACGTCCGCGCGAGAGTCCGAGCCAGCGTCGGCTCATCCTCGACGATCAAAAACCCACCCGGCATGCGGCGTACGCTACCCCAGTTCACCCCTCCGGTGGTACGGATTCCTGCCCCGGAAGGCTGTTTTTTAACCCCTATCCTGCGCAGACGAACAGCTTTGGGTCGAAAATCACGACCTTTTTCGATAAACAGAGGCCGATACTCCGGGCGGGTGACCGCGCGCACCGTACTCAGCCGGCCGGGCGACGCGAGGCCGCTGACTTGACGGGGAGGGTCGCCCCCTCTTGAATGAACGAGCGGCCATGTACGCTGTGGTGATTACCGACGAGGGGGGCGGTCGGCGGCGCCTGGACTTCGAGAAGTCCGAGCTCACGGTCGGCCGGGTGCAGGGCAACGACATCGTGCTCTCGAAGCGCAACGTTTCGAAGCAGCACGCGAGGCTGACGTTTGGCGGCGAGCAGCCGGTGGTGGTCGACCTCAACAGCACCAACGGCACCTGGGTGAACGGACGCAAGATCAACGCGCCGCAGCCTCTCAAGCACGGCGACAAGATCTACATCGCGGACTTCATCATCACACTCGAGCCGGGCGAAGAGTCGAGCAGCGTGAGCGCAGTGCCAAACGTCTCCGAGCCGCCACCGGTGCCCGAGCGTTCGGTGACGCCCGTCCACAGCTCGGCGCCGGTTCGGCAACCTCCCGCACGACGAAGCGCCGGCCCTGACCCGTCTGACGACGAGCCGCGGCCGACGAGCCTGCCGCCGAAATACTCGCGGCGAGACGCAGCCGAGGGGCGCGCAAGATCGAAAACCGGCTCCGGTGTGAACGACGATCCGCTGCAAGCGCTCCTCGATCGGCTCGCAGAGCGAATGGATCTCGAAAACGACGACCCCGCCGCGATGAAGAATCAAGAGCGCTGGTCCGCCGCACGCGCTGCAATCGCCGAGACCTTTCTGGCCATGCAGACGGAGGGCGCCGTTAATCAAGAGCTCGACATTCGTCAAATCGCACACACCGCGCTTCACGAGGCGGTCGGCCTCGGCGCGCTCGACGACGTGCTCTCGGACGACACGGTCCGAGCGGTGATCGTCAACGGCCCGAAGCAGGTCCTCGTCGACAACGGCGAGGGGCTCAAGCCCGCGCCGCTGAGCTTCACGTCGGAGGCGGCCGTTCATCGCGTCGCGCGCAGGCTGGCCGCCGCGAGTGGAAAGCGTCTGGGCTCGCAGCCCGCCGTCTACGGCAGGCTCTCCTTCGGCCCGCAGGTGACGATCATGCAGCCGCCGCTCTCCGTGGCTGGCACGCTTATCGAGCTCCGCATCCGCGCCTCGCGATCCCTCGAGCAGCTCGCCGAGCAGGGCCTTCTGAGTGCCGAGGCTGCGACGTACCTCGCCAAAGCGCTCGTGGAATACCGCAACGTCGTCGTGGCGGGGCCTCGCGACTGCGGCGTCGCCGACATGATGTCCGCGCTCGCCCGAGAGCTTCCCGAAGACGAAAGCGCGGTGTCGGTGGAGGCGGTTCCCGACCTCGACATCGACCGCAGCCGCATCGTGTCGCTCACCGCCGCCGAGGGCGCGATCACGCTACAGCAGGCGATCGAGCACGGCGCGCGTCTTCGCGCGCAGCGTCTGGTGATCAACGGTCTCAGCGGCGCCGACGTCCTCACCGCTCTGCGCACCGTGCTCGGCCAGGAGCCTGGCCACCTTCTCGGTGTCCACTGCTGGAGCGCGAAAGACGCCGTCGAGGCGATCGTGACCTCCTGCTGCGGCGAAGGCGCGGACCGGCCGAGCGCGTCGGAGCTGATCGGCGGCGCGGTCGACATCGTGGTCGCGATGGAGCGAGGGCCCGAGGGCCCGAAAGTGGGCGCAATCCTCGAGATTCGCGGCCACGAAGGCGGCGACGTCAGCTACCAGTCGGTGCCATTCTGAGGAAGCGCTTCAGGCGCCCTTGCCGACTACGGAAAGCGGCGTGGCGCTGACGCCAGGCGCAGGATACGCCGGGCGCGCGAAGTAGTAGCCCTGCCCATAATGCGCGCCGCAGTCGATCACGACCTTCATCTCGGTCTCCTGTTCGATGCCTTCGGCGACGACGCGTGCACCGAGCTCCTGGCAAAGACGAACGATGTGGCGAACGAGCACTTGCGCGCGACGATCGTCGGCGAGGTCTGCGATGAGCGTGCGGTCGAGCTTCACGATCTCGGGCTTGAGGTCGACGATGTATTTGAGGTTCGAGTAGCCCGCGCCGAGGTCGTCGACCGCGAGCGAGACACCCTTGCCGCGAATCTCGCGCAGCACGCTATGGCAATAGGCAAAGTGTGTGAGCGGCACCGATTCGGTGACCTCCAAGAAGATCGGCTGGTCGTGCGTGAAGATCGGATCGTCGGGCTGCACGAGCCAAGATTCGTCGAACTCGTTCGGGTGCACGTTCAGGAACAGAGGCATCTCGGAGCAGTGGGTCGTCGCGATCTCGCGAATCGCGCGCCCGAGGGCGCCGACGCATCGCGACTTGATCGCCTCGTCGAAGAGCTTCGGCGGATTGGTCCAGTGCGGAGAGTCGCTTCGCACGAGCGCCTCGTAAGCAAACGGCTCCATGGTCGAAAGCGAAACGATGGGCTGGTAGACGACGCTCAGCTGCCCGCTGCTCAGCACGTCCGGCAGCCCTTTCTGCCGATGAATGCGAGGAATTCCCCCGCGTCGCCGGTTGCCCGTCGAATCCAGCCATTTACGGAAGTTCGTCAAGCTTCCCCCACCACGGTAAGTTTACACGATTTTGGCCCTGGATTGGTACCCTTATTTGGGGGGTCCTAGCGCCAGGAATGCCGCTCTGGTATGCCCGGACACCATGGGGAGCAGACGATCGATTGGACCCTCGCACGAGAGCGCCATTGGGACGACCCTGGAGCGCCACCTCCTCGACCGTCAGCGCCGCATGCCTCAGGCCACCGGCGATTTCACCGGGCTTTTCCAGCAAATCAGCCTTGCTGCAAAAATCATCGGCAGCCGTGTCAGCCGGGCCGGCCTCTCCGGCATCCTCGGCCGGACCGGGACCACCAACGTCCAAGGGGAGCAGGTCCAGAAGCTCGACGACTTCGCCAACCGTACGATCGTCAGCACGGTCGAGGCTGGGGGCCACGTCTGCGTGATGGGGAGCGAGGAGGTCGAAGAGCCGATCGGCGTGCCGAGCCAGTACCCGCAGGGCAAGTACGTGCTGCAGTTCGATCCGCTCGACGGCTCCGGGAACATCGACATCAACGCGTCGATCGGCACGATCTTCTCGATTCACCGGCGACTCACGCCCGAAGGGGAGCCCGGCACGCTGCGCGATCTCCTGCAGCCGGGGAACGACATCGTCGCTTCGGGCTACGTGATCTACGGGTCGTCCAACATGCTGGTCTACTCGACGGGCGACCAGGTCGACGGGTTCACGTACGACCCAGGCGTCGGCGAGTTCTTTCTGTCGCATCCCAACATTCGGGTGCCGAAGCGCGGCGGGATCTACTCGATCAACGAGGGAAACTACCACCGGTGGGACGAAGGCATTCGTCGCTGGGTCGATTGGGTCAAGTCGCCCTCGGACGGCAAGAAGGCCTACCGTCTGCGGTACATCGGAGCGATGGTGGCAGACCTCCACCGCACGCTGCTCCGGGGCGGCATCTTCGTTTATCCGTCCGATTCGAAGAACCAAAGCGGCAAGCTACGGCTGCTCTACGAAGCCGCACCGATGGCCTTTCTCGTCGAAGCGGCGGGGGGCGCGGCCTCCGACGGGACGCGCCGCATCCTCACGATCGAACCGAACGCGCTTCACCAGCGCACGCCGGTGTTCATGGGAAGCACCGACGACGTGGAAGACGCCCTCCGCTTTGCACGGGGCTGAGCGTACGGGCGGTCAGAGCTTGGGCGTCATCTGAAACGGAACTGCGGTGCGCACGCAGCCGCCCACGGGCTTCGGGAACTTCCACGAGCGCGCGACCCGCTTCACGCAGTTGTACACTTGGCGATCGTTGAGCGTGCCCTCGACGGAAACCGCGCGAACGCGACCGCTTCCCCCGATGGTGAGCAACACCTGCATGGACCCCTGCAGCAGGTTGTTGTCCTTGAGCCGTCGCTCGTAGCAGGTCTGCACCTGCTTTCGCGGTGGCCCGTTGATCACGTTCCTGATCTGCGAGGCTTCGAGGCTTCCGTTGCAGGTCCACTCGGAAGGACGCTTCGCCGAGCGGCTCCCCGAGTCGGGCTCGGTGGGCGCGGCATCGGCGTCCGTCCCGGCGTCCTCTTCGAGCTCTGGGATCTCGAGCTCGGGCGCGAACTGCTCACGAGGGGGCGCTTCGGCCGCGGGCGGGGGCTCGGGGGCGTTGGCCTCGGGCTCGCCTTCACAACCTTTGAAGAGGAACCACAGCACGGCCGCGCCGACGAGCAGCAGGACCGCGATGAGCCCGAGCTTGCCATCGTTCTTCTTCAGCGGTGGTAGGCTCGAACCCTGGGTCACGTTCCCCCGGGCCGGAGTGTAGAGTCCCTCGCCAGCCGCGCCAACTCCGATCCGGGAGCCCGGCGCGGAAATCCCGTTTGCCGCCCGGCACGGCGTCCTCTATGGTTCGGCCTCTTTAATCGGCAAATTGCAATGCTGGACAAGCTCAAAGGTTTCTTTCTCGTCTTGCTCGTCGTCCTCCTGTCGGCGGTGTTCGCACTCCAGTTCGGCGGAGGGCAGGCCGAGGGATGTGCCGCTGGCGGCAGCACGTACCTCGCGCGGGTCTACGACCACACCCTCAGCCGCGGCGATTTCGAGGCAGCGTATTCCGTCGCCAACTTCGGGAGGCTGCCCGAAGAGACCCAGCGCTCGATGCGGCTTCCGCAGCTCGTTCTCGATGGGCTGGTCGACCGCACGCTGCTCGCGCGCGAAGCCAGAAAGGTCGGCTTCGACGTCACGGAGGACGAGGTGATGACACGCTTCGTCAACGATGGCGTGATCATGTTGACGCTTGGCGTTGGGGCGCCCGCGATGCTGCCGCAGGGTGAAATCCCGGTGTCGTTCAAGGACAAGGACGGCGCGTTCAACAAAGACCTCGCCGAAAGGTATATCCAAAACGGTCTTCGGCGGAGCGTTGGAGAGTTTGCGGACGCGCAGGTCGACGAATACCTGGCCGCCAAGATGCGGGAGCTCGTGTCGGCCTCGGTGAACGTGAGCGAGGCCGAAGTGTGGGACGACTACGTTCGCGAGAACGACAACGCGACGATCAAGTACGTGCGGTTTGCGCCCACATACTACGCGAGCCAGGCACCGGAGGTCACAGGCGCAGCACTCGACGCGTTCATGAAGGACAACGCCGAGAGGCTCGACCAGGAGTACGAGGTCAACAAGTACCGGTACACCGACCTCGAAAAGCAGGTCCGGGCTCGGCACATCCTCATCAAAGCGGGCAGCTATGCGTCGCCCGAGCAAAAAGCCGCGGCAAAAGCACGAGCCGAGGAGCTTCGAGCGCGCGTGATGAAGGGCGAAGCCTTTGCCCCGCTGGCCCGCAAGCAGAGCGAAGACCAGGTGACCGCAAAGAAGGGCGGCGACATCGGGTTCCTGCGCAAGGGCACCATGCCGGACGCGTTCGACGAGGCCGTCTTTTCGATGGAGGCGGGCGCGATATCCGAGGTCGTCGAGACCCCATACGGCTTTCACGTGATCGAGGCCCTCGAGATTCGCGAGGGTGACGTCCCGGCCGACGTCGCCAAGCGCGAGCTCGCGGAGGGGCTCTATCGAACCGACTGGCAGCAAGCCCGGGCCCGCAAGGCCGCCGACGCCGCGCTCGCAGCGTGGCGCTCGGGTGACGACGAGGCCCTCGAGCGGCAACTCGCGGCCTCCACGTCGAAAGCAGGCGAGTCGGCTCTCGCTCCGAAGCTCGAAGAAACGGGTGAGTTCGGCCGGTCGGACGCGCCGGTGCCGGGCCTTTCCACGGCGGCCCTGCTCGATGCCGTGTTCGCGGTGTCCGACGGCGAAGAGCTGCCCGAGGCGCCGGTGAAGCTCGGCCGAGAGTGGCTGATTTTCCGGCTCGTCGACCGAGAGCGCCCAACCAGAGAGGGTTTCACCGAAGCGGTTCAGGCGTCTACTCGCGAGGTGCTCAAGACGCTCAAGCGCAAAGAGACCATCGACCTCTACATCCAGCAGCTTCGCTCGCAGGCAATCGACGACAAGGCGCTGCGCATGAATCCGCTGCCCGCCCCGGATGGCAGTACTTAGCGGCGTGCGCGTTTCGGAGCTCCCAACGACGTCGGCGTCGTTTCGGGGACTTCGTGCGCGCTTCATCCCGCTCCCGCATCTGCAGTCTGCGACGGTCTCGTTTTTCGTGCGCGTGGGTTCGCGGTACGAGCAGCGCGAAACCAACGGGCTCAGCCATTTTCTGGAGCACATGCTGTATCGGGGAACCGACACCCATCCTGCTGCGCACGAGCTGAGTCTCGCAATCGAGCGTCTGGGCGGCACACTGGACGCTGCCACACACGTCGACTTCACCAGCTACGACCTGACGCTCCCGAGCGAAACCATCGCCGAGGGTGTTGCCCTGATCGCCGAGGTGCTCCGGGAGCCCCTTTTGTCGGAGCTTCGAACCGAAAAACAGATCATTCGCGAAGAGATCCTCGAAGACCTCAACGAGGCCGGCCAACAGATCGACGTCGACAACGTCTCGCGACAGCTTCTCTATCCAAGCCACCCCCTCGGCTTTTCAATCGCAGGCCCGATCGAGAACCTCGAGCGGTTCGACACCGCTGACCTGCGGGCGCACCACGCCCGCTTCTATGGCGGACACAACGCGGTGGTCTGCGTGGCGGGGGCTTTCGATGCCGACGCGATCCTCGATGTCACGGCCAAGCACTTCGAAGAGATGCCGGCCGGAGTTTTGGCCGAGCCGAGCCCGGTCCCGAACGGGGCGCCCGCCGGCAGGTTTTCGTACGTGCACGAGCAGGGGAGCCAAACCGACGTGCGCGTTTCGTTTCATACGCCCGGTATCAAGAGCGCCAAGGCCCCGACGATGCTGCTGTTGGCCCGGGTGCTCGACGACGGGCTCAGCACGCGAGTCCACCACACGATTTGCGAAGAGCGCGGGCTCGCATACGAGGCCTTTGCCGGGAACGACACGTTTGAAGAGTGCGGCGTGTTCGATTTCGGCGCCTCGGTGGAGCACAAGAAGGCGCCCGTGCTCGTGGAGACGGTGTTCGAGCTGCTGGGCTCGCTCCGCGACGCTCCGCCGACCGAGGAAGAGGTCGACAAGGCCAAGCGCCGCTACCTCTGGGACCTTCAGACGGTGCGGGACGACCCGGAAGACGCGTCGCACTTCGTCGGATCGAGCGTTTTGTTCGACCTGCCCGAAGACCTCGAGACCGTGGCAGCTCAGGTCGCGTCGGTGACCCCTGACGACATTCGCCGCGCAGCAGAGCAGTACCTCGACCCCGCGCGCGCTCACCTCACCTGCGTCGGTGTGCTCGACGACGCGATGCAGGGCGAGTTGCGCGGCATGGTGGGGAGCTAGGGCTCTTCGAGGTTGACCCAGTTGGCTTTGCCTTCGGGGCCCCACTCTTTTTTCCAGATCGGGACGGTTTCCTTGATGCGGTCGATCGCGTTGCGGCACGCGTGAAACGCATCGTCTCTGTGGGCCGCGCTCGCCGCGACGCAAACGGCAACGTCGCCGATCGCGAGCTGCCCTACCCGATGAACGGCCGCTAGGCGGACACCAGGATGCTCGGCCGCCACCCGTTCGAGCACGCGTCGCATCTCGGTCGAGGCGAGGCTTTCGTGCGCTTCGTAGTCGAGGCGCGACACCGCCTGGCCGTCCGCGTGGTTGCGCACCACGCCTTCGAAGACGCAGACCGCGCCCGCGCCTGGGTGCGAGACGGACGCGCGGACTTCATCGGCCAAAATCGCCCCATCGACGACTTCGCACCGGACGACCGCCGACCCGCCGGCAACAGGCGGAAGCACGTCGACCCGGTCTCCATCCCTCAGTGGCGAGGCCGCGTCGGCGAAATCGCCGTTGACCGCGAGGCGCATCCGCTCGAGGAGGTCACCGAGCGCCGGAAAGCGCTCGGCGACGGCTTCGCGAAAGGAGTCTTGTGCGATCGACTCGCGCGGGAACTCGAACGTCGAGCTCTTGCACCCGGCGAGCTCGCGAGCGGCGGCGTAGTAGTGGACCTCGATCTTCATGAGGCCCGAAGAGCGTAGCAGGCCGCGAAGTGAGAGCAGCCGCGCCGCCCGTGATAGGATCGACGGCTGTGAGGGAGCCGGGGGTCAAGCTCGTCGTTTGGATCATGGGCGCGGCGCTCGCGGGCACGACGCTCGCGATCCCGCAGCCGGTCGACCCGTGGGAGATGCCGAGCCTCGTGCTCGACCGCACGGCGGTCTCGGATGCGATTGCGCTCGACGAAGCGCTCGCTCTCGAGCAGCCCGATTCGGATGAGACGCGCACGCTCCGGGCGCTCTTTCTCGACCACGGCCGCGCGGAGGCCACTCCGCCGTACGAGGTGACGGAATACGACCGGCGCCAGGCCGCGATCTACGGTGCGAGAGAGCAGTTCATCGCAAAGCATGGCGAATCGGCGATCGAGGCGATGCGCTCGCACGCGGTGGAGCAGTTCATCGAGGTGTTCGATGCGGACGGCGAGCCGGAGGGCGACGACGTCGCCGTGGTGGGCGGCATGCACGAGGTCTTGGACGGCTACGGTGCGGTGCAGGACGGCGTGCTCGTCGCACCGCCCCTGACGGTGCGCGCGTTTTACAAGGCGCGCTGGAACTCGATTCACCGGCTGCCGTTCACGCAGGGCCTGTCGCCGATCGAGCTCCAGGCGTATTGGGGCTGGCTGGCGCTCCACGGCTGGGGAAAGCCGCTCGAGCTTCGAACGAAGGCGCTTCGAGCGTTTCGTGACGCAGGCGGCTTTGGTACAGACGAGGCGGCCGCGCTTTTCGACCTTTTGGGGGGCCACCCCGAACGAGCGTCGCAGTCACTCGAGCGCCTCTACGAGGAGCGAAGACAGCTTCGCCTGAGAAACCTCGCGCTCGGGACCCTTCAAGCGAGCCGGCAGACGGCGGCCGCGCGGTGATCCGTCCGAGGAGTGGACACGAAAACTCGCTTCCCTTAGCCTAGAGATTCGGATTTCCCGAAAAACACAGGGTTTCCTGTGAAAGTCGATCTCAGCAAAACCCTCTTCATTCTGCCGAACCTGTTCACGCTCTCGAGCGTGCTCTGCGGCTATTACGCGATTCTGATCCTCTCGGACCAGCCGACGAGCGACGACTTTTATCGAGCGGCTCTGCTGATCGTGTTCGCGTTGTTCTTCGACGGCATCGACGGCCGCGTGGCGAGGCTCACGAAAACGCAGACCGCCATCGGCGTGCAGCTCGACTCGCTCGCCGACGTGATTTCTTTCGGCGTCGCGCCGGCGATTCTCGTGTACCACTGGTCGCTCAGCGAGCTCGGCACGGCCGGCATGCTGATCGGTTTCCTCTACGTCGCAGCGGGCTGCATCCGGCTCGCGCGCTTCAACGTCGCGTCGACCAACGACGACGGCCAGCCGAACCGCCCGGGCAAGTACACCCAGGGGCTCCCGATCCCGGCCGCGGCCGGCATTCTGATCTCGATCGTCGTCGCCAACCATCTGACCGGCAAGCTGCCGTTCTCGCCTTTCATCATCTCGATTCTGGTGCTCGCGCTCTCCGTCTTCATGGTGAGCTCGATGCCGTTCCGCTCGTTCAAAGACCTTCGGCTCAACGTGCGGACCGTCGCTTTCATCACGGTTGCTCTCGGCGTCACAATCTGGATTGCGCTCACGGTTCACCCGTCGATGGCGCTGGTCTGGCTGCTGGCAGCCTACGTGATCATCGGCATCATCGAGAGCCTGATCGTGCTGATGAACAAAGCGCGCGCCGGCATCGAAAAAGCCGGACAGCGCTCGGCCTAGTCCGTTGCCTCGAGTCGCTCGTAGATCGAGATGATCGGCACGCCGTCGTAGCTGAGCACGTACGCGGGCTGCACGTGGCCAACGCTCACCCACGCCTGGTAGTCCACCTCCCGAAAATGGGGCTCGTGGTGAACGAGAATGAGGTCGGCCTCCTCCATCGAGGTCGCCGACCGAATGTGGCTCGGAAGCACGCCGTCACGCTGCATCATCGACCAGGCGACGCGCGTCGTGTCGCACGGCCACACCGCGCCGCCGTTCGGGAGCCGGTCTGCGATCCAGCCTGCCACGCTCCCCGTGGTGAAGCCCCAGAACTGCCGGTTCATCCCGAGGTCGGCGGCCCCTGGGACACCGCCTGCGAGCGGCGTGTAGTGCGAGAGGCCAAACGGATGGCTGTGGATGGTTTGCATCAGGCCGGGCAACGCAAAGAGAGCAGCGAGCGCCCACGCGTGTCGCTTCACGTGCAGAGCGGCAAGCGCCTCGACGAGCCCCCACCCCGCAAACAGCGCGATGAAGGGATAGGCGGTGACCCAGTGCTTGGTGCCGCCGAAGATCGGCGACGTGGGAAGCGCGATCGCGAGGAGAGGCGCCGCGATGCAGCCGAGCCAGAGCACGGCGGTTCGTCTGCCGGTGGGGTCGCCTGGGCGCGTGCGCCATGGAGGTGCGAGCGCACTGCGGTGAGCGTACAGCCCGAGCAAAGCGAGCAAGAGCACCGTCGCGGAGACCGTGAAGAGGGTCATCACGAAGGGAACCGAGACGGGAAGCGGAGGCTCGAAGTAGCTGACCCCGAGATACTCGTAGGTGTAGTGAACGTGGCGCAGATGAAACGCGACGTACTGGGAAAGCCTGGTCCACGTGTCGTGCCAAAGCCACGGCCACATGGCGAAGACCACGATGGGACCGATTGTGAGCATCGACGGTAGCCATGCCAACGACGCACGGCGGGTGGCGCCCGCGCGCGCTTCGTCCCACCGCACCCAGACGAAGTGAACGAGAAAAATGCCGGGCAGAAGCCAAGCGTTGTGCTTGGTAGCGAGGGCAAGCCCGAACGCGAGCCCCGTGAGCAGAGCCCAGCGGCGGTCGTCGAGCGACCTCCAGTAGGCGTAGGCGGTCAACGCGGAAAAGAAAGCGATGGGGACATCGAAGCAGTCGAGGTGCGCGTGGTAGAACACCCGCGGCATGGTGGCGAACGCGAACACGGCGAAGACCGCGCCGAGCCGCGGCATCATGGCCATGCCCCAAACGTAGATCAGCCACAGCAGAAGCCCCGCGGTCAGCATGCCGGGGAACCGAAACGCGAGCGAGTCGCGGGAAAAGACACCGAGCGCATCGTTGAGCCGAACGCTCGCGCCGAACGCGAGCTTCATCAGCGGCGGATGCTCCCAGTTGTAGCCCCAGGCGCGTGCAATGCTCTTTTGCTCGAGCGCGCTTTCCGGGTCGTTGACGAGCCGCTCCACCCACGCGCTGTACCGCTTGGCCGCGTGCGCATAGAAGCTCTCGTCGCGCGACATCGCGAGGTCCGGCGCCGTGAGCAGCAGCACCAACACGTACGCGAGGCCGAGGCCGGCGCCTATGAGGTGGTTCTTCCTGCGCTCGGTCATTCGCCCGCCCCCGCCTGCATGGAGGCGGCCCAGCAGAAGAGCCTGGCTCGCGAATCCTCCGCGGTGGTCTCGAAGCGGACCGCTACGGGGCCTTCGCGTGAAGAGATGTCGATCGACGTGCCCGCCCATCCGTCGCCGTCGCGATGCACCAGCTCGCCGACGAGCTCGTCGTCGATGAAGACCCGCAGAGTGACGGGGCTATGCCTCCGCTGGCGCTCGGCGGTGTAGTCGATGCCGGCGTGCACGACGAGACGGTCACCGAGCGGGACGCCGGTGTAGGTGACGCGAAAGGGCTCGGGGCCTGCAGGGTGCTGCCAGACGCAGCGGCGCGGCTCGAGGTCCAGGTCGGCGAGAACGGTTGCGCCGACCCAGAGCCACGGACGCTTGCCGTCGCAGACGAACCTCGACTCGGGAGGCATGGGACCGCGCGCGAGCCCTCCGCGATCGGGAGGCACGCGACGATAGGGGCAGCGCCCGGTCCCGTCGGGGCGGACCAGCTCGACCTCTGCCTCGGGGACACGCTCGACGAAATCGTAGAGGACCGCCGGGGAGGACAGGCGCCACATGCGCACGCGTACGCCTCCGAACTCCTCGTCGATGTCGGGGGTGTCGGTGCGCGTGGTCTTGCCCCGAATGCCGAGCTCCCAAATGCGCTCGACCCCGCCGTCGTCAGGCGCGGCGGCCATGCGAAGCGACAGCAGGTCGCCGAGGAGCTCGCGGACTCGCGGATCGGCCCAGCGCGGCGCCGCAACGATGCGGTCGGAGGGCCGGTACCGCTCTCGCACGAACTGCGCGGCCGCATCCCAGGACGCGTCGTCGGGAACGGCTGCGCGGATCGCAGGCTGTGCACCGACCTCGAGCAGCGCCGACAAAGCGACGAGCACCCACGCCCACGCGGGGAGGCTCCGCCTTTTTCCTGCTTCCTCCACGCTCCGCGGATGCTAGCAGGGGTCAGATCATTCCGCAGGCTCGCAGAAGAACTCGAAGGACCAGCCTTCGAGCGTCGGCGTCACCGGCGGCGAGATCGACGGACGGAGCTCCGCCGTGATCTGAAGGTACGGGAGGCCCCAGGGCAACTCCTGGTCGATCAGCTCCTCGCGGATGTTGAACGTGTCGCTCGTGGTGTCGGTCGGGATCACGACGACGGCCGGAACGGCGGTCTCCAACTCCGCGAGGGTCGGTGCGGTGCGGATCTGGAACTCGATCGACGAATCGCCGGGCGTCGAGCCGGACCAGGTCAGGTCATCCCACTTTGGACGCTCGGGCGGCGTGATGCAGCGCCCGGTGCTGTCGTAGACGTTGCGATAGAAGTTCTCGCCCGGCAGCGGCGCAAACACGTGCGCCCCCGAGTCTGGAACCATCACGCGCACTGGGATGCGCTCGACCTCGAAGGCGTCGTCGACGCTGACCACCAGCTCGAAGTCGAACACCTGCGACACGCCCGTGGGTGAGACGGTGGTGTTGCCGAACGAAATCGCGTAGTCGAGCTCGGCGCCGAGGTCGCACTCGATGCAGGTGTTTGCGGAGCCCGAGGTGCACTCGAACGGCTCGCCTTCGGCGCAGTCGTCCTGCACGAGGTCGAAAATGAACTCGAGCTCGTCGGTGCCGGTGGCGGCGTTGTCCTCGGCCACCATGGTGAAGTCGTAGGCGGACTCGTCGCGGGCGAGCTCGATGGTGTTTTTGATCGCCCCCGTGAGCCCCTCGCCCATCTCGTCGGGCAGCTCGGTGACCCATTCGCTGCCAATGCGAGTCAACGCGTCGGTTGCCGCCGCGATGAGGCGGGCGTCGCCGGCGCCTGGGCTCGGCATGGTCATCGCGTCGCGCAGCGTGACGACGCTCGCCACGCGCACGTTGCTCGCGAGAAGGGCCGTTTCGACGTCGACCCACGCGACGGGCGCATCGGTGGTCATCCATGTTGGGTTCGAGGGGTCGCCGTCGTGCACGATCGACACGCTAAAGGCGCCTTCGGGGTCGGGGCCCGGCTCGGCGGCGCTAACGATTCCATCCAAGACGAGGAAGTATTCCTGCGAGACCGCCGGCGCCCAGTCGACCGCGCCCCAGAATTCAACGTTGTTCCTGCCGTCATCGCACGCGAGCGAGGCGACGGGGTCGAGAAGGGCGTCGTCGAAGAGCGCGACGTAGGCGCCCGGCCAGTGGGTGTTGTTGGAGGACGCGTCGACGTTTGCAATCGTCGAATCGAAGCGGAGCTTCAGGACCACGTCCTTCCAGTCCATGTTGTCGCCCGACGGGCCGTCATCGTCGTCGTCCGACATCGACTCGCATCCTGGCGCCACCGCCGTATTGACCTGGTCGGTGAGGAGGGTGCTCATGCCCATCAGCGTCAGCGATTTGGCCGAGAGATCGCCGAGATCGAGGGCGGTCATCGCATCGTCGGCGTCGAACAGCGCCGGGAACATCTCGACCGGAGGCCGCGTGCTCACCCCGTCGCCGACGCCCGGAGCGAACGGCGGGTCGCCGTACTGCTCGCCCATGGGATCGGGACCGTTGCGGACCGCCGAGTCGGTGATGTTGACCACGATGTGAAGCGCGTTCTCACGAAAACACGGAAAGCCGATGTCGGCGTCGGGCGCGTTGGGACAGACACCTCGATTCGGAACGAAGTCGCCGACGCCGAGGCCGCTGGCAACCGAATAGAGCGCCTGGGTGGCTGCGGTCTCGGGCGACGTGTTTTCGACGGTGTTGAGCGTGCTGACCGCCTTTTCGAAGAGCAGGTCGTCGTCGGTGAGGTCGAGGATGTGATGGTAGGGCGCCTGGCTGGTTGGAGCTGCATAATCAGACAGCGGATACTCGCGGTAGAGCCCGAGCCCTAAGCGGGCATTCGGGAAGCTGGCCCGCACGTCGGCGATGATGATCGCGATCTCGTCCTGCAGTCTGCCGATCTCGTCGGCCATGGTCATCGTCGCGTCCACCAGGAAATAGACGTCGACCTCGGGGATGTCGGCGACCTGTGTGCGGATCGTGACTCGCTGACTCTCCGTGCCCCCGGACGCGTCGTAGAACAGCGTCTGATAGATCCCGTCGTTGGTGGGGTCGCCGTCGCAGCTGATCCAGTCGGGGGTGCCCGGGCAGTCGTCGGCGTCGTCGGGCACACCGTCGCCATCGTCGTCGGGGAGGACGGCCACACGGTCGATCACCAGTGCGCCGGTCTCCGGCGAAAACCGAATCCCCGCGGAGTTGTCGGCGGTCAGGTCGGCGGCCTCTGGGAAATCCTGGCTGACCGAGCAGTCCGGTCGATCGGGCGCGCACTGCGTCGGCGGGTCGACGACGGCGTTCTCGCTGTTGCTGGCGTCGGTGGACTCGCCGCATCCGACGAACAGACAAACAGCGGCGCAGAGCCAAGCGAATTGGAGACGGTTGCTCATTGTGAAATTGCTCACAATCTGGGGCACTTACATTACCGCATAACCCTTGGTCGCGTAAGGGCTACATCGTTGCGCCCGAGACGCAGGCCGGCGGGCCTCCCGCACGAGGCGTCCCACACACCTGCTGCGGGGCGCAGTCGCTCGAATCTACACAGGAACCTCCCGAGAGCACGCACTCGAGCCGGCCGTCGCCCCAGAGGTCGCGGCACTCGAAATCTTCGGCGCAGTCCCCTGAAGACCCGCACAGGCCAAACCTGCCGCAGACGGCTCGCGTGCCTTCGAGGGTGGTCTCACACACAGGGTCGGTGTCGCTCGTGCAGCCGGCGTTGACGCAGGACACGGGGTTTGGCCCGTTGGGATCGAGAGACGGCATGCACTCGCGCGAGCCGTCGCCGTCGGCGTCTCCGCATGGGACGCCGAGCGCGAGGCAGTCCAGGTTCACGCCGCACGGGCGGGTGATGCGTCGGCAGAACCGCTGGTCGGGGCTCGTGAAGCGGCACGCGTAGCCGTGTGGACAGTCGGAGAGGCTTTCGCACGGAGCTCGGCGATCGACGCAGGCATTTGCTTCGCAGGCGAAGCCTGGCAGGCAGTCGTTGGAGTCGGCGCAGCCCGGGCTCGCGCGCAGGCAGCGCCCAACGACGGGGTTGCACTCGTACGCCGCATCGCCGCAGTCGGCATCGACGTCGCACGCCCCTCCGCCCACCACGAAACAGCGCGCGAGGTCGCCGCAGCCGGTGGCGACGCAGGCTTCGCCAACCGGGCACGGGTCGTCGGCGTCACAAAGCGCGTCCGCCTCCGGGCAGGATGGGCAAAGCGCGCTCGTGTTGCAGGCCGCACCGCCGTCAGGCCCGCCGTCGAGGCCCCCGTCCGCGCCACCTCCGTCGAGGCCGCCGTCCGTGCCGCCGTCGGTCATCGGTCCGGAGTCGGGGCCGGCATCGCCCACCGAGCCATCCCCGAACAGGCTGCCATCGGGACCCACCGCGGCGTCGCGCTCCGCGTTGGTGGGGAGCATGGGGGCAGCGGATTCGGAGCAGCCGGCCGCGGCCGCAGCGGCCAGCACGAGGTAAGCAAAGGAACGCATCGTCCAGCACACGAGCGAGACCGTGGCTCGCTCGAAGTGTCGGAGCGTAGCGCCTTCGGGGAATCGCCGCACCCTGCCGCTTGACCGAGCCTCGGGACGCCCCAAGTCTCTCCCCATGTCATCGCTGGACTCCGCACTGATCGAGATCGAGCGCGCCTGCGGAAGCGGGTCGGTCATTCGCGATCCGAGCCTGCTCGAAGGCTACGCGCACGACGACAGCGAAGCCGAGCCGTGCCTCCCGGAGGCCGTCGTTCGGGCGTCGAGCACGGCGGACGTGTCCGCAGTGATGAAGGCTGCGCACGCGCACGAGGTGCCGGTGACGCCGAGAGGCGGCGGGACCGGCCGAGTTGGAGGCGCCGTGCCGGTGCCGGGCGGCATCGTGCTCGCGTTCGAGAAGATGAACCAGATCGAAGGCATCGATCGGCAAGAGCTGACCACGCGCGTTCAGCCGGGCGTGATCACGGGCGAGCTCAAGCGGGCCGCCGAGGAAGAGCAGCTCTTCTACGCCCCCGACCCCAACTCGCGCGACTCCTGCGCGATTGGCGGAAACATCGCGGCGAACGCCGGCGGGCCCCGCGCGTTCAAGTACGGCGTCACTCGCGAATACGTCATGGGGATGGACGTGGTGCTGGCGGACGGCACCGTTCTCAAGCTCGGGCGGGAAACCAAGAAGGGCGTCACCGGATACGACCTGACGGCGCTGCTGGTCGGAAGCGAAGGCACGCTTGGCATCGTCACCGAGGCCACGCTCCGGCTGATGCCGAAGCCGGAGGCGACGGTGACGGCGCTCGCTTGCTTTTCGAAGCTCGAAGAGGTGGCGCCTGTCGTGTCGGCTCTGCTCGCGCGCGGTCAGCTCCCGTCGTGCATCGAGCTTCTCGACGAAGAAGCGATTCGCATCGTGCGACCCGAGGCCGGCCTGACGATCCCGGATGAAACCAAAGCGATTCTTCTGATCGAGCTCGACGGGAACGAAGCCAGGCTCGAAGACGACCTGGAGCAGCTCGGCAACATCCTGTTCGACCTCGACGCCCTCGAGGTGCTGGTCGCGTCACACAGCGGCGAGCGCGAACGGCTTTGGGCATCGCGGCGTGAGCTCAGCTACAGCCTGAAGCGACAGGCCGCCAACAAGCTCTCGGAAGACGTGGTGGTCCCCCGCACCAAGATGGCCGAGCTGCTCGGCTACTGCGCGGAGCTCGCCGACCGGCACGAGCTCATCGTTCCGACGTACGGACACGCGGGCGACGGCAACCTCCACGTGAACTTCCTCTGGGATGACCCCGACCAAAAGCACCACGTCGACCAGGCCGTCGAGGCCCTGTTTAAACGCGTGATCGAGCTCCGCGGCACCCTGAGCGGAGAGCACGGCATCGGCGTCCTGAAGGCCCCCTACCTCCCCATGGAACAGTCCCCCGAGCTCATCGCCCTCCAAAGAAAGATCAAGGACGTGTTCGACCCCAAACACATCCTGAACCCAGGCAAGATCTTCCCGGCTGACGCAAAACGGTTTCACGGGAACTGCTAGCTGCGAAACGCGAACGGGCCGGAAAAAATTGCGATACGAGACTCCGCCGGACGGCTCGGCTTGCAAAGGTGGCCGGATGGTTGGAGGGCTCAGGCCACGCAAGCCTCACCTCGGCCCTCGCGTCCAAGTGGCGGTGGTTGCACGCATGGCCACTTGGCACTCGGGACGCCGGCTCCGCCTCATATCGCAATTTTTACCGCCCCTCCCTACGTCGACGCGGACGTGGAAAGGGGACTGTCCCCTATATAATTTGGG
>CAJIBU010000049.1_pt1 | contig 37809 bp, 33 predicted proteins | sample 9199451 | NCBI WGS metagenome assembly CAJIBU01 (sample SAMEA7708315, study PRJEB35096) | sediment metagenome | biome: marine neritic benthic zone biome [ENVO:01000025]; feature: sediment [ENVO:00002007]; material: shallow marine sediment [ENVO:03000034] sea grass bed [ENVO_01000059] ... | reverse complement strand
TCGCGAGGCCGACGCGTTCCCGTCCAACAACCACTGGCTGCGCGAAGCGGTCTCCCACAACGGCACGCCGGCGTCGGTGCCCGAGCTCGAGGCGCGAGCCGAGCAGTGGCGCCCTTGGCGCGCGTATGCCGCCATGCACCTTTGGGACACCTATCTCGGCGACGACCGCGAGGCGGAGCGGGCGTGGAGCCGCGAAAGCGGCGTGGTTCAGACGCAGCCGAGCGACCAGGTCGCGTCCTAGGCGCTGTCGATCGTAGATCCTGCGTGGCGCGGCAGCGAATCCCGAGACATAGAAGGGGTCTATGAATCGGCACGTGCCTCTGTCTGGCCAGCCCAACTTCCGCGACCTCGGGGGCTACGCGTCCGCCGACGGCCGCGAGGTTCGGTGGGGGGCGGTGTATCGCTCGGGCGAGCTGAGCCAGCTCAGCGACGCCGACATCGGCACGCTCGGCTCGCTCGGAATCAAGACGGTGGTCGACCTCCGCTCGCCCGAGGAAGTGTCGGCGCGCGGGGAGGGCAAGCTGCCGCCGGGTGCACAGGTGGTTCCGCTGCCAATCACGTCGAGCGACATGTTCGCGCGGTTGATTCCCATGTTTTTAAAGGGCGATTTTTCGCAGGTGCCGCCCAACATGCTCGACACGGTGAACCGCGTGCTCGTCCGAGATTTCACGGAGCAGTACAGCACGCTCTTGAGAACACTCGCCGACCCGGCCAATCGGCCGCTCGTGTTTCACTGCACGCAGGGCAAGGACCGCGCGGGGTTCGGGGCTGCCGTGGTGCTGTCGGCGCTCGGTGTGCCCTGGACGTCGATCGTCGAGGATTATCTGCTCTCGAACCACTACCGCAAAGACGAAAACGACAAGCTCCTCGGGATGATGCGCGGTTTTGCCGCCGCGAAGAACGGCGGCACAAGCGTTGAAGAAACGTCGTTTTCGCACGTCGAAGGACTGTTGTACGTGAAAGAGCGAAGCATCGGGGCGGCGCACGCGGAGATGACGGAGCGCTATGGCAGCGTCGAGGGGTTTTTGGTCGAGGGGCTTCGGTGCTCCACCGACGATTTGGCGCGTTTGCGCGACGATTTGCTCGAGTGAGGTGAACGACGTGATGAAGAAATCCTGGTTCGTGTTCGCGCTGGTCGCGGGTTGCTTGCTCGTGAGCGGGTCTTCTGCGCGGCGCGCGGAGGCCGAAGGCAAGACGACGATCCGCTTTGCGACGCTCGCACCGTCGGGTTCGGCGTTTGGCAAAGTGATGAAGGCGTGGAACCGCACTCTCGTGAAAGAGACCGCTGGCCGCGTCGAGATGCGAATGTACTCGGGTGGCAGCCAAGGCGACGAGCGCGACTTCGTGCGCAAGATGCGCGCTGGTCAAATGGACGGCGCGGGCGTGACCACGGTCGGGCTCAGCCAAGTCGTGCGGCCGATTCTGGTGCTCTCCGCGCCGGGCGCCATCGACGGCTACGAGGAGCTCGCGCGCGTGCGCGAAAAGCTCAATGCGCGCTTTGCGAAGATGTTCGACGACGCCGGCTTCGTGCTCTTGGCTTGGTCCGATGCGGGCAAGGGCCGCATCATGTCGACGCAGAAAATCCTCAGGCCGTCGGACCTCCGCAAGGCGCGGCCCTGGGCTTGGAAGGACGACCCGATCTTCGCGGAGTTCTTGAAGGTGGTCGGTGCGAACCCGGTTCGGCTCGGCGTGCCGGAGGTGTACCCCGCGCTTCAAACCAAGATGGTGGACGTGGTTCCCGTCTCGGCGATCGCGTCGGTGGCGCTCCAGTGGTACACGAAGCTCAAGTACATGTCGAAAGACAGCTTCGGGATCATCAACGGCGCGACGGTGGTCAAGAAGGAAACCTTCGAACGCCTTTCCCCTGAAGACCAGGCGGTGCTTCTCGCGACGGCGCAGCGCGCAGCGAGAGCGCTCGACAAGGTGGTTCGACGGGACGACGCCAAGTCGTACAAGATCCTCGTCGACCGCGGGGTCGAAGTCGTGGACACCAGCCCCCATGAGGCCGAGTGGGAAGAGGCGGCAAAGAAGACGCGTGAGCGGCTCACCGGCCGCATCTGGAGCAAGAGCCTGCTCGCCGACGTCGAAGCGGCTGCCAAGGGCTCCGAGCCCTGAGTTAGGGCTGCGCTTGCAGTCCGTACGAGGGTGAGGCGTTCAAGAAGACGCCGGCTCTACACTTCATGAACACCGGCTCGAACTCGACGTCCTCCGTCTGGCAGCGGAGGTCTTCCTCGGGATACGTCTCGGTCGGGTACTCTTCGAGGAAGTCCGACATCTGGTCGGGGTCGCTCACGCACGAGGCGGTCAGCAAGTAGTCGCCCGGGTCTGCGTTGACGATCAGCACGCCGCCGTCGAGCGACGAGTAGGTGCGCGAGCGGTCGGGGACGACGTTGTCGCCGAAGTAGATCGGACCCTCGGCGAAGGCGATGTTTTGGGCTGCTTCGACGTCGAGGATCGCGCCCGCCTGGCCGTGGTGCCCCGGGTCGCCGATCGTCCTGCCCACGCGCGTGAAGGTGCTGACCATCTGGCACTTCTCCGGGTCGCTCGTGATGCCTAGCTGAAGCTCGATCACCGAGTAGAGGCCGTTGTCGGGGACTTGAAACGTCAGGTCGTCGATGTCTTCATCCGGGATGGTGTGCGTCTTGGTGTAGGTGAGCGGATAGTTCTCGTGCTCCATCACGAACGTTGCCTCGGAGCCGACGGGAATGCCTTCGATGGTGAACTCGGCGTTTTCGTTGGTGGTCGCCCGCAGCTCGGGCATCTCGAGCACCGAGATCTCGGCGCCGGCGATCCGCCTATAGCCCCCCTGGCCGGGCAGGGTGAAACCCCATGCGATGCCCCCGACCGATACGGTCGGGGCCGGCTGTGTCGCGCTCGAGCTCTCGCCACAGCTCAGCATGAGCATTGCGCCGCTCACCAGCAGAGCGCACCAAACCGTCGAGAGAGCCTTCATCCAACACCTCCGGCACGGATTACCAGCAAGATTCGAGCCGAACCGGGCAACACACGCGATGCCCCTAAATTGCAAACGTGCCGGGCGCCATCAGGCACGCCGGCACGTCCGCTAGACGCGCATCCGGTTCGGATGCGCAATCCTTGCGTGGGTCAGTTGAAGCCGGAGAGGTCCGGAAGCTCGTCGAGATTCGGCTGAAGCGCGATCTCGATGCGCCGGTTGAGGGCGCGACCTTCCTTGGTGTCGTTGGACGCGACGGGCTGGGTTGCCGCGTACGCCGCTGCGGAGATGCGCGTGCCGGGCACGCCGTACTCGATCAGGAGCTGCGTGACGTCGATCGCGCGGGCGCCGGAGAGCTCCCAGTTGGAGGGGAAGCGCTTGGTGCGAATCGGCTTGTTGTCGGTGTGTCCGCCAACCTGGAACATACGCTCCTTGATGCTGGCGAGAACCGGACCGAGCTCGGCAAGGACGCGCACGCCGTCCTTCTTGAGCTTGGCGCTGCCGCTCGCGAACAAGACCGCCTCCGGGAGCTCGATGACCATCTTGTTGCGGACGATGCGAACCTTGAGCTTGCCCGCGTCGATCATCGACTTGAGCTGCTTGAGCATGGAGTTGTACTCTTGGAGACGCTTCGCGGCGCGAGCTTCGCGCGCGGCGGCCTCGGCGAGCGCGGCCTCCATGGCGTTGATTTCACCGGTGTAGCCCTTGACGAGCTTGTTGAGGTTCTCGCGGTCCTTCTTGCACTGATCGAGTGAGACGCCCTTTTCCTGCGTCATCGACTCGAGCTCCGCGATTCGGGCGTCCTTCGCCCGCAGCTCGTCTTTCTTACAACCTGCCGTCAGCAACACGCTGATGGCCAGTACGAATACCCAGCTTGCTCTATGCATTTGCCCCTCCAAAAAAGGATTGTTTCCCACTTGGGTGCGCGCACCTTATCAAGCAGTCCAGCCGAAGCAAGTGGTTCCGAGGCGAAAAGCAGGCCGCCGACATGCCGTGGAAGTGCGCGAAATCCTTGCGCTCAGCGGAGGCCGGGCTGCAGGCGCTCCTCTTCGAGGATCTCGATTTCGGCGATCTTCCAGCGGTCGCCGATTTGGGCGAGTGTCACGAGTGCTTCGTAGGCGTTGGTGCGCATGTGGGTGTGGCCCCAGTGCCCGACGGAGCCGCTGGCGTTCCAGCGCGTCCGGTAGCGGAGCGTGCCCGGGCTCTGCGTGGGCTCAGGCGTGACCTCGCGCACGTCGACCTCGCGCACCCGCACCTTGGCGCCGCCCTGGTTTTCGAGCCGGAGCCCTCGACGCATCTCGAGGTACACCCGTTCGAGCACGTCGCCGGCGAGGCTCTTTTCGAGCCGGTCGAACACCACCTCTTCCTCCCGGAAGTCGAGGGCGCGATAGACGTTGTAGAGGAGCGCGTGGAGCGTGGGGCGGGCCTCGTCGCCCGAGGGGGTGCGCACGGCGCTCGGGAGCGCGACACGAAACGCCGTGCCGACGGGCGGCAGCACGAAGCCTGCCACCGCGAGCGCGACGGCAACGAGGCCGAGCCCTAGCGAACGCCGCCGGAGCGCGAGGATCAGCAGCACCGCGCACCCGACCCATGCGATTGCTGCTGCCACGGGGAACGACAACTCGGACGATGGCGCCTCGACGGCGAGCTCGTCGGGGAGGAGCCCGCTCTTCAAGTAGTTGACCCATTGGAGCTCGGGCTGGGCGGGTTCGAGGTAGTAGGGCATCGGCCCAGCCTCGTCGGTCGCGCTGGCCGGCACGCGGGTGATGCGTTCGTCGAAGAGGTCCCAGTCGAGGCGCACGTCCTGGGGCCGGCCGTCGATCGGATAAACGTAGATCGCGCCGACGATGGCGCTCGTGCCGTCGACCGGCTCTTCCGGGGTGACGACGCGTGTCATGCGAAGGCCGCGCGTCAGGAAGTGGATGCGGTCGAGGATTGGCTCCGGCCGTTCGCCGTCGATGGTGACGACCGCGCGCGTGCGCAAGAATGCGTCGATTGCAGCGAGCAGGGCGCCCCGTCGTTCCGGTGGGATCGGCTCGTGCGCTTCGATGTCGAGCTCGGTGAAGCGGGCGAGGTCGAGGGGGCGGATGACGAATTCCTTTCGAACTTCGAAAGGCTCGACGTAGAGAAAGACGTTCATCGGGCTCAGGTACTGGCGCCAGAGCGCGCGACGTTCGAAGCGCGAGTAGAACGGGTCGTCCCAGTCGAGGAAGAGGGGCTCGTTGGCCGCGAGATAGCGGAAGTCGTTGACTGCGACGCCTTGGTGATAGACGACGAAGCCGATGTCTGCGGCCGCGTAGCCCCCTTCGGTGAGCGGCGGCTCGAAGACGAGCGTTTTCGGCTGTGTTTGGAGCGGATAGCGGAGCCGGACGAAGACGGTGGGCTCGTCGCTTGGCTCGGGCAGGGGCTCGCCGCTCACCTCGTCGCGCACCACCCGCTTTCGCTGTGCGGCCTCGACGATTTCGCCTCGAAGACGGCGTCCGTCCGCGCGCACCGAGAGCGCTCCCTCGTCGGGGACCGGTGCCGGGAGGCTCGGTGCTTCGAGCGCGGCGCGCACCAGCGCGGCAAGGGCGCTCTCGTCGCGGCTTCCGATCTCGAGCTCGACGGTGATGGCGTCGCGCTCGACGTACGCTTCCATGATCGTGGTGGCGGTCATGGCGCGCGTGCGAACCACCGCGTCGGCGTCCGCGCTCGCCGCGAAGAAAAAAAACCACGCGGCTGCGCAGGCGCCGGCCGAACTCAGCGCGCGCAACCGTCCGCTCCCGCGGCGCACTCGAGGCGCGACGCGTTGGCCTCCATCACCTCGATGAAGTCGCCCTTGCTCGGGCGATTGCCCGCGGGCTCGAACACGACCACCGCCACGCCCCGCTCGCGAAGAAGCTCCGCGGTTTCCGCCCGCGGCTCTGCCTCCCAGAGCATCATCGACGCCGGGTGCTCCGCGAGGGCCGCGTCGAGCTCGGCGACCGCGGCGGCGTCGAGGGCTTGGTCGGGCTCGAAGTGAAGGCTCCGAAGGTTCAGGTCGTAGGCGGCGGCGAGGTACTGGTACACCGGGTGCGATGCGAGGGCGGGCTGGCCGTCGAGCGCTTCGCCGGCTTTGCGGAGGCGCCCGTCGAGCTGCGCGAGGTCACGAGCGAGCGCCGTGAACCGCCCGTCGATGGCCGCAGACTCGGTGGGCGCTTTTCGTTGGAGGGCGACTTTGACGCGCTCGGCCTGGCAGCGGGCGAGGCCGAGGTCGAGCCAGGTGGTGAACGCGGTGCCTTCGTGCGCATGCTCGCCCTCGGGGCCGTGCCGATGGGTGCGCGCCTCGCCCGATGGGAGGAACGCGGCGGCGCAGCCTTCTGCGGTCACGACGACGCGCGCCTTTGGAAGAGTCGCGACGCGGGTCCACCGCGCGTAGCCCGCGCCGTTCAGCAGGATGAGGTCGGCGGCTTGAGCGCGGCTGACCTCTTCGGGCGTCGGCGTCCAAAACGCAGGGTCGATGTCGGCCGGGACGGGGAGGGCGACCTCAGTGCCCTCGGGTGCGAGGCGCTCGGCGAAATACGCGAGCGGGTAGTTGACGGCGACGACGGTCATCGCCGATGTCGGCTTTGGCTCGGCGCCGGGCTCGGGTGAGCTCTTTTTGCACGCGCTGACGACCACGAAGGCGCAGGCGGCGAGAGCGGTCAGGGTCCGCGCAAGACGAGGGTTTGAAGCCATGCGTCTCCGTAGCAGGTCATCAGGAGCCCGGCCGCGCCGGCGAGCGCGACGCTCGCGCCCACCATCAGCACCACCTCGGCGCCCATGATCTGAAGCGGTTTCCACCGGCTGCAGCCCAAGCGCGTCATCGTATCGAGCTCTTCGGCACGAAGCCGCCAGGAAAGCGACATCACCAGGATGAACATCAGCGCCGCGGCCAGGCCCACCGTCCACACGAGGATGCGAAGCACGCGCTCGAAGCGGAAGATCCGCTGGTTGAGGGCGTCGACCACCTGCGCGGGCCGAAGGAGCTGTCGCGCCCGGTCGTCGAGGAAGCGCCCGCGCAGGAGGACGCCGGCCTTTTCGTCTCGGGGCACCGCAACGACGGCGCTCAGCGGATAGTCGCGCGGGTCGCCGTGGAAATGAAAACCCTCGACGTTGTCCTCGGTGATCTCGTTGTACTGTACGAGCTTGGCGTTGGCGGTTTGGAGGCCGGGCTCGCTCTTCAAGAGCACGTCGCCTCCCGCGGTGGCAAGGTCCTGGTGGCCGTGGCCGAGCCCCTCGGCGACCCACGCCGTCTTCACGTCGACGAACACGGCCTCGTCGTCGGGGCCGTTGGACGGTGCGAGCGTACCGACGACACGAAGCTTGAGAGGGTAGATGCCAGCGAGGTCGAATAGCGTGGAGGGTGACGTCAGCAGCGCGTCGCCGGGACCGACGCCGAGCCTCTCGGCGGCATCGGCGCCGAGCACGCACTCGCCGAGCATCGCGAGCTGCCGCCCGCGGGCGAGCGTGAGCCCGCGAAACGAGAAATAGTCGAGGGTGGTGCCAACCACGGGCTGCCCGTGCGCGAGGAGGCCGGTGCGGATCGGGATTGCGTCCGCGAGCCCGCTCTCGTCGACCGCGTCCGCGTCCGCCGAGGTCAGCGCCTCGATTCCCTTCGGCTGAAAGTAGAGAGCCTCGACGACCAGGTCCAAGCTGCTTCCCTTGCTGCCGAGCAGGAGGGGCGTGCTCTTCGCGCGCGCCATCAGCGCCTCCTGCACGACCGAGCTCATCGTACGAATCACCAGCGGAAGCCCGACGAACAGCGCGAGCGAAGCGACGAGCAGCGCCGTCTTGGCGCGGTGGTGGCGAAGGTACCGCGCCGCGAGATAGAGGCTGTCCCTCACGACGCGACCTCCCCGAGGGTCGACACGTCGATCACCTGCTCGAAGCGGTGGAGCAGGCCGTGGTCGTGGGTGACCATCAGAAGCGTGGTCGCCAGGGCGTCACACCGTTCGAACAGCAGGTCGAGCGCGCGCGCTTTCGCCGCTGGGTCGAGGTTGCCGGTCGGCTCGTCGGCGAGGATCAGCTTGGGGGCCGTGACCAGCGCGCGCGCGATGGCGACCCGCTGGCGCTCGCCCTGAGAAAGCTCGGTCGGGCGGCGCTCGAGAAGTCGCCCGACGCCGAGGTCGCTTGCGAGGCGCCGGGCTCTATCTCGCACGTCGGCGTCGAGGCGGAGCCCGGGGTGCAGCCGGTACGGGTAGAGGATGTTTTGAAGCACGTCGAGGTAGTCGAGCAGTAGAAGCTCCTGAAAGACGAAGCCCACGTGTGTGATGCGAAACGCCCTCCGCTCCGAGGGTGTGAGCGCGTCGACGCGGATTCCCGCGGTGTCGACCTGGCCCGCGTCCGGCCGCTCGATGCCGGAGATCAGGTTGAGGAGGGTGGTCTTCCCGGAGCCGCTCGGGCCGATCGCCGCTGCGCGCGCGCCGTCTGCGACCGAGAGCGCTGGCACCTTCAGGGCAAAGCCGCCCTCACGGTAGGCGAACTGCACGTCTCGAAGCTCGATCATGACGACGCGGCCGCCGCGCTCAGGCCTTCGAGAGCTCCCCGCGGCGGAGCTTCCTATAAAGGATGAGCGAGTCGCGAAGGATCTCGAGCGCCTCTTCGCGCCCCCGCATGCCGTCGACGACGACCTCTTTGTTTTCGAGCGCCTTGTAGTCCTCGAAAAAACGCTGGATTTCGAGCAGCTTGTGCTCGGGGAGGTCGTCGAGCTTTGCGCGGTCCTGGTACACCGGGTCGTTCACGCTGATCGCGATGATCTTGTCGTCGATGCCCTTGTCGTCGCGCATGCGCATCACGCCGATCGCCCGAGCGTTCATGATGGTGAGCGGGACCACCGATTCTTGGCCCAGCACGAGCGCGTCGAGCGGGTCGCCGTCGTCACAAAAGCTTCGCGGGACGAACCCGTAGTTCGCCGGATAGTGCACCGCGCTGAAGAGCACGCGGTCGAGCCGCAACAGCCCGCTTTCCTTGTCGAGCTCGTACTTGTTCTTGCTCCCCATCGGCACCTCGATGACGACCGGAAAGATGTCCGCGAGCTGATCTTCGTCGATGTAGACGTCGTGCCAGGGGTGCATCTCGAATCCTCGGGCCCGGGAGAAGACCCGCCCAGCCGTATATCACTGGCGGGCCGCGGGGTGCCAGAGTTCGTTTCGAGGATGTTTCCGGTTGGTAATAAGTCGACTCCACGCCCAACTTTGCCTGGTCCGGTCGCAACTCTGATCCATTGTCGAATGACATGTCGACGGACCGTGAGCAGACCGTTGGCTTGGCCGGGGATTCGACGCTGCTCGACGGCTACGCACCCCTCGCCAAGACCTACGACGAGCTATTCCGTGGAGACGGAAGTCCTCGGGCGGAGGTCGCAGATCTGGTCTCCGAGCTCGATCAGTTTGATCGCACCGAGTTCATTACCCGCCAGAGGCTCGCGGAGGGTGCGCTTTTTCGCGGTGGTGTGACGTTTTCGGTCTATTCGGACTCGCGCGGCCAAGAAAAGATCTTTCCCTTCGACCTCATCCCACGCGTCATCCCGGCAGCGGCCTGGGACAAGATCGAGCGCGGCTTGGTGCAGAGAGTCACCGCGCTCAACATGTTCCTGGCTGACCTCTACGACGGGCAGCGCATCCTCAAAGAGGGTCGCGTACCCGAGGCCGTCGTCTTTGGGACCACCGGCTACCTCAAAGAGCTCCACGGCATGCGCCCCAAGAGGGACGTCTTCGTCAACATCGCCGGCATCGATCTCATCCGCGCCGGCGATGGTGAGTTCCTGGTCCTCGAGGACAATCTACGCACCCCCTCGGGCGTCAGCTACGTACTCGAGAATCGCGTCGTCATGAAGCGCGTGTTCCCGCGTGTCTTCCGCAGGAGCCGAGTGCGGCCGGTCGAAATCTACCCTGCTCGGCTCGCAGACGCGCTCATGAGCGTGTCGCCGAGAGAATCGGGGGAGAGTCGAATCGTCGTGCTCACGCCGGGGCCCTTCAACTCCGCCTACTTCGAGCACAGCTTTCTCGCGCGGCAAATGGGCTGTGACCTGGTGCAAGGGAGCGATCTGTTCGTGCACGACGAGCACGTGTTCGTGAAGACGACGGCCGGCCCCCAGCAGGTGGACGTGATCTATCGGCGGATCGACGACGAGTTCCTAGACCCGAAGATGTTCAACAAAGAGAGCGTGCTCGGGGTCCCGGGCCTCATGCAAGCCTACGCCGCGGGCAACGTCACGCTCGCCAACGCACCCGGGAACGGCGTCGCCGACAACAAGGCGGTGTATCCGTTCGTCCCGGACATGATTCGATTCTATCTCGACGAGGAGCCGATTCTCGGGCAGGTCGAGACCTACATTTGCGCGCGTTCGACCGAATGCGATCACGTCCTTTCGAACTTGAAGTCGATGGTGGTCAAAGCGGTCGACGGCTCGGGGGGCTACGGGATGCTGTTCGGGCCGCGTGCGAGCAGTGCGGAAATCGAAGAGTTCGCCGGAAAAATCCGCGACGAGCCGGAAGGGTACATCGCGCAGCCGGTCGTCGAGCTGTCCACCTGCCCCACCTGGGTGGAGGGCGAGGCTGCACCCCGCCGCGTCGATCTTCGGCCCTTCGTGCTGACGGGCCAGAAGAGCTGGGTGCTCCCCGGTGGGCTGACCCGCGTCGCGCTGAACGCCGGGTCCTACGTGGTCAACTCGAGTCAGGGCGGAGGGTCGAAAGACACCTGGGTGCTGGAGGGCTCGCAGACATGATTTCCCGCGTCGCAGGCAACTGCTTCTGGTTGAACCGCCACATGGAGCGCGCCGGCAGCATGGCGCGGCTGCTGCGTGTGAATCGGGCGTTCATTCCGGGCGTCAACCTTCCGCACCTTCATCGGTGGCACCCGCTCGTCGTGGTGGCCGGCGAGGAAGAGCGATACCGGCGCTTCTTCGGCGAGGACGAAGTCGGTGAGACGGTGCAGGAGTACCTCACTTGGGACCCTCGCAACTCCACGTCGATCGTCGAGTCGGTGCGATGGGCGCGCGAGAACACCCGCACCGCCCGCGAGATCGTGAGCTCGGAGATGTGGGAGACGGTCAACTCGCTTTGGCACTGGCTTCAGACCGGGCCGGGCCGCCGGCTCTATCGCTCGGATCGCGACCACTTCTACCAGCACATCCGTCAAATGGGAGAGCTCTTCCACGGGCAGGCGGACGAAACCATGCTCAATGGAGAGCCTCTCGCATTCATGCGGCTCGGCCGCTACCTCGAGCGGGCCGGGCAGACCGCTCGCCTGATGGACGTCCACTACCACACCTTTCCCGAGGAAGGCGCCATCGACGACCCCATCCGTTTGGCCCAGTGGTCCGCGCTCCTCAGCTCGTGCTCGGCCACCGAGCCTTTTCACAAGAGGGTTTTCGGCACGCCCACGGCGCGCGAGGTCGTGACCTTCTTGCTCTTCGAGCCCGACCTGCCGCGGTCGGTGTCCCATTGCTTGCGCGCGGCTCGGCACTCGTTGGTTCAGGTGCGCGGCTACGGGTCGAACCGCATTGGAATGGTGTCCACTGCTTTGCTCGAGGCGCTCCTCAGTCACGTGGCGCTCCGCGAAGGGCACACCATCGTCGGTGGCGAGCTCCACGACGAGCTCACCTATCTCGTCGATTCGGTGAGCGACCTCTGCACTTCAATCGAGCAGGAGTTCTTTCAGTCGACTGAGTTGCAAACGCAGATTCTGGTGGAGGAAAGCCGTGCAGCAGCTCAGCAGTGATCTCCTCGCGATTGGCTACGACAGTCCGGCGTCTCCGCAGATCCATTTCAGGAAGGGAAATCGACCGGACGGCTGGGGGTTCGCCTGGTATCCGCGCGATGGGGTCGGTGCCTCGGTTCTCAAGGACCCGCACGTCGAGTACGACATGGCCGTCGCCACCGCGGTGCAGCGGTGGGACCGGTTCCGTTCGAGCATTTTCGTGTGTCACAGCGGTACGCACCGCGGGCGGTCGTTTACCGATACGCATCCTTTCGTCCGCAGCCATGCGGGCCGGGACTGGATCTTCGCGCACAACGGGGAGCTCGGACGAGACCTCAACGTCACGCTTCCGCTCGACGAAGGCCTCGGGTTCGAGCCCGTGGGCCACACCGACACCGAGCATGCGTTTTGCTGGCTGATGGGACAGGTTCGGGCGTCCGGTGCGCGGAGCCTCTCCGACCTCAACTGGCGGACCGTCCACGGCTGGCTACAGCGGCTCAACAAGCTCGGGACGCTAAACGCGATCTGGAGCGATGGTCTTCATATCGTGGCCTATCACGACCAAGGCGGCTTCAACGCGCTTCATCACCTGCGGCGGCTCCCACCCCCTTCGTCCACCAAGCTCGAGACCGACCTTCTCGAGCTCGATGTCTCCAACTCGGTCGACGAAAACCGGACCTTCACCGTCGTTTCGACGCGACCGCTTTCGGACGAAGCGTGGTCGCAGTTCGCCCCAGGCGAGATGCGGGTGTTCAGCCGAGGGCAGCTTCTTCTCACGGCGGAGACGGTGCCCGCCTCAGCGCCCGAGCTGGTCGAGCCCGCCCGGCCATCCTGGTCGCAGGCCGGGTCGGAGGCGCCACGCGTGAGCATCGTCGAGCCCAGCACCCCGCCGCCTTCCGTCCCCGGCCCGCTCGTGCCCTCGCTTCACGCTGGCCAAGGAAGGAGCGGGACCTACGAGGTCACGCACGAGACCGTCTATCGATATGAAACACCGGTCGAAACCTCGACGCACACCGTGCGGCTTCAGCCGGTGCGCGACCTCACGCAAGACGTGCTGGAATACAAGCTCGAGATTTCACCGCCGGGGCAAGCGTTTTCGTACGAGGATGTGTTCGGGAACCACGTTCTCAGCTTTCAGATCAGCCAGCCCTACAGAGAGCTCTGGGTGAGGGCTCAGACCAAGGTGAGGACGTTTCACGTAGAGACGCACTCGTCGCTTCGCAGCACGAGCATTCCGCTCGTGTGGATGCCGTGGCAGCGACAAATGATGAACCCGTTTCTCCTGCCGCCCGAGCTTCCAGAAACCGAGCTACGGGAGCTTTCCGGTTTTGCAATGAGCTTTGCCGCACGGCGCGAGTACGACCTGCTCGAGACGCTCATCGATTTGAACGAAACGCTTCACAAAGACTTCAAGTACATCCCGGGTGTCACCACGTTCGAGACTTCGGCGTTCGACGTGTTTCAGGAGCGGCGCGGTGTTTGCCAAGACTTCGCCAACCTCTTCATCTGTTTGGCTCGCTTGCTAGGCGTTCCCGCTCGCTATCGCGTCGGCTACATTCACACCGGCGCCGCGTATTACAACCAAATCCAATCGGATGCTTCGCACGCATGGGCCGAGGTGTATCTTCCGTCGGTCGGCTGGCGAGGGTTCGACCCCACCAACGGCTGCCTGGTGGACCTCGATCACATTCGGGTGGCCGCCGGACGAAACTTCCGCGATGCGACGCCGACTGCCGGCACGCTGTACGCTGGGGGGCATGGCGAAAAGCTCGAGGTTTCGGTGCAGGTCAAACGGATCGAAGAGGCGAAAACGCCGCAAGCCGACGCTCAGCAACAGGCGCAACAGTAGCGCCCTTTTGCAATAGCGCGCGCCAGTCTTTTGCGCTGTGCGTGTTCGGCGTCGTGTTGTCGTAGAACTGCCTGAAGAGCTTCAAGAAGAGGTCGGGTTCGTCCTGGTGCGGGAAGTGCCCCACATCGGCAAATACTTCGAGCTGGCTTCCCGGCATCGCCCGGTGCGCCTTGTGCGCGTGGGACACCGGAATCACGGCGTCTCGCGCACCCCACACGAGAAGCGTGGGCATGCCTCGCGTCAAATAGCAGCGGTCGAGCATCGTGATGCACTGTCCTCGCCAATCGACGGCGGCGCGAAGCGTGCGAACGAAGGCACGCCTTGCGGCGGCGTCCGGAAGGGCATCGAAGACCCGCATGAAGTGGCTCGCATCGAGCCCGAGGTTGGTGTTGAGCGCCTCGAGCGCACCAAACGTGAGCCTGCCGAGGAGTTGGGCCCCGCGCGTGCCGATGAGGGGCAAGACGAGGTCTGCGTTCGGTGCGGAGGCGAAACGGAGAAGCGGATTGACCTCGTGCGCCACGCCGCCCGTGCTCACCAGGCAGAGCCGCTCGCAGCGCTCTGGGAACTGGTAGGCGAACTGCATCGCCACACCGCCTCCGAGCGAGTGGCCGAGCACGGTCACGCGTTCGATTTCGAGCACGGCGAGAAGGTCCCGCATGGCGTTCGCGTAGGCGGCGATCGAGTAGTCCGCACGGGGTTTGTCGGAGTCGCCGTGGCCGAGGAGATCCGGCGCAATGACGGTGTGGTGTCGGGCAAGCGCTGGGATGACGTCCAGCCAACTGTCCGCACTGTCCCCGATGCCATGGATGAGGAGCAGAGCAGGGCCCTTGCCCGCCTTGATGAACGCCCGGCGGTAACCGTGGATCGTCCGGTATTGCCGACCGTCGGCCGGCCCGGCGCCTGCGGTCCGGAGCTGTGTCGGAAACCGAATGACGTTTCTCACCGCGAAGCCGAAGGTAGGCCTCCCCGATCCGAAACGCAGCCCGTAAATCGCGTTTCGCTCCGAAGTTGCACCGGGGATACCGGCCGGAAACCTTTTCGCAATCACGCAGGGTGAACAAACCTGCTACCTCCAACGAGTGAAGATCGCCGTCGACCATCTCACCGAATACCGGTACGCGGAGCCGGTGAGCTTTGGCGAGCACTCCCTCTTCTTGAGGCCGCGAGAGAGCCAGACGATTCACGTCGAATCCTTCGAGCTCGATTGCCATCCGAAAGGCACGGTGCGATGGGTGCGGGACTGCTTCAACAACGTCGTCGCCGTCGTGAGCTTCGGCCTCGCGGAATCACCCTTGCTCTCGTTTCACTGCAGGATGGCGTTCGACGTTCTGGAGGAGAATCCTTTCGACTTCATCCTCGAGGCGCGCGCGATGCAATTCCCATTAAGCTATGACGACCGGGAGAAGAGCGCGCTCGGCCCCTATCTCGAGGTAGAGCAGGCGGAGCGTTGGCGCGTGCTCGAATGGGTACGCGGGGCGCTCGGTGACCCGACCGCGGCTCGCGAGACGATTTCGGTCTTGACCGATCTCAACTTGGCAATCCACCGCGACATCGCCTACGTCGCCCGCGACGAGGAGGGGACGCAGACCGCCAACTCCACTCTAGAGCTGAAGACCGGCTCTTGTCGTGACATGGCCGAGCTCTTCGTCGCAGCGAGCCGTCAGCTTGGTCTCGCGGCGCGCTTCGTCAGCGGCTATCTCTACGAGCCGCGGCACCCGGATAGCGCCGCAACGTACAACGTCGCCGCAGGGTCCATGCACGCATGGGCGGAGGTTTACCTGCCCGGGGCGGGATGGCGTGGCTTCGATCCCACGAACGGTCTCGTCACCGACCATCACTTCCTGCCGGCAGCGGTTGCGAATCGGCCGGATTGGGTGAGCCCCGTTCAGGGCCGGTACTTCCATCGCGGTGACGTGTCCTCGGGGATGCGCGTGGTGCTCGAGGTCGAAGGAGCACCGTGACGACGGCGGGCGTCGAGGAGGTCGCAGATGCCCTCGAAGCGCGCTTCGATCAAGTTGGGCTGACCGTGACGATGGGCGGCGAGCCCACCTTCATCCCGGCCCGTCCCGAAGGGCCCGAGTGGAACCTGGAGGCGCTTGGCTCGGAAAAGCTCCGCTATGCGCGGCGAATCACTGCGCGGTTGCTTCGCGAGCTCTACCCGGGAGGGCTCGTCATGCAGGCGTCCGGGAAGCAGTACCCGGGGGAGCCCGTGCCGAGGTGGGTCGTGATGACGCTCCACAGGGACGACGATGTTCCGATGTGGCAGCACCCGGAGCTGTTTCTGTTGGGGGATGCGCCAGGTGCGCAAAGGGAAGGGGCGGCGCGGGATTTCATGGCCGCGCTTTCGAGCGAGCTGGGGCTCGAGGGGTACGCCTTGCCGTGCGCGGAGGAGACGGCTTCGTCCGAGTCGCTCGAGGGGTGGGTCCTACCGCTCGACTTCGTCGACGGAAGCTGGGTCTCCGACCGATGGCCCTTCTCGAGCGAAAGCCCCGTCGCGCTCGTCCCCGGGGAGAGCCCGCTCGGGCTCCGCTTGCCGCTCGGTGCGATCGATGATCGCTTTCTCAAACGAGCGCTCACGATCGAGGTGACCGAGGGAGCTCTTCACATCTTCATCCCACCGCTCGAGCTCGCACCGTTCACGGCATTGACGCGGCTCATCGAAGGTGTCGCGGTTGCGAAGCGGGCGTCGAACCTCGTGCTCTGCGGATACCGGCCTGCAAACGCACCCTCCGTCACGTCGCTCGGGTTTTCGGCCGATCCGGGCGTGTTGGAGCTGAATCTTCCACCGGCGAAGACCTGGAAGGAATACGACCAAACGCTTCGCATCGTCACGCGCCTTGCGGAAGACGAAGGGCTGCGAACGTTTCGGCTTCACTTGAACGGGCAGGTTCAAGGAACCGGAGGCGGCGCGCACGTGCTGTTTGGCGGTCCGACGATCGAACAGAACCCATTTTTCGAGCGCCCCGACCTGCTCGGAAGCGTCATCCGCTATTGGCAGCGTCACCCGGCGCTTTCCTATCTCTTTTCAGGCCAATACGTGGGCCCGGGCTCACAGGCGCCGCGCGCGGACGAAGCGCAGCCCGGCCGCATCTACGAGCTCGAGACCGCCTGCCTCGGGTTGGACGCGGTCGACGGCGTGCCCGAGCCAGCTTTCCTCGACCGGCTGCTTCGGAACCTGATGACCGACAGCGCCGGCAACACGCATCGTGCGGAAATCTGTCTCGACAAGCTGTGGAACTTCGATTCACCCACGGGCCTTCAGGGCCTCGTCGAGCTGCGCGCGTTCGCGACGACGTCCGACGTGCAGCAGCAGTCGCTTTCAGCGCTCTTCGTTCGCGCGGTCGTCGCCATGCTCGCCGCGCGGCCGTGCAAGCAGCCGCTGATCCGCTGGGGGCCCTACCTGCACGACGCCTGCATGCTCCCGACCGTGCTCTGGCAAGACCTGGTCGAGATTTGCGACCAGCTCGCCTCGGTGGGCCTTCCGTTCGAGGCAGGCTGGTTGCGCCCGCTGTGGGAGCACCGCTTTACGGTGCTCGGGCGACTGCGCCTCGGCGAGGACGAGGTCGTCGTTCGTCAGGCGCTCGACCCCTGGCCGCTGATGGCCGAGCAGACGGAGGGCAGCGCGACGTCGAGAGTGGTCGACAACTCCACCGACCGAATCGAGATCTCGGCGGCCTCCGCCGCGCTCGGGCTCGAAAACGACGTCAGCGTCGACGGCATCGTGCTCGGGCTTCGCGAGGTCGGTGACCAGGCGGTGGGAGGCGTTCGCTACAAATCGGCGGCCGGCTGGCCGGCGCTCCACCCCCACTTGCCCTCCCAATCACCGCTGCGGATCGAAGCGGTCGACCATTCGGGGCGAGTGGTCTCCTCGGCTCGCTACCACTTCTGGAACCCGGACGGCCAGCGCTACGAGGGGCCTCCGGGCAGCTTGAAAGAGGCGCGCGCGCGGCGAGCGGCCAGGTGGCAGCCCGAGCCCAGTCGCGTCGGCGAGCGACCGGCGCTTCGCCCGGGGAGCTATTTCGAAGAGAGCTACTTCACGCTCGACCTTCGGCGGCAGTGACTCAGGCCCTCACGCTGCCTAGCCGTCGACGAGTCGCATCGGCACGGACCGAACCGGGAGCTTGGGCAGCTCCTCGAACGACCGCTTCAAGCTGTCCTGCCAGCTTCGGCGAAGCGCTCTCAGGTATTCGTCGTCTTGTTGGAACGTGGTCAGGCTTCCTGGGCGCTGTGTCCCCGCGTGATAGATCAGCATGTCGATCGGCGGGCCGACGCTCGCGTTGCTGCGCATCGTGGAATCCATGGACACCAGAGCACAGCGGGCCGCCACCTCGAGAGGAATGTCGCTCTTGATGATGCGGTCGAGGATGGGCTTGCCGTACTTGTCTTCGCCGATTTGAAGAAACGGTGAATGCCGCGACGCCGGGATGAAGTTGCCCTCTGGGTAGATCAGCAGGACCGACTGTGCGCCGCCCTCGATTTGGCCGCCCAAAATGAAGCTCACCGACGTGCTGAAGGAGTCGCCCTTCGAGCGCTTGCGGTGCTTCTGCTGTTCGTCCCGGCTGATTTTGCCGACGTACTCGGCCGCGTCGGTGAGCCGGGTGACGCTCTCTAGGCTGATTTTGGCGCCGTCCTCCAGGTCGCGCTGAAGGCGGTCCACGACCGCCCGGCTGGTGGCGAGGTTGCCGGCGCTGAGAAGCGTGAAGAAGCGGGAACCTTCGCCGAGGAAGGTGTGCATCTTCGAGTACGTGCTGATGTGATCGACGCCCGCGTTCGTGCGGGAGTCCGAAATGAACACCAGCCCTTCGTCGACGCTGACGGCCACGCAATACGTCATCCAGATGACGGTACGGGAGCCGTGCCGCGCGGTCAACGAAGTCGATGGGGATATGGCGAGCCCCGCGCGGTTGCAGAGCGCTCACGAATGCCCGAGAGTACGCGGCGGAGTAAACGGAATGATTCTCGATCGATTCAGAGTGGATTGGCGCGTGGCGGTCGTGACCGGCGCGGGCCGTGGCATCGGCCGCGGGATTTCGATTGCGCTGGCCGAGGCCGGCGCCGACGTCGTTTTGGCGTCCCGGCGCGAGAACACGCTGCAAGAAGTGGCGAGCATCATCGAAGGCCACGGGCGGCGGGCACTCATCGTGCCGACGGACGTGCTCGATGGCGCGCAGCTCGACCGGCTAGCCGAGCGGGCGCTCGCCGAGCTCGGCGGCGTCGATTTCGTCGTCAACAACGCGGGTGGCTCGCTTCCGGGCCCCGCGCTTCAGTGCACCGACGAGGAGCTCGACAAGGCGTTTCACTTCAACGTGACCACCGCGCTTCATCTCTCCCGCGCGCTCGCTCCCTCGATGGCCGAGCGCGGGCACGGGGCGATCGTCAACATCTCATCGGGGCTCTCGCATCTCGTCGAAAACGGATTCGTTGCGTACGGCACGGCCAAAGCCGCGATGTCGCACATGACGCGGCTTCTCGCGAAGGAATGGGCGCCTCACGTGCGCGTCAACGCGATCGCCGTGGGTGCGACGGAAACCGATGCCCTCGCCATGGTCACCGCGGACCAGGCGCTCGCGCAGCAGATGATCGACCTCACGCCCATGGGGCGGCTCGGCACCGTCGAAGACATCGGGGCGGCGGCCCTCTACCTGCTTTCGGACGCGGGGAGCTGGGTCACCGGAAAGATCCTCGAGGTCGATGGGGGCACGGTCGACTCGAATTGGCCGTTTACCATGCCGAGCGGGCTCAGCGGCCCAAAGGGCGACGCGTGAAGTCGGCGTACATCGAGGCGTTTACCGATGACCCGAGCGAGGTGCAGCTTCGGGACATGCCGTCGCCAAACCCAGCGCCCGGGCAGGTGCGGGTGCGCATGCGCATGGCGCCGGTCAACCCGTCGGACTTCAACTACATCGACGGCACCTATCAGCGCGCGCTCGGACGGCTGATTTGGAACTTGGGGCAAGACACGCCGACGGCTCAGCCTGGCGCCGAGCGTTTCGCGATGCCGCCGTACGCCGTCGGGGTCGAGGGCGTCGGCGTCGTCGAAGAGTCCGGTGGCGGGCTTCTCGGTCGGCGCCTGGTTGGAAAGCGCGTCGCGGTGGTGAGCGGCCCTCCGCACGGCACCTGGCAAGAAGAGACGCTCATCGATGCAAAGCGTGCGTTCCCCGTTCCGCGTGGGCTCAGCGACGCACAGGCCTGCTCGTTTTTCGTCAACCCGCTGACCGCGCTCGTGCTCGTGAGGCACGTCCTTCGCGTGCCCCGAGGCGCCACGCTTCTGCAGACGGCCGCGGGCTCGGCGCTCTGCCAAATGGTTCGCAATCTGGCTCACGAAGACGGCTTTCGCGTGATCGACGTGGTGCGCAGCCGGGCGGGCGCAGAGCGTCTCCGGCAGAAGGGGAGCGCACATGTCGTCGCGCTCGAGGACGAAGACCTTCTTCGGGCCGTTCAGCGGTTCGCCCCGGACGGGGTCGACTTCGTGCTCGACTGCGTGGGCTCTTCGACCGGGAGCGATGCGCTTCGCACCCTGCGCCCCGGCGGGCGGATGATCTGCTACGGGACGCTCAGCCGCGAGCCGATTTCGCTCCCGCCGCGCGACATCATGATGCCGATGTCCACGGTCGAAGGCTTCTACCTCGGGGCCTACCTCTTGGGCCGCACGATTTTCCAAAGGCTCGGGCTGGTGCGCGCGACGGCCAGGCTGATCGACAAAGGAGTGCTTGCCACGGCGGTCGAGCAGACGTATCCCTTTGGGCAGCTTCACGCGGCGCTCGAGCACGCGCGGCAGCCGGGTCGCACCGGCAAAATCCTGCTCGACCTCACCTCGCCATGAAACCGCTGATCGTCGTTGCCACCGATTTTTCCCCGTGCTCGGAGGTCGCGGTGCAGCGGGCGTCCGAGATCGCCGGCCGCGACGGAGCCCGCGTGTTCTTGCTGCACGTGTTCGACCCAAAACGAGCTCGCGGCGCGGCTTCGGGGGCGCAGGTCGAGGGCGACCGCGACGCTTGGGACGAGGAATCGATGCGCGAGCTCAAGCAAGCCCGTCGCCGCTTCTTCGGCGACCTGAGCGACAGCGACGTGCAGTACGGCGCGATCCCGAGCTCCCATCCCTCGATCGAAATCTGCAAGATCGCCGAGGAAACCAACGCGAGCATGATCGTGGTCGGCTCGCACGGGCGCACGGGTATCCTCCGACGCCTGCTCGGCAGCGTGGCGGAAGCGACCGTCCGCCACGCGCCCTGCAGTGTGTACGTCGTTCGCGAGCCGGCCTAGCCCGCTATTCGGAGAGCTTCGACTTGATGCTGGACAGGCTCTCTTTGATCTCGTGGCCGAGCGCCTTCAGCTCGTCGGCGACCTCGTCGGCCTTGCTGTCGAACTTCTGCTCGAACTCCGAAATCATCGGTTGCACCTCGTTCCAGGCGTCTTTAGCGTCCATGCCCGCGAGATGGAGCTTCACTCGAATCTCGTCGGCCAACTGCTGCATGTCGTCCTTGAGCTCCTGGAGCTCCTGCTTGAACTTCTTGTGTGCCTCGTCCGCGCTCATGTCGTCCTCCTTGAAGGACCGGGGTGATATCAGGGTTGGGGTCGCCGCGCCAAAGGCGGACCGCGCCTCGCTGACCGCCTTCGTTCGAAGCGCAGTTTCTTCGTCGACCGGGGCCGGGCGCGCAAGATTGGCGTCCTCCGGGGCGCCATGAAGACGGCCGAGGCTGACCTGCCGGAATCAGTCCGGCTCCAGATCCACGTGGCGCGCCTCTGGCACCGCGTCGGTGAGTCGCTCTTCGATCCGGTCGACCTCGTCGCCAATGGCATCGGTGACCTCACCACCGAACGCGATCAGCAAGCGTTCGAGCGCCTGCGGTCCATCCAAGGTCGACCAGGTCGCCTCCAGATCCTTGGCGGCCAGTAGCCGCCGGGCAAGCTCGCCGCCGTCGAAGGTCACTTCGGCTTTGAAGCGCACCTCTGCGGCTCCAAGCTGTGAAGCCTTTACATCGTGAATCCGAGCGACCACCGGATCCTCTTCCAGCACCTTGACCATCGTATCGACCGCCTCAGGCGGGGGCGCGGGCCCGAGGAGAAAGCGCCGGTTGCGGTTGATGAGAAACACCGCGGTCACACCCAGCAGGACTCCAATGGCGATCGAGCCGGCGCCGTCCCACGCTGGGTTCCCGGTAGCCTGCGCCAAGCCGATGCAAGTCACGGCGATCGCGACGCCGACGACCGCAGAAGCATCTTCCAAGACGACTGCGACGCCCATTGGGTCGGGGCCGCTTCGCAAGTACCGCCAGATCGACTGATTGGTTGCGCGGGCCGAGCTGCGCACGGCCGATAGCCCGAAGCCGAGGGACACGCTTTCGGCCAGCAGCGACACGACGAGGATGGCGAAGCCCCATCCGAGGTGGTCGAGAGGCTTTGGTGCCAAGAGTTGCTGTGCACCGCGGATGACCGACACTCCGCAGCCGATGAAAAGAACACCCGTCGCAGAGAGCAGCGCCCAGATGTACCGTGAGCGCCCGAACCCATAGGGATAGTCGCTGTCGGGCGCGCGCCGGGAGCGAACGAGTCCGACCACTAATAGCATTTGGTTCGTGATGTCGGCCACGGAGTGGAGCAGCTCCGCCATGACTGCGGTCGAGCCTGTGAGCAAGAACGCCACCGCCTTCGCAGCCCCGATCACGAAGTCCACAATCAGCGCAGTCGCTACGGCCCGTGTGCTCGTCGTCATGTGATGCGGGCTGCCCGTCCCGAGGTATATGATAGTCTCCACGCGGTTCCCATACGAACCCATTCGTCGGTGGGTACCTGCGGTGCTGTTCCTGTTGGCTCGTTATTTTTGGACTAAGGTTGGCCGGAATTGTCCTCGGAGATGAAGCCATCGCCCGACGAAACCTCGCTCGAATGGCATACCCTGCCGGTCGATGCCGTCATGTCTCACCTGGCCTCCGCTCCTCAGGGCCTGGCGGGCGCCGAGGTCGAGCGTCGATTGGAGCAGCACGGCCCAAACGAGTTGCACGCCGCGGAGCATGTCTCGGCTTGGGCCATTCTTTTCGAACAGTTCAAGAACATCCTCATCGTCATCTTGCTGATCGCGACGGCGATCTCTGCCTTCCTCGGAGAGGGTGTGGAGACCATCGTCATCGCCGTGATCGTGCTGTTCGCCATACTGTTGGGCTTCATACAGGAGTATCGAGCGGAACGTGCGATTGAGGCGCTGAAAAGAATGGCCGCGCCGACCGTGACGGTCATCCGGGACGGTCGAGAGACCGAAATCCCAGCGCGCGAGCTCGTCCCGGGTGACCTCATTTTGTTGAGTGCAGGAGACAAAATCGCGGCGGACGCGCGGCTGATCGAGTCGGTCAATCTGAAGGTGGATGAAGCCGCGCTCACGGGTGAATCGGTGCCAGTTGCCAAAGACGTCGAGGCTCTCCGCGGGGAAGACCTGCCCCTCGGTGACCGCGAGAACATGGTCTTTGGCGGAACCATCGCCACATACGGCCGAGGCAGCGCTGTCGTCGTCGCCACCGGCATGAAGACCCAGTTCGGCCGGATCGCCCAAATGCTGCAATCGGTAGAGACCGGCAGAACGCCTCTCCAGCAGAATCTCGACAAAGTGGGTCGTGTGCTAGCGCTGGCGGCGCTGGCCGTCGTAGCCGCCGTCGTGGCGGTCGGCGTGCTCCGAGATCAACCGCTCCTAGAGATGCTCATCTTCGGGATCGCGCTGGCGGTGGCCGCCGTGCCAGAGGCCTTGCCAGCCGTCGTCACCATTTCGTTGGCTATCGGGGTGCAACGGATGGCGAAGCGAAACGCCCTCGTACGGCGACTGCCGGCGGTCGAGACCTTGGGGAGCACGTCCGTCATCTGCTCCGACAAGACCGGCACCCTGACCAAAGACGAAATGACGGCCAGGAAGCTCTACACGGGCGAGCGCACCATCATGGTATCAGGTACCGGCTACGAGCCTGAAGGCGAGTTCTCGTTCAGCGGGTCGACCATCGAGCCATCTCAGGAAGAGATGGAGCTGCTCGTCGCCGGTGCGCTCGTTTCTGACGCCCACCTCATTTGCGATCCCGCGCCGGCCGCCTGGCACATCAAAGGTGACCCGACCGAAGGGGCGATGATCGTCGCCGCCATGAAGGCCGGACTCCAAAAAGACGACCTCGACAGGCAGTTTCGCCGCGTTGGCGAAATCCCCTTCACCTCCGAAACCAAGCGCATGACCACGCTGCATTCCGTCGGAGACTCTCGGGTTGCCTATTCGAAAGGCGCACCGGAGACCATCCTCGACTCGTGCGCGCGACAGTTGACCGGCGGAGGCGAGGTCGCGCTGCAAGAAAGCGATCGCGAGGCGATTCTCGATGCGGTTCGTCAAATGGCTAGCGAGGCTCTGCGCGTACTGGGGGTGTCAAGGAAGGCGGGCGCAACGCTCGAGGATGCGGAGCGCGATATGACCTTCCTCGGTTTGGTTGGAATGATCGATCCGCCGCGCCCCGAGGCGAAGTTGGCGGTCGAACAGTGCAAGCGAGCGGGGATTCGAGTGATCATGATCACCGGCGACCATCCATTGACCGCACAGGCCGTCGCCCGTGAGCTGGGTTTGTTCGAGGCGGGGCGCACGGTAACCGGAGCGGATCTCGAGGCCATGACCGACGAGGAGCTCGAGCGCGACGTCGAAGACATCGAAGTGTATTCTCGCGTATCCCCCGCTCATAAGCTTCGAGTGGTCACCGCCCTTCAGCAGCGTGGCCACATCGCGGCCATGACGGGTGACGGTGTGAACGACGCCCCGGCCTTGAAAAAGGCCGATATCGGCGTCGCCATGGGGATCACCGGCACCGACGTGAGCAAGGAGGCCGCGGCAATGACGCTGACCGACGACAACTTCGCCTCGATTGTGGCGGCGGTCGAAGAGGGGCGCGGGATCTTCGAGAACATCAAGAAATACCTGATGTACTTGCTTTCGGCGAACATCGGGGAAATCGGACTCATCGCGGGCGCTACGCTCGCTGGTTTGCCGCTGCCGCTGACCGCCGTGCAGATCCTCTATGTCAATCTCGCCACGGACGGTTTGCCAGCGCTCGCGCTGTCGGTCGACCCCCCCGATGATGACCTGATGGAGCGCGCACCGCGGGACGCGCGTACTGGAGTCTTCACGCGCCGGGTCGTCACCCTGATGGTCGTCGGCGGGCTATGGTCGACCGCGGCGAATCTCGTTCTTTTCACCTGGGCTCTGCGGTCGGGCCGAGGGGTGACCCAAGCCATGACGATGGCCTTCGTGTCTTTGGTGTTGATCGAGTTCTTCAAGGCCTTCAGCTTCCGCTCCGACCGCCGGTCGGTCGTGCATCGGCCTTTCGCCAACAAGTGGCTGAACCTGGCGATCATGTGGGAAATGGCCCTGCTGATCTTCATCGTATCCTTTCCACCACTTCATGAGCCCTTCGGCATCCATCCCTTGTCGCGCACGGATTGGTTGCTCGTCCTGTGTCCCGCGCTGACGATTTCGCCAGTCCTCGATCTGACCAAGTGGTTTCTGGCACGGTTCAGGGTGCCGTAACCCCAAGGGTGGATGCTGATGGCGACGCCGAGCCGACATCCTGCGTGGCTAGGGCGCTCGACTGTGGTACAGCTCGGCGCATGGACAAGACCGCGACGATCGCCGACTTAATGACCCCGACGCCCCATACCGTCGGGAGCGAGCAGACGATCACGTTTGCCCAGGAACTCATGCAGAAGCACGGCATCCGACACCTCCCAGTGCTCCACGGAGGCCAGCTCGACGGCATCGTCAGCGACCGCGACCTCGGGATGATCGCCGGCCTCAACGAGGTGAACCCGGACAACACCACGGTGGAAGAGGCGATGACGCAGGAGGCCTACACGGTCGACAAGAACACGCCGCTCATCCACGTGCTCAAAGAGATGCTGGAGAACAAGTACGGTTCCGCGATCGTCGTCGAGGGCGACAAGATCATCGGCATCTTCACGACGTACGATTCGCTTCAGCTGCTGGTCGACAATTTCTGAGGTCAGTCGCCGACGCCCAGCTCTTCGATGACCGCCGAGAGCAGGGGCGGGTCGTCGGTGATGATGCCGTCGACGCCGAATCCCTCGATGAGGAGCCGCATGTCGTCTTCGCTGTTGATCGTCCACACGTGGACGAACATGTCGAGCTCGTGCGCGCGAGGGACGAAGCCGTTGTGCAGCACGTCGACGAGCCGGTCGCCGACGTCGAACCGCGGCGGGACCTGGAGGTACTCGGCCTCGGGGACGTAGCTCGGGTCGAGCGGCAGAAACGAGTTGCCCCAGAAGACGAGGGTCTCGTTGACGCCCATGTTGGTGGGGATGTCGGGCGCGGCGGCGCGAAGCTCTGCGAGCAGGTCGTCCGAAAAGGCCGAGCCCGTCATCTTGTCGGCCACCCCGTATTCGCGAACCACCTCGACGAAGTGGTCGACGATGGACGGCTCTTCCTGCTTGATCTCGATCACGAACGGCGCGTCCGGATAGCGGTCGAACACCTCTTGCATGGTGGGGACGACGAGGCCGGTGCCCCGATACGGGAAGGTTTGATCTCCGTCGTTGCTGAACGTGTACCCGGCGTCGCACTCGCGGAGCGCGGCGAAGGTCATGTCCTTGATCGCGCCGGTGCAGTCGGTGGTGCGGTCGACGGTGTCGTCGTGCATGACCACCAGCATGCCGTCGCTGGTTTCGTGCACGTCGAGCTCGAGGATGTCGGCGCCGTCTTCGAGCGCCTTGTCGTACGCGAGCAGCGTGTGCTCGGGCCGGATTCGGCGGCCGCCGCGGTGCGCGATGTTGAGGACTTTGTCGCAGCGAATCATTTCTTGCGGCGTGGTGCACTTGGGCCCCGTGCCGCCGCCACCCCCCATGCCCGCGGCGCCGCCCGCGCCCGCCGAGCCACCGGTGCCGCCGGTGCCCAAGGGGTCGACGACCGCGCTGCTGCTGCCGCAGCCGACCGCGGCCACGGATGCGAGAATTAAGAAAAGCCGTTTCATGTGCGCTCCTTTTCCGCAGATCTAGCAGGGGCGGTGGGTTCTGTCTTCCGGGTTGTGGAGAGCCTGGCCCCCTGGCACCTTCGCGGCGTGCCCGTTCGCACCCAGTCGACGTTCTGCCGCATCTGCGAGGCGACCTGTGGGCTCCGCGCGACCATCGACGGGGACCGCATCGTCGCACTCGAGGCCGACCACAACCATGTCGTGAGCAAAGGCTACGCGTGCATCAAGGGGCTTCGCTATCACGAGGTGCATCATTCGCCCGATCGGCTTCGGGCGCCGCTCAAGCGCGTTGGAGAACGCTTCGAGGAAATCTCGTGGGCGCAGGCGCTCGACGAAATCGGCGGCAAAGTTCGCGCGCTCGTCCGCGAGCACGGGGGCGATTCCGTGGCGGCCTATCTCGGAAATCCAATCTCGTTCAGCCTGCTGCCGCCGATTCTCACGTCGGCCTTTTTGCAGGGGCTCGGCTCGAGAAATCTCTTCCAAACCGGCTCGCAGGACTGCAACAACAAGTTCGCGGCTGCGGAGCGCATCTACGGGTTCCCCTTCATCCAGCCGTTTCCAGACGTCGACCGGACCGAGTGCCTCATCGTGATCGGGTCGAACCCCGCCGTTTCGCGCGCGAGCTTCATGCACCTCCCAGACCCGATTCGGCGGCTCCGGGCGATCGAACAGCGCGGGGGGCGAGTCTTCCTGGTCAATCCGCGGCGCACGGAGACCGCGCGGCAGCTCGGCACGCAGGTGTTCATCCGGCCCGACACCGACGTGTTTTTCCTGCTGAGCTTTCTGCATGTCGTTTTGAGCGCGAACAAGGTCGACCTCGAGCACGTGAAGCAGCACATGCGCGGCTTGCAAACCCTTCGGCGGGTCGCCGAGCCTTGGGATCCGGAACGCACGTCTGCCGTCACCGGCGTGTCGCCCGAGGCGCTTCGGTCCATGGTCGACGCGTTCGTCGAGGCGGACGGCGCGGCGATGTTCCTGTCGACCGGCGTCAACCAGGGAAGCCACGGGACGCTCGCGTTCTGGATTCAAGAGTCGATCAACGCGGTCACAGGCAACTTGGACCGGATTGGCGGCACGCTGGTCGGCCACGGCTACGTCCCGGACTTCCCGCGCCTCGCGAGAAAAGGCGGGCACACGATGCGCAAGGATCGGTCGCGCATCGGGCAGCTCCCGTCGGTGGCCGACACCTTCCCTGCGGGCCTCATGGCCGACGAGATTCTCACGCCGGGAGACGGGCAGGTGCGGGCGCTCTTTTGCATGGCCGGAAACCCGCTGCTGACCGTGCCGAACAGCAACGGACGGCTCGAAAAGGCGCTCAGGGCGCTCGAGCTGCTCGTGGTGATCGACATCTTTCGGAGCGAGACCGCCAACCTCGCGCACTACATCCTGCCGGGCACCAGCGCGTTTCAGCGCCCGGACCTTCCGTTCGTCTTTCAGTCGTTGATGGGCGCGATGCCGACGCCGTACGCCCAGTACACCGACGCGCTGGTCCCCCCGGACGGCGAGCAGCGCGACGAGACGATCATTCTTCTCCAGTTGGCGCGCGCGTGCGGCTCGAAGGTGTTTGGGTCTCGGGCGGCGAGCGGCTTTCTCGAGGGCTGGATGGCGCTCGGGCGGCTGCCGTTTGTGGGAGGCCGGCTCGCGCTCAGCCCCGAGCGGCTGCTCGCGCTGATGGCGAGAGGCTTTCGACTTGGTTCGCTTCGCGCGCTTCGCGCCGAGCCGCACGGCCGGCTTCTCGCTCCGAATCGCGGAGGGGACTTCCTCGGACACCGGGTGGTGACGGACGACGGCCTCGTCGACCTGGCGCCCCAAGACCTCGTCGAGGCGGCGGCTGCGCTCGACGTCGCGTTCGACCACGAGCTCCACGAGCGCGGCAAGCTGAAGCTGATCAGCAAACGCGAGCCTCACAGCCACAACAGCTGGCTTCACAACCATCCGCGGTTCGTCGCCGGCAAACGTTCCACCAACTACCTCTACATGAACCCGGCGGACGGTGAGATGGCGGGGGTCGAGCCGGGCGCCACGGTGGAGGTTCGAAGCGACGTGGCCTCGGTGCGCCTGCCCGTGGAGCTCACCGACGACATGATGCCCGGCGCCGTCGCCCTGCCGCACGGGTGGGGCCATCAAGACGCCGACGGCCTGAGCGTCGCAAGCACGACGACCGGCGTGAACGTCAACCTCCTCGCGGCAGACGGCCCCGAGGCGCTCGAGCCTTTCTCCGGCATGGCCAAGCTCAACGGAATCTGGGTCGAGGTCGTCCCCATCGACTAAAAAGGGGACAGCCCCCTAGGGGACAGTCCCCTTTTTTCTGAATGTAAAAGTTCTGTCATTAGGGGTTCGATCTCTCGTAACGGCTCTCTACGTCTGCGATACAGCCGTAAGGGGCCGATTGATGATCAAGAAATGGATTGGAAAGGCGTTCCTCGGAGCGTCCGGCTGGGAAATGACGGGTGAGCGTCCACCGGCCGACCGCTACGTCATCATCGCCGCTCCGCACACGTCCAACTGGGACATGCCGTTCATGCTAGCGATGGCTTTCGTCTACGACATCCCGGTTCGGTGGATGGGCAAGCACACGCTGTTCAAGCCGCCGTTCGGCGCCTTCTTTCGAAAGCTCGGGGGGATCCCCATCGTTCGCCATCGTCCGGGCGGCGTCGTGGGCCAGATGGTCGAGCATTTCGAGAAAAACGAGTCGCTGGTTCTGATGGTCCCGGCGGAAGGCACGCGCTCGCACGTCGACTACTGGAAGTCCGGTTTCTATCGCATCGCGCTCGCGGCTGACGTGCCGGTCGTGCTGTCGTATCTCGACTTTTCGACCAAGAGCGGAGGCATCGGGCCCACGATCGAGCTCACGGGCGACATCCAAGCCGACATGGACCGCATCCGCGCGTTCTACGACGGCATGCAGGGCCTCCATCCCGAAAAGGTCGGCGTCATTCGACTTCGCGAAGAAGACGTCCAGCAAGTCCTCGAGCACGACGCCTCGGACGCGTCCGAGCTCGACCGTCTCGCAAGCGGGCTCTGACAGACGTAACGAGCGCTCGCCTCGAACGTCCTTTACATCCGACGGCGGATCGTGGGAGCGTTTTGGCTCGCCCCGACTCGCGCCGTACGAACGAGAGGTCCCCGCATGAACGACGACAAGGCCGTCTGGCTGAAGGTCCTCGACCCCGACGAGCTCCCCGAGGGCCGCGTGGCGCCGGTCACGTGCAAGCATCGAACGCTTTGTCTCACCCACTTCGAAGGGGAGTACGCCGCCCTCGACAACAAGTGCCCGCACCAGGGCGGGCCGCTCGGCGAGGGGTCGATCGAGAGCGGCTGGCTTCGGTGCCCCTGGCACGGCTGGGACTTTCACCCGCTGACCGGCAAGCCCCCCGGCGGCTTCGACGACGGAGTCGACACCTTCCCGGTCGAGGTGCGCGACGACGGGGTGTACGTGCGCTTTCCCGAAGAGGCGCCGCACGTACGCACGTCGAGCGACGTGATGGTGGAGACGCTCGTCAACTGGGGCGTGCGCTGGGTGTGGGGCATGGTCGGGCACTCGAACCTCGGGTTCGCCGACGCCATGCGCCGTCAAGAGGCGGAAGGCCGGCTCGGCTACATCGGGATTCGACACGAGGGCGCCGCATCCTTTGCAACGTCCGCCTACGGAAAGCTCACGGGCCGTCCGGCGGCGTGCTTCGCCATCGCGGGCCCTGGCGCAACCAACCTGCTGACGGGGCTCTGGGATGCGCACGTCGACCGCTCGCCGGCGCTCGCGCTGACGGGGCAGGTGCCCACCAAGCTGATCGGCCGCGGCGCCTTTCAAGAGGTGGACCTCGCAGCCGCCTTTGGAGGCGTGGCCGCGTACACCGCGGTTGCCGCCAAAGACTCCGACTTCGCCGAGATCACGAGTCTCGCCTGCAAACACGCGATCCTCGAGCGCGGCGTGTCGCACATGGTGTTCCCGGACGACGTTCAGGTCGTCGAAGCGCCCGAAACGAAATCCGGCGCGCCGGAGGGTAGGGTGCCTGCGCTCGAGATTACACCTCCTGAAAGCGCGCTCGCCGATGCGGTACAGCGCATCGAGCAGGCGAAGCGCCCCGTGATCATCGTCGGGCACGGTGCGCGGTTCGTCATGGAGCCCGTGATCGCGCTTGCCGAGAAGCTCGACGCGCCGGTGCTGACGACGTTCAAGGGCAAGGGGCTCATCGCCGACGATCATCCTCTCGGCTGCGGTGTGCTCGGGCGAAGCGGGACGCCGGTCGCGAGCTGGTTCATGAACGAGTCGGACCTGCTCGTGGTTTTCGGGGCGAGCTTCAGCAACCACACGGGCATCACCAGCTACAAGCCGATCGTGCAGGTCGACTACGACCCGATGACGCTCGGCCGTTTTCACTCGGTGACGGTTCCCGTGCTCGGCGAGATCGCCGAGACCGCGCGGCTCATGTCGGACCGAATCGGCTCGCCTGCCGCGGTCGACCAGCGGCCCGACGTCGCGGCGCGATGGAAGATTTGGCGCGAAGAGAAGACCAAGCGGCTCCGCGAAGGCTCGGGCTCCGGCGTTCACTCGGCCGCGATTTTCGAGGCGCTCACCAAGACCGCACCCGACGACGCGATCATCGCGGTGGACGTCGGCAACAACACCTATTCGTTCGGCCGCTACTTCGAGTGCAAGCGGCAGTCGATCCTGATGAGCGGCTACCTCGGCTCGATCGGCTTCGGCTATCCGGCCGCCATGGGCGCATTTGCGGCCACCCAAGAAGACGACCCGCGGTTTTCCGGCCGAAAGGTGATCGCGGTCACCGGGGACGGCGGCTTTGGGCAGTACATGGCCGAGTACACCACCGCCGTGAAGTACGGCATGGACATCACCCACGTGCTTCTCAACAACCGAGAGCTCGGGAAGATCAGCAAAGAGCAGCGAAGCGCCGACTACGACGTTTGGCAGACCTCTCTTCAGAATCCGAGCTTTGCCGAGTATGCGGAGCTGTGTGGGGCGCTCGGCCTGCGGGTCACCGACCCGAAAGAGCTCGAGAGCGCTCTTGCCGAGGCGCTGGCCCACGAGGGGCCGGCGACGGTCGAAGTTCTCACCGACCCCATCCTCGTCTGAGAAGGTGCCCATGACCGTTACGCAGATTCGAAAGCAAAAGAAGGTGCCGGTCGCCAAGTGGACCGAGCTCGGAGACCGAACCCCGACGTATGCACTCGTCGCAGGCGTCGACCTGGTGGTGGTGCGCTACGACGATCAGGTGTCGGTGCTCTACGGGCGCTGCCTCCACCGCGGCGCCCTGATGAGCGACGCGCGAATCGAAGGCGACGACCTGATCTGCGGTGTGCACGGCTGGGACTACCGCTACGACACCGGGGTGAGCTCGTACAACAACGAAGAAGTGCTCCACAAGTTCCGCGCATGGGTCGACCAGGACGCCGACGCCGTGCTCGTGGACGAAAACGAAATTCGCGATTGGGCGGAGGTCTATCCGCAGCCGTACGATCGAGACGCGTATCTGGGCCTCTACGCCGACGTCCACGGCACGCCGGTGGAGCCTTTCAACAAGCAAATCCAGGAGCTGGCGCGCAACGGCCTCAAAAAGCTCGGGCATCACGGCGCGGTTTCGGCGATGGGCGTGCCGCGCCAGGAGCTTCCGAGCTGGGACGATGTGCTGCTGCTGACTGCGCAGCTCGCGAGGAAGCCCCTTCTCGACGATGCGGGGGTCGACGCCCGCGTCGTCATCGGGCCCAACGCGAAGAAGCCGCTCGAGCTCGAGATCCCGCTCTTCGTCAGCGACATGAGCTTCGGGGCGCTCAGCGAAGAAGCGAAGATCGCGCTCTCGAAAGGCGCGGAGTTGGCGGGCACCGGTATCTGCTCGGGCGAAGGCGGCATGCTTCCCGAGGAGCAGGCCGCGAACTCCCGCTACTTCTACGAGCTCGCCTCCGGACGCTTCGGCTGGAGCCTCGACAAGGTGAAAGACGTCCAGGCATTTCACTTCAAGGCGGGGCAGGGCGCAAAGACCGGCACGGGCGGCCACCTTCCGGGCAAGAAGGTCGTTGGCAAGATCGCCAAAGTGCGCGGACTCGAGCCCGGTGAGCCTGCCATCAGCCCTCCCTGCTTCGTCGACTTCCACGGGCCGCAGGACTTTCAGAAGATCGCCGACGACGTGCGCGAGGTCAGCGGGGGCATTCCGATCGGCTTCAAGCTGAGCGCGCAGCACATCGAGGCCGACATCGACTTCGCGCTCGACGTGGGGGTCGACTACATCATTCTCGACGGACGGGGTGGGGCGACGGGTGCGGCGCCCGACATTTTCAAGAGCAACATCTCGGTGCCGACGATGGCCGCCCTCGCGCGCGCACGCCGGCACCTCGACTCGAAAGACCGTGGAGACGTCACCCTCGTCATCACGGGCGGGCTTCGAACCGCTGGCGATTTCGTCAAGGCGCTCGCACTCGGCGCCGACGCGATTGCCGTGTCGAACGCGGCGATTCAAGCGATTGGATGTTTGGGCATGCGCGCCTGCCACACCGACAACTGCCCGGTTGGGATCGCAACGCAGCAAGAGCACCTGCGAGCCCGGCTCGACGTCGAAAAATCCGCGACGCAGCTCTACAACTACTTCACCGCGACCGCCGAGCTGATGAGAGTCCTGGCGCGCGCATGCGGTTACGCGACTCTTGGCGACTTCCAGCAGAGCGACCTCACGACGTGGAAGCGTGAAATCGCCGACCTCACCGGAATCGCATATGCGGGGGTCGGTGCTTCGTGAGGTGGAAGCCGGTGGGGCGCGTGCTGCCGACCAGGCTGGAAGAGGCCCGCGTTTCGCTCCACTGGGCCGCGCAGCTCGTGAGCGCGCCGGGCACGACGCTGCTTCCGCCGGACCCCGAGCACGTCCGCACCAACCTCGCGTGGGACGCGCGGCTCGGCCTGCTCGCCGGGCGTAACGTCGGCACGCCTCGCCGCCGCGCCGGCCTCGTCTTCGAAGCGCTCGAGCTCGTGGTGCTCGAAGGTGACCGCGAGCGGGCTTCGATGGCGCTCGCGGGGCACACGCTCGAGGATGCGCTCGAGTGGCTCGGGGCCGAGATCGGGGGCGACGCCACCGGGCTGCGCCTGCCGAAACACCAGATGCCGTCGCATCCGGCCGGGGACGGCTCGGTGTTTGCAGACGCCGCGCCCGAAGCGCGGACCGAGCTCGCCGCCTGGTTTGCCGACGGGTCGTCGACGCTCATCGAGGCCCTGTCCGACGAGCCCGAGGCCTCGCCCGTGCGCTGCTGGCCGCACCATTTCGACGTCGCAAGCCTGATCTCGCTCGACCCAGGCACGCCAGGCACCAACGCGCGAACCATCGGCGTCGGCCTCTCCCCCGGCGACTGCAGCTACGACCAGCCGTACTTCTATGTCACGCCGTGGCCGTATCCGTCGCCGAGCTCGCTCCCCGAGCTCGAGAGCGGCGCGCAGTGGCACACCGAGGGATGGACGGGCGCCGTGTTGACGGGCGAGCGCGTCGTTGCATCCGGTGAGGACGAGCAGCATTCGACCGTTCGCAGGGCGATCGACGAAGCGCTTGCCGCGTGCCACGCGCTCCTCGGCGCCTAGCGCCCGAGCAGCAACACGCCCACGCCGGCCGCAATCGCAATCGCCTGAGGCCAACCGGGAAGCGCTGGCCGATCGTGTTCGTGCGCCCAGTCGTGCGTGACCACGTGCAGCAGGAGCCCGCTCACGGCGGCTTCGATCCAAGGCTCACCGCGTGTCCACGCCCCGAGCGAGGTCTGCTGGGCGAGAACGACGCCCGCCGCGCCGGCGAGCGCAAGGCCGATGGCCCGTAGGACTCCGCTCCGGCGTCCATGCGCGGCCGTGTAGGCCATGACGATCAGCGCCGTCACCGGGACCGAGTGCACGGCGATTGCGGTGAGCACGTCGCCGTGGCCGTGGGTCGCGTGGGCCTCCGTCGTGAACGAGCCGAGCGCGAGGCCGTCGCCGAGCTTGTGGAGCATCAGGCCCCAGTAGCTGAGCTCGAGGCCCATGGTGGAAGAGTGGTCGTGCTCGGGGTCCTCGTGTGCCCACCGCTCGATCAGCCAGGGCGCCAGGAACGCGGCTGCCACCGCGAGCAGCACCTTCGGCCCGCCCACGCTCACCGCGTCGGGAATCAGGCGCCCGACGACCACTGCGATCGAGGACACGACCGCGAACGTGCGAATCGCATCGAGGAACCGACCGCGACCGGGCGCGGCAATCCCGATGAGCGCGCCCACGGCGACCGAGCCGATCACGATCGCGAGCGGCGACTCCATCGGGCGGGCTTACCACATTCGGGCTGGGGGCGTGGTCAGAGCCCGATGGCCTCGGCCTCTTGGGCCGCTTCCTTGGCCAGCTGCTCTTGGGCGCAGGTCGCGCAGGCCATCACCTCTTTGGCGATCTCGTAGCCCGCGCCGCCCGGGTCGTCCTGGTACTTGGACCGGCGTCCGGAACGGGCTCGCTGAGCTTTGCTGCGACTCGGGTACTCGGTCGGACGGCGCTCGGTCACCACCTTGGAGGCACGTTCACCGGGGCGCGATACGCGATTGCAAAGCTCACATCGATACATCTAGGGGCTCCCTCTCTCTGCGAACGGCGGATTTGGCACATCCGCCTCAGCCGGGCAAGCCCACCGCGGCCGGCGCTAGCCCTGCAGCAGCTTGGCGACCTCGCGGGCCGCATAGGTCAGCACGCCGTTCGCGCCGGCCCGCTTGAAGCAGAGCATGCTCTCCAGGATGGCTTTTTCCCAATCGAGCCAGCCTTGGTCGGCAGCTCCCCGGAGCATCGCGTACTCGCCGCTGACCTGATAGGCGAAGGTTGGAAGCCCGAACGCCTCTTTCACGCGGCGGACGATGTCGAGGTAGGGCATCCCGGGCTTGACCATCACCATGTCGGCGCCTTCGGCCACGTCGAGAGCGACCTCGCGGAGCGCCTCGTCGGTGTTCGCCGGATCCATTTGGTAGCTGCGTTTGTCAGCGGCGCCGAGGCTTTGCGCGGAGCCCACCGCGTCGCGAAAAGGGCCGTAGAAGGCCGACGCATACTTCGCCGAATACGCGAGCAGGTTTACCTGTTCGAGGGCCTCCGCATCGAGCGCTCTGCGGATAGCGCCGATCCGACCGTCCATCATGTCGCTCGGGGCGACCACGTCGCAGCCCGCGTGCGCCTGGACGATGGCCTGCTCGCAGAGCACCTGCACGGTCTCGTCGTTGAGAATTTCGCCGTCGCGCACGATGCCGTCCTGCCCGTGGCTCGTGTATGGGTCCAGCGCAACGTCGCAGATCACACCCACTTCGGAGTGCGCATCCTTGATCGCGCGGACGGCGCGGCAGACGAGATTGTCGGGGTTCGTGGCTTCTTTGCCGCTCGGCGTCTTGAGGCCCTGAGGCGTGACTGGAAAGACGGCGACTGCGGGAATCCCGAGCGCCCTGGCCTTGCCGACCGCTTTGACCAAGAGGTCGATGCTCAGCCGCTCGACGCCGGGCATCGACGACACGGCCTCGCGGGCGCCCTTGCCCTCTTGAACGAAGAGCGGCCAGATGAGGTCGTCCGCTGTGACCTGTGATTCTCGGGTGAGACGGCGCAGCCAATCGTTGCGGCGGTTTCGCCGCATGCGCGTGCCTGGGAACTCGGCTCGAGCGTTCTGTGCCATGCGTGCGAGAAGCTTAGCATGGTGCTAGAACCTACGCGTGAGAATCGGGGTTTTGGCGCTGGCCGCATCGCTCTTGGTAGCGGCCTGTTCGACGACGATGACGGGGCGAAAACAGCTCACGCTCATCGATGATGACAAAATGGACGCGATGGGCATCGCGGCGTTTGCGAGCCTCAAGAGCGAGGGCAAGCTCAGCCAAGACAAAGCGCTCAACGCGTACGTCGGCTGCGTTGCGGCAGCGATCGTAAAAGTCATTCCGAAAGAGAACGGGCCCAAAGACGGCCGCTGGGAGGTGCTGGTCTTCGACGACCCGACGCCAAACGCATTCGCGCTGCCGGGTGGGAAAATCGGCGTCCACGTCGGAATGCTCGACGTCGCAGAGACACCGGGGCAGCTCGCCGCGGTCCTCGGCCACGAAGTGAGTCACGTCTTGTTGCGGCACGGGAACGAGCGGATGTCGCAGTCGATCTTGGCCGATACAGCCATGAGCACCGCCTCCGTCGCGGCGGGTGCGGCGGCGCCGGAGTACCAGGACCTGATCGTCGGCGGGCTCGGAGTAGGCGCTCAGTTTGGCGTGCTCTTGCCGTTCAGCCGAAAACACGAAAGCGAGGCCGACGAAGTGGGGCAGATCTTCATGGCCCGCGCGGGGTTCTACCCGGCGGAGGCGATCACGCTCTGGCAGGCCATGGCGCAGGTGGGCGGCCCCGGGCCGGCGCAATGGCAGTCGACGCATCCGTCGGACGAGACCCGGATTCAGCGTCTTCGGGCCAACCTTCCCAAAGCCATGAAGGAATACGAAAAAGCGCGCGCGGCCGGCAAGAACCCAAAGTGCAAGCGGCCGCCCGACGAGTGGATCAACCCCGAAGCGCTGCCCTAGGGTTCAGGCCTGTGCCTGGACGAAGCGCGCGACGGCTTCGCCGATCTCGCTCGGCGAGTCTTCTTGAATGAAGTGCAGCCCCTTCACCGTGATCTCTTCTTGACGGGGTAGCCGGCGCGCGAACTCCCGCTGAGGGCCGATCAAGATGATGCCCGGGTCTGCGTTGATGAAGAGCTTCGGCGGTGACTCGCTCGACTGGAGCCACGTGGCATAGGCGTCGACGATGTCGTGCACATCCTTCGGGTCTCCGCCGATCGGGATCTCGCGAGGCCAGGTGAGGGTGGGGCGTCGCGACTCGCCGGGTTCGGTGAAGCGCGCGCGGTAGCGGCTCATCTCCGCATCGCTGAGCGTGCGCATGATCGACGAGGGAAGGATGCGTTCGATGAAGACATTCTTCTGGAGGATGATCTCCTCGCCGGCCGGAGACCGGATCGCCTGGAAAATCTTTCGGGCAGCTTCAGCCCAATCGTCCCAGCTCTCGAGCGGACGGACGATCGCCTCCATGTAGGCGATGCCCTTCACTTGATCGGCGTGCCGCTGGGCCCAGTGGAACCCGAGCGCCGAGCCCCAGTCGTGGATCACCAAGAGAACAGGCTGGTCACCGACGACGGCGTCGAACCAGGCATCCAGGTAGCGGCGGTGATCGACGAAGCGGTAGCCGCTCGAGCTTTCGCCCGAGTCGCCCATGCCGACGAGATCGGGGGCGAGACAGCGTGCGACGGGAGCGACCTCGTGGATCACGTTGCGCCACAGGTACGACGAGGTTGGGTTCCCGTGGAGGAACACCGCGATGG
>CAJIBU010000129.1_pt1 | contig 37827 bp, 35 predicted proteins | sample 9199451 | NCBI WGS metagenome assembly CAJIBU01 (sample SAMEA7708315, study PRJEB35096) | sediment metagenome | biome: marine neritic benthic zone biome [ENVO:01000025]; feature: sediment [ENVO:00002007]; material: shallow marine sediment [ENVO:03000034] sea grass bed [ENVO_01000059] ... | reverse complement strand
GCAAGAGGCCGTGCAGCGAATCCGCGCGTTCAACGCGCAGTACGATCGTGCGCTTGCGGCATGGACCCGGGGCAAGCGCACCGTGCCCTTCCCCATCGGCACCTGGTGGATGCGCGTGTGGCACGGCGCGCGGTGTGGGCCAGCGCCGTAGTCGGGCCCTCAGCCTGCGTTCTTGGGCGCGGCGAAGGCCGCGGACGGGGTCGTGCGCCGCAAGCTCGCCAAAACTGTACCGCAGGCCCTCTGAAGAGCACGCGTTGGCGCCACTCGTCCTCGATCCGCGCCAACCTTTGGACACTGAACGCCAAAAGGAGGCTTGGCGGTCGGCCGAGAGGGGTCTAGATGCCGGGCTGGGTGGCGCCAACCTCGGTGGGGTTCGGGGTGACGTACTTCGGGTACAAGAGCACCCCGTCGCTGGTGAAGTTGTGGGTGCCCCCCTTGATGTACTGCCGGCTCGCGGCGCTGTTGGCGCCGGTCTTCACGACGCCGAGCGCGCGTGCGATCTTGCTCTTCGCGCCATCGGCAGCGACGAGGCATCGACCCGAGAACCGTCGCCCGTCCTTGCAGCGGATCGTCCAGAGATCGCGATACGCCGTGTCCTTCACGGACGCTTCCTCGAAGAGCTCGGCACCTCGGCGTTGAGCAGCCCGAGCGATGCGCTCGTCGCAGACCATGCGTCGAATCACAGCAACTCGCGGCGCTCCGTCTCGTCGGCCCTCGTCCGGGCTAACGAAGCTGAGGCCGGACGGCAACACCAACCCGCCTGACCTCACCCACTGAACCACGCCCGCGGTCTCGAGCTCATCCAGCACGCCCATCTCCTCGAGAATGTCGAGAGCGGGTGCGCAACAAGCGTCACCGCAGCGCTTGTCCCTCGGAAACGTCGCCTTTTCGAGTAGCGCCACGCGCTTGCCCGCGCTCGCGAGGAAGTAGGCCGCAGTCGCCCCCGCGGGGCCCGCGCCCGCGATGACGACATCATACACCGGTCGATCCGCCGTCACGCCCGTCTCTTACACGACGCACAGGGCATCGTCGAAGCTACGGGTCGTCGCAGCTCCCGCTTATGACGTTCTTGGTAAACGAAAGGATCGATCTGGAATCGCTCTTGCCATTCAGTGAGAACGCGTTTTCTCCGTCCTCGAGAAAGATCTCCGTCTGCACCCGGATGGGATCGACAGACGTGAACGTTCGGCCGAGGCTGTCGTCCTCGTTCAACCATTGCTCGAACCAGCCGGCGACGAGAACGGCTCCCCCGCCGATGACACCGCCGACGAAGGTTCCGAGGCCCGGCAGTGCGCTACCGACCGCAGCACCAGCCGCGGCGCCCGCCAGAACACCCCCGACCTCGACCGCTTTGCTTTCAAGCTCGCCTTGGAAGTCGTCTAGATCTTGGTCGACTTCGTAGAGGTCGATGAGCAAGAGAGGATCGCCTAAATCGCAGTACTCGACATACTCGGCGATTTTCCGGTCGAGCGTCCAGATCGGGCTCGGGTTGTTGCCGAGATCGCTCGTGAACCCGAGCCGGTCCCTGACTTCGACGAACTCGTCGGCATTCGTGATGATTTCGCTGCTGCTGTCCGACGGATCGGAGTACTGATAGTAGGTCACGAACCCCCAACCGCCGAGCTCGAGGTTGTCGGGAACGAAGGGCAACGCAGCTTCCACCGACGACGCGTTGGCGACCCTCCATGAATTCCAGATGATCTCGACTCGCCTGGAACGGACTTCGGCTGGTGCACGGCTGTCTCCGCCGGTCCCAGCGGTTCCGCCCGCCCCGCCTGCTCCGCCGGTGCCTGCATCGGAGCTCGAACCACATGCGGGGCCCGCGATGGCGACACAGGCGAGTGCGATCATAGCGATCGACTGACGAAACGGGTTTCTCAAGACAGCCTCTCTTTCGGCGTCGCGTGTAACAGCCCATGCCGAAGCATTGCAAGCTCGAACTGCCCACTCAGGCGTTTCGATACCGAGACTCTGAAGTCAGCGCGCTCATGGTTGGGCGCGCCTACGCGTGCGACGTCGTTGGTCTCGTCTGGGCCGCGGGCCGCTTCGTGAATATCCGGGCCCAGTCGAGGCCTCCTGTCCTCTGCATCACCGCGAAGAGTGTAGCGATCGCCCCGATGGTAATCGCGAGCCCAGTGAAGCCTTGCCAAAAGAAGCTTGCCGAAAAGAGAACCAGGTATACGAATTGAACAGGAGCAACGCGACGAAGCGCAAAGCGCCAGCCCACGAAGTGACGCACGTAGGTCACGACGAGAGACATCGACACGATGGCGGACACCGCAAACGCAGCGGCCAGTGACACGTGGTCGACCGTGTACGCGAACAACAGGTGAAACGCGAAGAAGGCGCACCCGATGAGGAAGTAGTGCATCGGATGAAGCTCGCGGCCCGTGGTCACGGCGAGGATCGACAGCACGAAGAAGAAGAATAGAAGCGACACGGGCGCGAAGAACGTGATGCGCGCAGCGAGCGGCCCGGGGTTGAGCCTCTCAGGCATTCGAATGCCGATGGGGGAGCTCGTGATCAAACTGTCGAACTTCCACTCGCCTGTCCACGTGCTGTTGGCCGCGCGGTGGCTCGTCGGGGACACGGTTTCGACCGGGAAATCGACGTTTGGGAAATTGGTCGTCGCGAGCAATTTGAAGTTACGCGCCTCCTCGCTATCCGAGGCAACCACGTAGGTCCAAGTGCCGGTGCCTCGCGTGTGAAAAGAAACCGACACGCGGCGCTCCTCGCCTGCGCCGACGGGCAAGGACCAGTGCGCGACCCCTTCGACGATGGAAAACGGCACAGGCTGGCCGAGGTCGTCGCGCACCTGCAGATTGTCGTAGGTCCGCGACGCGGTTTGGAGCGGGAAGCTGACGGCTAGGTCGCACGCGTCGCCGGTCGGATTGAGAAACGCGTAGCTCGCTTGAAAATCGACTTCGTAAGTCGCGAACCAGAGAAGCCCTCGCTTGCGATGCTCGAGGGCGAAGTCCGCGGCGATGTCCGACTCCTCGAGCGGCGCGCGCATGTCGCGCTTCACGATTTGTTCCGTCGTCGTGATGACGGGCGCCTCCCCGGCGCGCTTTACCGTTTCGGTCTGCGTGTCGACAGACTCGACCGTGCACACCGCCGACGGCGGCTGCTGATACAGCGGCCCTCCCCAAAGCCCGTGCACTTCCTCACCGCGCGCCTCGCCCGAATCGCGACTTCGGACCGTCAGGCTCGACCCCAAGATCGACCAGGCCAGCACACAGCCGAGCCAAATCACACCAATTGTCAGCAAACGGGCCATGGGGCCTCCTTCCGCTGAACAACGGAGCCAGAGCCGTCGCCATTCCCCTGCGGCGCGCCTTCCCTACTCCTGTACGAAGTACGAGCCGAAGAGGACGAACATCTCCTCTTCCGTGGTGATGCCGCCGCCGGCGGGGCACGCGTCGCAGATTCCTCCGGCGCCGCACACCGCATCGTCCCCGCCGCAGGCCATCCCCTGATCGGGCCCGCCGTAGCAGGACCGCTCCTCGGGCGCGCAGCCGCAGGTCCTCAGATCGATGCCGAGGCTCGTGACGATCGGGCCCACCGCGTCGAGCAGCGAGCACGTGTCGGCGTCGGGCTTGGTGGACTCGCGGCGCACTTCACTCGGGTTGGTTTCGCCGTTGTCCCAGAGCGAGCAGTAGTGGAAGGTGCGGTCTCGGGGGTCGGGGCTGTCGTATGCGGGGAGATCGGGCTCGCGAAAACGCTGGTAGAGCGGGTCGGCGTAGTCTCGGCTGATGTAGTCGTGCTCGCGCCCTAGTGGTGCGCAGTCGGGCCCAGGCGTGCACGAATCGTTGGGCGGATACCAAATGCGAAAGCGCTTGCCGAGCCGATGCGTGTGGGACGACAACGTCATGAGCCGTGCGTGTTGTGGAAGCGTATACGTGTTGCAGACTTCCTTGGAGGAAAACGCATCGATGCGGCCCATCCCGAAGATCTCCGATGCGTCGAAGATCTGTACGCGCCGGTAGCGCTGCTGCTCGGGCGTGGCGAACTCTACGTTCAGCCACTGTTCCACCGAGGTGTCCTCCGTCGTGAGGTTGAACGCGTGGTTGTTCCATATGACGAAGCCTCGCACCGGCATGAGCGAGTACACGCCATCGGGGTAGATCTCGCGGAAGGTCGCTTCCTGGGCCGTGGCGATGTTTCGCGTGACTGCGGTTTGGCCCGACAACAGCGCCCCCGTGACGTTTTCCGGGTCGGAGAGGCCCGCGAGGCCCCCGAGCTCGGGCGGCGCGTTCGGGTACGTGATGCAGCCGACTGCGGTTTCAGGCGCGGTCACACACTGGCTGCGTGTCCCGCACTCGTCAGAGCCGGGCGTGCAGTCCGCGCCCGCTCGGTCGCCGCCGAGGCACGTCCAGTTCTTCCACCCATCATCCGCCGGGTCCCACTGGTTTTCCTGCCCCTCTGGCGGGACGTAGAACTGCACGATGCTGTGGTGTGACTGTGGGTCCTGCGCCAGCAGCACGGTGTTGTACGCAAAGCAGTCGACGTCGGGGCCACCTTCCGCTTCGCCGCAGGGAACGATGAGCTCTGCCGGGACTGCGTCCGTGTAGTCGTAGTAGCTTGCGTAGCAGACCTCGCCCTCGCCTTCGGCGGGCACGTTCCAGCCTCCCGCGTAGAACTGCAGACCCTCACCCGCGGCAGGCGGAGGCAGCGGCTGCGTCTTGTTCGGCGCTGCCTCGCCTTCGAGCGTGCAGGTCGCGAACCCTCGCGAGCCATCGACGATGCCCTCCTCGGGTGCACCGCCGCGAATCCAGGCGCGAAGAAGACCGAGATCGTCTTCGCTGAGCGCGCCCTCGCCGAGCGGCATCGGAGATCCGGAGATGCCCTGATCGCCTAGGCTCTCTCCACCGCTCTTGGCTGCGACCTTGAGGTAGAGGACGCTGAGATCCTCTTCGGCCGGGAACACGCGCTTGAGGTCTCCGGAGACCGCATCGACGTTGACGAGGCTGTCGTACGACGCGCCGGCACGCAGATCGAGACCAGCCTGCGGCGACTCGCCGTGGCAACTCGAGAGCGTGCATCCTCGCGCTTCGAAAATCTGCTCTTGAACCTGCGCGAACGTGCTCTCTCCAGCGCATTTGGCCGAGAGCGGCGCATCTTCGCCGCTACAGGCGGCAACGGTCATGGCGACTAGCGCGAGCCACCAGAGTCGAACGGGGTGCATTGGAATTCCTGGGCGAAAGGAGGACGGGAACCGGCCGAACGATACGGGAATCGGTAGAGACCTGCAACGGACGAGATCGGCGCGCCTTGCATCTCCTCGCCGTCTCGCTGAATCTCACGCCGTGTTTGGAGCTCACCCAGAGGAAACCACGAAGATGAAACTCACGGCCGCGCTCGGCCTGGCGCTGCTACTGATGCCCGCCGGGAGCTGCAGCAAGGAAGGCCGCGGAGGCGCGTCGGCCAAGGACGCGGAGGCGCAGGGCATCGAGTGCGACCACGACATTCGCATGAAGGCGGAGGTCGACCACACGTGGCCGTATCCGGCCGAATACCGCGACCTTCGATGGGCGGGGGGCTACGCGAAATTGGAGCTTCGGCTCAAGCCGTCGTCCGCAGCGTTCATCACCGGCTCGCTCGGCGTGAGGGATGGCGACATCCTGCGCGTCCTCGATAGCAAAATTCGCATCACCAAGCCGCGGCGTCTCGTCGCCAAACGAGACCTGATGGTGAAGCGAATGGAATGGAGCCAAGGGGTTCAGGTCGAGCGAAGTGAGCTCGCGGTTGCAAAGGGCCACGTTGGCAATTTCCTCTTCTACAACTCGCAGGGTCTTTGCATCATCGGCACGCCGTCGGGGCCCGGATGGACCGAGTGTACGCTCGACGACGCCTTCGAAGGGCTCAGCGCGCAGAACCCGTTTGCGTGCGAGCAGCTCTGGTGGATTCAGGTCCAGAAGCGAAAAGTCGACAAAGGATGGACCGTCGTCGAGCCCGGGCTCGTCGAAAGGATCCTGCGCGAGACGCCTGACCCCGAGTGAGCAACGTACGAAACCCGCCGCGGCCCAAGAGCGGACGCACGGCGGGTTCCTGGTGGCTTGGTGGCCTCGTCGTTCATGGAGGTTTCGACCTCAAAAGCGCCCCCGAAGTGAAACTCCGTAGTGCTTCGAGGGTCCGGTCGGCGAGATCTGCGGTGCGACCGCGAGGTCGCGCACGGTCCGGCCCCGCGTGCTTCTCTCCCACTCACGCTTTTCCTTCGCGCGGATCGCCAGAAGCGGCGTCGCGGAGATCAGCGAGATCGCGCCAAGCGTCATCAAGCCAACGCCCGCGTAGTGGCCGCCGGTCCAGTAGCCGAAGTCGTCGTACTCCGACGTGCCAAAGGTCACGCCGCCCGCGATCAGCAGAAAGCCACCGACCCCGACGAAGGCGGCAGGCACGGCGACGCTTGGCTTGCTCACGTCCTCGTAGCGCACCGGCCGCGAAGACCGGTATTGCACACTGGCGACGGGCTCGGCCGACAGGCACTGACCCGCGCTGCAGACCTCTCCCTCACCGCACCCCGGATTGCATGCCGAGATACATTGGCCCCGGTGGCACGTGTACCCGTCGCGGCAGTCGGGCACGCAAGCCTGCGCCGATGCGCTCGACGCCGAGAACGCCGCCCAGGCACAGAGCAGTGTCGCAAGAATGGCCGCGCGGGTGCGGATGCCTGTCGTGTTGGTTCCCTCGTTCAGCTGGATTGTCATGGTGTCCCTCCTTCTTCATCGATTCCGGAAGCGCGGCTCTCGAGCTCGCCTTCCAATGACGACTACGTGCGGAGATGGGGTTTGGATTAAGGACGCCAGGGAACCGGCTGAACGGTGTATGATTGGTGTCCCCTAAAAGAGGAGGTCGCCATGGCTCGCATTGGAATGTTCGCGCTCCTGCTCGCACCGCTGGTGTGTGCCGGCCTTTCGTGCAGCAGCTCGAGCGATGAGACGCGCTCCGTGACGCTGGGGCTCGGCGCGTTTTGCGACACCGGATTCCCCGGGGACTGCCCGGGCGGGATGTGCCGCGACGCGGTCGGCGGGGAGTCGTGCGACGGCGGCACCTGCACGGACTGGAGTCAATCCGGCAACCAGGGGACGATCTGCACCAAAGGCTGCTCCAACGACTCGGACTGCACCGGCATCAATTTCGCCGGCACCAACCAAGAGCAGGTGTCATCCGAGGAGTGGTTTTGCTCCGGAGGCGTGTGCAACGCTCTGGTCACCGCCCCGGCCGGCCAAGCTACCGACGTCTGCACGGGGTGCGGCGGGATCTTCTGCTCCGGGCGGTGCATCGGCTGCCCTCAGTGCTGACCCGGCTACGCCCTCGGTATCACTCGGCGTTCCGGAGCTAGGGCGCGAGCTTTTTCTTGATCGCCTTCGCGATGGGCGCCGGCACGCTCCCGAGCGCGTTCAGCATGTGCGGGAGCGCTTTGAGCTTCAGGCCTTCGTACTCGCTTGGAACGATCGCGTCGATCAGGAACGGGCCGCGCGCCTTGAACGCGTTCTCGAGGGCGGTGTTGAGGTCTTCGGCGCGCGCGACACGTCGCGCGGGTACTCCCATGCCCTGCGCCATCGACACGAAGTCGATCGCGGGCTCTGACAGGTCGAGCTGCGCTTTGGCCTCGGGCCCGATGGACTCGGCGCCAACGCGTTGAAGCTCGATGTTGAGAATCCCGTAGGAGCGGTTGTTGAAGATGATCGTCGTCACGTCGAGGCCCTCGCGCGCGATCGTCCAGAGCGCCTGAATGGTGTACATGGCCGAGCCATCGCCCACGAGCGCGAGGACCGGACGATCGGGCGCGGCGGTCGCAGCGCCGACCGCGGCCGGAAGCCCTTGACCGATCGCCCCGCCGGTCAGCGTGAGCACGGTGTGGCGGGGCGCGCCGGCGGTGAAGCTCGGCAGCTTGACGCCGGACGTCTGCGCCTCGTCGGAGATGATCGCGTTCGCGGGCAAGAGCGCGCCAATCGCTTGGCAGACTTTCGCCGCGTTGAGCTTGCCTTTCGGGAGCTCGGGGCGGCTCGCACCCGTGAGACGAGGGGCCGTACCAGACGCGCCGACCGCGTCGACCAACGCCTCGAGCGAGCTCACCGCGTCTTCATGAGGCTCGACGAGCGTGTGCGCCGTGCAGCCGTCGGGCACGAGGTAGCTCTTCTTGCCGGGGTACGCGAAAAACGACACGGGCGCTTTCGCGTCGACCAGCACGAGATGCTCGTACCCCTCGAGCTGCACCGACGAGAGCTCCGCGAGATACGCGATGCGCTCGACGGCAGGAAGACCCTCGCCCCGCTCGAGGCGCGTCGGGAACACCTCGCAGAAGAGCTTGGCGCCGGTCTTCTCCGCGATCTTCGAGGCGGCAAGAAGCCCCGGCTCGCGAAGCACCCGATTGCCGAGCAACAGCGCGGCCTTTTTCCCCGACTTCCCGATCGCGTCCGCGATGGCTTGAACGGTTGCATCGGACGCGCGCGGCGGCTGCGCTGGCGTGGGCGCGGCTACGGGCACCGCGCCTTCGTTCCACGAGACGTCCGCCGGCAAGATGAGCGTGGCGATCTGCGCCGGGGGGCCCTTGGCCACCGCGACGGCCTCGGCGGCGTCCGAAGCGAGCCGAGCTGTTTCGGGCGTGGTCTTGATCCAAGTGGAGATGTTCTTGGCGACCGTCTCGATGTCCGACTGGAGCTGGGCATCGTACTGCGTGTGATGGGTCGCGTGGTCGCCGATGATGTTGACCATCGGCACTCGTGCCTTGCGGGCGTTGTGAAGATTGGCGAGCGCATTGCCGAGGCCGCACCCGAGGTGGAGCAGTGTGGCTGCCGGCTTGTCAGCCATGCGCGCGTAACCGTCGGCTGCACCGGAGGCGACGCCCTCGAACAAACAGAGGACCCCGCGCATGTCCGCACCGTCGAGGGCCGAAACGAAGTGCATCTCCGAGGTGCCGGGGTTGGTGAAACAGGTGTCGACGCCAGCGTTGAGGAGCGTCCGAATCAAAGCGTGTGCGCCGTTGGCCATGGTGGCCGGCACTCTACTACAAACGCCGCCCTCGAAGGTCACCAGAAATCGAAGCGGCGTCGGCCGTGAATTCGCCGCCGAGCTTTACGACGGCAGTGGGGTCACTCCCCCGGCGAGTGCACGGCTGGTGACGGCGCGCCGCGCATGACCGGGCGTTCGTCGCGCGCGGCGAGCGCTCCTTGCTCGGAGTGCGCATAGCGCCAGTCGGACAGCAGCAGCTTCACACCGAGGTAGCCGAAGATCAGCGGGAAGAGGAAGTACTGATACTGCGTCCACACCAGCGCGAGGAGCGTGTCCGCGAGGCCGCCGGACATGTTCTCGAAGCCCGCGAACACCTCGGAGAACGAGAAGATGAACGTCGACGCGACAGGCTCGCCGCATCCGAGCACGGGAATCAGATAACGGTACGGCGAGCGCTTCTTGTTCAGGTAGAAGAACCAGACCACCGTCAGCACGTTGACGAAGGCGTAGAGCTCGAGCGTGAAAAAGGTGGAGTTGTGGTTGACGGTGCGGAGGTCGACCGCGCTGAAAGAGGCCAGCACCCACCAGTACATGTGAAGCGGGCTTTCGCGCATGTACGGTGTGTAGGCGAGGACGTCGTCGAGGGTGTGGAGGTTTTCGAAGACGAACGGCGAGAAGGTCACCCAGGGGATCTCCCAAAGCGCGTTGGTGAGCGCGTACGAGAGCATCCACACGACGAGCGCGTCGTGATAGAGGTCGAGCTTTGGGCGGCCGGCGTTGCCACGGAGGAAGAACACGATGACCCATACGTTGAGCCACACGCTGATCGCGTAGAGGCCGATCTTCGCGCTGGTGACGAAGTCGAGAACGCCGACGAAGAAGAGCGCCGCACACACGCCGACCCCGCCCCAAACGAGCGCGGTGATGGTCCAAAAGGCGGTCAATGTGGCGCGCGACGCGGCGCGAGCGGGCGCCAGGCCCATCGTCTCGTTTTTGCTGACCGCGGCGGAAACGCTCATCGGCTACTTCTTCTTGGACATTGGCGGCGGCACGTAGCCCTTCCACTTGCCCTTGAGCGTCTCTTCGGAAGGCGACTTCTCGTTTGTGCGCTCGGCGTCTTTGTAGGCCTGCGACACGTCGGGGGGCAGGACGTACTCGTCGACGACGGCCATGCGGACCACGATGTCGTCTTTGGTAACGTTGATGACCATCAGATCGCGCGCCAGAGCGAGCGGGCCGGTGTAGGTCTTGCGCACGCCGTCCATGATGGCGGCGTTGTTCTCGGGCGACTGCACCGAGTGATAGCCCACGGCAAGCCGAGGCTGAAGCGCGGACATGACCTTGCCGAAGGCCTGAGGCTCCGTGTGAATTCGTGTCGACACGTACGTGGCCTGATAGAGGTCCCACCCGAAGTACTCGGCCATCGCCTCGGGCGGCAGCATGCACTCGTGTGACGCCACGTCCGCGTCAGTCGCGAACTGCATGTACCATTTGTTGGGGTATGTGTCCCCGCCGAACACGTACTTCAAGCCGTTCCATTCGAGGCTGAAGCTCACCGAGCCGTCGAGGCTGTGGATCGCCGGCCAGGAACGCACGGTCACGCCGTTTGCCTCGTACACGACTTCGTTCTGCTGCCCGTAGTCGAACTCGTGCACCTCGATCTGCGCGCCTTCGTCCGGAAGAGCGCCGGTTCGCGTTTCGAGGTCCCAGGCGTAACCCTTTCTCATGCCGTCGACGAAGGCCGCCGTGCCGAGCTCCTGGCGCGAGCCGGTGGGCCCGTAGAGATGAATCGGCGTGTATCGGCCCGACAGCCAGCTCGCGATGTGAAGCGGCATGAAGTCGCCCACGTGGTCCACGTGCAGATGGCTCGCGAAGACCTTGTCGATCTTGGAGAAATCCGGCCGAAGGGAAAACAGATTCGCGAGCGAGCCTGAGCCCACGTCGAACAGAAACTTGTCGCCGTTGCCAAGCTCCACCAGATATGAAATGGAAGCCGCGGCCTTGGTCTGGTTCGGCATGCCCGTTCCGAGCGCGGTGATCCGCATCTCGTCGGCGCCGAGGATTTCCGTGTTGGGGAAGTAGCTGGTCGGGTACTGGCCGTCGACGATCGGGGAGGCGCTGCGGCCGCGGGGCAAGTTGTCTCGCCCCGCTCGTGTGGACTCGGGCTTGGCCGCCGTGGGCGTCGTTGGCTCGGCTTCGGCAGCGACGTGGCCCGCCGGTGCCTGCGCCGGCTCAGGCGCCTGCGCATCATTGGCGGGCTGTGCGAGATCGCAAGCGATCAGGCTCACGATGGACATGGAGAGCGCGCCCGCAAGCAGCGCGTGGGCGAAGACGTGTGCAGGATTCGTCATGGAGAGATCCTCGGTGCTCCGGGGCGGGAGCCTACCCCGTTTCGCGCCTCGTTTACAGCCTGTTCCCGCGAGCGTTTTGGCGGGCCGCTAGCCGACCTGCTCGAGGAGCCAGCGGTGAAGCGGCGCCAACTTTTTCCACTCGCGCGCACAGTAGGTGGCGAACTTGGCGCTCGCGAGCTCGGGCGGCGATTTGCGCTCGACCCCCGCCGACATACCGCTGTAGAGCACCAGCTCTTGACCCGCCGCACTTCCGCTGAAGCCAGGGGGCGGCTTCTTGTACGTCTTGCCGTGAATCTGGTAGCCGCCGCGCCCGAGGCGTTTGACGAGCGCCGCGAGCGACTTTGCTGCCTTGTCGTCATTCATCTTTTGTCGGTAGCGCGCGAGCGCTTCCTTCTGGAAACCATGCGAGCCCGCGCCGAGGTAGATGGTCTTGTCGCGAATCCGAAGATAAAAACCCGAGAGCGCGGTTTTGCGCTGCCCCTCCCAGAACCAGAGGTCGATGTGGTCTTTGTAGGGCGTCTTGTCTTTGGAGAAACGAATGTCGCGGTTGACGCGAAAGATCGACCCGTTGACCCGAGGCTCCCAGACGATGTTCGGCGCGAACTTCTCGACCTTCGGCCCCACCGCTTCGACGAACGCCTTGGCGGGCTCGAGGTAGTAGTCCTCGTAGTCCGCACGATGCGCATCGAACCACGCCTTGTCGTTGTTGCGCCCGAGCTCTCGCAGAAACTTGCGCGTCTTGGGACCAAAGCCTCGAAAATCACTCATGCCTGAGCCTGCCTTCCGTAGGGATGTGCCGAAGTATCGGCCATCCATCCGCCACGTTGCTAGGGACACTTTCCCTCCTGTAAGAGCCCAATTTCATTCAGCTCCTGCGGCAAAGATCGCAGAGGCACCTCGAGCGCCGACTGAGGCGACCCAACCGGGCCGAGTCGTGCGATAACGGCGCGTCTGGAGGTCCGACTTGGGCGTCGATACCGCTACCAGCTCGCTGAGCTTCGGGTCCGACTACGGTTCACCTGATGACGATGGCTTCGTCGCCAAGTATGCCGCTCGCTGCCATTGTGGGTGTGTCCGCTACGACGTCTGCGCTGACCCGGTCGACTCCAAGATCTGCCATTGCAAAACATGCCAGGTCCTCCATGGGGCGGCGATGCAGTGGGCGGCGATCTTCCACAAGAGGGACGTCAGGTTTACCGCGGGCGTGGAGCTCTTGCGCTTCTACAACAGCGAGCACGACCGCAACGAAAGGGTCCTGCCTTGCAAGGTTTCCTGTGGAGCCTGCGGTACGCTGATCGCCGACGAGGGGCGGACCATGTGGCTGGCTTTTCCGACGCTTTTCGACTTCGGCACACCACCGCACGTACCGAAAGCCTTTATGCCAACCTGTCACATCTTCTACGGCATGCGCGTCATGGACGTACGCGATGAACTGCCGAAGTGGTCCGGTCACAAAGGGCGGTCGGCGCTGCTGTGATCCTGCAGTCTTGCCCTTGCGATCTTTGCTCCAGGACCGCAGTAGTTTCGGTTGGTTGCGGGGCGGAGAGTGTCCCCTAGTAGGCTTTTTCGGAGATGGAGCCCCAGACGCCGACTTGGGTTTTGAACTTCTTGTAGGCCTCGTGGACTTTGCGTGAGGTGGGGTCTTTGTCGGCTTCTTCTTCGAGGGCCTCGGTAGCTAGCTTGCGGAGGTCGTTTAGGAGGGGGTCGGGGAAGCGGACGAGGTTGACGTTGTGCTCGGATTTGAGGGTTTGGAGGGCGGCGCCGTTGCCGGCCTCGAACTCGCTGAGGCTCCAGAGGTTCACCTCGGCCGCGACCGCGTCGAGGATCTGCTGGAGGTCTTTCGGGAGCGCCTCGTAGGCCTGCTTGTTGAAGATCACCTCGAGCACCGTGCCCGGCTCGTGCCAGCCGGGGTAGTAGTAGTACTTCGCCGCCTTGTAGAAGCCCATGCGAAGGTCGTGCATCGGGCCGACCCACTCGGTCGCGTCGATCACGCCGCGCTCGAGCGACGTGAAGATCTCGCCGCCCGGCAGCAGCACCACCGTGCCGCCCGCCTTGCTCACCACCTTGCCGCCGAGCCCGGGGATTCGCATCTTCAAGCCGTCGTAGTCGGCGATCGTGTTCATCTCTTTTCTGAACCAGCCGCCCATCTGCACCCCGGTGTTCCCCTGCGGCCGGGGCACCACGTTGAACGGCGCGTAGATCTCTTCCCAAAGCTCGAGCCCGCCGCCGCTGTAGAGCCACGCGTTGATGCCCTGCGCGTTGAAGCCGAACGGCACCGCCGCGAACCACTGCGCCGCCGGCACCTTCCCCGCCCAGTAGTATGCCGCCCCGCTCCCACACTCGACCGAGCCCTGCGACACCGCGTCGAACACGCTGAGCGCCGGCACGAGCTCTCCGGCCGCGAACACCCGGATTTTGAGACGCCCGTCGCTCGCTTCCTCGACGCGATTGGTGAATCGCTCGGCGCCGGTTTGCAGCACGGGAAGGTTCGGCGGCCACGTGGTGACCATCTTCCACTCGTACGTCTTCCCGGTGTGCACCGCGGGCGCCTGGCTGCCCGCTTCTTCTCGCTTCTGCTTGCACCCAGCCACGCCAACGGCCGCTGCCCCGGTTGCGGCCAGGCCTGCCTTCCTCAGAAAACGACGTCGCTTCATACCAACCCTTCTCCTTGCCGGGCGCTAGGATTGCCCAGTCGCGCGCGCAGCGTCTAGCGGAAAACGACCGTCGGAAGCCAGGTGACGAGAATGGGAAAGAAAACCACGATCAGCAGGCCGATGAGCTGAACGGCCACGAACGGAATGATCCCCCGGTAGATGTGTCCCGTGGTGATCTCCGGAGGCGTCACGGCTTTCAGATAGAAGAGCGAGAAACCAAATGGCGGCGTCATGAACGAGGTTTGAAGGTTCACCGCGATCAGGATGCAGAACCAAATCGGGTCGAAGCCGAAGTCGAGCATGATCGGCGCGAGCACCGGCACGTGAATGAACGTGATCTCGATGAAATCGAGGAAGAAACCGATGACGAAGATCAGCCCCATGACGATCGCCAATACCGTCCACTTGCCGTAGTCGTCTGCGATGCCGCCGAGGAAGCCGCGCACCAGCTCGTCGCCGCCCATGCCGCGGAAGACGAGCCCAAACGCCGCAGCGCCCACCAGGATGATGAACACCATCGACGTGAGCCGCATCGTCGAGCGCATCACCTCGCGAAGGATTTCGAGATTGAACTTGCCGTTGAGAATGGTGAGCACCGTGGCGCCGACCGCCCCTACCCCGGCCGCCTCGGTGGGCGACGCGATCCCGGCGAAAATCGAGCCGAGCACCGCGATGATCAGAAACAGAGGCGGGAACAGCGCGCGGCTGAACTTGCGGAACAGCACCGAGGGCGTCAGCTCGGCGCGCTCTTCGTCTGGGATCGCAGGCGCCCAGTCGGGACGGGCCCAGGCCACCCCGAGGATGTAAAGGATGAAGAGCCCGACCAGCACGAGGCCCGGCAGCACCGCGCCCATGAAAAGGTCTCCGACCGGCACCCCGACGATGTCGCCGATCAGCACGAGCACGATGCTCGGCGGGATGATCTGGCCGAGCGTCCCGGATGCGGCAACCGTGCCTGTCGCGAGCTCTTTGTGATAGCCGCGCCGAAGCATCGTCGGCACCGCGAGCAGCCCCATCGTCACCACCGTCGCTCCGACGATCCCGGTCGAGGCGCCAAGCAAGGCCCCGACCACCACGACGCTGATCGCCAAGCCCCCACGCAGCCGGCCGAAGGCGATGCCCATCGTGTCGAGAAGCTCCTCGGCGAGCCCGGAGCGCTCGAGCATCACGCCCATGAACACGAACAGCGGGACCGCGAGCAGCGTGACGTTGGTCATCACGCCCCAGATGCGGAGCGGAAGCAGGTTGAAGAACTCCCAGCCGAACCCGATCAAACCGAAGACGAGCGCCGTGCCCAACAGGGTGAACGCCACGGGAAACCCCACCATCAGCAGGATCGTCAGCGCGAGGAACATCCACGCGGCGAGGTACTCCATCAGTCGGGCACCCCGGTGTCGACCTCTTCGCCGAGGATGGTGAGCAAACTCTTGATGCCGAGCGAAATGCCCTGGAGCAGCAGCAGGATGAAGCCAACGGGGACGCAGGCCTTGAGCAGAAACCGATATGGAATGCCGCCGGGGTCAGGCGACCCTTCGAGGACGGCGTAGGAGCTCGCGACGAAGTTCCAGGACGTCGCGATCACCATCACGCACCCTGGGATGAGAAAGAACAGCACGCCGAGGAAGTTCACCCACGCCTGCGCCCTCGGGCTCAGCCGCTGGTAGAAGATGTCGACGCGGACGTGCCCGTCGTAGAGGAGCGTGTACCCCGCGCCCATCAGGAAGATGAAGCCAAACAGGTGCCACTCGAGCTCCTGCGTGAACACGAAGCTCGTGTTGAACGCGTAGCGCATCACCACGTCGACGAACACCACGAGGACGACCAGCGCCGTGGACCAGGCCACGCCGCGGCCCACCCAGAGGTTGAGCGTGTCGATGGAACGACTGATTTTTCTGAGCGCCTGCAGCTGTTTGTCCTCCGAGACGGGCGCGACGATAGAGGCTTTCGGGGGCCGCGGCCAGTTGGGCGTTACATCAGGACGGGTGCGGCATAGAATCCACCATGGCTGAAGGCGCCCCCATCCGAATCGACATCGTCTCCGACGTGGTGTGCCCCTGGTGCGTCATCGGCTTCAAGCGGCTGGAGGCGGCGCTCCGGGAGCTCGAAGGCGACATCGAAGCCGAGATTCACTGGCACCCGTTCGAGCTCAACCCGATGATGCCGCCCGAGGGGCAGAACCTCCGCGAGCACATCGCGGAGAAGTACGGCACCGACCTGAAAGACAGCGAGAAGGCGCGCGCACGCATGATGCGCATCGGCGAAGAGCTCGGCTTCACGTTCGACTACTTCGACGAGATGCGCATGGTGAACACGTTTCGCGCGCACCAGCTCCTCTTTTGGGCGGAACAGCACGGCAAGAAGACCGAGCTCGAGCTGGCTCTCTTCGAGAGCTTCTTTTCGCGACGTGAAAACGTCGACGACCCGGCGGTGCTGGCCACGGTTGCGGGTCGCGTGGGTCTCGACGAGGAAGAAGCCGCAGAAGTGATCGCCGACGCGCGCTATGCAGGCGACGTGCGCGAGCTTCAGCGCTTTTGGATTCAAAACGGCATCCAGGCCGTGCCGTCGTTCATCTTCAACCGCCGCTATTTGATCCCGGGCGCCCAGGACACCGCCGTGTTCGTGTCCGCCCTCGAGCGCCTCCGTGACGAGGCAGAGAACGCAGGCGAAGCGGACACCCCGGAAAAGGCACCCGCATGAGCGACATCGAGGCACCGCTCAACTTCATTCGCCAGCAGGCGACGAAGCCCTATTTCCACAGCGCACTCCTCGCCGGAGGCAAGCCCGAGTTCTTTTTCGAAACCGAAGCGCACCGTGTTCCGATTCACGACATGCGGCCCATCACCGACTCCCTTTCGGTCGAGCGGCATGGGTTCGAGCTTCTCCAACACGAGACCGCCGCAAAGGATCTCTACGACCAAGACGAGGTGAGCCGCGTCTACTATCCCGAGCTCGAGGCGCTGCTCGGCAAGCGCTTCGGCGCGGATCGCGTGGCGATCTTCGACAGCACGCGCCGCTCGGACAAGCGCGGCGGGGCTGAAAACCCCGACGGCTCCCGCCAGCCCGCCGCGCACATCCACAACGACTACACCGTTTTGAGCGGCCCGCAGCGCTTGCGCGACGTGCTGGGCGACGACGAAGCCGACCGACTGATCAAAGGCGGCGCCCGCATCATCCAGATCAACGTCTGGCGGCCGATCGTAGGCCCGGTCGAGCGCACGCCCCTCGCGCTGGCCGACGCGTCGAGCATCTCCCCGGAAGACCTGATCGCCACCGACCAGATCTTCCCGGACCGCGTCGGCGAGATCTATCACGTCGCCTTCGGCCCCGAGCAGCGCTGGTACTACGCGCCGCAGATGACCCGCGACGAGGTGATTCTAATCAAAGGCTGGGACAGCCTCGACGACGGGCGCGCCCGGTTCACGCCGCACACCGCGTTCGAGCTCCCCGACACCCGCCCGAACGTCCCGCCGCGACAGAGCATCGAGACGCGCACGCTCGTGATCATCGAGGACGGAGCGGCCCGCCCAGCCTGACCATTTTGCATGCGCGAGACGCGAGGTGGCCCGGTGTGGCACAGGGCCGCTTTGTGAGGCGCATTGGAATTACAGCGCTTTTTCGTACGCCACGCTGGCATCGTTGTTGCGTAACCAAGGCCGTCGGGTATCCCGAAAGGAGAGCGGCATGAGGCGTGTTGGTTTTGCGTGTGCCCTGTTGGTGGGCTTGGTCGGTTGCGGTGAGAGCGGCGGGGAGCCGGCCGCGCCACTCGAGAGCTTCGTTTGCGGGGAAGACGGGCAAACCTACTCGGTCGAAAAGGCCGCGGAAGAAGGCCGCGACGTCGCACACCGCGGCAGATGCGACGAGCCGATGCGCTGCGATTCGGTCACCGACTGCTTTGCCGGCGATCACTGCGCCCCGCACGGCGGTATGAACGTCTGCAAGCCCTTCCCCCACGGCTGCCCGTGCGTCGGCGTCTTCGAGCCGGTTTGTGGCTCCGACGGCCGCACGTATATCAACTCTTGCGAGGCGCGCTGCGCCCGCGTCGAGGTCGTGTTCGAAGGCATGTGTAAAGACGACCCCTGCGCGCTCGTCGACTGCGCGCCCGGCTACGAATGTGAAAACGGCCAGTGCGTGCCCATCGAAGAATGCCGAGACGACGGCGACTGCGAGCCCGACGAGATCTGTATCGAGTGGCCGCCCGGTGAGCCAGCATATTGCGTGTGGATCGGCTGCGACAACGACGAGCAGTGTCGCCCCGGCGAGACGTGCGTGATCGACGACATCTGCCGCGCACCGGCCGCCGTCGGCCCCTGCGACGCCGCGTTCCCTCGCTGGTTCTACAACTACGAGACCGCGCGCTGCGAGCAGTTCACCTGGGGCGGCTGCGGCGGCAACGACAACAACTTCGAGACCCTCGAAGCATGCGAGGCCACCTGCCCGATGGACGCCACGCAAAAACTGAGCCTCGCGCCGCGCGCCGGGGTCTGTGAGCCCGAGGTCTTCTGCACCGACATCTACATCCCGGTGTGCGGTGTCGACGGACAGACCTACGGCAACCCGTGCGAGGCCGAGCAGGCCGGCGTCGACATCGCCTACGACGGCGAGTGCGTCACCGAGATCACCTGCCTCGACCGCGGCTGCCCCGACGGCTGGACCTGCGACTACTGCCAGGCCTCGAACGGCGAAGCGCGATACATCTGCCTCTCGCCGCTCGCGGGCGCGTGCCTGCCGCCAAACAACTGCCCCGCGGACGGCTGTCCGGAAGGAAGCTACTGCGGCCTCTGCTGGGTGAGCTACGAGTGCATCCCCAAGGGCGCGGTCTGCTAGCGCGCCGCCGACAGCTCGCCGGTCTACCGTTCGCTAGGGCGTGTACCAAATCGGCGAGCTGTACGCGCGCTCCTGAATCGTCGCCGGGTTGCCGGTTTCTTTGACGTCGATACCGAGCGCGATCGCATCGTAGAGCGTGCTCCGCGGCGTCGGGATTTGAAGCACACGCACGTAGTACACGGCGCGCTTGCTCCCATCGAAGTCAGGGTCGGTCCAGACTGTGGCGAGCTCAGGGTCCCCGATGTCGTTGGTCCAGCTCGCCGTCGCGAGGTCGACCGTATTGCCAACTGGGGGCACCTTGCCGTCGGCGCCGGCCTGGCGGTCGTCGGAGAGCGCTACGTCATAGACCTTTTCCTGCGGCATCCCCTCGTCGTCGACCCAGCCTTTGACGACTTGGATGCGATCGAGGTTGGCGTGCTTCGGATCCTTCACGGCGCGGATCAGGAACGTCGGCGCTTTGCCTTCGGGCGCCTTGGCGAGGTCGCCGCCCATGGGTACGCCCTTGTTGTACCCCGCGCCGGCAATGAAGGCGGCGTCCGTGTCGGTCTCCGCGAAATCATAGCCACCGAAGAAGCGGAGCTCGATGCGCGGCCCCGTGGTCGCGTAGACCTCCTTGCGCCTCATCGCGTCGAAGATCGACTCGCGCGTGTTTGCTTTGGCCCAGACCGCCGCGAGGCCCGCCGCGCCCATGTCCCAACCGGGCGTGCCTGGGAGGATGTCCTCTTTCTTGGTCCCAGGGGTCGAATCGATACCCATCTTGCCGTGGAAGTTGTCTTCCTCTGCGGAAGCCATGGCGGTGTGCGAGTCGGTCGACCCGATCATGGCGAATTTGTATGGGTTGGCGCCAATGCGATCTTCGACCACGAGACCACGGATGAGCGCAGATCGCGCATAGTCCCCTACCTTCGCGACCCGCTCCTCGTTCTCCTCGATGTACTGGCGGTCCTCGTCGCTGAGCTTGCCGAGGAAGCCGTCGGTGAACATGATTTTCTCTTCGGTTCCCTCGACTTCGATCGTGTGGTCGTAGGTCTCGTAGTCGGCGAACTCGTCCGTCGGCGAGAGCTGGGGGTGCGTTTCGGAGTCGCCCTTGATCTGAGTCACCTCAACGACAGGCTCCCAGCGCATGCGAAGCGCGGCGTACTCGGCCGTGACCGCTTCGCCCTTGCTGTCGCTCAACGGGAACATCAGCCCCTTCGAGATGTTGGAGTTGTGTGGGATCGCCAGGAAGTCCGTGCCCGCCTTCTCGCTAGTCTCGTCGAGCCAAGCCCAGAGGTCTTCTGGCTGATTGCTGTCGAACGAGGTGAAGGGCAGGAAGTTGTCGCCCTGCGCTTTGCCGCCACGCATCACGACGACACGGTGAAGGTTCGCCCCCTGCGGCGTCGACGACCACTCCCACCCCATGAAAGTAGTGAACTTCCCGGGCTCGTTGTGGCGGTCGGCAGCGTCCATGATCTCACCCCACACCGTGCGGTTGACCGTTTCGTTGTTGAGGTCGGGGTTGGGTGGCATGACGCCGTTGACCTGCGCGATCAGCTCGCCGAAGACCTGGAGTTCTTTTCCCGCCGCGGCCATCTTGCGATACCGCTTTCCGGTCTTGGTGTTGGCCACGAGCGGATCGCCCTGCAGCAGCTTTGGCACCACCCCCATGAACTCGCCGTGGTCCGAGACCACGAGAAAATCGAGCGGGGTTTCGATTTGGATGCGCGCCTTGTGATACGGATGCACGACCGGGTAGCCCTTCGCGTAGCGATACGCCGTGTCAGGCGTGGCCGACCGGTTCTGCATGAGAAACGCGTCGGGCGAGTACGACGTGTGCAGGTGCGTGTCGCCCCAGAGCACTTTGGACGGGGAGCCCGGCGGCGCCGCGAGTGGCTTTGCGGGCTCGGGCGCAGGCGCTTCTTCAGCCGGGGGAGGCGGTGGCTCTTCTTCTTTCGAGCATGCGCCCGTTGCAAAGACGGTGGCTGCCGTCAGCAGCGCGAAGATGGTCCGGCTCATGTCTTGTCCCTTTCCGAGATGGCGGATGCTAGTCGGACCGGCCCGAGTTTCAAACCGACGAGCCGCTCACCGATACCGCGGTTACTCTGTCTTCGCTTTGCGATTCTTGCGCTCGTAGACGAGATTGCGCTTCACGATCAGCGGCACGAGGGCCGCCACGAAGGCCACGAGGCTGATCGAGGGCATGTACGCGGGCCAGGCCTGAGGCTTCAGCCAGCCTTTCACGCCAAGCGCGAGCAGGTGCACGGCGACGAGCACGAGCGACACGTAGCCCATGCGCTGCGCTCGCTTCCAGCGCTGCCCGCCGAGGGCCTTCGGCATCATCGGGAGCGTTGTGATCGCCGGCGACGACAGGAAGAACAGCGAGACGACGCCTGCGGCCATCGCGATCTCGCCTTGGAGGTTCAGCCGGCCGACTTCGTCGAAGTACTTACCGAAGTACGCAGGCGTCCAAATGCTGAGCGCCAGAACCGCGTGAATCGCCGCGAGCGAGAAGCCCATCAGGCCGCAGAACTTGATCACCACGAGCCTCAGACGCTTGTCGTCATCGTACCATCGGATGGTCTTGCCGATCAGATACGATGAGGCGACGAAGATCACGGCCGCAAGCGACGTGGCTTTGTTCATGATGAAGGCGGGCAAATGCCGCCACTCCACGTCGCCGGCGATGTGATAGCGGACCACCGCATAAGCAAGTGAGCCGCCGAACACCACGTAGAACCACTTGGCGGTCGTCGGTTGCCACAGTCGGTTTTCTGGAAGGTTGGACTCGGACTCGGTCACGGGGCTCGCGAGGAAACCGCCTCGTCTTCCGCGCATGAGACGCACAGAGTCGCGTACGGCACCGCTTGAAGCCGACGCTCGGGAATGGGCTCGTCGCAGTCTTCGCAGACACCGTATTCGCCCGAATCGAGACGTTCCAACGCGTGGTTGACCTGCCGGAGCTCGGCCACGGCCTGGTCGTCGAGGTCATCGCGATTGTCCGAGACCTGCCAGAGCTGCGCGCCGTCGTTCTTGTCCTCGGCGACCTCGCGCTGCTCGGTGGCCTGCGTGCCGCCGATCCGCGCCTGGAGCTCGTCCTGTTTGGCGACCAGCGTGTTTCTGACTTGGTTTTCGTCGATCATGCCCGGCTCCCGAAAAGGTGCTTCGGGACTCTACATTAGGGCTTCCAAAAACAAAAGCGCCGCTGTAGAACCGCAGGCTCGGCGTTCGCCGACCCACGTCGATGATCCCAATACGCGACACCGCACCCAGTCGATATCCCTCGATCATGATGTACGTGATCATCGGTATCAACGTCGTGGTGTTCGTGTTCGAAGCCTCGCTTGGCGAAGCCGGCATCGAGCAGCTCTTCTATCAGTACGGTTTCGTGCCCGCGCACATGAGCGCGGCGCCCTGGAGCCCCGCGGTGTGGCTCTCGCTCTTCACGAGCATGTTCTTGCACGGCGGCCTGATGCACTTGGCCGGCAACATGTGGAGCCTCTGGATCTTCGGCGACAACATCGAGGATCGGATGGGGCCGGGCCGGTTCCTGGTCTTCTACATCCTCTGCGGCTTGGCTGCCGCGCTGACCCATTGGTTCACCGACCCGAGCTCGGCCATCCCAGTAGTCGGCGCGTCGGGCGCGATCTCCGGCGTGATGGGCGCGTATCTGATCCTCTATCCGAAGTCGCGCATCGTGATGCTGTTCCCGATTTTCTTCATGCCGTACTTCTTCCAGATCCCGGCGGTCATCTATCTCGGGTTTTGGTTCGCGGCGCAGATCTTCAGCGGCGCGGCCGCCTTGGCGTCCGAGGCAAACGCGGCCGGTGTGGCGTTCTGGGCCCACGCGGGCGGCTTCGTGGCGGGCATCGTGCTGCATCGACTCTTCATGCGACCTGCCGACACCTATCGCGAGTTTCAACCAGACGAAGCACAGCTCGAGCGAGCTTGGACGCCACTTCGATGAGGGCAAAGGAGGCCTAGCGTGGGTTTCTCGGACATCTTTTGGGTTTTCATCATCCTCACCTCACTGCAACCGGTGATCAAACAACGGATGCTCGCCGCCGCTCGAACAAAAGCCATCGCCAAGATCGAGAAGAAGAACGGCTCGCGCGTGATTCTCCTCGTACACCGCCAAGAGAGCATGGCGCTGCTCGGTTTCCCGCTGGTGCGTTACATCAGCATTCAAGACTCGGAGCAGTTGCTGCGGGCGATTCGGCTCACCGATCCCAAGGTCCCCATCGAGCTCGTGCTTCACACGCCGGGCGGCTTGGTGCTCGCGTCGGTTCAGATCGCGCGCGCGATCAAGCGCCACCCAGGCAAGGTCACCGTGTACGTGCCGCACTACGCAATGTCCGGCGGCACGCTGATCGCCATGGCGGCCGACGAAATCGTGATGAGCGCCGATGCGGTGCTCGGCCCCGTCGACCCGCAAGTCGGTCAATACCCAGCGGCATCGGTGGTGAAGGCCGTCGAGGAAAAACCGGTCGCCGAAGTCGACGATACGACGCTGATCTTGGCCGACCAGAGCCGCAAAGCGCTCAGTCAGGTGACCGACACGGTCGAGGAGCTCCTGCACGACCAGCTCGGCCCTGAAAAGGCCGAGGAGCTCGCCAAGCTGCTCTCCGAGGGCACGTGGACGCACGACTTCGCCATCACCTACGAAACCGCAAAGAAGCTCGGCCTCAACGTGAGCGACCAGATGCCGGCCGAGGTGCTCGAGCTCATGGACCTCTACCCGCAGCCGGTCCGCAAGCAGCCGAGCGTGACGTACCTCCCGTCCCGTCGGCACGCCACGGAAGACGTCGAAGCGAGCTGAGCCCTTGCCGAACCGGCTACGACAAACAAGAGAAGGCGCATCGTGACCTGGGTGATCATCGCGGCTCACATCATCGGCTTCGTTTCGTCGATCGATGCCATCATGAGCACCCGTACGTCTCAGGGCGCTATCGCCTGGGCCGTGGCGCTCAACGCCATGCCCTATTTAGCGGTACCGGCCTACTGGGTGCTGGGCCGCAGCAAGTTCGAGGGCTACGTCACGGCACGCCAGGAAGGCGATCAGGAGATCAGGCGGTTCTCCAAGCTCGCCATGCAGAACGCCGATCACCTGCGCTCGAGCCGGGGGGACGAGGTCTTGGGCGCACGGACCAGCGAGAACCTCGCGAAGATCCCCTTCCTTCGGCACAACGAAGTCGAGCTGCTCATCGACGGCGACGCGACGTTTGGGAGCATCCTCGACGGGATATCCAAAGCCGAGAAGTATGTCCTGGTGCAGTTCTTCATCGTGCACGACGACGAGCTCGGGCGCGCATTGAAGTCTGCGCTCCTCGAGCGGGCCAACGCAGGCGTCGCCGTGTATTTCCTCTACGACGAAGTCGGGAGTCACGACCTCCCCAAGAGCTACCTTCGGGAGCTCCGCGACGCGGGCATCAAGGCGGTCAGCTTTCACACTCGAAAAGGGCCCCGAAACCGCTTCCAAATCAATTTCCGCAATCATCGCAAAATCGTCGTCGTCGACGGGCACACGGCCTGGATCGGCGGCCACAACGTGGGCGACGAGTACATGGGGAAGAGCCCGAAGTTCGGACACTGGCGCGACACGCACGTTCGAATCACGGGGCCGTCCGTGTTGGCGGCGCAGCTATCGTTTCTCGAGGACTGGCATTGGGCGACGGACGAGGCACCGGAGGCGCATTGGGAACCGCACATCGCCACCGACGAAGGGGCGGACGTCCTGGTCTTCCCGACCGGCCCTGCCGACCGGCTCGAGAGCGCCACGCTGATGTTCACCACCGGCATCAATGCCGCGCAGAAGCGGCTCTGGATCGCGAGCCCCTATTTCGTCCCGGACGAATCGATCATGAACGCCCTCGACCTCGCTGCGCTGCGTGGAGTCGATGTCAGGGTTCTAATTCCGGACGAGCCAGACCACCTGCTGGTGTACCTCGCTTCGTTTTCCTATTTCGAAGACGCCCTCGAAACCGGGATTCGGTTCTTTCGCTACACCGATGGTTTTCTTCACCAAAAGGTCTTCCTCGTGGACGACGAAGTCACCGCCGTCGGGACGGCCAACTTCGACAATCGCTCGTTTCGGCTCAACTTCGAGGTCATGGCGATCGTCGCGGAGCCGCGCTTCGTCGAGGAGGTCGAGGAGATGCTCCTCGCCGACTTCGAGAAGTCGAAAGAGATGCACCGCGGCGACGTCGAAAACCGGTCGTTTTGGTTCAAGCTCGCCGTGCGATTCGCGCGTCTGACCTCGCCCATCCAATAGGCCAGGCGGCGCTCACTCCCAGAGCGACTGGACGCGCGGGCCCAAATCGACGCCGATTCGGAAGACCGGAATGAGGGTCCACCGGAGGAAGTGCGCCGCGACGAGCGGACCCCCGCGAATGGTCTTCAAGCCTTCGTACTCGACCGCCCACCCGAAGAAGAAGCGCCGAATGTGAAGGTCCACGTTGAACCCCACTCGCCCACCGATCACGGCCGAGCTGGTGGGAAAGAGGGTCTTGCTCCGATTGATCGATCCTCCGGCAGAGAAGCTTGCGTGCGGCGTGAAGGCCCACACCATCCTCTCATTCGCGCGCCTTAGAAATCGGTACGCGTAGCCGATTTGCGCCATCGCGAAATCGACTTTCCACTCCCCCTCGAGGAGATTGGGCGTGTCGACGTCGGTGTCGATCCTGTAGTCGAAATCGACGAGCAGCCCATGATGGGGCTGCTTGATGAAGATACGAGTGCCGATCCCCGACCCGAAATAGACGCTTCGCTTCGCATGGGTCGTGAGCTGCGGAACTGGAGACGAGACCGGTGACCACCGCGCCGCCGCAGAGACGAGTGTGATTCGGAGCTCATAGAAGGTCCTCTTGTGTGGGTCCGTCGCGGCGTCGCCCGTGGCCTTCGCGGGCGACGCCTCGGCTTGCGGAGCCTCCTTCTCACCTTTGGGCGACGCCGTTTGAGCGCGAGCCCAGACGGTGCCAAACAGAAGCGCTAGTGCAACAGACGCAATGGTGCCGAACGCTCGCATGCGGGCAGAGAATACCTTTCGAGACGCCTAGAGGGTGCAGGTCTCTTCAGCGGCGAGTCTGCACTGCCCCGGGTCGCCATCCATTCCGACGCAGTCGTTGTACTCGTCGAGGCAGACGGTCCGGAAGTTCTCGTTGGTCACACAGACCTGGATGCAGCAAAGATCGCCATCCATGCACTCGCCGCCGTTGCCGCCGTCGCCCCCGTTGCCGCCGTTGCCGTTGCCGCCAGTCCCGCCGGTGGCTTCGGCTGGGGGCGGATCGTCACCACACCCAATCACGGCAAGCGAGCCAACCAGCGTTCCAATCAAGCAGATCGTCCTCAGAAGTTTCATCTACCCATCTCCCTCTGGGGTGCGGCAGGCTCACCCCCTTTCGTTAGTGGCCACCACATACCATGGCGGGTGGCTCGTGGGCTAGCACGGAAGCGCACAAGTAATGCGCGCCGAGCCACTGGCGTCTGGCCTGTTCACTTTCGGCAAAAAGCTCAGAAGAGCGAGGCGCTCGTGATCGTCGTGTTGCCGGCAACGTCAGTGACTGCGAGGGCCACGGTCAGGCGCTCCGCGTCTTCGAAGGCGTCGAGCTCGACGAAGCTCACGGTGAGGTCGGCGATCGGCGTCGCGTCGCCCTGATCGGTTTCGTAGTCGCCGGTTTCGAGGTTCACGGTGAACGAAAGCGGCGAAACGGTGACACCCGGAATCGCCACGGCCTCTTCCCAGGGAAAGACCGACCAGGTGCCGTTCTCACGAACGACGCCGGCGCCAATGGCAGAGCCCTCCGCGTCCAAGATCAGGACGCCGCGCTCCTGCCGCCCGTCCTTTTCGGCGACGATGGGCACCAGATAGTTGTCGCCGTCGCGACTGAGATAGCCGACGGAGCCTGCCGACGGCGTGACCCCGTCCGGGCCGAGCAGCACCGCGCGTCGCGGAAGCGTGACGGCTCCCGATAGATCGGCGACGCCGATCGCGTCGTTGCTGGAGCCGGCCACGGCGAGCTCGGCGTCATCGTCCGTGCGAAAGAGCAGCACCGCATCGCCCTCGACCAGCAGGACGTCGTCCGCCGCCCGGAAGGTGGTGGTGACGTCTTCGGGAACCGCTACGGTGCCGATGATCTCCAGCGTCGGGGGCTCGGCGTCGGTCGCCTGGAGCGCGCCGACCGCGGAGCTTGGATCGCTCGCGTCGAAGAGCGCTTGGATGGTGCCGTACCCGCCGTCGAGAAGACGCGAGCGCGGCGCCCCGCTGTCGGCGGTGCCGGTGTTGCGGCCGATCAGATTGAGCGGGAAGTAGACCGAGAGACCGAGCACCTCTTCGTCCCGACCATCGGCGCGGTTCGCGATCCGGATACCGAGGAGCGCTTGGCGCACGTCCTCGGCAGCGGCGGCGATCGCCGCGCCACCGGCCTCGGTGTGGTTCGCCAAGAACTGGCCGGTGTCGAGCCAGCTCGTTCGCTCGACGGGGCTATCGGTCCGCCTGTTGTAGAAGGTCGACTCCGCCTGCGCGGCGAAGAGCTCGGCGATCATGTTGTAGTTGCCGGCTTCGTTGACGCTAGCGGCTTCATACGCGGCCGCAAGGGCGTCGATTGCGGCTTCGACCGCGCTCGTGTCGGTGAGCCAAGCCGCCTGCGTGACCTGAAGCCCTCCGGCACGCCCCGGGCTGTCGGCGTAGTAGTTGCCGTAGCTCTGCACGATGGCGGTCGCGAGGTCCTCCGGGGTCAACGCGGGGTTGTTGCCGAGAAAATCGAAGACCCCTTGGTAGTCCCACCCGTCGCCGGGCTCGAGCTCGGCGCTCGCGACGAAGAGCGGCGCGACGGGCTTGAACTCGCGAAGCGCCTCGAGAGAGGACATCAGGCAGGCGTCAAAGCCGACGATGTCGATCTCTCGATAACCGCTGTTTTCATCCGCCGGGTCGTTCCTGAACTGCGCGGCGATGTCCGCGATGTCCATCGCGCGAAACGGCAAAGGAGCGCTGTCGTCCGTGCCGAACGTGAACGAGTTGCCGTGGTCCCAGAACACCGCCACCCGCCGATCGGCGTCCTCCGCGGCGAGACGGTCGACGAACATGCGCACCGTGTCGGGGTCCGCCGTGTCGATCTCGCCGAGGTCCTCGAGCTCTTCAACCGTGGTACCGGTGATGCGCAGCCACTTCGCGGTCGAGTGTGGCTGTAGGCCCGGGATGTCGCCGAACCCGCCGTACTCGCCGAGCTCGGCGCGGTCGACGAGAATCAGGGCGCTCGAGTTCTCAGGCACGCCAGCGCGAAGGATCTCGTTGATGTCGTTGGTGGCCGCGCGGTCGAGGTTGTTGTCCGCGGCCATGTAGATGCCGAAGACCCAGCTCTCGTCGGTGGGTTGGGCCGCCCCGCCGTCGCCATCCGCACCGCAGCCCGCAACCCCCATGGCCGCGATCGCAAGCACCGCTGAATATGAGAACCTATGCAAAGTCATGGTCGCCTCCGTCGAAGGAATCCGCGGTGACTGTTCTTCACTGCGCTCCGGGCGTCAAGGGTCTCGCCTGGCCCTCCGCGAACGCGGCGCGAATGAAAAACCCGGCGCCGTCCATCGACCGCGCCGGGTTCTTGGTTAGAGCTCTATCGTTAAGCCGGAGCTACTGGGCCTCTTGCTCGTTGCAGATGAAGAGGAGCGCGAATCCGATGCACTCATCCTCGCCGCACGGGTTTGCCGTGCCCTCGCAGGCAACGATGCACTCGGGCACGAACTCCTCGCACTTGTCTCGCCTCGCTTGATCCGTTGCACAGAGATCTTCGTCGCAGCCGGAGAGCTCGCCAGAGGTGCCGCCCATGCCGCCGTTGCCGCCGTTGCCGCCCATGCCGCCGGCGCCGCCGGTGCCGAGGTTGCAGTACAGCTCGGTGGCGGCTGCCTCGCATTGCTCATCGGTTAGGTCGAGCTCCGCATCCGCAATGCACGTGGCGACCGCCGCGTCGCAGTCGATCTCCACGTCCTGGGTATCACATAGACCTCCGGTGCAGGGCTCCGCGGTGCCGTTGCCTCCGGTCCCGCCCGTGCCGTTGCCTCCGGTTCCACCGGTGGCGGCGGGCGGCGCCGGATCGTCACTGCAGCCAATCGCCGCCAAAGCGCCGGCGAGCAACGCCGTCATCATAAGTGTCTTCAACTTCATCATCCTATCTCCCCAGCAGGGATAGTCCGCATCCCCGCCTCCAATTCCCTTGGGTGGTTGCTTAGCACGCGATCGAGAAGACGGGCTCACGAAAAATGTTCGCCGTGTCGAAGCGCTCTTTTGGCCGCAACCGCTTGCTGAACACCTATTCCGCGGTTGCGACGCATGCTACCAGGCAGGGTGATTCCCGACGAAGGAGATAGCATGCATTGGAGAGGCTACTTCGCGCGACTGCTGACCGCCGCTGCAGCGCTGGCCGTCTTGGCCACCCCGCCAGCGCACGCGGACGAGACGGCCGTCCAACGCGAGCTTCGCCATCGCATGGAAGCGCTTCAGGCGCATCGAAAGCTGACGGTGAGCGGAGTCCGGGTCACCGCGGTTTGGCTCCTCCCCGACCTCTACGTCGGGTCGCGCTTCGAGCCCGTTTGGAACGACCCGAAGAAGATCGATGAGCTGTTCCGCGCGATCACCGACATCGAGCGCGACGGGCTCAACCCGCAGGACTACTACCTCGACCGGTTGAAGAAGCTCCGCGCCGAGCTGAGCGCGAACCCCGCGGTGCAAAAGCAGGTCGACTTCGACATCCTGCTAACCGATTCACTCACTCGGCTGGCTTACAACGCGTTCTACGGCAAAGTCGACCCCGAGCGCATCGACCGCAACGTCAACGTCGCGCAGAAGTGGCACGGCACGCGAGGGGCCGAAGGCGTGCGGGAGTTCCTCGCGAGCAAATCGCTTTACGACAAAGTGGAAAGCCTGAAGCCGACGCGGCCTCGGTACGATCGCTTCCGCCGCGCGCTCGCGAGATACCGCCAGTACGAAAAGGCGGGCGGCTGGGGCAAGATCCCGAAGGGCAAGGTGCTCTCGGTTGGCAAAAGTGATCCGCGCGTGCCCGCCATTCGGCATCGGCTCGCGGTCACTGAGGACCTGCCGAAGAACCTAGACAACGGCAGCACGGCGTACGACGCGGACCTCGACAAAGCCGTTCATCGTTTTCAAGCCCGCCATCAACTTCCGACGGACGACCTGGGCGCCAAAACGATCGCAGCGATGAACGTGCCGGTGCAAAGGCGGGTCGACCAAATCCGCGTCAACCTCGAGCGCGTACGCTGGTTCACGCACGACATCGTTCCGACGCGGGTCATCGTCAACATCGCGGCGTTCGAGATCTACTACTTCAAAGACGGCAAGCAGGTGTGGCAAAACGAAGCGCAGGTTGGCAAGGCGTACACGCAAACGCCGCTCATCGCCGACGAGATCGAGTACCTGGTGCTGAACCCGACTTGGACGGTTCCCCCGGGGGTGCTGGCGGACTCGGTGCTTCCGGCCGCAAAGAAGGACCCGGGCTCGATCGAGCGGCGGGGGCTTCACGTCATCGACAGCAGCGGGCGCGAGGTGCCGGCGCGCTCGGTGAATTGGAAGCGCTACACTGCCGCCACCCTGCCCTACACGCTCCGCCAAGACCCGGGCCCCAACAACCCGCTAGGGACCGTGAAGTTCATCTTCCCGAACCGGCACTCGGTCTATCTTCACGACACGCCGAACCAGCTCGGATACGACCGGCGCCTTCGAGCCATGAGCTGGGGCTGCATTCACGTCCAAGACCCGCTCGAGCTCGCAGCGTGGATGATTGACGACTCGGAGTGGAGCCTCGAAAAGATCAAAGCGCAGGTCAAGAGCAAGAAAACCAAGACCATCCATCTCGAGCCGCCCGTGCGCGTGTCGCTCTTCTACTGGACGTTCGACGTCGGCAAAGATGGGCTCGCCCAGTTCCTCCCCGACACCTACAGCCGCGATCGCCGCGTGCTTCGCGCGCTCAACGGCCCCTTCAAGCTCCGCAAAGTCCACCGCCGAGCCGACGAGTAGAGCGCGGGCGCTACTCTGGGCTCGGCATCCGTTCGAGCGGCGCCGGGGCACCTGCGGCCTGCGCCGCGAGGAAGTCCGGGCGATAGCCGATGAGGAAGTCCCTCTCCGTGATGTCGTCGATGCTCAGACGGATCTGATCCGGTAGCGAGAGCGTGGCGTAGGCACCGCAGGCCTCTCCCTCGTCGCAAAACTCGCCGTCGTTGTCGTTGTCGGTGCCGGCCGCCACGTAGTAGATGCCGGCCTCGAGCTCCGTGAACGAATAGGCGTGAACACCGCCCGTTCCCACCTCGCTGACGTCGAGACGCTCGTCGGTGTTCGACGCGTCGACGATCGCCACGAAGACGAGCCCCGCGTCGCCCGGCATGCCCGGGGCGCCGACTCGCATGAAAGCGGTGACCGTGCTGCTCTGGCCGTTGCTTGCAAGGAGCGTGAGCGTCGAGATATAGGCGCCGTCGGCCAAACCGTCGCGATCGACCCGCACCTCGTAGGTCCCGAGGCCTGCGCCGTCCACGTCCACTTCAGATATCTGCACCCAGTCGTCGCTTGGGATGATTCCTGCGACCGAAAGCGGATCGGCGCCGACCTGGGTGACCTCCAACGTGAGCACCTCCACGGTGGACGCGAAGATCAAGAGCGAGGGAGAGGCCGTGAGCACCGAAGGAAGATCTCCGCCACCGGAGAGCCGTGCCGCCTCGCTCAGCGCTCTCACCGAGTCGATCAAGCCGTTGCCGTAGGCGTCGTCGCGCCCGGGGTCACCGAGGTCTTCGGTGATCGATCCATTCGCAAGAAGCGCGTCGAGGTCGGTCGGTGACAGGTCCGCGTAGAGCGACTTCATGAGGGCCGCCACGCCCGCCATGTGCGGGGACGCCATCGACGTGCCCTGCATCAGCCGGACCGCGCTCTCTCGCCCGCCCTCGACGAGCTTCACGTGAGTGCTGAGAACCCCGTCGGGCAAGCCGTCCCCGTCGAGGTCGAGTCCCATGTTGCCGCCAGGCGCCGCGACGTCGACGAACGTGCCGAAGTTCGAGTAAGGCGCGGCGACCTTGTCGGGCCCGACCGCGGACACCGAGACGACGCCGTCGTAGGACGCCGGATAGTACGGGATCGAGTTCCCTTCGTTGCCCGCTGCTGCGATCACGATCACACCGAGGTCTCGCACCTGGTTGTGCGCGTCTTGCTGGGTCTGCGAAAACGCGGAGCCGCCCAGGCTGAGGTTGATGATGTCGGCGCGGCGCGGCGGCACCGCGCCCGAGCTGTTCTCTAGGCCCGCGGCGTATTTCATGCCCTCGATGACGTCGAAGTTCGAGCCACCGCCAATCCCGAGCACGCGAACCGGCATCACCTGAGCGCCCCAGGACACGCCCGCAACGCCGAGCACGTTGTTCGTCGCCGCGCCCACCGTGCCCGAGACGTGGGTCCCGTGGAACGACGAGAACTGCAGCTCTTCCCCGTCGCCGGGGTCATCGGGATTCGGGTCGATGCCGTCACCGTCCCTCGCACGTTCAGGGTCGGAGATGAGGTCGTAGCCGTCGATCAGCTTACCCTGAAGATCGACGTGCTCGAGGTACACGCCGGTATCGACCACCGCAACGATCACGTCCGTGCTCCCCGTGCTGAAGTCCCATGCCTGCGGCAGGCCAATCAGCGGATAGTGCCACTGTATCGGGTACCGCGCGTCGTCGGGCTCCAGCGTGGAGTGAACGATATGGTTGGGCTCCGCGTGTTCGACGTCCGGCCGCGCGCGAAGCCGCTTCACCTCGTAGAGCGTGTGGAGCGCCTCGAGCTGGCCCTCGGAGATCTCATTGGCCCACGCGCCGAGTGGAGCGACCGGTGACAATGCCAGCGCCGCGGCTCGGCCGCCGGACTTGAGGGACGGGGCTGGAGGCAATTTGCCGAGCATCAAGTCGGGCCCGCTCTCCGCGAGCACCTCGAGCCCGATTGGTGCCGCGGAAGCGGACGCGCCCTTTCGAACCCTCGGTCGCGTGACCAACACCTCGCCCGGAATCAGCTCCGCGGAGCTGGTGAGCGCGCGGGCGCTCGGCGCAGTGGCCGACACACCGACCGAGAGCGTGTAGTTGGAAAACCCGGCCTCGGCCATCACGACGAGGTGATACCGGCCGGCACCCTGGATCAGCACCCTTTCGAACTGGCCGTCGCCGACGGAGTCGGTCACGAGGTTTCCGCTGACCGCATCGAAGACGAACAGATCGAAGTCGACTCGGGACGGCTCGGCCGAAACCCAGTCGGCAATGGCGAGCTCGACGGACTGGAACGGGCCGAGGTCGACCACGTAGCTATCGACTGGATCCGGCTCGCTCTCGAAACGATCGTCCGAACGCCCGGTCGGGGTGGCCGCGACGAAGCCACCGATGATCGACGGACTCGGGACGGCCTGCGCATCGGCGCGCTCGTCGTTTGACTCGTTGGGTGCGCGCGGATTGTTGGTGTCGGTGTCGGTCACCATGTTCGGGAACGCCGTGACCGTGCCCGCAATCGAGAGCGGCCGGTCGGCCGAGACGAAGATCTCGGCCGAGTCGGTGCCAACGACTCCAGCCGAGTCCGTGACCGCCAGCGTCACTCGGTAGAAGCCGGGCTCCGCGTACGTGTGCTCGAGCTGCTCGCGGTCGTCGGCCGAGCCGTCGCCGAGGTCCCACTCAAAAGTGCGCTGCCCGGGAATGGTCCGAGACGCGCTTCCGTCGAAGGTCACCGTCAAAGGCGCGGGGCCACGTTGCGGTGTCGCCGAGATGGTGGCGACGGGCTCGAAGGTCGCAGGCGCGTCGTCCCCACAGCTCGCGACGGTCAAAGTCATGAGAGCGAGCGCGGCAGCGCCGCCACAGCTCCGACAAATTACTCTAATCATGCGGAGGCTATACCACACCTAAGCTAGGAGCCTTTGAGCTCGCGCCTAAGCTGGCGGCGGCTTTCGGAAGAGCCAGCGCCCACCGAGAAACACGAGGTACACGATGTAGCCGGCCGCCGAGGCAACGCCGGCAACGTACGTGAGCGCCGCGGCGCGGAGCACGGAGCGCGCGCCCTGCTGTTCTTCGGGGCTCACGAGCTGGAGCGTCTCGAGCTGCTCGAGCGCTCGTTTGCTCGCGTTGAACTCGATGGGCAGCGTGATGAACTGAAGCAGGAGGGCGCCAGCGTAGGCGAGCATGCCACCTTGGATGAGCGCCGGCATACCGAACAGCATCCCCATGATCGCCAACGGCAGGCCGAAACGCGCACCCGCCGCCGCAACTGGGGCGAGACGCGTCTTGAGCTCGAGCGGCTTGTAGTCGACGGCGTCTTGAATCGCATGGCCCGCTTCGTGCGCTGCGATCGCCATCGACGCGACGCTCGGAGCAGCGTACACGCGCTCGGACAGCCGGATCTGCTTGGCCCGCGGGTCGTAGTGATCGCTGAGCTTGCCGGGCGCCGGAACCACCGTGACGTTGGGCATCTGGTTGGTGTCGAGAATCAGGCGCGCCGTCCGCCCACCGCCGATGCCGGCTTGGTTTCGAACGCGGCTCCACTTGTCGTAGGTCGACGTGAGCCGCTGGCGGACGATCAGAGAAAACACGAAAGCCGCGCCTGCAATCCAATAGATGATCGATTCGTCCATGGCTTCTCCCTATCGGCTCTGAATCGCCGTCTCGCGCGGCACGGGCTTCTTGACATCCTTGGCCGACGATCTGAAGAACAGGTTTACGGTAATGATGTGATCGCTTGCGGTCGGCAAGGCGCGAAATCGCTGCGGGCGCCACATGTACCCGAGCTCGCCGCGCAAGTGGTCCCCGAAGTGGTAGCCCACGCCACCGAAGAGCCGGTCCTCCTCGAAGCCGAGCACCGGGCCTGCGCCCTGGTCGTTCAAGTTGAAAAAGAGCTCGTTCGAGACGGTGAGGTACGCCGGGGTCTGCGCGATCGACCAGAGCATGTGGATGCGATGCCGAAGCCGCGCGATCGGCCCGATGTTCTGAAAGAAGCGCGCGGCGATTCGAAGCCGGGTGCCGAGCACGAAGTTTTTGATGTCGGTGTGGTAGGTACCGTCGGCGATCACGCGGTGCTCGCTGCTTCCCCGCGGTTTGGAGACGTAGGCGTACTGCAGGGTCGTCGTCCAGTGCTCGTTGATGTGAAAAAAGACCGCCGGCTGAAGGATCAGCTCCCGCGTCAGTCGAAAACTGTCGAGGATGCGAACGTCGGTTTCTAAATTGAGGCTCCATTGATCCGTGATCTCACCTTGGAAGTTGCCGAGAATCCAAAGCCCCGCATCGTGCTCCATTTGCGCGTGCGCCGACCTTGCAGTCGACAGCACCAGAAACGCGACCGCGCATCCCCGCGCGAGAGGCGTCATTCTGAGCTCGACTTTCGTGAACGGACCAGACGCCGGAGGAGCTCCTGAAGACTTCTGATCAACGAAGGAGGAAGCGCGGCAGGGCTCGACCCCAACGAAGGGATTGGGACGCTCTCGGGGTAGACCGGATCGATCTCGCGGGCCGCGGGTGCCCCGTCCTGCTCGAGGAGCTCGTGAAGCACCTGTTCGATCGTCTCGGCAGGCAGACGCGGAAGCTCCTCGGCATACCATCGCTGCACAGCCACGATGTCGTCGGGGTCGACATCGCCGTACTTGGCGGCTGCGTCGGCAAAGGCTGTGATCGGGGTTGGCATATCGAGCTACTCAGCGCAGAGGATCGAGCTCAGCGCTCGCGCTCATGGCATCAGGGATGGTGTAGAAGCAATACCGGCCGTCGCTCGGTTTGAGAAGGCGCCTCGGCCCCCGGGGGAGTCGCTCACCCTCGGGCAGCACCGTCATGCCTCGGCGCTCGTACCAGCGCAGGAGCACGTTGCCGCCACGCTCATCTGCGTAGAGGGCGGTCCGCCCGAGCCGCCGGTGGTTGAGCGAATGCGTCACCGCCACGTCGAGTGCAATCGTGCCGAGGCGCCGGGGAAGCTCGTCGGGGGCGATCGGATGATCGGCGATGGTCGTCAGCGCTGCCTCGGGGGCCGTCGAGAGAAACCAGACGAAGACGCTCTCCTCGTCGTGGTCGTCGAGCGCGGGGACGCGCCCGAGGAGCTGGACCAGTGCGCAGGGAACGAAGCGATCGCGCTCTGAGTCACACAGCCCGACCGTATACCCTGCCGGGCGTCGCGTGAGCACCCGCCCCGTCAGCTCGGCAAAGGGCACGTAGAGAAGCCAGTTCCACCCCGCGTCGGCGCGGCTCGTGTCTTCATCGATGAGCGGCTGGACGTGCGAGTGCCACCAGAGCACGTGGGACGCCTTCATTTTGGAGACGCGGACCGGCGCTTCCTCCCCGCTCGCGGTCGGCGCCCTCTTCACGAACGGCACCCTTTTTCGCTGCCTCAGCCAAGCCACGCGGCCCGATATCAGCAGGGCGCGGGCCCGTTCGCAAGAGCTAATGACTTGCGGAGCCCCGCGCTCATCGTCTACTACGCTGGAGGTGTCGAGGCGGTCCTGGGCCACGCTGGGTGTCGTGACGTCCCTGCTCCTCGGCAGCGCGCCGCGCGTCGCGCAGGGTCAGGTCGACGCGGAAAACGTGTCCTGGCTCGTCTTTGCGAGCGGCTACTACATGTTCAACGCCCACCTCGTGGCCGGGCCGTACAACGCCCTCGAGTTTCCCTACGCGAACACCCAGGGCTTCGGGCTGACCTTCACGGGCGGCGACTTCGCGTACAGGGGTGAAAAGTGGGGAATCGATCTCGAGCTCCGATACGGTCAAAACGTCGATGCCCTCACCGAGTTTGCGCCCGTCAGCATCGCATACGCGACGTGGATTCCTCACCCCATAGTCGAGCTCGACTTCGGGTATTTCGACGCATTCGTCGGCGTCGAGAACGCGGACGAATGGCGCAACCCTACCTACACCCGGGGCGTCGTCTACTTCAAGATCCAACCGTTCCGTCACCTCGGGGCTCGCGCCGTCTTACGGCCGCACGACCAAGTCGACATCACGTTCATCGTGGCGAACGGCTCCATCTTCGGCACTCGGTTCCCAGACGCGCAGAGCGACGTCCAGGCGCCAGCGCTCGCCGCCCAGGTCATCTACCGCCCGACGGACGACGTCGATCTCCGGCTCGGCAGCGTCGCGAGCCCGAACGGGACCGACGGCAACCGACGCTGGCAGGCGATTGTCGACTTCATCGTCGACTGGCACCCGGGGGCCCTGCACTTGTTCATCGACGGAGACTACCAGGTCACTCGTCGGGGCGAGCTCACGGGCAAACCGGGGATCGAGGCGCAGTGGGGGGTGAGCGCGGGCGGCAGCTACAGGATCACCGACCACTGGACCGTCGGCTTTCGCGCTGAGTACGCGGGCGATCGGCTCGCTGACACCGCCGACGCCGCGATATTGGCGCCTGCCGCGATCGGCTCCCTGACGGCGACCGTTCGCTACCTGCCCGTCGAGTATCTGATCATCAGCCTCGAGCCGCGAGGCGAGGTCTCGAAGAGCGACGTCTATTTCGGCCGGCCGATCGTCACCGACCCGGTTACGGGAGAAACCTCCGCGAGCCTCAACCAGCGCTGGTTTTTCGGGATTTGGCTGGGCATGACCGCCAAGATCGGCACCCACTAGAGCCGCCGTCCGGGCAGTTGTCGGGGCACGGAACCCGCCTTACATTCGTTCAATGCTGAGAATCATTTTGTTTTTGGCCACGAACCTCGCTGTCCTCCTCATGGCCGGCGTGGCGATGGCCGTCCTCACCGCCTTGGGCGTGATCCCGCCCGATGCGCCGTACGTGAGCATGCTGGTGTGGTGTGCGCTGTTCGGGTTCGGGGGCTCGTTTTTGTCACTGGCGATGAGCAAAACCATCGCCAAGGCCACCACCCGCGCCCGGGTGATCGACAAGCCTCAAAGCGAGATCGAGCAGTGGCTGGTCGGCACCGTCGAGCGGCAGGCCAAGCAGGCCGGCATCGGGATGCCCGAGGTCGCGGTCTTTGATTCTCCAGACCCGAACGCGTTTGCAACGGGCATGTTCCGCAACAGCGCGCTGGTCGCCGTGAGCACCGGGTTGCTGCGCCTGATGGGCAAAGATGAAGTCGAAGCGGTCCTCG
>CAJIBU010000027.1_pt1 | contig 37962 bp, 35 predicted proteins | sample 9199451 | NCBI WGS metagenome assembly CAJIBU01 (sample SAMEA7708315, study PRJEB35096) | sediment metagenome | biome: marine neritic benthic zone biome [ENVO:01000025]; feature: sediment [ENVO:00002007]; material: shallow marine sediment [ENVO:03000034] sea grass bed [ENVO_01000059] ... | reverse complement strand
CGCCGCGCTGGTCCGTCGCGTTGTATTGCTCGCCGAAGCCGTGAAAGGTGCCCCCGTCGTCGCATCGAACGCCGACCGCAAGGGAATCCGCCTGTGGGCCCGCGACCTCGAGGCGAAACTCACTCGACTCAGCGTCGATGGTGGACGCCGTCAGCACGGCAGTTCGCGTTCCGTCGGCGTTGGCGTATTCGACGGTGGCGCTGCTGCCCTCGTTTTGCACGGATTGAACGGACAGCGCGTCCTCGGTCTCGCTCGAGCGTTCGAAGGAGATGGTGCCGAGCCCCACCGGCCGCTCCATGAAGTTGCGCGCGACGGGCCCGGTGGGCGCCAGTGCGAAGAGGGTCCGGCCCGAGACGATCACCTCGACGGTGCCGTCCTCCTGGGCGACGATTTGGACGGCGCCACCACCGGGCTCTGCGGGCGACGACGACGACGAGCTGCACCCCGCCAAGGCGAGGGCCACACAACAAACCAAGCTTCTCGACATGCTCTTCACTCCAATTCGAAGGCGGGATGATTCAGGTATTCGCGGGCGACCGCAACCCGAGGGCCGCCTCCCGTCAGGGGAGTGACGACAGGCGGATCCTCCCCCACTTGGGCTCGGTCAGGCTCCCAACGTAGAGCCACTCGCCCGCCTCTTCCGCGCTGGTGGACTTCGCGAAGTGAACCCCTTTGGCGTCCTGCAGGTTGTGGACGACCTCGGCGTTCTCATCGAGCCCGAGAACGAAGGGGTGGCGCTTGGGTTTCGGCTGAAGCGGCGAGGGAACCCGGAAGATCAGCTTTCGGAGCCACGGCTTGTCCCCAGCGGAATCGAGCACCGCGTTTCGCGGCGCGAAGAACGCGAGCCAGAAGAGCCCGTTGGTGCCCGTGGAAATGCCGTCCGGGAATCCGGGAAGGTTGTCGATGAAGACGTCGACCCGCCCCGCCCGAGGCCCTCGCACGAAGACGCGCTTGACCCGGTACCGCATCGTCTCGTTGACGAGCACGTACGTTTCGTCCGGCGAGACCGCGACGCCGTTGGCGAAAAAGAGCTCGTTGAGAACCACGGCGCACTCGCCTGAGTTGATGTCGTACTTCAACAGCCGGCCGTTGGGCGCGCTCTCGATCGCCTCCTCGATCGCGTGATGGGCGGGACCAAACTTGTAGGAAGCGTCGGTGAACCAGGCGACGTTTTGGGAGTCGACGTCGACGTCGTCCGTGAACTTGAAGGGATGGTATCCGGCTTCGGTGCAAAGAACGCTGATGCTGCCCGCCGGGTCGATCGAAAGCAGTCCTTTGACCGCGTCGGCGACGACGAGGTTTCCATCGACGTCGAAGTCGAGCCCGAGCGGGCGGCCGCCCGTGTCCGCAAAGACCCGCGGGTCCGAACCATCGGGCGCGTAGCGGAGGACCTTTCCTTCTTCGAGACCGACGTACACGCGACCCTCCGAATCGACGGCCACGTCCTCGGGCCCCTGCCCGCCGGGCGTGTCGTAGAGCTCCATCGCCTGAAGCACTTCGTTGGTGGCGAAGTCACCTTCGAGCGGGGGCGCCGGGTGCGGCTCCCACGCAACCGGTCGAACCGGCACCGGCCACAAGAACAGATAGAGGAGCAGCACCACTAGAATCGCGAGCAACCAACCGCTGGCCTTCTTTGCCATGATCATCCCTCCCAGAACCAGCGCAGTCGCCGTATCTGGAGCCCGGCTGGGTCGAGCTCGGCCACGAACCCGGCCTCTCGCGCGCGAGCGCCCCATTCGATCGATGCAAGGCCAGAAACCGTCGCACCCGATGCAAGCAGGTCGCGAACCTCGAGCGCCGTGCAGCCTTCGAGGAACTCCGTTGCCGACGCGTTCGCGCCACCCGGAAGCTCGATGCTCGCCCGAGGCGCAAAGGCTTCCCGCCCGTCGCTACCGACCTGCTCGGCAAGCCGCTGAAGGACCTCCCTGCCTGCGCGGCCGACTCCCCGCCGCGACGCCTGGAAGTACTCGCCGACCCAGCTCGGCCCGAATGCGCGAAGCATGCGCCAGTTCATGGAAGCGATGGTGCGAAGCCCGTGCGCACCCTGCGCGAGCAGAATGCGGCTCGACCGATTGATCTCCCAGTGCGCCTGCATGCGGCGAATCGCGAGCCCGCCGTTGCGGTGTGCGATCTCGTAGAGCAGGTTCGCCGGCACCTTAATCTGAAGGCCGGTGGAAAGATTGGTGGTGTGGATGTCGACGGCCCGAAAGACGTGCATGCCCGAGACGATGTCGCGCCTCGGGACCATCTCGATTTCGCATGGCGCGATGAACGCTTCGTAGAACCGCCCGAGCTCGTCACCCAGCCGCCCGGGACGGCTGCCTCTGCGAGAAGCCGGCGTGCCGACGGGGTCCTCGAGCACTGCGTCGTCCGAATAGAGCGCCAGCCAGCCCTCCTTGTCGTGGGTGGCCGCGAGCGCCGGAGACGACATGGCCATGTTTAGGACCGCATCGCGGTCCGTCAGCGAAGGCTCGCCGTGCATCGAGGGCTCGACCATTGCCGGCCGTTCTACCACGAACGATGCCGCCCCCGCAGCCGCGACGCTCAGTCGGCGCTCTCCGCGGTGCCCGAGGGCTTCTCCGCAGGAGGCTCGTCCTTTTTCGGGGCGACTTTGTTGATGAGACCCATCACCGTGACCGCCAGCAGATCCTCGTCGGCCTTGCCGAGCGGGCAGAGATCCTTTCCGAGATACTCGCAGGCCTCGGCGCGAACGTTGTCGACGTCGTCGACGAACTTCCCCTCGCGCGTGTACCAGATCCCGCTCGACGTGCGGGCGAGCATCCCGTTCGAATACTTCCACTGGCCGAGCGCGCTCCGAGCGCGTTTCCCGCTCGGATAGAACCATTCGCCCGTGCGACTTTTTGCGCGCCGGCCGTTCGGGTGGTTGAGCTCTAGATAGCCCCTCACGATCACGCGGCCGTTCGACCACGTCGAGGTGGGCTGGCGCGTCACGCGGTAGCCCACGTAGGGAGCGCACACCTCACGGCGAAGCTGAGAGAGGTCGCGCCGATCTTCGGCTTCGAGACCGCGCTTGTAGCGGCCTGGCTCCTCATCGAGCCTCGCGAGGAAATCCATGATGGTGAGCTCCTCGCAGGTCGGCGACGCCAGGAGCCTTCGCTGCGCCGTCGACGAGGCGGCGCTCACGAGCACGGCAGCGATCGCGATTGTGAGCAGAGCAAAATGCGACGTGACCCGAGGACGCCGCACTACTCGTCCGCCGGTGCCAAGCCTCGCGGACCGCGCGCGCTTCGGCGTCGAAGCCGGTTGGCCTCGGCAAACCGTCCCTCGACCCACTTGATCATCTTTTGGTGGGTCCCCTCGAGCGCACGGTCACCGTTGCGCTGCACGTACGTGCCGTCGGGCTGCATCTCCCACGCGCTTCGCTGGTCGTCGAGAAGCATGTCGAGGATGGTGCGGAGCTCGGCCTGGAGCTCCTTGGGCTCGACCGGCGTCAGCACCTCGACTCGGCTCACGAGGTTGCGCTTCATGCAGTCGGCAGAGCCGATGTAGTACTCGTCGTGACCGCCGTTGTGGAAGTAGTAGACGCGCGAATGCTCCAGAAACCGGCCGACCACGCTGATCACGCGAATGTTGTCGGAAATCCCGGGCACGCCCGGCCTGAGCCGGCACGAGTCGCGCACGATCAAATCGACGTGTACGCCCGCCTGCGACGCCTCGTAGAGCGCGCGCGTGATGTCGACGTCCTCGAGCGCGTTGGTCTTGATCTGGATGAGCCCCTTCTTGCCCTCGCTGACTCGACGGATCTCGCGTCGGATCTTCTTGAGAAGCGCGGGCTTGAGGAGCTTCGGCGCAGGCAGCAGCTTCTCGTAGGCGCGGCTCGGCTTGTAGCCGGTCGTGAGGTAGTTGAAGAGCTCGGTGGCGTCGCGGCCGATGCTCGGGTCGCAGGTGAGGAGGCCGATGTCCGAGTAGAGCTTGGCGGTCTCTTCGTGATAGTTGCCGGTGCCGAGGTGTACGTAGCGGCGAAGGCCGTCGTGATCGCGCCGCACGACGAGGATCACCTTGCAGTGCGTCTTGAGCCCGACGACGCCGTACGTGACGTGAATGCCGGCCTGCTCGAGCTTGCTCGCCCAGTTGATGTTGGCTTCCTCGTCGAAGCGCGCCTTGAGCTCGACCGCCACGGCCACCTGCTTGCCGTTGAGCGCGGCGTTGATGAGATGCTGAATGACCCTCGACTTCGCCGAGGTGCGGTAGAGCGTCATCTTGATCGCTCTAACCTTGGGGTCCTCGCTGGCCTCGCGTAAGAACCGCTCGACCGAGGTGCCGAACGCCTCGTAGGGGTGGTGGAGCAGCAGCGCGCCTTTGTCGCGAATCGCATGAAAGATGTTGTTGCGGCCGACCAACGTCGCCGCATCCACGGGCCGGTGGTCGGGGTCGCGGTGCTCGGGGATGTCGAGCGTGGCGAGCTGGAAAAGGTCGCCGATGCCGAGGAACCCGTCGATCTCGAAGACGTCTGCCTGCTCGTCGAGGCCGAGCTCCGCAGCAAGGCGGCCGCGGTGCGTGGAGTCCATGCCGGCCGCGACTTCGAGGCGGACGATGGGCGCGAACTTCCGCTCCTGCAGCTCGGACTCGATCAGCGCCAGGAGGTCGTCGGCCTTGTCCTCGTCGCTTTCGACGTCGGCGTTGCGCGTGACGCGGAAGAGCTCGGTCTTTTCGATGACCATGCCGGGAAACAGCAGATCGAGGTTTTGCGCCATGATCTCTTCGAGCGGCACGAACACGAGCGAGTCGCGAACGCGAAGGAACCGCGGCACGCCTGCACCGAGCGGGACCTTGACGCGCGCCATCAGCGGAAGGGGGTCGTTCGGGTAGTGAAGCGAGACCAGCAGGTTGAGCGAGAGATTGGAAACGAACGGAAACGGGTGCGCCGGGTCCATCGCCTGCGGTGTCACGAGCGGGAAGATGTTGTCGAGGTAGTCGTCACGAAGCCAGTGACGGTCTTCTTCGGAAAGGTCGTCGTACGAGGCGACGCGAACGCCGATGCCGGCCAGGAGCTCGCGGAGCGACCCCCACAGCGCCTGTTGCTCGTCGTACAGCGGGCGAATCAGCTCGTGCGACTCCACGATTTGCTGCTGGGGCGTGCGGCCGTCGATGGTGAGCGTGTGCACGCCCGCAGCGACCTGCTGCTTGAGGCCGCCGATGCGCTTCATGAAAAACTCGTCGAGAATCGAGCCGGTGATCGCCAAGAACTTCACGCGCTCGAGCAGCGGCGTGCGGGAGTCTTCGCCCTCGTGCAAAACCCGCTTCACGAACGCGAGCCACGTCAGCTCACGGTTGAGATAGAGCTCCGGGGCGTCGAGCTCGGGTTGGTCCGGCTCGCGCTCCCGCTCGTCAGAAGCGACGCTCGCTCCGGGGTGCCCATTTGTCGTAGAAGGTGAGCTCATTGCGGTCGGAAGCGATCAGTGTAGCGCGGAACCTCGTTCTCGATCTAGGCGCCAAAATTTCAGCGGTTGGGCATTCTCCGGTTTTTCAGCTAGATCCGCGTGTCTCGAACGCATTCTTTTCACGTGACGCCCACTAAATCCGATACGCTCACACCGCGCAAAAAGCCGAGCCAGGAGCGCTCGCGCGACCGCGTCGAACGCATCCTCGACGCGACGGCGGCGCTGCTGGGCGAAAAGCCGCTCGACAAGATCACGACGGCCGCCATTGCGGAAGAGGCCGGGGTTCCGATCGGCTCGGTCTATCAATACTTTCCGAACAAGCTCGCCGTGCTCGCCGAGCTCGCGCGGCGGGTGATGGAGGAGGTCGACGTTCGCACGGCCAGCTTGATCGCCGAGGATTTCGGGGTGCTTCCTTGGGATGAAGCGATCGACAAAGCGATCGACGCGACGATGCAGGGCTACCTGGAACAACCGGGCTATGCGCAGCTCCTGCTGAGCATCCGGCCGACGCCGGAATTCCGCGCCATCACCGACGAATCGAACGAGCGGGTCGCCGGCTTGCTCGCGCTCCATCCCGCGCTTCAAGCGGTGATTCCCGCGAACCGCATTCAACTCGTCACGCGGGCTGCGATTCAGGCCGTCAACGCGCTTCAAGACTGGGCGCTCGCCGAAGAAGACCCCGAGCTCGCCGATGAAATCGTTGGGGAGATGAAGACCCTGCTGAAGGGCTATCTCGCGGTCTACATGGACCAGGACAGCCCCCGCCGGCGATAACGCCAATCAATTTAGGGCGTTAGAAAAATTCTCAAATTGTGAGCACTCCTCACTTTTCAAAACCGAGATTCGGTGATAAAACCGCCAAACCGTTTTGGGAGGAGGACACGCGTCCATGAATTTCAAAGTCTTTATCAGTGTGATTTTTGCGGCCGCCATTGCGGTCGCCGGCTGCAGCGAGAGCAGCGGTGAGTCGGGAACCGCCGGGACCGGCGGCAACGGCACCGGAGGCGCCGGCGGTGACGGCGGACAGGGCGGTGGCGGCGGTGACCCCATCGTGCCGAAGACCTGTGACGACGTGCCGGAGGTGACCGGCTACATCGTCGAAGGCGCGCCCGCAACCGCCACCGACGACTGCACCATCGCGCTCGACCCCACGGGCACCGATGACCACATCCAAATCCTCAACGCGCTGGTCGACAACGATCTGACCGACGGCACGCTCTGCCTCGGCGAGGGTACCTGGGACATGGGCGGCACGATTGGTGTCACGGACGATCCCGGCATCACGATCAAGGGGATCGGGGCCTCGCCCGCAGACGTCGTCCTCGAGTACGCCGATGAAAACGGCGATTGCCGCGGGAGCAAGGGCATCAACGTCGGCGTCAACGACGTCACCGTCGAGAACCTCCACGTGAAGAACACCTGCGAGAACGGCGTCGAGCAGCGCGACACCGACGGCTCGATCATGCGAAAGGTCATGGTCAGCTGGGACGGCCGCTGCGAGCGCCCGAACCCTCCGGGCAACTGCGACGCGGCTTGCAGCAACACAGAGGACTGCGACGACGAGCGTCTGGTCTGCTCGACGCAGCTCGTCGGCGGCACCGAGGGCACCTGCGTCGGCAACATGACCTTGAACGGCGCCTACGGGATCTACCCCACCGACTGCTCGAACACCTTGGTCGAATACAGCCAGGTGCAGGGCGCGTCCGACGCGGGCATCTACATCGGCAAGTGCACCGGTGGCTTGGTCGAGAACAACATCATCTACGAAAACGTCGCGGGTCTCGAGGTCGAAAACTGCGTCGAGGTCGACGCCTCGAACAACACCGCGTTTGACAACGTAGGCGGCGTGTTCGCGCTCCAGCAGGACATCTCGGGCGACATGCAGTCCAACACCGACGTGCGGCTGTTCGAAAACGAGAGCTACTGCAACAACCATCCGAACTTCGCGAAGCCCGGCAGCGCGGTGTCCGGCATTCCCGTGGGCACCGGGTTGCTGAGCTTTGCTGGCGACGGCGTCGAAATCTTCGACAACGTCATCACCGACAACCTCACCCTCGGCATCGGTATGGCGAGCAACATCCTCAACTGTCAGGTCGCTGGCTCCGACTGCCCGCCCTACACCGACGGTTACGACCCCTACGTGAAGAACAACTACATCCACGACAACCTCTTCACGAACAACGGCACCGACCCGCAAGGCATCTTTGGCACTCTCTTCAACATCCTGGGCTTCGGCGTTCCCGGCACTCCCGTGCCCGAAGTCGTTTGGGATGGTTACATGGAGCAAGCCAGCGACACCGGGCTTTGCCTAGGCGCCGACGCGGATGCCGCAGCTACCGTGCTGATCATCGGCGACGTGTGTCAGACCCCGATCGATCCGGAGCTGGCGGAGTACATCGACTGCGCCACGAACAACAACTCGACCGACCAGACCCCGTACCTCTGCACGCCGTAGGCTCGGCTCAAGGCCCCAGCTCGAGAAAAGGAAGCGCCCCATGCGAACACTTAATCTTGGTTTCCTCCTCCTCCTCTCGGCCGTCGTCGGCTGCAGCAGCAGCGACAACGGCGACCAGGCCGGTACCGGTGGCAACGCCGGTGCCGGCGGCATGGCCGGTGCCGGTGGCACGGCTGGCGCCGGTGGCACGGCCGGTGCCGGCGGCATGGCCGGCGTCGGCGGCATGGGCGGCATGGGGGGCATGGGCGGCATGGGCGGCAACCCGTCCGGTCCGCCTCAGTTCCTTTCCGAATGGAACCTCTTCAAGAGCATTCCCGACCAAACGCCCGAAGACGACGTGATCCCCTACGAGGTCACGGCGCCGCTCTTCACCGACGACGCGGTCAAGATCCGATTCGTGCAGCTCCCCGACGGACAGGTGATCGACTACGACGAAACTCAGCGGTGGACCAACCCGCCCGGCACCATCTACATCAAGACGTTCGCGTACCCCGTGGATGCGCGCGAGCCGGAGCTCGGCCTGCAGCTCATCGAAACGCGCCTGCTCGTGTTCCACGAGAACGGCGCCGACACGTGGACCTACGTGTACCCGGACGGCGACAACGAAGACGCGGTGCGAACCAACTTCGGGCCGGTGCTCGACGTGAGCTACATCAACCTGGTCGGGGAGACGGTTTCTCTCGATTACGAAGTTCCGAGCGTTCCTGCTTGCTCCGACTGCCACGGAGTCGACGATGGAGTCGACGCAACTCGCTCGCTTGGGCCGTCCACCGGCATGTTCAACCGAGACAACGACTACGGCGACGGCATCGGCGTACTCAATCAGATCGACTACATGCAGAGCCTCGGCATGTTCGACCAGGAGCCGGAGCCCGTCATCGAGAATCGAACGACGTATGTGTCGGATCCGTCGGTGAACACCGAACCGGGCCTCCACGATCGAGTCCGGTCGTACCTGGACTCCAACTGCGCCCACTGCCATGCGCCGGACGGACCGATCGCCGACAAGGGCCTGTATCTCGACTACCAGAGCATGGACCCCGATACGGGCACGAGCTTCTTCACCTGGGGCGTGTGCAAGGACCCGTCGTCGAGCGGCAACGGCCTCGACTGCGACCAGGGCAAGGACGTGGTTCCAGGCGACCCCGACAACTCGCTTCTCATCTGCCGCATGGAGTCGATCGCAGCGGGCGAGCGCATGGCGCCGCTCGGGCGAACGATCGTGCACGCCGACGGCGTCGCACTGCTGCGCGAGTGGGTCGAAGAGCTCCCGGACCTGTTCGACGGCGTAGTGGCCGGCTGCCCGCAGCCGTGACCCATGACGCGCCTCCTTCGCTTTGCCGCGGTGTTCGCGGTGCTTGCTGCCGCGTGCGGCGACACCGCGAGCTCGCCGCTCGGCCCTGACGGCACGGGCGGCGGGGGCGGCACGCCGGGGGCAGCCCCTTCGCTCCCCTGGCCGTTGAGGGCGTTCCCCGCCCTCCCCGACATCGCCCGAGACGTGCCGGACGCTCGCATCGAGCTTGGCAATCTCCTCTTCTACGACCCGATCCTCTCGGTCGATCGCGAAACCGCATGCGCCACCTGCCACAGTGAGTTCTGGGGCATGAGCGACGCGCTTCCGATCGCCGTGGGGAACGGCGCCGGCCCGCTGGCAGGACCTGGGCGAGAGGGCCCCAACACGCTTCGGCGCAACTCGCCGGCCCTCTTCAACCTGGCGTTTCGACAGAGCCTGCTTTGGGACGGCCGGAGCACCTCGCTCGAGGAACAGGCCTTGATGCCCATGCGCGCCGACGACGAGCTCGCGCTCGACCCGGCTCTCGCCGTCGCCGAGCTGATGGCGATCCCGGAATACGTCGCGCTCTTCGAAGAGGCCTTTCCGGACGCGCCGGAGGTCAACGAGGCCAATCTCGCTTCTGCGCTGGCTGCGTTTCAGCGCACGATGGTGTCCGACCGCTCGCTCTACGACGCCTACGCCGGCGGACAGGCGTCCGTCCTCGACGACGAGCTCGTCGAAGGCATGTTCTTGTTCGCCGAGATGGGGTGCAGCGATTGCCACGCGCCCCCGCTGTTCGAGTCGGAGACCTACGCCGACAGAAACGTCCCGGAGCTCGAGGGCATCGTGGACGACGGGCGCGCCGAATTCACCGGCCTCCCACAAGACATCGGGAAGTTCCGCACGCCGACGGTTCGGAATCTGTTCGAATCCGAGCCGTACTTCCACAACGGCTCGGTCAAGGAGCTCGACGACGCCGTGCGCCACGAGCTCGAGCAGGGCGGCCTGCCCTTCACCGACGAAGACCTCCGGCTCATCGAGCGCTTCATCAGGGACGCCCTCCGGGACGACAGCCGAAGCGCCACGCGTCCGAGGAACGTGCCGAGCGGCCTCCCGACTCCGCTCGACGGCCCGATCTTTCCAGGCCGCTAGCAGTCCTCCCTCTAGTCGACCAACAGTCGGCTTTCGGCGGCGAAGTCGCCGTCCTCGATGAAGTCGATGCGGCTTGTCGCAAAGCGGCGCGCGGCAGCGAGGGCGCGGTCGCCTTTGCCCTGGTCGAGGCACCACTGCGCGTGGTCCGCTAGCAGCACGAGCTCGGTTGCCCGTCCGAGCGTCATTGCGAAACGGCGGGCGCCCGCCTCGGCGAGCGAACGCTCGGACGCATGCGCCTCGAGCCAGCGGCTCGCGTGCTCTAGGGCTTGCGTGGCCTTTTCGACTGCGGGCGCGAGCCGCGGCTCAGTCACGCTAGAGAGGCGCGTTCGGCTGTCTTCGGTGAACGCCTGCCAAATCCCCTCCTGCTTGAGGGCGCGAAGCGTGTCGAGCGACAGCACGTTGGTGGTGCCTTCCCAGATCGGCAGCACCTGGGCGTCGGCGAGCAGCCGCGGGAGGCCGGTGTCGTTGACGTAGCCCGCCCCGCCAAACGCTTCGAGCGCCTCCGATGCGATCGCGACGGCCTGCTTGCCGGTGGTGAGCTTTCCGATCGGCGTGAGCAGGCGGCTCACGAGCTCTTCGGCGGGCGTCGCCTCGCCCTCTTCGATGCGCCCTAAGAGCTCTACGATGCGAAACGTGAGCAGGAAGGCGCCCTGGGTCTCCGCCACCATCTCGGCAAGCGTGTCGACGTGAAGCGGCTTTTCGATCAGCGGCGCGCCAAACGCCTCGCGCTTGCGCGAATAGTCGCGGGCGAGCGCAACGGCGCGCTGCATGCCGAGCACCGCACCCACCGAGTTCCACGTACGCGTGATGTTGAGCATCGGCGTGATGCTGCGAACCCCGTTCTCGAGCCCCGTCACCGGGATCGCGTCGACGCCATCGAGGGTCATCTCGGCGGTCGGGAGCTTGCGGGTGCCGAACTTGTCCTTGAGCCGGTTGATGTGGAGGTTCTTGAGCCGCCCGTCGGCGTCACGGAGCTCGAGGTAGAACATCGCCAAGCCCCGGCTGCCGGGCGGGTTGCCTTCTGGCCTCGCGAGGGTGAGCGCCATGTCGGCCGTGGTCGCCGACGTAAACCACTTGGTGCCGTAGAGGCGCCAGACATCCCCGTCGCGCTTGGCCACGGTTTCGGTCTGCCCGACGTCGGAGCCGCCAATGCGCTCGGTCATCCACTGGCCCGACGTCCACATCGTTTCTGGGTCGCGCGACAAAAGACGCGGCAGCGCGTGGTCGATCAGCGCCTGGTTCCCCGAGTCGAGCAGCGTGCGCGCAGCGCCGTCGGTCATCGCGAGCGGGCAGTTGTACGTGTCGAGCGACGCCTGCGCGACGTAGTTCAGCAGGTGCTGGTGGATGCGCGCGAACGGGCCGAGCTCGCGGTCGTAGCCGGCTGCCACCAGACCGTGCTCCGCGCAGATCTTCTGCGCGCGCTTCCAGACCTCGGTCACCTCGACGTGGTCGATTCGATTGCCCCACGCGTCCCACACCGTATGCACCGGCTCGCTGTCGAGGTCGGCGAGCGAGAGCTGAAAGAGCTCCCCACCGCCGAGCTCGCCAAGCGCGCGATACTCTGGTTCGAGCCGCTCGCGGAGCGCAGCGGGGAGCGTTCGCTCGAGGTACTCCTGGAGGAGCGGGTCAGAATCGTATTGATTTCCGAGGGTTGGCGGCGCCTGATGGAAGCCCATACATTACTCGACTTGGCAGAAAATGACGTCTTCAGAAACTACCCTACGCGCGCGGGCCGTCCCCGTCAATCCCACGCGCGCTCCTCTGGCCCGGCGCGGTGCTAGAGAGGATGCATGATTCCGATCAAGGTCGCGACCGCGTCGTTGAACCAGACGCCCCTCGACTGGGCGGGGAATCAGGCGCGCATCGAGGCTGTGCTCGCGCAGGCAAAAGCCGATGAGGTCTCGCTGCTGGTGCTCCCGGAGCTCTGCACCACCGGATACGGCTGCGAAGACACGTTCCTCGGGCCCGATGTCGCAAAGCGCGCGTGGTCCATGCTCTGCGACCTGGTGCCCCAAACCAAGGGGATGGTCGTGAGCGTCGGCATGCCGGTGCGGCGGCGCGGCGGCCTCTACAACGCCGCCTGTGTGATCGCGGACGGCCGTATCGCGGGGTTCGCCGCCAAGGAGCACCTCGCGGGCGAGGGCCTTCACTACGAGCCCCGCTGGTTCAAGCCGTGGCCGAACCATCAAGTGGTCGAGCTGGAGCGCGACGGCGAGCGGTATCCGTTCGGCGACGTGTTTTTCGATTTCTCGGGCGTGCGCGTGGGCTTCGAGATCTGCGAGGATGCGTGGGTCGCGCAGCGGCGCGGCGCGCTCGACGGGCATGCGATGGACATCTTGGTGAACCCGAGCGCGAGTCACTTTGCATTCGGCAAGCACGAGATCCGCGAACGATTGGTGCTCGAGGGCTCTCGATCGATGGCGGTCACGTACCTCTACGCCAATCTGCTCGGGAACGAGGCCGGCCGCGTGATCTACGACGGCGACTGCTATATCGCCCAGAACGGGAAGCTTCTCGCACGCTCGCCGCGCCTGACGTTCGACGATTGGACGCTCACCAGCGCCGTCGTCGACGTGGAGGCATCGCGCACCGAGCAGGTGCGAACGACGAGCTTTCAAGCGGACAGCACCGACCCCGGCGCCAAGCGAATCAGCGTCGATTTCGAGTTCCCGCGAGCCGCGATGAAGCGAAGCGAGCCGGCCGAAGCCGACTGGGAAACGCGCGAGCACATCAAGGAAGAGGAATTCACGCGCGCGATCACGCTGGCCCTCTTCGACTACCTTCGAAAGAGCCGCTCTCGGGGCTTCGTGCTCAGCATCAGCGGCGGGGCGGATTCGGCGGCGGCGGCGTGCCTCGTGTCGCTGATGGTCGAGCGCGGTCTCGCCGAGCTGGGCCCGGAACGGTTTGCCGACAAGGTCGGGATGAGCCCGCAACCGAGCGCGCGCGACTGGGTACGCGAGCTCTTGTGCTGCGCGTATCAGCCGACGAAGAACAGCAGCACCGTCACCCGAGACGCGGCGACAGGCGTCGCGGAGGCGATCGGCGCCACCTTTTACATCTTGGACGTCGGCCACATCGTCGACGACTACGTCGAGCTGGTCTCCAGCGCGATCGGTCGCCCACTCACGTGGGAGAACGACGACATCACGCTTCAGAACATCCAGGCGCGCGTTCGAGCGCCGAGCGTGTGGATGCTCGCGAACATTCGGGGGGCCCTGCTCCTGTCGACGAGCAATCGGTCGGAGGCGGCCGTCGGGTACGCCACGATGGATGGCGACACCGCCGGCGGGCTCAGCCCGATCGCGGGCATCGACAAGGCGTTCCTTCGCCACTGGCTTCGTTGGCTCGAAACCACCGGCCCATTCGGCATGCATCCGATCCCCGCCCTCCACGCCGTCAACGTGCAGACGCCTACTGCAGAGCTTCGGCCACAGGGCGCGGACCAGACCGACGAGAGCGACCTGATGCCCTACCCCGTGCTCGACGCGATCGAGCAGCTCGCGATCGGGGACAAGCTTCCGCCCGCGTCGTGTCTCGAGGTCCTCCGCGGTGATTTCCCCGCGTATTCGGACGCCGAGCTCGACGCGTGGGTGAAGCGCTTTTTCCGGCTGTGGTCGCGCAACCAGTGGAAGCGCGAGCGCTACGCCCCGTCGTTCCACGTCGACGACAAGAACCTCGACCCGAAGACGTGGTGCCGCTTTCCGATTCTGTCTGGTGGCTTCGAGCGCGAGCTATCCGAGCTCTGACGCCATCCGCTCGATTTCCGCTCGAACGATCTCCGGACGCTCCATCGCCAAGAAGTGCGTGGCGTCCTGCAGAACGAGAAGGCGGGCGTGAGGTTGGTGCTTCATGAAAGCGTCGCGCGATGCGCGAGTGAACGGCGGACCGTCGTGCTCGCCCGTGATCAGGGTGATGGGGCAAGAGACCTTTCGGAGGGCGATGTACGGATCGACGGTGGCCTTCGCAAACACCTGGCTCTCCCATTCCCGATCGCAGCTCAGGCGCACGCCGTCCTCGGCCGGCACGGTGCCACCGTCGACGTAGGCCTCGATCCACGCGCGCTCCCACGTGCGAAACGGCCCTTTCCCGACGTAGTTCTCGACCGCCGCTTCTTTGGAGGGAAAGCTCATGCGCCGCCTCGCCGCAGCCTTCGAGATCGCGATCAGACGCCCCGATTGACCGAGAAAACGCGCCGCGGCCAGAAGCGGCACCCACGCCGGCGGCGTCATGACCGGGTCGATCATGACGAGCCCCCGAACGAGCTCCGGCCGGGCGGCTGCGAGCTCCATGCTCACGGTCGCGCCCATCGAATGGCCGGCGAGCAAGACCGGCTGGGCTAATGTCTCAACGTAGGCCTCGAGGTCATCGCGAAAGGGTCGCCAGGAGCGGAGGCGGCTCGGGTCCGCCGGCGCCTCGCTGAAACCATGCCCGCGCGCATCCATCGCATGAACGTCGAGGGCGGGGTCGAGGTCGAGGAACAGCGGCCGATAGGATTCGGCGTTGAAGCCGGTGGCGTGCAGGAAGTGCAGCGTCGCGCGCCGTTCGCTTGTCGGCTCGCGGCGAAGGACCGAGAAGTCCCCGAAGCGCTCCCTCCGAAGGCTCGGCACGGTCAGTCCGGGGTCACCCGCTTGAACACGCGCGCGACGATACCGTCGGTGGTCGCGGGCATCAGCCGCTTGAGCGCGTCGGCGACCCGCGCTTCCTTCGTAATGAGCACGCGTGGGGAATTGTACTCGATCGCCTTCACGATGCGCGCCGCCGCCACGTCAGGTGTGGTTCCGAGGCGATCGAACAAGCGCTGCGTGTTGGTGCGGAGCTCTTCGTGGGAATCGGTGATCAGGCGCGCGTTTCGAACGATGTTGGTTTGGATGGCCCCCGGATGCACGGAGGTGACGCCGATGTTGTCCTCGGCGAGCTCGGTCCTGAGTGACTCGCTGAAGCCGCGAACCGCAAACTTGGTTGCGACGTAGCTGGTCTGCAGCGGAGGGGCGATGATGCCGTACACGCTCGAGAGGTTGACGATGTGGCCTTCGCCCGCGGCCTTCAGATGCGGGAGGAAGAACTTGCAGCCATAGATGACGCCCCAGAGGTTGACGCCGAGGATCCACTCGAGGTCCTCGATGCCGTGCTCTTCGAAGGACGCAAACACGGTGACACCGGCGTTGTTGACCACGATGTGGACCTCGCCGTGCTCCTGAACCACGTCTGACGCAAATGCCTCCATCTGCAGACGGTCGGAGACGTCGACGCGGTGGGCGCTCACCGTCGTGCCGGCTGCCTCGAGCTCTTCCCGAAGCCCCTCGAGCGGCTCCTCAGCGATGTCGCAGATGGCGAGCCGGCAGCCCTTCTCAGCCAGGGCCATCGCGGTTTCGCGCCCGATCCCGTGGCCGGCGCCCGTGACCACGGCCACCTTATTGTCGAGCTCTCGCATGGCGAGACCGTACAGTCCGGAGGCGCGCGCGCAACCCCGTCGGTGAGGCAAGCTACGAACGGGGCATTTTGGCCTTGCGAAACGCGCGAAAATGGGTGCACCCCGTGCCTCGAGTGTTACCGTCCCTTCTGGGGCAAGCTTCATTCGAAGGGGGATGGATATGCGAACGTTGACGATACTCGTGCTGAGCGGTGCGCTTGGCCTAATGGGATGCAGCGACTCGAGTGACTCGAACACAGGCGGCACAGGCGGTGCCACCGGTGGAACCGGTGGAACCGGCGGCATGGCCGGCATGGGCGGCGACGGCGGCATGGGCGGCGGCGCCGGCATGGGCGGCGAAGGCGGCATGGGCGGCGACACGGGCGCCAGAGCGGATGCATTCTGCGCCGACTTCGAAGCCACCTGCGACTACGGCGGAGACAACTACGCCGACCTCAGCGACTGCCTGAGCAGCTTCGAAGGCTACGACGCGGCCCGCAAGGACTGCGTCGAGACGCACATCGGCCTGGCCGAGATGAATCCCGGCGAGGTCGAGCTGCACTGCGGCCACGCCTCAGGCATGCCGCCGTGCGGCGCGTAGCCCGCTGAGACGCTGGCACTGACGCGCTGGCGCTGACACTGGCACTGCCACTGACACTGGCGCTGCCACTGACACTGGCGCTGCCACTGACACTGGCGCTGCCACTGACACTGAAAAAGGGGGGCCCCGCGGGCTCCCCTTTTTGTTATGCTCCGCTCCCCCATGGCGGCGACGAGTAAATACGAGGCGGAGACCGTCGTCATCGGGGCCGGGCTTGCGGGCATGGTCACCGCGCTCGAGCTGCTCGACGCTGGCAAGCGGGTCGTCGTGCTGGACGCGGCGTCGCGCGAGAGGTTCGGCGGCCTCGCCACGTGGTCGTTCGGCGGCATGTTCTTCGTCGACTCGCCCGAGCAGAAAAAGAACGGCATCGATGACTCGGTCGAGCTCGCGATGAGCGACTGGGTCCGCTACGGCGAGCTCGACCCGTCGGACGTCTGGCCTTACCGCTGGGCGGAAGCCTACGTGAACCGCTGCACCGAAGAGGTGCGCAACTGGCTCGCCGACCGTGACGTGAGCTTCTTCCGGGCGGTCAACTGGACCGAGCGGGGCTACTTCGTGCCAGGCAACTCCGTCCCACGGTTTCACATCGTCTGGGGTACGGGCGAAGGCATCGTTCTGCCGCTGATTCCCCGCCTCGAAGCACACGAAAAAGCCGGACGCCTCGAGCTCCACTTCGATCATCGCGCCGACGACCTCCTGCACGAGGCCGGCCGCGTCGTCGGATGCCGCGGCACGCACGGCGCCGGGGAGTTCGAGGCGCGCGGAGATGCGGTCGTGATCGCCTCGGGCGGCATCGCTGGCGACCACGACCGGGTGCGCGCGATCTGGCCGCGCGACCTGTGGGGGGAGCCGCCCGAGCCGATGCTCAACGGCTCGATACCCGAAGCCGACGGCATCATGCTCGACCGCGCGCAGTCGCTCGGCGCCAGCGTCACCCACCTCGAAAAGATGTGGAACTACGCCGCCGGCGTCCGCCACTGGGAACCGCTCTTTCCGAACCAAGGCCTGAGCCTCGTGCCTGCCAAATCCCCGCTTTGGCTCAACTACCAGGGCCGGCGCTTCGTCGACCCGCCGCTCGTCGGCTCCTACGACACCCTGCTCCTCGTCGACCGCATCTGCCGAGAGAAGAAGAAGTACTCGTGGCAGGTCATGAACCGGAGAATCGCCAACAAAGAATTCGCCGTGTCGGGTGCCGAGTTCAACCAAGCGGTGCGCGAAAAGAAAATGGTCGGCTTCGTCCTCCGGCTGCTCAAGGGCAACGGCGAGCAGGTTCAAGAGTTCATCGACCACTGCCCCGATTTCGTCACCGCCAACAGCGTGCCCGAGCTCGCAGCCGAGATGAACGCGCTGGCCGGCAGCAACGACGTGGACGCAGACCTGCTCACTCGCGAGATCGCCAACTACGACGCCAACATCGCGCGCGGCTCGAAGCTCCAAAACGACGACCAGCTTCGCCGTATCGCACATTGTCGCCAATACCTCGGAGACCGCCTCCGCACCTGCAACATGGCGCGCATCCTCGACCCCGACGCGATGCCGCTGATCGCGATTCGCACGCAAATTCTAACGCGAAAGAGCCTCGGGGGCATCCAGGTGGACCTCGATGCAAAGGTGCTGGACACACGCGGCAATCCGATCCCCAATTTGTTTGCCGTGGGTGAAGCGTGTGGCTTCGGCGGCGGGGGCATGCATGGACGAAGAGCACTCGAAGGAACTTTTCTCGGAGGCTGCGTGTACACGGGCCGTGTCGCGGCGCGCGCCATCAAGGATGGCCAGGGCGTCCGCTAGTCGTCGAATGCGGCACTGGGTTCACGGCGTCGTTGGTGTCCTGCTCGTCTCTCTCTCCGGCGCGCCGCCGGCGCTCGCCGACGAACCGCCGGCCAAGCCGCGCGCTCCAAAGAACATCGACGCGACCCCACCCCTGATCCCGATCCCCAACGCGCGCGTCACTCCGCAAGGCCTCCTCGTCGGCGGTCAGCCCACGCGCGAGCAGCTCCGGGCGATCGGCAACGCCGGGTACCGCACCGTGGTCTCTCTCCGCACCGAAGCCGAGCGGGGCGACGAGGGCGAGCCGGCTCTCGTCGAGCGCTTGGGTATGAAGCTCGTGTCCGTCCCCGTGCCAGGCGCGGAGGGCCTCACCGAGCGCAACGCCAGGGCCCTCGGCAAAGCGCTAGCGGAGCCGGACGCCCTTCCCGCGGTCGTTCACTGCAGCACGGGCCAGCGCGCGGCGGCCCTGCTCGGGCTGAAGGCGTTCGTCGTCGACCGGATGAGCGCAGCGTCGGCGATCGATCTTGCCAAAGGCCTCGGCATGACCAAGCTCGAAACCGCGCTTCGCGAACGCATCGCGGAGCTGTGCAAAGCCGACCCGTCCAGAAACTGCGAGGGAATGAAATGAGCGACCCACCGACCGCGCTGGTCGTCATCGCCCAGGGCACCGAGGAAATGGAAGCCGTGATCAGCATCGACGTGCTTCGCCGCGGAGGCATCGACGTCACCGTGGCAGGCGTCGACGGCGCCGAGCCGGTGCGCTGCAGCCGAGGTGTCACCATCACCCCCGACGCTGCCCTCGACGACGTCGTCGGAGAGTTCGACGTCTTGGTCCTTCCTGGCGGCGCCGAGGGCGCCGAGCGGCTCGCCCGGTCGAAGCGCGTCGGCGAGCTTCTTCGGAAGCAAGAGTCGAGCGGGCGATGGGTCGGCGCGATCTGCGCAGCGCCGGTCGCGCTCGAAGCGCACGGGGTGTTCCAGGGCAAGAGCCTCACAAGCCACCCGAGCGTGCGAGGGATGATCGAAGACTGGGGCTCGTACAGCGAGCACCCCGTGGTCGCCGACGGCAACCTGATCACGAGCCGCGGCCCCGGCACGGCATTTGCTTTTGCGCTTCGTATCGTCGGCGCGCTCACCAACGCGGAGCGGATGGTCTCCGTGCGCGCGCCGATGATGTTCCCGGTGCAGGTTTCTTAGTCGTCGCGGGGTTTGGTGGCGTCGGGCGGCTCCGGCGGCCGAGTGACGCGCGGCCTCACCGAGAGCTTGGCTCGCGCGACGTACGAAAGCAGCTTGTGCACGGCGGTGGAATCGAAGAAGCCGGGCGCAGTCGGCGTGCGATCGGGCTCTGGCACCGGGACTGTGGCCACCGTCGCCCCGTCGCCGCCGTGGCGGAAGGTGACCTCGGGGCTGAGCGACTCGATCATCCTGCGCGAGGCCTTGTTCTCCGCGAGGAGCTCGGTACGAAACCAGCGAACGTCACGCTCCCAGGCGGCCTCGATGAGCCGCTGAAGCAAGATCGACCCGAGGCCTTTGCCTTGGAAATCGTCGAGCACGGTGACGGCAGGCTCCGCGACGTCGGGCGCGTCCGGGAGTCGAACGAAGCGAGCCGAGCCGACCCCCGCATCGCCCCCGACGATGCGCCGGCGAACTGCGCCGATGGCGAAATGGTCGACCTGATCGACGTCGGTGAGATACGCGAGCTCCCGCTCCGTGAGCTGCGGCTTGGGCGCCATGAAGCGTGCGTATCTCGACTCGGGAGAAAGCCGCTCGAAGCCCTCGCGCAGCATCTCTTTGTCCGACGGTCGAATCAGCCGCAGATGAACCTTGTATCCGTCGGCGAGCCGCACGGATTCTTCGTACGACTCATCGTACCGATGTCGACGTTCGTCATCCCCCATGACGCTCGGAACCTAGGGACTATCGAGTGCGGTGACAAGCGCGTCCATCGCCGCCGCGGCTCCCGTGCGAAGCCGGTAGTTGACGATGTGTGAAACTTCACTGGTGCCGGGGTTAATTTCGACGGCCAGCGCCCCGCGGCGGCGCGCATCGATCACCGGCTCGGCGATGTACGGAAACACGCTGGTCGTGCCGACCGAAAATACCGCATCAAAACCCTGCATGAGCTGTTCCTGCAGCACGCGTGTCTGATCGAGGGGAAGCATCTCGCCGAACAACACCACCTCCGGGCGCACGAGGGAAGCACACTCGGGACACGACGGCGGGATGTCGATGCTCGCATAGCTTTCGACACGCCAGCGGTGACCGCATCGCGTGCAAATCAGTCTGTGAACGTCGCCGTGAATGTCGATCACGTTGCGGCTTCCAGCCACGTGATGGAGGCCGTCCACGTTCTGCGTGAGCGTCCAGACACGGTCGAAGCGCTGCTCGAGCTCGGCGATGACATGATGGGCGCGATTGGGGCCCGCGTCGCGGCACGAGCTCTCGATCTGATGGATGTACTTCCACGTGAGCGCGGGGTCGCGCTGAAACATGGCGCCGGAGAGGGCGGCCTCGATCGGGATCCCGTCGTCGGTTTGCTCCTGCTCGTAGAGGCCCCCGATGCCCCGATAGGTCGGAAGCCCCGAATCCGCGGAGATGCCGGCGCCAGTCACGAAGAGCACGCTCCGGGCGCCTTCGAGCCGCCGCGCGATCTCCGTGACGTCCGCGTCCTGCATCCGGCTGAGTTATCGTATTATTGGGGCGATCGCCACCCCCGCGCGGGGCAGCACTACCGGGGGCCTCCTGAGATCCCTAGGTTCTGACCATGCTGTTCACCTCCAAAAGCAAGCTCCGGATGCCGAGCTCCGACAAGGCCCTGCCCGGCCGCGAGGCGAGGATGCCAGTCGCGGGGCGTCACTTCGTTCTCGATGCGCCCCTCGAGGGCCCCTTCCCCGCCGACACCGCGCAGGCGATGTTTGGTCTTGGTTGTTTCTGGGGAGCGGAGCGAAAGTTTTGGGAGTTGCCGGGTGTGTTCACGACCGCCGTGGGATACGCGGCGGGCCACACGCCGAACCCGACGTACCAAGAGGTGTGCTCTGGCCAAACCGGTCACAACGAAGTGGTGCTCGTGGTCTACCGCCCCGCCGAAGTCAGCTACGACGAGCTGCTGAAGGTGTTCTGGGAAAACCACGACCCGACGCAGGGCATGCGGCAAGGCAACGACCTCGGCACCCAGTACCGCTCGGGCATCTACGTCTTCGACGACGCTCAACGCGAAGAGGCCACCGCATCGCTCGAACGCTATCAGCGCGAGCTGTCCGAAAACGGCTACGATCCGATCACGACGGAGATCGTGCCGGCGCCGCCGTTCTACTACGCAGAGGACTACCACCAGCAGTACCTCGCCAAGAACCCAGGCGGCTACTGCGGCCTCGGCGGCACCGGTGTGACCTGCCCTACTTGAGCGGCTGAAGCGGCACCCCCGAACGCGCGTTTCCTGCGAATTTGTGCGGTGCGCGCACCCTTTTTTGGTTGACCTATCGGCGGCCTCTACGGGTATGCTGCGCCAGCCCCCGGGCAGCACTGTTGGGTGGAGGAGCCCCCGTGATGAACCATCGATTTCCGATTGCATGCTTGGTGGCGTGCCTCTTGATTGCTGCGCCCGCTGGCGCCAACCCGGAACCCACCGCGTATGACACGCGCAGCATCGCGATGGGGCTCACCGGAACGTCGTTTCTGCAGCAGCCCGCTGCGCTCGCGCTCAACCCGGCCAATCTCGAGGGCATCCCGAAGCTCGGCTTCACATTCAACTTCACCAACCTGTTGGTCAACCAGACCGCGCCTGTGCAGGGGCCAAACACGAACGTTTCATCCGGGCTGGGGTACGGCCCCTTGCCCTCAGGGTTCATCGCTGGGCGCATCGCGCCGCGGGTCGTGCTCGGCGGTGGGCTCTACATCGAGACGGGCTACGGCTCATCCTTCAGCAACGTGCAATGCGTCGACGGCGACCCGGTCGTCGACGGGGTTCCGGACACCAATCCCGCCACGTGCACCAACGGCGACCCCCAGAACCTCGACGTGACGTTTTTCGTCGGGGAGTTCGCAGCGGGCGTTTCGTTTCGCGCGCACGACAAGTTCTGGATCGGCGCCGCGTTGAGGCTCCCCTTTTCGAAGCAGGTCGCAGACCTGTGGCAGAACGTCGGGGCTGCCCTCGGGAGCACTTCGTACGGACGAGTCAAGAACGACCTCGGCGGCGTCGGCACACCGACCGCGCGCTTCGGGATCACGATCCTGCCGCACCGCAAAGTCAACATCGGCGTGATGTATCGAGTCGCATCCAAGATCGTTCTCACCGGCACGACCGACACGGACATCATCCCTGCGACCGCGACGTCGACCGCCGACTGGCGGATCCCGCATGCCATTCAGTTCGGCCTCTCGTATCAGGCCAACAGCCACCTTCTCTTGGCGTTCGAGGCCCGCCTGCAGTTTCATGGCGCCCCGAAGACGGGCAACAAGAACCAGACCGTCAACACGTCCTTCCCCGGTGGTCTACAGCTCGACCCCATCGTCGTGCCTTTTGGCTGGCAGAACACCTGGTCCGTCAAAGTCGGGTTCGAGTATCGGTTCAACGTCGAGCTCTTGGCGCTCCGGCTGGGCGCCAACATGGCCGAAGGCGCGACGACTGGAGCGTGGGCGCAGTATTTCACGCCACCGCCGGGCCTGAGCGGGTTTTTGAGCGGGGGCCTCGGTTTCTACTGGAACGACCGCAACGACCCGACCATCAAGGACAAGTATCGTCTCGACCTCGCTGGCTCGTTCTCGTTCACCACCGGCAACATCGACAATCGATACATCGACGGGCCGCCGCTCACGATCCCTGGAACGAACGAGCAGGTCCAGCCTTGCTCCGCCGAGCAGGTGGTGCGCACGGGGTGCCCGGGCGACTACACCGTCTTCACGTACTGGGCGTCGGTCTCGTTCACTCTTCAGTACTAGGCGGCGCGATCTCGGCGCCGAGGATCGGGGCGTACAGCGCGCGCTCGCTCTGGGTCCACCAGTTGCCGGTGCCGTTGAGCTGCTCGAGCGTGGTCGGCTCGTATCGGTAGATCAGCGCGCGGATTTGTTTCGGCGGTTCATCCTCGAACGGGTTGTCGCCGAGCAGGTCGACGACGTGCGGCTCGCCTTCGAGCAGACGGGTCATCAAATTGCCGAGCCAGATGTTGCGGCGGTAGTCCCCGAGGGCGGCAAACCACATCTGCCAGTCGAGCCGTGGCTGATGAGGCGCGACCCACGCGGGCGCCCGGTCGAGCGGGCCGGGTTTGTAGCGGAAGGAATAAGGGGTCCAGGTCTCGCCGTCGCGTGTGCCCTCGAGGCGGATCTCCGGTCGGTCGGTCGTCATCACCGAAAAGAGGCCGTAGTTGTTGAAGGTGCTGAACGGGTAGATCGGGCCGAGCCAGGCTGGAACGCGCTTGCCGAACGTGCCGCTGAAGAAGATGACGGCAGAGATCGCGATCACGACCGCCGGTCCGGCCGCCGTGCGCGTGTTCCACCGCGTTGGCTTGGCGTCGCCCGGGCGGACCTCGGGCCGGGACGGAAGCAGACGCCCGAGCAGACGGTCGTCGAGCAGGGTGATGCAGAGCACGATCGTGAGAAGGTTGAAGAAGCCGTAGTTCCCGGTCGCGGCGATCAGGAACATCAACCCGGCGATGCAGAACGCCGCGGTGCGGCGGGCCCACGCGCGTGGAACGAATAGCAACAGCGGCGCGCCAAACTCCACGACGAACATCAGGAGACACGAAAGCGTCTGTAGCCACGACGGGAGAAGGTTGGCGTACCAGCCGAGCACGGTGGGAAGCGGCTGGGTCCAGTAGTGATACGTGAGCGCGCTGAGATCGGCCCAGGTCGGGTCACCGCTCGCGAGCTTCACGTAGGCGGAGCGAAACACTAGGCGAAAGAGCAGCCACCACAGTGCCCAGCGCGCCAAGGGATGCGGCGCCGGGTGACCACGCAGGGAATCCCAGGTGCGCCACGGAAGAAAAAAGACCGACGTGAAGGCGACCTCGAGCAGCAGCGTGTCCCATTGAAACGACATGAACGGCCAGCCGACGCTCACGAACGACAGATAAGCAAACCACGAGACCAGGACGGCGACCCGCGGCACGAGCCCGACGAGCAGCGCCGCGGCAGCAACCGCGCCGACGACCCAGACCGCAGTGATCGCCGCATCGCCGCTGGCCCACCAGAGCGCGCTCGGATGAAGAAAGAAGCTGTGCCCTGCCCGCTTCGCCGACCCGACGAACCCCACGATCGGCATCACACCGCTCGCCCCAAAAAGCCCCCGGGCCTGCACCCCGATCGAAAGAAACGCGATCAGTAAAACCAGCCCGAGCGCCCGACCAAAAAGCCAAGACGAGAGCGCAAAACCGCGGCCGTCAACCTCTCGACTCACCGTCGCGGCTTACCACAGCCCCCCCACCACTCACCGAAATTATATAGGGGACAGTCCCCTTTTTACGTCCACGCGGCGCGGTTGCGTTCGACGAACTCGGAGAGGCTCGTGGCGGGGCGGCCTAGGAGCCGGGTGAGCGCGGGGTCGACCGCGGCTTCGCCGCCTTCGCGCGCGTGGGCGAACACGGCAAGGGCAGCTTCGAGGAGCCACTCGGGCATGGCGGCTTTGCGCATCATCGCTTCGGCCTGGGCAGGCTCGACGTCGATGTAGACGATCGGCCGACCGATGATGCGCGCGATCTCGGACGCAACGCCTTTTGGACCGTACGCGCGGCCCCCGGTGAGCACGTATGTTTGGCCATCGTGCTCGTCGGTGCCGAGCAGGCATTCGGCCGCTGCATCACCGATGTCGGCGGCGTCGATGTAGGGAATCAGGCCGGTGCCCTGAGGCAGAACGACCGCGGACATGTCTCGAATCGTCGCGGCCTGGTGCTTGATGAAGTTTTGGAAGAACGAGCACGGTCGAAGAACGGTCGAAACGGCCGCGCACGCGTGGACCGCGCCATCGATTTCACGATGCCACGCGCGGAGCGCAGACTTCTCGTCCCACCCCGCCGAGCGCGAAGACAGCCGCGCGATGCGCGCGACCCCGCCTTCGAGCGCCGCGTCGAGCACGCGCCGCGACGCGGCGACTTGGTCGTCGATCAGCGGCGTCATGAAAAACAAGGCGTCGCATCCCTCGAAGCACGAGGGCGAAACCGAGGGGTCGGCGAGGTCGAGCGACACCACGTCGTGCACGCCCGGCAACACCTCGGCAACCTCGCTCGAAGCGCGCGCGCCGACGCGCACCTCCGCCCCGCGCTCGAGGAGCGCACGGCTCACCTCGCGACCCACGGTTCCGGTCGCACCCGTCACGAATACGCGCACTAGTCCGATACGCCGAGATCATCGCCGATCCGCGGCGGACCGGCACGATCCCAGCAATCGACGCAAAACGCCACCCACTCGCAGCCCGGCACGGGATGCACGTGAAGGTGCGTACCGCACGCAGCGCAAAAGAAGAGCCCTGCCTCTTCGCCCGCGTGGAACCCGGCGCGAAGCAGATCGCCCCTGGTCGCGGTGCCCCAGCCCGCGTCTCCGCCGCGCACGATCAGCACGCCGACGCCCTGCTGGCACATCTGCTGGCTGGCCCGCTCCGCGGTCTCGTAGGCCCCAATCGTGACGGGCCGGGTCATGTAGACTCGAACCTGGCGCGTAGGCGCTGCATCGGCGAGGTCGCATCGCACGCAGACGATGCCGACCGGCACGCGACCCTCGGTGACCACCACGTGATGCACCCCCGAGTCCGACGCGAGGCGGATGGCATCCGACACCAGCCCGTCTGGGGCAATCGTCACCGGCCTGCTACTCATCACATCAGCAACACGCATAGGTCCCCCGGAAACTCGGTCGATCGGCGGGTCAGGCCAAGGATGTGAGTCGAAAGTACCATATTTCCAGGGTTTTCATAGCTCCCCAGAAGCGGACATGAAACTCTGAAACGACGCCGGATGCGGAGTGCTAAAGACACGCTCCCATGGCGGATACGAGCCCGGCGACGAGGACGGAGCCCGCGCGCTTGCTCACCCGCGAGTTTGGGCTGCTCCTCGCCTCGGTGTCCCTGTTCGGGTTCGCGTGGTCCTTCTACCTGATCCTCCCGAAGTTCTTCGCGGCCGAGCTCGGGATGGACGCGGCGGCGATCGGACGCGCGGTTGCGATCGAGGGGCTCGCCGCGGTGGCCGCAACGCCAGTCGTCGGTTGGCTGGTCGATCGCCATGGACGCCGCCCCTGGCTCGTCGCCGGCAACCTCATGCTGGCGCTCACCGGCGTGATTTTTCTGTTCGTCGACCGCGATGGACCTCTCCTCTACTTGGCGCAGACGTGCTGGGGCGTCGGCATGGTGATGGGCTTCAACTCTGCGGGCACGATGGCGGCAGACATCGCGCCGGGCGATCGAATGGCGCAGGCGCTCGGCTTCTTCGGCGCAGCGAACCTCGGCATGAACGCCGTGTCGCCGACGATCGGTGAGCTGCTCTCCGGGTCGGTCGGCTGGCGCTACGTGTTCATCGCGAGCGCGATTGCAGGGCTGCTCGCCGCTCTGCTCGGGTCGCGTCTTCGGGAGCCTCCACGCCATCCACCGGTCGCGCGGGAAGCGCGGCGCCCGATCCTCGGCGGGTCGCTTCTTCGTGTCTACGGAGCGACGTTTGCAATGACCGCGTCGTTCACGGCGCTCTTCACCCTTCACCAACCCTTCGCGCTCGAAAACGGCGTCACCGAAGTGAAAGGGTTCTTCATCGGGTTTGCGCTCGTCGCGCTCACGGTGCGTCTCGGAGGCGGCCACCAAATCGATCGTTTCGGGGTGCTTCGGTCCTCGGTGATCGCCCTCGTGCTGTATTCAGCGGTGCCGCCGCTGCTCGGGTTCCTCGGCCCGACCCACCTTTTTGCGGTCGGATCGTCGATGGGCCTCGGGCACGGCATCGCATATCCCGCAGTCACCGCGCTCGGCATCGCCCGCGCCGACGCGGCTTCGCGCGGGATGGTGGTCTCGATCGTGCACGGCGCCTTCAACGGCGGGCACGCATTTTTTGCGTATGTTCTGGGCCTTCTCGCCGCAACCTGGAGCTATGACGTGGCTTTTTGGACTGCCGGCGCCGTCACGCTCGGCGGCGCGCTCTTGCTCGGTGTGGGCTCCCGCACCGAAGCGGGATAACCGCGACACCGAAGCGCCGCATTCTGGTACGTTCGACGCGGGTAGTTGGTGATGGCGGCGAAGCGGAACGGCCCGAACGCGCTCGGCGTCGAGGACGCAAAGACGAAGCTCGCGCGCTTGCTCGAAACCGAGGAGGAGCTCGAAGCGTTGCTCGAGGCGACGAGGCAGGAGGCCACGGGTCTGGTGAACGAAGCCAAGCGAGCCGCGGAGGCGCGGGCACACGACCTCGAGGCGAAGCTGGCAGCCGACGGCGACCAGCTTCGCGCGCGAATCGCCGAAAAACGAGATCGCGAAATCGCGCAAATCCGAACAGATGCGAGAACGTATGCAGAGCACCTCGACAGTCTCGACCCCGATCGCATCGAGGCCTTGGTGCAGCACGTTCTCGACCGGCTCTTCGGACGACCGCGCGCGGGAGATGGCTCTTGATTCTGGAAATGTCCCGCATTCGACTGCTCGGGCCGAGGGCGGAGCTTCAGCCGGTTCTCGGGCGGATTCAGGATCTCGGCCTCGTACACCTCGACGAACCCGCCGAAACAGAATCGAGGACGCTCCTCGACCTCACGCCCGAGCAGCAGCGACACGTCCGCGGCGTGCGCAACGTCGCGCACGACGTCGACGCGGCAATCGAGCTCCTCGGCGAGGCACCCCCGTCGTCCCGAGCAACGGAAGACCTCACGATCGCCCGAGCGGCCCTGGTCGCCGGCCGGACGCGACGCGCGCTCGAGGCACTCGCCGAGCGGCGCCAAACCCTCGAGGAGCAGCGCGCGCTCATCCTGAAGTTCCAGCCGTTTTTCGGCACGTTTCGTCAGATCGGTCAATCGGGGTTGGACCTCGACGGGATCCGCATCTTCTACCTCGTGCTGCGAGACGACGACGGGCAGCAACTTCAGCGGATGCGCATCGCGCTTCGAGAAGCCCTGGGCGAAGGCTTCGAGCTTCTGAGTCAGCCGTCCGACTCGGAAGAGACCGCCCTGTTGCTGGCGGTCCGCGCGGTCGAGGCCGACGAAGCCGAGCAGCTTCTGAGCGAAGCCGGCGTGCAAGCGCTGTCGCTCCCCGACCAGTTCGAGGCCGAGAGCGTCGGCGCGACCATCCAGCGGATGCAGGAGCGGCTCGACGACCTGCCGGCAGCGCTCGCAGAGGTCGATCGCGAACGCGCGACAATCGCGCAAGAACGAGGCCGCGACCTCGCCCGCATCCAAGCGAGCGTCCGCGACCACCTCGCGCGAATCGAGGCCATGGAGCAAGCGATGGTCACGCCGCGCGCGTTCGTTCTAGAGGGCTGGATCCCCAGCGCCGCCCAGCCGGACCTGCGCCGTCGGCTCGAGAAGACGTTCGGCGATCGTGTCGAGGTCGAGGCTGTATCTTCGGAGGAGTGGTCGGGGGACACGGTCCCAGTGGTTCTGAAGAACCCGCGTTTGTTTCGCCCGTTCGAAGCGATCACGAAAATGATGCCGCTTCCGCAGTACGGCACTGTCGATCCGACACCTTTCGTCGCGGTGTTCTTTCCGATGTTTTTCGGGATCGTTCTCGGAGACATTGGCTACGGCCTGATGCTCGGCGTACTTTCGCTCGTGATGCGGCTCCGGTCTCGAGCCAACACGACGCTTCGTGCAATTTCCGAGATCGGTCTCGCCTGCTCCTTGTTCACTGTGATCTTCGGATTCCTCTACGGCGAGCTCTTTGGCGACCTCGGACATAGGCTCGGGCTCCATCCGATCATCTTCAACCGAGAGGAAGCGTTTTTTCCGTTTCTCGCATTGGCGATCGCGCTAGGGCTGGTGCACATCGTCGTCGGGTTGCTGCTCGGCGCAGCAAAGCTGTTCCGTGGCGACAAACGGCGGGCGGTCGGGAAAGGCATGGCCGCCCTGATGGTCGTGCTGATCGCCCTCGCCTTGACGGCTGCATCCGGCATGCTGCCTACGCGGTTCTTCACGCCGCTGGTCATCACGGCTCTCGTCGCGCTCCCGATCTTGATCGTGGCCGAGGGGGTGCTGGCCCCGATCGAGCTCATCTCCACACTCGGGAACGTTCTCTCCTATGCACGCATCATGGCGGTTGGAACGGCTTCGGTGATGATGGCGGTGGTCGCAAACCGGATGGTAGGCGCGTTCGGTGCGGTCGCAGTCGGCATCCTCTTCGCCCTCGTCTTTCACCTGATCAACTTCGTGCTCGGGGTGTTCAGCCCGACCATTCACATGCTCCGCCTCCACTACGTCGAGTTCTTCGGCAAGTTCTACAGCCCGGGCGGTGCCAAGTATCGGCCTTTCCGCCACTGGTCTCCGCGCGAAGGCGCCTCTGAGGAAGGATGAGTTGACATGGACATGAATATGATTGGGCTCTACTTGAGTGCAGCGCTGGCCGTCGGCATACCGGCTCTTGCAACGGGCTGGGCGCAGTCGCGCATCGGCCCCGCTGCGGCGGCAACGCTCGCGGAAAAGCCCGAGCTGACGGTCACAGTCGTTCTCTTGATCGCGATCCCAGAAACGGTTGCGATTTTGGGATTCGTGATCGCTGTCTTGATCCTGCTCCAAGGTGGAGGCTGAACCTCGGTGCCGGCCGGCGATCTCGACTCGGAGTTGCGCGCAACCGCGAAACGGACGGCGGAGGCCATCCTGCGGGAGGCACGCGCCACCGCCGATCAACTCACCGAAGAGGCGGAACGCTCGATCGGGAACCGTCGCGAGCAACTTCTCGAGGCAAAGGAAGCCGAGTACACGGCCGAGGCGCGGCGCGCGGTCGCGGCCGAGAAGCACGCCGCAATGGAGCTCACGCTCATGGCGAGGACGCGCCTCGTCGACCGAGTCCTCCAGCGCGTCCGGGCCCAGCTTCCGGAAGTCGCAGGAGGCGATGCCTATCGGTCCGGGCTCCCGGGCGAGCTCGAGCGAGCGCTCGCTTTCGTCGAAGGAGAGGAGATCGCCGTGCGGTGCTCCACCGACCTCGTCGAAGCTGTACGGGACACGCTGCGAGCCCAGCCGGGAGTCGAGGTCGAACCCGATGCAGGGCTCAGCTCCGGCTTCATCGTGGCGGGAGATGGTGGCGCGGTACTCGTGGACGGGCGCTTAGAAACGCGGGTCGATCGGCTTGCATCGGCACTGGCGATCGAAATCCACTGGCGGCTTGGAGTCGACTAGAAGCGGTGCAGTATCTGGGTGACATCAACGCGCGCGCAAGAGGTCTTCGAACCCGCTTGCTGCCAGCTCATGAGCTCGAACGCGTGGCAAAGGCCGGTGACCTTCACGCGCTCGAACGTGAGCTGAGCAGCCTTGGCTATCTGACGGGTGACGCCGCGGTGACACCGGCGGCGTTGGAACGAGCCGTGCGGCGTCGGGCCTCCAGCCAGATGGGGATCTTGCACCGGTGGTGCGGCGACCCACGCCGTGGGACTCTGGCCGTGCTCTTCGAAGACGAAGATCGTCGTTCGATCCAAGCCGTCCTGCGCGGCGCAGAACGAGGGATCGGGTCCGAGGCGCGGCTGTCGGGGCTGGTCCCGACGATCACCCTTCCCGAACGCGCTCTCCTGGCTTTGGCGAGCCAGCCGACGACCGCGGACGTCGTTCGCCTTCTGGTGTTGTGGAGGCACCCGCTCGGCAGTCCGCTCGTCGGCGCCGTGAGCGGGCCGCGCCCATCGCTTTTCGACATCGAGGTCGCACTACAGCGAGCGTTCGCGCGTAGGGCTTCGGAGCACGCGCGCCGTGGGGGGCCACATCTGGTGGGGTACGTCGAACAAGTGATCGACGTGATGAACGCGTGGTCGGTGTTGCTCCATTTCGCCGAACGCGATCCGTCGATGGTCGAGCTCACCTTCGTCGAGGGGGGACGCTTGCTCGAACGGAACACGTTTCGAAGGTTGATGAGCCTCGATACGCAAGCCGAAGCTCGCGCACGCCTCGCGTGGGAGCTCCGTGCAACGGGCATCGGGCACGTCTTCCGGCCCGATACTGGCGAGCTTTCCGAGCTGGAGACGGCCCTGCTCCGAGCGGAGATCAACCAACAGAACGAGGCGATGCGTGCGGACCCGAACGGCCCGGCTCCAATCCTGAGCTATGCGCTCGAGCTCCGCGCGGAGGTCCGGAACCTGACTGGAATCATTTGGGGAGTTGCACTGCGGGCGCCGTCGGCACTCATTCAAGCCAACATGGTGGTCCCATGACTGAGAAGGAGCTCGTGGTGATCGCAAGCCCCGGGTCGAGCGTCGGTTTCGAGCTCGCAGGGGTGTCGGTGTTCGAGGCCGCAGACGGGTCGGAAGCCGCGCGACAGCTCGATCGCATCCTCAGCGGGGAGGACGTCGGCGTCGTGATGATCGACGAGTCACTCTACGGAGCGCTCCCCGACGAGACGAGGCGCAACCTGCAGCGCTCGGCGGTGCCCGTGGTGATCCCGGTCCCTGGGCCCGACTGGACCAAGGAGTCCACGGCTCACGAGTACATCGTCCAGATCCTGCGGCGCGCGATCGGGTACCGGGTGAGGCTTCAATGACCGACGCACGCATCACGCGCGTCTCGGGCGCCATCGTCGAAGCACAGCCGCTCGGGGATTCCGCGCTCTACGAGCTGGTCGAGGTCGGGGAGCAGCGCTTGCTCGGCGAGGTGATCAGGCTCCAGGGGGACGTCGCGACGGTGCAGGTCTTCGAAGAAACCTCCGGCCTCGGTCTCGACGAGCCGGTTCGCCGTACCGGTAGCGCACTGACGACCCAGCTCGGGCCGGGATTGCTCGGGGCCATTCTCGACGGCATCGGAAGGCCACTCGGGGGCCTGGCCGAGCGCTCGGGCGACTTCATGGCGCCCGGTATGACCTTGCCGACGCTGGACCCGGAGGCGCAGTGGTCGTTCGAACCCCGCTTGGAGCCTGGAGCCGCCGTCAGCAGCGGCGACGTTCTCGGAGTCGTCGAGGAGCGGCCTGGCATGATGCATCCGATCTTGGTGCCACCCGGCGTCGAAGGGCGCCTCAGCGACGTGCGAGCAGGCGCGTTCGGCGTGTCGGAGAACGTCGCGACGTTGGAAGACGGCACCCCGATTTCGCTTTCGCATACGTGGGCGATCCGCGAGCGCCGGCCGTTTGCGCGCCGGCTTCCAGGCGACCGGCCGTTCATCACCGGGCAGCGCGTGTTCGATCTTCTCTTCCCGGTCGTCGAGGGGGGCTCCGTTGCGGTGCCGGGGGGATTCGGTACCGGCAAGACCGTGATCGAGCAGTCGCTCGCCAAGTACGCCAAGGCCGACGTGATGGTCTACGTCGGCTGCGGTGAGCGCGGGAACGAAATGGCGGACGTGTTGCACGACTTCAGCCAGCTCACCGATCCCGTCACCGGACGCCCGATCATGGATCGCACGGTGCTGATCGTGAACACGTCCAACATGCCGGTCGCCGCGCGCGACGCGTCGGTGTATCTCGGGATGACCATCGCCGAGTACTACCGCGACCTCGGATATCACGTCGCGGTCCTCGCCGATTCGCTTTCGCGATGGGCCGAGGCGCTTCGCGAGATCGCAGCGCGCCTTCAAGAGATGCCGGGCGAAGAGGGGTATCCGACGTATCTCGCAAACCGAATGAGCCGGCTATACGAGCGGGCGGGCCGGGTGGAAGCGCAAGGGACGCCCGCACGCAACGGCGCGGTGACGTTCATCAGCGCGATCTCCCCGCCGGGCGGCGACTTTTCCGAACCGGTCACGCAGGCCTCGCTGCGCGTGGTTGGCGCTCTTTGGGCGCTCGATGCTGGCCTCGCGCATCAACGGCAGTTCCCCGCGGTCGACTGGGATATCAGCTACAGCTTGTATGCAGAGAGCACGGCCCCCTGGTTCGCAGAAGAAGCGGGCCCTGAATGGGGCGAGCTCAGACTCGAAACGACTCGCTTGTTGCAACGCGATCGAGAGCTCCGGGAGATCGCCGGCTTGGTGGGGGTCGACGCGCTCGAAGACGACGACAGGCTCGTCCTCGAAGGGGCGCGCATCGCGCGCGAGTTTCTCATCGGGCAAAACGCCTTTCACCCCCACGACGCCTTTTCGACGGTGCAAAAGACCCATCACTTGGTGAAGCTGCTCTGGGAGCTCATGCGAGCGGGACGCGCGGCGCTCGAAGCCGGCATCGCGTTCGACTCGTTGGATCTGCCGGCAGTGCGCGGGGCGTTTGCCGCAGTCAAGAACGCAGCGACGGATGAGCTGGACGCGCGTGCTCTCGATGCGGAGCAAACCATCTCGGGGTTGGTGAAGCCGTGACGCGTTTGGATTTACCAGTGGCGCGAACTTACGCCGGAGCAGCCTCGGCCGCAGGCCCTTTGCTGTTCGTCCATTCGACCCGCCGGGCCAAGCTCGGCGAGTGGGTTCGCATCGAGGGCGAAGGCCAAGAAAGCCGCCGCGGCCAAGTGATCGACGTCGGGACCGAGGTGACGGTGATTCAGGTGTTCGAAGACACCCTGGGGCTCAAGCCCGCCGGGGCATCGATCACGTTGACCGGCGAGACGGCCACCACGGTGGTTGGAAAAGATCTCCTCGGACGCGCCCTGAGCGGCACGGGCGAGCCGCTCGACGGGTTGCCCGCCGCAATCGGAGAGGCCCGGCTTCCGATTTGGGGTGCCCCGATCAATCCCGTGCGCCGGCAGAATCCAACCGATTTCATCGAAACCGGGGTCTCGGCAATCGATGGGATGAACACTCTGGTCCGCGGCCAGAAGTTGCCGGTGTTCTCCGCGCACGGCCTGCCCGGAGTCGAGATCGCGGCGGATATCGTCGAGAACGCACGCCCAGCCAAGGGTGAGCCGTTTGCAGTCGTCTTCGCGGCAATCGGAATCACGGAGCGCGAGACCCAGGCCTTCGTCTCCCGATTTCGCGAAAGCGAGGTGATGGAGCGAACGGTGCTCTTTTTGAACCAGGCGAGCGATCCGACGATCGAGCGGCTCCTCACGCCGCGCGTCGCCCTCACCGCGGCCGAGCATTTGGCGTTCACGCACGGCATCCACGTGCTGGTGGTGATGGCTGACATCACCCACTACGCGGAGGCGCTTCGTGAGGTCGCCGCCGCCCGCGAGGAGATCCCGGGCCGGCGCGGCTATCCGGGGTACATGTACACCGACTTGGCGACGCTTTTCGAAAGGGCAGGCGTGCTCAAGGGCACCTCGGGATCGGTCACACAGCTCCCCATCGTGTCGCTCCCGGACGGCGACATGACGCATCCGATTCCCGATCTGACTGGCTACATCACGGAGGGCCAAATCGTGCTCAACCGCGAGCTCCACCAGCGCGGCATCTACCCTCCGGTGGACGTGCTTCCCTCGCTGTCGCGGCTGATGAATGCGGGCATCGGCGAGTCGAAGACCGTGGCAGCGCACCGGGAGTGGGCGAATCAGCTGTATGCGGTCTACGCAAGAGGGCGCGAGGCCAAGCTCATGGCGGCGATCGTCGGGAGCGATGGGCTGGCCCCGGGCGACCGACGTGCCCTCGAGTTCGTCGATCGTTTCGAAGGCGCGCTGATTCATCAGGGACGAGAGCGCCGCTCGATCGTGGATACGATCGAGATCGGCTGGTCTCTGCTCGAAACGCTGCCGCGCGACGAGCTCACGCGAATCTCGGACGACACGTGGGCGGCCCGCGAGAAACACGAGACGCATGAGGAGGCGCCATGAGCGTTCGATCGGTGCCTCCGACACGTTCCGGGCTCGTGATGGCGACCGCCCAGCTCGACCGCGTCCAGAAAGGGCGAGAGCTCCTGAATCGTAAACGCGAAGCCTTGATCAGCGAGCTCTTCAAGAGCGCCCGGCCGGCCTTGAGCGCCCGCCAAGAGGTCGAAGAACGAGCCCGAGAAGCGTACAACGCCCTTCTCCAGGCACTCGCGAATCGAGGGCGCGCGTCCCTCGAAACATACGCGTGGCCGGGGCGTGAAGTCACCGTCGAGCTCGAGCACCGCCAAGTTTGGGGGATCGCGGTGCCCTCGGTGGTGTCTCACACCCCCATCCAACGTACGCTGACCGCGCGCGAGACGGCTGCGCCTTCGGTGGGCCCCGCTGCAGCACAAACCGCCACGGAGTTCGAGCACTTGGTCGAGCTGGTGCTCGAATCGCTCCCAAAGGAGCAGCTGGTGCGGCGGCTCGGCGATGCGCTCGCCAAAGCGACGCGGCAAGTCAACACGCTTCAGCTTCGAGTGGAGCCCGCTCTCACCGAGGAGCTCGCTTCACTCAAGCGCATGCTCGAGGAGCGGGAGCGCGACGAGCGATCGCGATTGCGTCACGTGCTTCGCCGCCGATCGAATCGGCGCTGAGCGCACGCGCGCCGACGGCGCCAAAGCAGCACCCCGAGCGCGGCAAGCGCGAGCAGCCCGACCGTTTCGGCATCGGAGCTCGTCGCGACGCGACAGCCGCAGCCACTCGAGCTTCCGTTCGGCGCGGGGTCAGCCGCGCGAAGCCAGACGTAGCTTCCGATTACGGTGGGCGACGTGCTCTCCATCAGCTGGTGCCGGTAGCGATCTTCGCCTTCTTGCGGCGCGTCGACGACGATCTCGTACGTGAAGGGGTCGGCATCGATGGTGGCGCTCTCCATGAGCGAGCCGTTCATGATCACCTGAAGGGTTTGCCCCTGCCCTCCGGTCACCGTGGCGGAAAGCGTGGCGCGATTCGCAAAAACGGTATCGCCAACTCGATCGCCAGAAAGCTCGGTTTCGAGCATGGGATCGCCGGCGCCGTTCACTTGGACGACGGTGCGCCCGGCGACGATGCCGTCCATGATCGCATCGACGCTGAGGTTCTCTGCGAAGACCATCGTTCTGGGCGACCCCATGGGACGGGAGATCGGCGTCACGTCCTCGCCGGCGCGGTGGTCGTCGCTCCCGCCGATCGCCACGGCATGCGAGCCCTGACGGCACTGTTCTTCCCAGAAGTCGATCGAGTCCCAGATGCTGCCCCAGGCTTCGACTCCGTCGAACGTGGTCGGGTCGACGTCGTACTCCCACATGCCGCCGATGAAGAGGGGGATGTTCGGGCCGCTCGGGTGCGCAGGATAGAAAAGCGCGCCCTGCTCGTGGTACGCGTCGATGGCACCCTGCGCCGTCACGCCGCGCACGCCGGTCTTGTGGTCCACCCACTCGGTTGCACCGATTGCGTTGCCGTGCCCGGAGTACGTCGTCCATTCGACGCCCGGCACGATGAGAACGTCGTGGTTGGGCTGAATGCCGCCATAGAGTGTCAGCCCGCTGTTGGTGTTGTGCTCGGAGTGCATGATGAAGTCGAGCCCGACCTCCGCCGCGAACGTCAACGTCTCATCGATGCTCGCCGGCGCGTCGCCGCTCTGTCTCGAATGCACGTGAAAGTCGCCCGCGTACCAGCGAGCCTCGTCGTTCAGGATGCCCGGGTCCTCATAGGGCGTGCGCGGCTGCGGCGGCAGCGTCGGCTCACTGCGAAGAAAGATCTCGATTCTGTAGCGCGCCGGCGTTTCGGCGATCAGCGCCTTGCCGACGACGACCTCCCACGTGCCCTCCGGAATCGGACCGGGCACGTAGCTTCGAGACGCTGCTTCGATCCCGACGATGGCCGGCTCGCTGTTCCCCCCGCCCCAGCCGCGAAAACCGTTTGGGTCGTCGAGCCCCCAGTCGAGCGTGTTGGCCGGCGTGAGGTTCTCGTGGCGAACTTCGATCTCGGCCGTCCCGGCTGGCACTTCGAAGTCGAGGAAGAAGTGCGTCTCCGGCCCGTCCGGCGCGACGCCTTCGATCACGAGAGGCTCTTCCTGCGCGCGGGCAGGCATGGCAAGAGCAAGCAGGCAGAGGGCAAACGACCAGTGGACTTTCTTCATCGAAGCGCATTGGACCGCACATCGGGCCGCGCATCAAGCCACAACACCGAGCCCTCTAGGACAGCGATGCTAGGCTCTCGACGTGACTTCGGTCGTCGACCTTCACGTCGAAGCGTACACGCGCGACGGCGTCGACATCCTTTGCGACATTCGGTGGAAGGTCGGCCCCGGGGAGCACTGGGTGGTGCTCGGCGCCAACGGCGCCGGGAAAAGCTCGCTGCTTTCGATCGTGTCGGGATACGAGTGGCCGAGCCGGGGGCGCGTGGCGGTGCTCGGGGAGACGTACGGCCAGTGCGACATGCGAGCCCTCAAGCGCCGAATCGGCTGGGTGAGCTCGGCGCTCTTCGAGTGGCTCCCGGGGCGACAGCGTGCGCGCGAGGTCGTCGCGACGGGGATCCACGCCACGATCGGCAACTGGCACGAGCTCGGCGACGAGGATCTCGACCGGGCCGACGAGGCGCTTCGACGCATCGGAGGCTTTGGTTTTCGCGAGAAGCGCTACGGGATCCTCTCGCAGGGAGAGAAGCAGCGCGTGATGATCGCGCGCGCACTCGTGACGCACCCGGGCTTGCTGATCCTGGACGAGCCGTGCGCAGGCCTCGACCCGGGCGCGAGAGAGCGGCTGATCGCCGACGTCGACCGGCTCTGCACGAGCCCCAACGGCCCCACGCTGATCCTCGTGAGCCACCACGTGGAAGAGATCCCCCCGAGCGCGACGCACGCCCTGCTTCTGAAGGACGGCCGGACGCTGGCCGCCGGGCGGCTCCCCAGCGTGCTCACGGGGGACCAGCTCACGGCGCTCTACGATCACCCGTGCCGGGTTCATGTCGAAAACGCGCGATATGGCTTGGTGACGCCGCGCGACTGACAGTGGCCGTGCCAGCGTCAGTGTCAGTGTCAGTGCCAGTGTCAGTGCCAGTGGCAGTGCCAGCGCCAGTGCCAGTGCCAGCGCCAGTGGCAGTGCCAGCGTTCCCTATTTATTCGAGGAGGCCTTTG
>CAJIBU010000124.1_pt1 | contig 38795 bp, 40 predicted proteins | sample 9199451 | NCBI WGS metagenome assembly CAJIBU01 (sample SAMEA7708315, study PRJEB35096) | sediment metagenome | biome: marine neritic benthic zone biome [ENVO:01000025]; feature: sediment [ENVO:00002007]; material: shallow marine sediment [ENVO:03000034] sea grass bed [ENVO_01000059] ... | reverse complement strand
GGGCGGGAAAAACAACCGCCGAAGGCGTCCGGGCGGGGCGGCGCGGAACAAACCTGACCACGCCCCAGATCCTGCAGGACCCCCCACCACATCCGCGGCAGCCAAGCCACGCAGCGCCAACATTTGACTCCTCTTTGGCGCCGCGTCAGGCTCGGGGCATGAAATTGCTTATTGTTTTGAGTCTCTTGGCGCTCGGATGCGGGAGCGAGGATCCGCCGGTCGTGCCGGGTGGGCCCGGCTCGGGAGTCGGGTCAGGGCCCGGCGGAGGAACCGGTGGCGTCGGAGGTGTTGGCGGTGCCGGTGGCATCGGTGGCAGCGCGGGCGGCGGCGGCGCGATGGGCGCTTGCGACAACGAAGACGACATCGACGCCATCCAGAACGCCGGCGACACCATGCGCAACATCGCCCGCGATTGCAGAGTGCTCGGCGTGCCGGGATGCATCGAAGCTCGGGTGACTGGCATCTCGACCGAATGCGCGTCCTGCTACCGGGAAGGCGAGCAGTGCAGCGTCTTTTCGAACTGCACCCTCTCCTGTCAGCTCGATACCTGCAGCGCCAACTGCCTCACCTGCAACGAGGAGTGCATCGACACGCTGCAAGAGTGCACCGGCATCCCCGGCGACGGCTGCGTGTAGTCGCACCTAGGGCTCTCCGATCGCCTCCTGGGTCTTGTCCCACACGGCGGTCGTGCCAATCACGTCGACGATCATCACCGCCTCGGCGGCCGAAACGTTCTCGGCTTTCGGGTTGCTCTGGTCGAGGCAGGCAGCGATGCGTCTGGCGATCGCGAGGCGCGTGGCGAGCTCGGTTCGCGCGCGAGCGAGACTGCCATAGGCCGTCCAGCGCATCGACCAAACCTCGTCGGCAAGCCAGTCGCCAAAGACCCGGTTCGGTGTAACCGGGTCGGCAATTCGCGCTTCCCCTCGCTCGAACGCATCGGCCCAGGGCCGCCCCTGCTCCGTCTGCGGCTCTCGGCTGACGAGAAACGCGATCGCATCCCCGAACCAGCGCGCTGCGACCGCCGCCCTCGCTGCGCCGTGGAATGCGAGCATCTCGTTCGCGACGTCGAGCCACGTCGAGCCGCGAAGCGGCGGGAAAGGCTCCGCCTGGAGCGCACGGGACAAGCCGTGGCCCCCGGTCAATTCCGCGAGCAGCGGTGCTTCCCGCTCCTCGTACACGCCGAACGGCACCGCCTCGTCCGCGGACCAGCGCACGCTCTCAAACACGGCGTGCTCGTGCTTGAGCTCGCCCTCGGCGTTGCTCAGGCAGGCCCGCACGTCGTCAGCCAAAATCGCAGGGCGCGAGCCCAGTGTTCGGCACGGACACCGGTGCTGCGTGGAAACCCGGCCGCCTGTCGGAGTCGCGGTGAGCGCGAAGGGGAACTGAATGCAGGGCGTAGGCTTGAGGTGCCCTCCGAGCTTGTTGTGAATGACGCAGCCGTCCTCGGTCCAAAACACGCAGCGGCCGGTGTCGCTTCGCATGATCAGCACCGCGTCGTCGCCTCCATCGTGCCGTTCGACTGCGGCCTCGGAAATCACGGTGAGCATCTCGCGATCCTCATCGCTCAACGGCCCGATCGCGTGTACGTCGGCGCAGCACAGGCCGTCGCCGGCACATTCGAAACGCGCGCCGGGACGCACGCGAAGGGGCTCCCTCCGCGCGACGCGGCTCACCCGTTCTCCAGCCTGGGCTTGGTGGCGAGGTAGAGAATCTCCATGTCCGAGGCCACGGTGACGGACGCCTTTGGATTGATGCGCTCTGCGCCGGTGCCTGGATCCCGCACGCCGATGACGAGGCAGCCCGTCGTCTCCCGGATGTGCCTGCTGACCTGGTCGAAGCTCGCAGGCGTGGACACCTCGTCCGGGATCTTTCCGACGTAGAGGTTCTGGTCGCCTGCAAACACCACGCGGCTGGTGGCGTCGGCGACGCCTGGATACACCACCGTGTGTGCGAGCAGCGAGTAGCCGACCCGTCGCGTCTCGATCACCTCGTCGCTTCCCGCCGCACGCGCGTGCTGAACGTTTTCGGAATCGAGGATCTCGGTGATGATGCGGACCGGCTTGGCTCTTTTTCGCGAAAGCGGGCTCTTGGTGAGCGCGGAACGGATAGTGAAGACCGTGAGGATCGTGGTCGCGTCCGCCGCCTGCGGCTTCACGCGGCGCGACCCGGTCACGATGACGGTCGAAGCATGCGTGATGCGGGCCTTGTCGAGCTCGCTTTCTTTGGTGGGGTCGCCCTGCACCCACATGAACTCGGGCGGCAGGCCGCGCGGCCGCTCGTAAGGACCGAAGAGGACGACCCGCTGCTCTTCGACGTTGATCTCCGAGCTCAGCACGTCGAGGAGCATTCCGCTGCCCATCTCGTAGCCGCAGACGATGATGTGATTGACGTAGCCACTCATTCGAAACTGCTCCTCTCGAATGCTGAGAACCGCGTGTAGCAAGCTATGGCCGACGACGCCGGCGAAAAGCGCCAGGGTGAACAAGCCGCCCACCATCATCGCGCCTCCGATGAAGCGGCCTACCGTGGTCACCGGCGTGATGTCACCGAAGCCCACTGTGGTGATGGTGACCAGTGCCCACCAGAGCCCGTCGCCCACGGTGCTGATCTCCGGGTTGGCTTGGCGCTCGACGAGAAACAGGCTGACGCCCCCGAGAATCGTTTCGACGCCGAGCACCGAAAACGCGAAGGTGAAGAGGAGCCGGTCCTCTTCGAACGCGTGCATCAGACCCCGAAACGGGTTCGCGTATCGAAACAGCCTCGCCGTGCGAAGGAGGCGCAGGAGACGAAGAACGCGTAGACCGCGAAGCGCAGGCACCAGGGCGAGCACAGTCAAGATGTCGACGAGCATCATCGGCGTCAGCGCAAAGCGGATTCGAGAAAGGATCTGCGTGCGCAGCCGGCCGAGCGGCGGCTTTCGGAAAACCTCGAGCTCAGGCGGCCGATAGGTGAGGATGCGGAGCGTCACCTCGATCGCGAATACCCAGAGCAGCACCCGGTCGAGCTTCTGCAAGACCTGGTCGCCCCGCGAGCCGTCCGGGAAAAACGGCTCGGCGACGAGAAGCGCGATCGACAGCAGAATGAGCGTCCAGACGACGGACTCGACGGCTCGATACAGCTGCGTGCGCGGGTCGTGAAAGGCAGCGTGCAGGGTGTCGCGCCAGGTCATGCGCCGCGGAGCATCAGCCGCCGCGGTCGTGGTGTCAACTGCGGAGCGGCGGCGCTACTCGGCCGCGACGGGCGTCTCTTCGACTTCGTTCAGCTCGATTGCGTCCGCGAGGATCTCCGCGATGTCGCGCTGCCCGATCTCTTCGTCTTTGTCCTGCTTCTTGAGGCCGTCGGTGAGCATCGTCATGCAGAAGGGACACCCGCTCGCGATCGTGGTCGCGCCGGTGTCGAGAAGCTGGAGCGTGCGCATGTTGTTCACCCGCTCTTCACCCTGCTCCTCCATCCACATCTGCGAGCCTCCAGCCCCACAACAGAGCCCGCGTTTGCGGTTCCAGTAGGGTACCTCGACGAGATCGAGACCCTCGATCGATTCGAGGATCTGCCTGGGCGAATCGTAGACCTTGTTGTAGCGGCCGAGATAGCAGCTGTCGTGATAGACGACTTTGTCGCGCACGGCCTTCGAGGGCACGAGCTTCCCGGCGACGAGCAGCCCGTTCAAGAAGTCGCTGTGGTGGACGACGTCGTAGGTGCCACCGAAGTCTCCGTATTCGTTCCCGAGCGTATTGAAGCAGTGCGGGCACGCGGTGATGATGGTCTTCTTGGACGCTTCGTATCCGTTGAGCGTCTCGATGTTTTGCTCGGCGAGCATCTGGAACAGGTATTCGTTGCCCGCACGACGCGCCGGGTCGCCGGTGCAGGTCTCTTCGGTGCCGAGAATCGCGAAATCGACGCGAGCCTTCTTGAGGAGCTTCGACACGGCGCGGGCGACCTTCTTGGCGCGGTCGTCGTAACTCGCAGCGCACCCGACCCAGTACAGCACCTCCGCGTCTGGCTTGTCGCTGAGCAGGGGGATGCCGAGGCCGTCGGCCCAGTCGCCGCGATCCATCGCTGAGATGTTCCAGGGGTTGCCGTTGGTTTCGATCCCGTTGAAGGTGCTCTGGAGCTCGCCGGGGAACTCGTTCTTCATCATGACTTCTTCGCGGCGCATGCCGACGATCTTGTCGACGTACGAGATCATGACGGGGCACTGCTCTTCGCAGGCTCGGCACGAGGTGCAGCCCCAAATCACGTCCGGGTGCAGGACGTTTGGGACGAGGTCGACGACCGTCTGTGCGACGAAGTAGCCGCCGTCGGGCGCCGCTGGGAACGTGTGGATGGGCTCGTCTCCCGAGCTTGCTTCGGGCTGCACCGACGGTGAGTCGCTCGGCTCGGCGATCTGCGCGTCTTTGCCGAACATGTACTTTTCGGTCGCGTAGAGGTGGTCACGAATCGCCAGCGTGAGGTGCTTGGGCGAAAGCATCTTCCCGGTGATGTAGGCAGGGCAGTTGTCGCTGCAGCGCCCACACTCGGTGCAGGTGTAGAGGTCGAGGATTTGCGTGTACGTCAGGTCGGTCACGCGATTGATGCCAAGCGACTCTTCGCGCTCGACCTTGCCCTCGAGATCGTCGACCTTTGGAAGCGCGTTTGGCCTGAGGTCGTACGCAAACACGTTCGGAACGACGGTGAGCACGTGGAAGTGCTTGGTGAACGGCAAGATGTTCAGGAAAATGAGCACGAAGGACGCGTGCCACCAGAAGCCGAGGTGCAGCAGCCCCGTGAGCGCGGAGTTGCTCTTCACACCCTGCAGAAGCTGCGCCGCGATGCCGCCAAAGGGCTCCCACCACCCCGCATGAATCGCCTCGCCGTAGGCGCGAGAGTCGAGCACCAGCGACGCGCCGACGTAGAGGTAGTCGGCGAGCATCATGGTGATGATGATGAAGAGGATGAGGATCGGCTCGGTGAAGATGTAGCGATTGGGGACGTGCCCGATGGTCATCCTCGGCTTGTCCTTCACCGCTTTCGGGTCGCCGCTATCCTCGCCGCGCTTGACCCAGCGGAGGTAGAGAAACACGACGGAGCCGGCGATCGCGGCAAACGCGGCGATCTCTTTGGCAAACGAGTACACGCGGCCGACGATGTGGTCGGTGCTGAGGACGCCCCAGAAATCGAAGGTCGGATCGAAGCCGCGACCCCAGAGCATGATGCTGTTCAAAAGGAGAACGACGAACGCCGCGAAGATGCCGACGTGGGCGAAGCCCGCCAGGCTGTAGTAGGGCATGCGCTTCTGGGCGAACACGTAGGTGATGACGGCCTTGGTCCGCTCGGCGAGCTGCGTGCCCGACCACGAAAACCGCGGGTCGGCCACCCCCACGCCCACCTGGCGCAGCCGCCGGAATGCCGACCACGAAAAAAGGGCGAGCATGCTCGCCAACAGAAGCGTCATCCAAATCGGACCCATCGTTTCTCCCTGAGAAATGGCGCGATTCGCGTTCGCGTCGGGCTGTGATGTAGGGGTGTGACGCGTCGAAGTCAACCTAACCGGGCCTGGTGGCCCCCCGGTGCCTTCCACTATCCTTGAGGCGTGCGCTTGCTTGGAACGGCGGCTGTTCTGTGCATCGTCGGGTGCGCCACGGCGTCCCCGCGCACCACCGTATCGCGCGTGGTCGATGGACACGTGGAGGACGGGCCGTTCGTTTCTCCGTACGCGTACGAATGGTTCATCGAAGGAGAGGTTCGCGCAGCGCAAGGCCAGCACGACGAGGCCGCCCTCGCGTTCGAAAGCGCGACCGCCGCACCGGCAAACGACGTCGTGCTGTTGACGCGCCTGGCTGAGGAGTACGAGCTCAGCGGCTCATCGCGACGAGCTGACCGCACCTTGGCGGCGGCGCGGCGGGCCAATCCGGACTCGGCGCACGTCGCGCTCGCCGAAGGCCGAATCGAACGGCGGCGCGGCCGATACCGCGAGGCGCTCGGCGCTTTCGTGAGGGCACGGGCGCTCGCACCGAGGTGGGACGCTCCGGTGTTGGCCATCGCAGAGACGCTCGACGCTCGCGGGCACCGGCAACGGGCCGAGGCCCTGCTGCTCGACTACGTGTCGAGCGGACCGGAGGACGGTGGACGGGACGCGCGGCATGCGCTCACCGAGAGAACGCGTCGCGCGGGCGATGCCGAGAGCCTGGCTCGGGCCATGTTGCTCGAGGCAGAGCTCACCCGGACCGAGCGAGCGCGCGTCGCCGGAGAGCTCGCGCTCCAACGCGGAAAACCCGCTCTGGCCGCGCGAATGCTCGAGGATGCGATCGACGACGAGAAGAACGTCGCGCTGTGGTTGCGAGCGCTCGCGCGCAGTGGAGACAGGTCGCGAGCGGCAGAGTTTCTGAGATCCGCCGAGGGCCGGCGGTTCGGCACTCGACTGGATAGGGCCGACCAGCTGCTGGCGCTCAGCGCGATCGGGAGCGCAGAGCCCCTGCTCCGTGCGGCGGGGCCGTCACCGAGAGCGGGCTACCTCAAAGGACGCGCGGTGTTGGCGGATGGCGACGCGGTCCGAGGCGCCGAGATGTTTGCAAGCGTACCGGTGGGCGCCGCGAGCCTCGAGGCCTCTAGGCTCGCCCTCGCCGAATGCTCGACGCTCCGCGGGCGGCCCGGAGCAGGCGCCGAGACTCTCAGCCGAACGCCCCACGGCTCGCTCGCCGTCCGTCGTGCTCTCGCCGCGTTTTACGTCGAGCAGCGCGAGCTTCGCGCGGCGCTCACGCTATTCGACCCGAGGTCGGCACTCGAGCGCGCCGCCGTTGCCGAGGTGTTCGAGCTTGCAGGCAAGTTCGACGAAGCAGCGGCCTACTACGCGAGCGTCGAGTCGGCGGCCGACCCGAGGCTTCGCGCACGCGCAACCTCGGAGCAGCTCGCACAGCGGGACCGACATCGGGCCGCGATCGCAGTCCTCGAACCTTGGACCGAAACCGCCCCCGAGGACCTGTACGCACGTGTACGGCTCGTCGAGCTGCTGGTGGCAGATGGCCGCAACGAAGAGGCGGCCAAACGTGGCCGCGCGACGCTTCCCCTGGTGGACGACCCGGTGCTCCGCGACCGCCTGCGCGCCGTGTTGTCCGCGGACGCGGTGGCTTCGTTCTAGCGGCCGCTCAGTACTCGCCGAAGAGGTCTTGGATGCGGACGTCTAGCGCCGTGGCGATCTTGTAGAGCGAGCTGATCGAGGCGCTGGACTCGGCGCGCTCGATTTGCGAGAGAAGCGAGACGCTGAGGCCGGTGCGGCGCGCCATCTGCTTGAGCGTGAGACCGCGATCTTTTCGGAGACCACGAATGGTCTCGCCGATCACGCGGTGAAGGTTTTCCTCGGGCGTGCGGAGGAGGCCCTTCTTGCGCATCACCCGGTCGAGCACCTCTCGAAATTCGTCGGGGTTGAACGGCTTCTTGAGATAGTCGACGGCGTCGAGCTTCATCGATTGAACGGCCGTGTCGAGCGACGGGTACCCGGTGAAGATCACCACGGCGACGTCGCTGTCGACGCGACGGATCTGCTCGAGCACTTCGACGCCACCGAGGCCCGGCATCATCAGGTCGAGCACGACGAGATGATACCCACCGTCCTTCACCTCCTCGGGCGCGTCCTTGGGATTGGCAAGCGTGGTGACCTCGAACCCGTCCTTGGTCAGGAAGGTCTCCATGAACTCCAGGATCGCCTGGTCGTCATCGACGACGAGAACTCGAACTGGGGGTAGCGCCTTTGCCATCGTGCCTCCGCTGCAATTGTAATTGCAGTGTTCAATTCTAGTCGGGGCGAGAGGATTTGAACCTCCGACCTCACGGTCCCGAACCGTGCGCGCTACCAAGCTGCGCTACGCCCCGTATTTCAAGCTCGGCGGAATCTAGCGTTCTGGCGGAGCGCTGTCAACGACGGTGCCTACATTCACCCACCTGTAGGTTTGATACGCATCGGCCCAGGCCCCCGCGCCCTGCACCCAGGGTCCGAGTAAGAGACCGCCGCCCGGTTCGAAGCTCAATGATTTCAGGCCGGAAGGGCCACTCGCGATCGGCTCGAAACCCATCGCATGAAGGTGTTGGACGACCTCCTCGCCCTCGGCTTCGAGGGGCGAGCAGACCGCGTACACGAGCGTGCCGCCCGGTCGCACCAGACGGGCGGCGCCCTCCAGGATCCGGCGCTGAGCTCGTGCCATCGAGGCGGCATCTTCCGGTTGCACACGACGTAAAATTTCAGGCCGACGGCGCAGGGTGCCGAGCCCTGTGCACGGGGCGTCGACGAGCACCCGGTCGAACGGCCCCGAGACCGCGCCGGCGCCGACGGTCCAGTCTACGCTCGCGATCTGGAGTCGCTGGCGGTCCAATCCGAGGCGCTCGAGCTCCGGCCCGATCTTCAGGAGGCGCGCCTCGTGGAGGTCGGCGGCGACCACGTGGCCCGCTCCACCGACCGCCTCGACGAGCTGGGCCGTTTTCCCGCCCCGCCCAGCGCAGGCGTCGAGCACGCGCTCCCGAGGCTGCGCGTCGACGAGCAGACCGATCAGCTGCGAGCCCTCCTCTTGAACCGCCACCTCGCCCTCCGCGTACCCGGGAAGCCGCCGAGGGTCCCCGGCGCCGCTCACGCGCAGACCGAGATTGGAAAGCGAGGTCGGGAGCACGCGAGCACGAGGCTGCGCCGCGCGAATCGACTGCGCGACCTCGTCGCGGTCGAGGCCGGTCCGGACACGCAGGTCGAAGGACGGCGGCTCGTGGCCGATTCGAAGGAGGGCTCGCATGCGCTCGTCACCAATCGACTCGCGAAGGGCGCTCTCCAGCCACGGCGGGACTGCGATGGTCGACGGCGGCTCGGGCGCCTGCGGACGACGGGATGCGACCTTTCGCAGAATGGCGTTGACAAAACCCGCCATCCCTTTGCCGCGTTTGGCTCGGACCAGCGCGACGGAATCATCGACGACCGCGTGCGGAGGAACACGCGCTAGGTGAAGGAGTTGATACGCCGCTCCTCGCATCACTGCGCGCGTCCACGGATCGATCTCGACCGGACGACGGGCGTGTGCCGCGATCGCGGCGTCGAGCTCTGGCGCCACGCGCAGCGTTCCGTAGACGATTTCCGTGGCGAGCGCAGAGTCGACCCGGCTCGCATCGTTGCGCCGAAGCTCGGCGTCGAGTGTCGGCGCCGCCCAGGCTCGATCCTTGTCCACGCGCTCGAGCGTGCGGCTTGCAATCGATCGGGCGGGGGCGACCACTCAGCAAGCTTACTCGGTCGACGGCCCGCGGCACGGGGATTGGAGCTGATCGAGCCGCGTGATACCGTAGCGATCGTGGGGCACGCGAGGAGTCTGCTGGTCACGTTCGGAAGGGCCCGATGAGCGCGCTTGTCCTCGTCGCAGACCCGGACCCTTTCAACCTGCGCCTGCTCCAGGAAGCCTGTGAAGCGGCGGGCTACGACGTCGTCACCGCGGCCGACGGCCCCGAAGTGCTGGCGATGGTCGCGAGGCGGCCTCCGGATTTGCTCGTGCTCGACTCGAAGATGTCCGAGATCGATGCGTTCGAGATCCTGCGCATCCTCAAAGCCGACATGAGCCTCGTGAGCATCCCGGCGCTCCTGGTCACCGACGAAGGCGACCTCGAGGCGCGAGAGCGCGGGCTCGAGCTCGGCGCGGACGACTACCTGACGCGGCCCTACCGGGTCTTCGAGATCCAGCAGCGAGTGCGCAACGTGCTGCGCGCTACTCGTCGCGACCGCCTCGGTATCCCCGAAAGCACGCCCCCAGCCGACCAGCGCGACCCGGTCACCGGCGCGGGCACGCCATCACAGCTCTTGATCAGTCTCGACTACGAGCACACGCGCGCCGAGCGCTACGGCCACCCGCTGACCTGCATCGTGGTGCGCCTCGGCAACGCGGGCGCTATCGCGGCGGGCGAAGACGGCAGCGCCGACCGCGCGATGGGGCTCATCGGTGCCGGGCTCAAGGGCTGCATTCGCGCTGTCGACCATCTGTTTCGACTGAGGCGCGACGAGTTCTGCATCCTGCTCCCCGAGACCGACGGCAATGGCGCCGGGTTCGTGCTCCGGCGCCTCGAGGGTCAAGCGCAGACCGGCGAGCTTTGGGGCGGCGAGGTCGAGCCAGCGCCCGTCGTGCAGATCTCGCTCACCAGCATGCCCGAGGTCGACGTGAAGAGCGGCGACGAGCTGCTCAAACGCACGCGGCACGGGCTCGCCGGCGCCGACTAGAGCGACACGGCAAGCCGCGCGACCCATACGAAGAGCGCGCACCCCGCAACGGCAAGCGCCCAGCGATGGAGCGACAGCCGGTCGACGAGGGCGTCGAGCGACCAGCCGCGGAACGCCGCCACCGCGCCGACCGGGATCGACGCGCAAACCGCGAAGAACAGAGCCAAGCCGAGCGGATTCGCGCTCGCGGCGAGCCACCACTGGCCGCGGATGCCATGCGCAAACGCCGTCGTGAGACCGCAGCCCGGACACGGAAGACCTGTGAGCGTGAGAAAACCGCAAGGCGGAAGACCGAGCTGGGTGTGGCTGCCGAACCCCCTCGCGTCCGGCTCGATCATCGCCGCAACGACGAGCAGCGCCACAGAGCTCAGCGCGAGCAGAGCCCAGAGGACACGACGAAGATCAGATTTCCGGCTCGTCATCCTTCGGCTCCCGCCAGTCTGGGTTACGCAGAAGCTCGCCGTCAACCATCACGACACACGGAGTCTCGCAGCGAATCGGGCCGATTGCGTCTGCGACGTCTTTTCCGACCGGATTGTCGTGGCCGGCTGCGAAATCCGCATAGTGGGCGTGCAGGCACTTCACCCCGCCCGAGGAGCCGCCGACGCCGCCGCTCGGTCGGCGCGTAGCCGCGGCGGGGACATGCGCGTCGCGCTCGCTTGCATAGCGGCGATGCGCCGCCTCGACTGCACGGCGATGCTCGGGGTCCGCATCGATTTTGGCCTGCGCGGCGCGAACGCCGCCTCGCCCCTCGATTCGCGCAATGCGCCGATGTGCGAGCGGGCAGGTGAGCCAGTAGCGCGTGGGAAACGGCTCACCGGTGTCGAGCACCGGGGGCACGTCGGCCACGATGGGCAGCCCGAGCGGGCATCGCGCGAGAACGGTGGAGGTTGCGCGAAGCGGCCGCCCGATCTGAAGCGCGAGCACGTCGCGATCTCGGTCCGCCGGAATCATGGGATGCGCATGCGGTCCTTGACCTCGATCCAGAAGTCGGACTCGCCGACGACCTCGAGCATCATGACGCTCTCGGCCGCAGCGCGATCCGCACGAACGCCCGAGCTTCGAAGCCGAGCGCAGATGTCTTCCCCGATGGTGAGCCGCGTCGCGAGCTCGGTCCTCGCAAGCTCGAAGTGGTAGTCCTCCGCCCACTTCAGCGACCAGATCTCGTCCGCGATCCAATCGCCGAATACATCGCGCGCGGTCCGGGTGGTCGGGGACCGCGCCTCGGCCCGATCGAACGCTGCGCCCCACGGGCGTCCGGGCGGTCGAGGTGCGCGTCCGTTGCGCATCGCACCGATCGTGTCGCCGACCCACGCCATCGCGACGCCAAACTGAGAGCCGTCGCGCGCGCCGATGAACTCGTCGGCCTGTTTGTCCCAGCTGCTGCCTCGAAGCCGTGGAAAAGGCTCGGCCTGAAGGACCTCGGGCAGGGGCTCCCGGCCGCCCAGCCGTTCGAGATACTCCGCTTCCACCGGCTCCCACTCCGCGAACTTGACCGTTTCGCGCGCGCTGATCGGGATGCGCCTCACGCGACGATCTGCGATCGGCCGGCTGCCGCCGTCGCAGATCGACGCTTCGACGTCTTCGCCGCGAATCGGAGGCCGGTCGCCCATGGTGCGGCAAGGGCAGCGATGGTCGGTGGTGATGCGGCCACCGACGGGTGTCGCAACGAGGCCGAGCGGGAAGCGTCGGCAGCCCTCCGGCTTGGCGTCCGGCCCGCGCTCCGCGTGCACGGAGCATCGCATGTCGGCCAAGAGAAACACACAGCCCCCGTCGGCGGCGGTGTTGAGCATGTAGTCATCGTGCTCGTCGTTCCAGCCCGCCGACCCCCGGTCGATGCGCCGCATCGCCGCGACCTCTTTCTTGGTGAGCGGGCCGATGCCGTGGATGTCGGTGCAGCAGAGGCCGTCACCAAAGCACGTGTACCGCGCGCCGGCTCGTGCGAGCAGCGGCCGCACCTTCGTCTTTTTCTTTTTGTTTCCAGCCATGAAGTAGCGTGCTCCCCCTCGGGCAACTGGGAAAAGGGGACTGTCCCCTTTTTCTGCGATATGATCTCCTGATGGGAGCGAGTCCTTCACCGCTCGTGGGTTACAACACGAACGTGCGCCATAAGGGAAAGCTGTATCACATTCAAACCGAGGACTCGGGTGTGAAGCGCCCGCACGTCATCACCCAGCTTTTCGCCGACGGCGGTCGTATCCTCGCCTCGGAAAAGACCTCCTACGAAGAGCACGTGCAAGCTGAAAACCTGTCAGCGATCGTCAAAGGGCTCATGCAAGAGCAGCACAAGCGCGTCTTCATCGCGCTTCGAGACGGTGAGTTCGACGAAGACGAGCCCGGCGCGAGTGAAGACGCGGACGCGCCGGCGGACGACGTGTCGACCGAAGTTCTCGACCACGCCGCTGCGAGGCTCGTCGAAGGGTCGCCGCGCTACGAGCAGCTTCGCGCGAGCGGCGGTTCCCGTCGGCGCCTGTCCGTGGCCCCGGCGGCTCCGTTCGGGCACGAGGTGCTCACCGAGAAGACCCTGGACGAGGTGATTCTCGCGTACCTCGCACAGGATTTGGACACGGCTTCCTGAGGGGCGATGCAGGCGCGCGACCGATGGATGCAGGCGCTGTCGCGGGACCCACGCTTCGCCAAGGCTCTCGAAGACCCACGAGCTCGGCGGTTGGTCGTTCGCGTGCTCAAGCTTCGTGGCCGCGCGCAGGGGGCGTTCGAGCGGGCCGTTCGACGCGTCGCCAAGCGGCTCGACCTCGCCACCCAAAAAGACCTCCGGGCGCTCCACCGTCGAATTCGCGATCTCGAAGCGGAGCTGCGGAAAGCCGAGGAACGGCTCATCGATGCCGAAGATTCTCGAGAAGCTCGGGACCGTACCGGTAGCCAAAGTAAAGCGCCGCGAGCAGGGGAACGATGATGCTCAGGATCGTGACGATCACGCCGAGCGCCCCGACCAGGTAGCTCCCGAGCGTGGGTTTCGCCGGAGTGCCCTCGTACTCGCGCAGGAGCTCGAGGTTTCTGCGGTTTGCCTTGAACGCAACGTCGAAAATGTCGCCGACGATAGGAAGCGCGCCCACGACCGAATCGATGAGAATGTTGAGCACCATCCTCGCCAACACCGACGCCGGGAGGCCCCTTCGCAGGGCGAGCGCGAGCAGGCCGAGGGAGCCGGCGCCGGTAACCACGTCACCAGCGCCTGGAAACAGGATGCCGATGATCGGGTCGAGGCCGAACCGCACGTTGGTGCCCGGAATGCGAAACCGGTCGTCGAGGAGCGTGACGAGATATTCAGCGAGCCGCCGGAGCTTCGAATCCGAGCGAGCCGGGTCCACCATCGGGAGACCATAGGCGCGCGGTCAGGCGTTCGCCAGGACCTTGTCGCCGCACACTTCACCAAACACCGCGCGCAGGCGCTCTCGGAGATCGGAGCCCTTTTCGACGAAGTGGTGAATGCCGAGCTGGTGTAGGAGCTGGATGTCGTGCTCCTGCGCGCCAGCGCTCACGCTGATGATCGAGCAGCCCTCTGCAAGCCCTTCGCCTCGGAGCTGCATGCAGAGCTCCACGCCGTTCATGCGCGGCATGTGAAGGTCGAGCAGCATCACCTCGGGCTCTTCTTGCTGGATCTCAGCGAGCGCCTGCTCACCGTCGTACGCCACGCGGATGTCGGCGGGGCCGACGATCTGCCGCACGTAGAAGGTCAGAATGCGGGCGAGGTCGACGTCGTCGTCGACGATCAGCACCGAGGGGGCCTTCGCGTCGGGCTCGACCGGCGCAGGACCCGTTCGCGGCCGATCGTCACGCACCGCGCGTAGCTGCCACGCCACCGCTTCCGCGCTTTGCACGCGCATGAGCGGATTTGGACTGAGCATTTCGTGAATCACCTGACAGAGCGCGAGCGGGCAGTCGGCGCGGAGCTCTGCCAAAGGGGTTGGCTGGCCGCGCTCGTGCGAGGCGATCACCTCGCGAAGGGTGCGCCCTTCGTACGGACGCTGGCGTGTGAGCAGCTCGTAGGCGACGACACCCAGGCCGAAGATGTCGACGAGGTGACCGTTGCCGGTGGATGCGGTGTTCAGCAGCGCCTCGGGCGCCATGTACGGCGGCGACCCGGCCACACGCTGCTCGCTGTCGACCGCGAACTCCGGGAGCACGAGCCCGAAGTCCATGAGAACGACGCGATGCGCGGGCGTGAGCATGATGTTGTCGGGCTTGATGTCCCGGTGCACCAGACCCGCCCGGTGCACGACGCTGAGGCCTTCGGCGGCGGGAAGGAGAATCTGCAGCACCTCGGACGCCGTGAATCGCTCCCCGCTCTGCCGGCGGGTCGTGGCGTGGTGGGTCAGGGACACGCCGTAAACCCGCTCCATCACCAGGTAGTCGATGCCCCGTTGCTCCCCGAGCGTGTGCACGCTGACGAGGCTCGGGTGCTGAAAGGCTGCGAGCGCCCGGGCTTCGTTTCGGAGCGGCGGGCTCAGCGGGTTCGGCCAGGCCGCCTTGATCGCCACGCGCCGGTTGAGGAGGTGGTCGTGGGCTTCGAAGACCTGCCCCATCCCACCGCGACCGAGCAGCTTGATGATCTCGTAGACGCCGTCCAGCAGCTCCCCCGTCGCGAAGATGCGGTTCCCCTCTTCGCCGGGCGGCTCGGTCGCCGCCACCGCTCGTCCCCCATCGCGCATGACAGTATTTACATACTACCTTTATCGCACTGTAACCGGCAACTCAGAGGTCGATCGCTCGAATATCGAGCCCGTCGAGGGGCTTGCCGAGAAAGCGAGACGCGGCCGAGGCGAACTGGCCGGGAAGATCGGTGACGAGGATCTCGAGGGCGCCCGAACCCCCCGCCCTGGCTTCCACCATGGTGCCAAGCGACTCGGCGGTGGCCTCGGCGCTGTCGACGACCGCGACGTCGTGCCCGAGGAGCGCCACCGCCTCTTGTCGAATCGTGTCGGACAGGAGCGGATAGTGGGTGCAACCGAGGACGATCGTGTCGACGTCGGCGTCGGCGAGCGGCCGGAGGTAGCGTCGAGCGGCGAGGCTCGGAACCTCGCCGTGCACCCACCCTTCTTCGGCGAGCGGGACGAACAGCGGCGCCGCGTGCTCGAACACTTGCATGGCTTCGTTTTCACCATGAATCGCGCGCTCGTACGCACCGGAAGCCACCGTGCCCGCGGTTGCGAGGATGCCGATGCGCCCGCTTCGCGTGGCCTTCACGCCTGCGAGCGCGCCCGGTCGAATCACGCCAATGACTGGGATGTCGAGCTGTTCGCTAAGCGCATCGAGCGCAACGCCGCTCGCCGTGTTGCAGGCGACGACCAAGAGCTTGATGTCGAACGTCATCAGCTGCTCGGCGCAGCCAAGCGCGTATCGAATCACGGTGCGAGCGCTGCGGGTCCCATACGGCACGCGCGCGGTGTCGCCGAGGTAGACGAGGTTTTCGCCAGGCAGGGCTCTGCCGATCGCGCGAGCGACCGTGAGACCGCCAAGACCCGAATCGAAGATGCCAATCGGCTTTGTCACGTCGCCCGGGCGAGCAAGCTTGCACAACCACCCCGAAAGAGCCACCGCATGACCGAGGTCTGGTAGGCTGACGGCGCATGCCTTCGCTGGCGCTGATCACTCAGGACGAAACCCTCTACCGGGAGGTAGCCGCCGCGCTCGAGGACTCGGATTGGTCCGTCGAACGGGTCGACGGGGGCACGGGGCCGGCGCGCCCTGCGCCGCAGGACGTCGTGGGGCTGGATGCCGCGCACTCCGAGGCCGCGAGCCGGGGCGCACAGATCACCAAGCCGCTCCTGGTCTTCGTCGATCAGGGCACCTTCGAGGGCGTCGACGAGCTGGCGGGCGACATCGTTTTTCGGCCAACGCGAGCAGGCGAGCTCGTGGCAAGGCTCGATCGGCTTCGTGCCGGCGCTCCGCTGCGAAAACGGCTCAAGACCATGGAGTTCCTCGAATCGTTGATCGAAGCAAGCGTCGATGCGATCATCGCGACGGACTTGGAGCAACGGGTGGTGTTGTTCAACCCCAGCGCAGAGCGGATCTCGGGCCGGCACGCGGACGACGTGCTGGGCCAGCTCGCGCTCGAAAACCTGTTCGGTCGAGCCTCGGCCGAGCTCGTGGGCCGGCGGCTCTTTTCACAGGAGCATGGTGGCGAGGGTAGGCTCGAGCCGACCATGGTCGACCTCCTCGACATTCACGGCAAGCGCATCCCCGTCCAGCTCTCGGCTTCGCTGATCCACGAGCACGGAGCGCCGTCCGCCATCATGCTGATCGTTTCGGACCTTCGCGACCGCATCCGGGTCGAGGAGCGGCTCTCTCAAGCGCAAAAGAAGCTTGCCTTCACCGAGAAACAGGGAGTGCTCGCCGAGCTCGCGGGCACCGCCGCCCACGAGCTCAATCAGCCGCTCACGAGCATGATGGCCTACGCCGAGCTCCTGCTTCGGCAGTCAGAGCCGCAAAGCGCGGGATGGAGGGCCGCCAAGGTTCTGATTCGAGAAGCGGAGCGCATGGCCGAGATCGTCAAGAAGATCGGCAAGATCACCCGCTACGAGACCACGTCGTACGTCGGCCAACAGAAGATCTTCGACCTCGACCGCGCGGCAGACCCCGCGGACGAGCAAGGAGACGAAAGCTGAACGATGGACGACCCGGCGCAGAAAAAGCCCTCGAGCCTCGACCCGCGCTTCTCCGGGGTGAAGTCGATCGTCGGGCGGCGACGCGAGCGTGAGGCCCCGCCGCTTCCGCGAATTCTCGAATCGCTCGGCCGCGCTCAGCAGGAGACGAGCGGCTTCTGCACGGACGAGACGATCCTCGACGCCTACGTGCAGGCGCTCCGGCGGTTGTTTCCCGGTGTGCGCTTCGCGATGCGCCTCGGATCGGCAGGCTTCGACCGCGCCCGGGTCGTGCAGGCAGCGACTCATCGCATCCGTGACGCCGCAGCCTCCGAGGTGTCGATCACCGAGGCCGCCTTCCTTCGCGCAGGGCTCGGTCAGCCGGTCGAGGCGCCCAAAGGCATGTCGCTTCGACGCACTTACGAGCCGTGCATGGTTCCAAACGCAGACGAAGAGCTTCTGCCCGCCGACGGCCTCGACGCGCCGCTGACCCTGAACGGCGCGGTGATCGGAGTTGCTCTGGCAGAGCTCGACAGAGGAACAGAGCTGCCGGCGCGCCTAGAGGACGCGCTCAGCATCGCGGCGGCCCAGACGAGCGCCGCGATCGAAACAGGGCGCCTGCGGCGGGAATCCACGCACCTGAGGGACTATCTCGACCGGCTTCTGGAGTACGCGAACATCCCGGTGCTGGTGACCGGGCGGGACCGGAGCATTCGGGTGGTCAGCAGCGCGTTCGAGAGCATCACCGGGCTCGACCGGCGAGATCTTCTCGCCAAAGACCTGCTGCAGCTCGCGAGCCAAAGCGAGCGCGTCCGCGTTCTGTCCGCCTTCGTCGGCGTGCTCCGAGGGCGCGACGTCGATCCGTTCGAGCTTCGGCTACCGAAGGCCGGAGGCGGGCATTCGCGCCTCGAGCTTTCGTTCGCGCCAATCCTCGATTCAGAGAGCCGCGTCGCGGGCGTGATCGCGATCGGCCACGACCGAACGGAGGTCCGGGAGCTCGAAGGCCAGGTGATTCACGCGGAGAAGCTCGCGACGCTCGGGCAGTTGGCGGCCGGCATCGTCCACGAAATCAACAACCCGCTCACCAGCATCTCCGTCTACGGCGAGTACCTGCTCGGCAAGCTGCGCCGCACCGGCGCCGAGCAGTCTGACCTCAAGCGCGTCGAGCGCATTCTTCGAAGCTCCGATCGCATCATGTCTTTCACGCGCAACCTGCTCACGTATGCGCGCCCCTCGAAAGAAGAGGCTCAGCCTCTGTCGCTCAACGACGTCGTCGACGAAGCCATCGGGTTTTGCGAGCACATCATCCGCGAGGCCCACGTCTCGATCGAGCGAAGCTACGACCCGAGCATCTGCCCGGTTCGCGGCGTGGGCGGTCAGCTTCACCAGGTGGTGGTCAACCTGGTCACCAACGCCTGCAACGCCGCGCCAGAAGAGGGAGGCCGGCTCGTGCTTTCCACGCGGCGCCTCGGACAGGACCGCGTCGAGCTCGCCGTCGAGGACAACGGGGTCGGCATTCACGAATCCGAAATCGAACGCGTATTCGAGCCTTTCTTCTCGACTCGACGCAAGGGCCAGGGCACCGGCCTCGGTCTGTCGATCGTGCGAAACATCGTCCAGGAACACCAAGGAAGCATCCAAATCGACAGCGAGCTCGGGCGCGGCACCGTGTTCAAGGTCACCCTGCCCTGCCAGCGCGGTTAACCCTCCGCAATCGCGGGGCTTTTCACGCTCGGTTTCCGCGCTAGCGATCCACGAGTGGAATCAAGCCGCGGCCTCGTTGGTTGTCGGGGCCAAGGGAGGAATTTTCGATGTCCGCAATGAAGCTTCGACCGTGGACGGTCGCTCTGATGGCCGCGGCCATGGTCTCGGCGCTCGGTGTGGCCTCGGCGGCGCCCAGGAAGAACGCCGGTGAACAGGAGGCCATGTCGAGGGTGGTCGCATTCGAGACGGTGCTGACCGGCGTCGCCGAATCGGTTTCGCAGTCCGTGGTGAGCATCCGCGTCGAGGTCAACCGGCCTCAGCCGAGCGGCTTCCCATTCTTTTTCGGTGGCCCCGGCCAAGGCGGGATCGTCCGCGGAGGAGGCTCGGGGGTGATCCTCCGCTCTGACGGCTACGTTCTAACCAACAATCACGTCGTTGCGGACGCCAACCGCATCGACGTTCGCCTCAAGAACGGAAAGAGCTTTCCGGCGAAGCTCGTCGGCTCGGACAGCGCAACCGATCTCGCGATCCTCAAGATCGACGCACGCGGCTTGCCGAAAGCCGATTTCGCGTCGTCCGAAAAAGCCCGCGTGGGTCAGTTCGTGATCGCAATCGGGTCGCCGTTCGGCCTCGACTACACGGTCACCACAGGCGTGCTCAGCGCCAAAGGGCGAGGCGGCATCGGCGCCAACGAGATCGAGGACTACTTGCAGACCGACGCCAGCATCAATCCCGGCAACTCCGGTGGACCGCTCGTCGACCTCAACGGCCGCGTTCTCGGCATCAACACGATGATCATCGGGCGTGGCTCCGGGATCGGCTTTGCAATACCGTCCGAGATAGCGCAGCGCGTGGCCCGCCAGCTGGTCGAGCAGGGTACGGTCAAGCGCGCTTGGCTCGGCGTTTCATTCCAGGAAATCACGCCCGAGCTCGCTGCGCACTTTGGCAGCGACTTCGAGGGAGGCGCCTTGATCAACGGCGTCGTGCCGAAGGGGCCGGCCGAAAAGGCGGGGCTCCAGGCCGGCGACATCGTGACGGCCGTGGGCGACGTGAAGATCCGCGAGGGACACGACCTGCTTCGCACCGTCCTTCGAAAAGGCGTGGGCGAACGACTGACCCTCGAGGTGCTTCGAGGCGGAGAGTCGCGACGAGTCACGCTCGTCACGGGCGAACGGCCAAGCGAAGACGGTGCTCAATCGCAGCAGCAAGGTGGCCCGGACGACACCATGCTCGGGCTGTCCGTCGCCGAGCTGACCCCGAACCTCCGGCAGCGCTTCCGGTACGAGGGCGACGGCACGGTGTTCGTTCGAGCGGTCGCGCCGGGCTCGGAAGCCGATCGCGCTGGGCTCCAACCTGGCGACGTGATCTTGCAGGCGGACCGGCGGGTCGTGCGCGGCATCGCCGACCTGCGCTCGTCGCTGCAAGACGGCAAAGCTCTACTTTACATCGAGCGCGACTCGCGACGTTTCTTTCAGCCGCTCGGGAGCACGCGGTAGCTCACCGGGCGATCGTGATCTCGATGGCCGGGCCCCGCGCTTCGACCCTGTAGTCGGGCCGGCGGCCCGCCACGAAGCGAAGGGTGAGCTCCGAGAAATCCCCCCGGTTGAGGATGCTCGCGTGCTCGACGTCGGGGTGCGCCGTCGCAATCGGTCCGGCTCGGGATAGCGAGAGGCTCCCCGGGATTGTGACGGAGAACCCATCGTCCTCGACGATGCCGTCCATCTCGAAGACCGGGTTGCTCATCCGGAGGACGTACTTCTCACCGCGTTCCACGGCCTCGGCACCAAAGGCGCTTCCACGAACGGGCTTTGGCGGTAGCGGGGCTCCCTGGACCTCGGGCGCAGGCTGCTCGACGACGGCCTCCTCCGTCGCCTCGACCTTCGGTGCTGCGATCGCGGTCTCGGTCGGTTCCGCCGGGGCGGACTCTTCCGCCGGCGCCGGGGTGCCGGTTTCCGTAGCGGCGCTGCTGGTCGACGCGGCCCACACGTAGATCCCCCATCCGGCTGCAACGATGGCGGCCACCATCCCGAGCAAGAGGAAATAGCGACGATGCTGGCGTCGCGTGTTCTTGAGGTGCGCTCGCGCAGCGCGACTCCGCGGGACCTGCTTGCGGCGAGGTTTGTCGTCGAGCCGCGTACGGAGCGCGGCAATGAATCGCTGAACCAGCGCAACGCCGTCTCGAACGTTCGCGCTGACCCATGGGACGAACCGCCCCGTCACCGCGGCGCGAGCGCCCGCCGCGACCCGAGTGCTCCAATCGACGGCGAGTCGGGCCTGGGCGCGGACGCTTTGCGCGAACGACCTCGACGGCACGTCGTCGGTCTCCGGGTCGTAGCGGACGATCCGCGGCGTGTCCTCCAGCTTCTCCTCGGGCGTTGGCGCAACGATCCGAACCCCCGAGGGCAGGTCCTCCGGCACGGTATCGCGCTCCGACCGAGCACCGTCGGCCTCCTCCGCAGCATCGGTGGTCTCGTAGCCGATACTGAGGACGAGCTTGGGCGTCGCGTCGTCCATCCTGAGCTCGACCGCTTCGAGGTGGCCTCGGCGCCCGGTGCTCTCGTTCGAGATCGGGCTGCCGATCGCCAAGAACGGAAGCGGCTGCTCGACGGACAGCGCGTGGTCGTCTTCCGACTGCACCTCCGCCACGATGGCGGTGTCCACGCCGTCGAGCTGGAGGCGAACCACCGGCGCCTTGGCCGTCGTTCGACCCCAGCGCTGAATGAGCGCCTCGAGGCGCAGCTGGTCTTGCGACGTCAGCTCCGTGAACCTGATCCCAAACTCGCCGACGCGAGGGCCGCTCTCGTGCGCCCAAACCACACGACCGACGAGCTCCATGGCGTGACCGCCAATCGGGTTGTCGAGTTGACAGCGAAGCGTCGAGCCGACGTCGGGAAGCACCGACGCGCGCATCGACAAACCACCCGCACCCACATCGATGCCGTCAGCCTCGAACTCTTGATGGAAACCCTCGGGGTGAAGCTTGATCAGCACCTCGTCGAGCGGCACGCGCGGCGGCCGAGGCGCTTGGTAGTAACCCGCGGATGTGTTCATCGAAGCTCTCCCGTGCGACCGTGGGTCGCTTCCGAAGATTACTGGTCCCAAAAGTCGGTCGAGCCGTCCACTTTTCGACAACCCGGTTCCTTGACCCGATCGCCGGTCGACAGCACGCTAGGCGGCTACGATGGGCGTCCGAATCACGGTGGAGTCGCTCTGGACGGAAGTTAACCCTTCGCCTTTCGTCTACGAGTTTGCGCAGTCGCGCGTCGTGATCGGACGCGCACGAAGCGCAGACGTTCAGCTGCCGCATGCCGCGGTGAGCGGCATGCACGCGAGCCTGCGCGAGCACGACGCCGGGTACGTGCTCGTGGACGAAGGCTCGACGAACGGCACGCGCATCAACGAGATCCTCCTCGCGCCAGGGCGGCCTAAGCCGGTCCGCAGCCACGACCTCGTCGACCTCGGAGGCTACAGACTCACGATTGAGGTTGGCGTTCCCGTAGCACGGCCGACGTCTGCTGTGGCGACGGACGAATACGCTCTGCGCCTTCTCGCGGAGCGTCTCCCGACGCAAAACGACGAGACGCTCTCGTCGCTGCACGCGGCGATCCAGCGGTCGCCGGACGAGCGGGTCGACTTGCTTCCCATCTCGAAAAACACCGAGACGGGGTCCTCGCCACCGCGGGAATCGGCCCCGCGCGTATCGGCCGAACAGCCGCCGATCGAGCCGGTGAGGCTTCAGCGGAGCGAGGTCGCGGTCTACGCGTTGGCCGCTCTGCTCGTCGCGACCTGCATCGTGGCGATGGCCCTGCTCGCCCAGCCCTGACTAGGCGTTCCGAAGATAGATGAGCCGGAGCCCCTCGAGCGTGAGGAACTCGTCGACCTCTTCGATCGCCTCGCTCTCGGGCTCGATCAGCGCGGCGAGGCCGCCGGTTGCAATGACCGACGGCTGCGTTTCCATCTCTGTGGCGAGCCTCCGCACGAGCCCGTCGACCAACCCCACGTAGCCAAAAACGATGCCTGCCTGCATGGAGTGCACGGTGTTTCTCCCGATCGCGCGCGGGGGCTGGGCGATTTCGCTTCGGGGCAGCTTGGCCGCCCGTGCAAAGAGCGCGCTTGCGCTGATCTCCATGCCGGGTGCGATCGCTCCGCCGAGGTACTCGCCTTTTTCGGAGATGCAGTCGAAGGTGGTCGCGGTGCCGAAGTCCACGACGATGGCCGCTCCGCGCACGCGCTCATAGGCGGCCACGGCGTTGACGATGCGGTCGGCGCCGACCTCGCGGGGGTTTTCGTAGAGCACCGGCATGCCGGTCTTGATGCCCGGGCCGACCACCATGATCTCGTGGTCGAAGGCGCGATCGACCGCTTCGATGACCGTGTCGTTGAGCGGCGGCACCACCGACGCGAGGATGCTGGCGGTGACGTCGGAGCGCTCGATGCCGACCAACGTCAACAGGTTCAGCAGAAGGACGTGGTACTCGTCGCTCGTCCGCCCTTTGGCGGTCTCGATACGGAAGTCGTGGACGAGCCGCTCTTCGTCGTAGAGGCCGAGCACCGTGTGGGTGTTGCCGACGTCGACGACGAGAAGCATCTAACGGGGCCGAAGCGAAAGCGTGAGCTCGAGGAGGTCCCCGAACGTCTTGGGACGAACGAACTCTGGCTGGTCGGTCGCGTACACGACGGGCTGTCCACTCGGCGCGACGCTCTGCGGCCGAATCGACTCCGGGCGACCGGGCGGTGCGCTCGCGGTGGAGGCTTGGCCCGACGGCCGATTCGAGCGCGCACGGGGCTCGACCGACAGCGGGCGCTCGACCGTCGGAGGATTGGACGAATATAGGGTGGGACTCTCGATGGCGGAGGCGACCGGTGGCTCTGGACGAGGCGAGGATGGCGCCCGACCCGTGGGCGCGTCGCTTGGAAACGGCGCCGGTTCGGGGCTCGGCGGGACGGAACCCCGAGAGCCCACCGCCGACGTCGTCCCAGACGCAGTGCGGATCCGCTCGAGCGCGTCCTCCGCATGCGGGGTCGGTTCGTCGGGGCGTTTGGCCCGGACTTTGTCGAGCAGGGACCGAAGCCTGTCTTCGCGGTCGCTCATGACGCCCTCTTGGTTTCGAGCATGCCGACGATGGCCGGGAGGTCGGCTCCGTCTTTGAACCAGCCCCAGACCGTTTCGGCCACCTCGAAGTCGACCATGATGAACTTCGAGTCGCCGGTCGGGACGCAGGACACCTGCCGCTGCGAGATCTCGGAAAACATCCCGCCGAGAAGCGCGGCCGCGCCGAGCTCGTCTTCATCGAGCTCTGGCTTGTCGCGCAGCGCGATCACGAGCGCGGCGCCCCAGCGCTCGAAGCCGATGCGCCCCCACCCAAAGAGCGCGGTCACCGCGGAGACGTGGCCGAGGACCGCTTCGGGGGAAAGCAGCGAGGCGGGCCGATCGAGGCCCGTGAGCACGTGCTCGCCGAGGAGCTCACCCAAGCGCCGAAGAGGCGTCAAATCCCCGTCGCGCGCTGCGGCCGCAACCAGCGAGGAGAGCACGTCCTCGCTCAGCAGCACGACCCGCTGGCCGGCGCGCGTGCGAACCTGCCCTTGGGTCAAATTGAACTCGTAGAAGCCGCTAGGATCGAAACGGCCGTCGTGCATAGGTCCCCCTTCCAATGGGATGTAGAAGGTACCGGGGGATCGTGTCAAATGCCATCGGTGAAATCAAACCTTGCCTGCGCCGCGCTCGTGGTTGCTTTGCAGGCACAAGACGCTCGTGCACAGGGGGACCTGCTCGACACCGACGGGCTCGCCGAGGCGATCGTGGCGATGACGTCGAAGGTGTGGACCGGTCCTAGGACGCCGGTTCCGGAGGCGACGCCGAGGCCCGGCGACGCGGTGGTGACGGCTCGTTCTCCGCTTGGGCTCCTGGCCGTCCACGCGAGCCGCGACGTAGACCCCTTGGTGATTCGTCGAACGATGCGAGCGCTCGAGCACGCACGAGCTCGGCTCGACGCGATGGGATGGCCGCAGCCGCTGTCGGACGGAGACCGCGGCGGCGGCGCCGAGTGGGATCTCTACCTGAGCGGCTCCATGCCCCCGGGTGCGAGGTCGGACGGGCTCGCGAGCTGGAGCTATCTCGATCGGGCGTCGACCTACGCCGTGATGAGCCCGATCACGCCGGTCGAGATCCTAGACGCCTGCGTGGTCGAAGCGTACGCGGATGCATTGCTGCTGAGCGCCGACCCGGCCGAGGCGGCGGCATGGCGGCGCGCAACCGCAGCGTGGCTCGCGTGGGAGCTCACCGGTCGGTTTGGATGCGAGGACGCCGTCGCGGTACAGCAGACCGAGCCCTCGCGCTCTTTCGTCGGGGGCGGCGCGGGCGGCGGAGCGGGCGGCGCCCTCTTGCTCGCCTATCTCACTTCGCGCCACGACCCGGCGTCGGGGCGTTTCGTGCGGGACGTCTGGGGGCTCGCGAGCCAGCGAACCTGGGAGGGAGACGGGCTCCGAGCCGACCCCGACCTCTGGTCCGCCCTCGACGCGGCGATCGGGCAAAGCACCGACCGGTTGCTCGACAACGTCGAGGAGCTGGCGGTCCTTCGATGGTTCGTTGGACGCGCTCCACCGCCGGATTCCATTGCGGCCGCGCTCGACGACGACGCAAAGGTGCCGACCGCACGTCGGTTGAGGCGGCTGCCCACGCGCATCATGGCGTCCGAGCCGCTCTACGCGTTCGGCAGCGCGTATTCGACCATGGACGCAGAGGTTTGGCAGGACGCGACCGGGCTCCGCGCATGGTTTCGGGGTGAGTACGGGGTTCGATGGTCGTTCGTGATCGTCGAGCTCGGCGAAGACAATCGCGAGATCGGCCGCCTCGCAGCGACACACACGGACATCACCGCCAAGGCGTATCTTCCCGTCGAGCTCGACGAAGACACGCGCCACCTGCTCTTCGTCGTCACCAACCTGTCGAACCGCCTGCCCGACGCGGACGAGGATGACGTACACCCGCGCTCGTTCGAGATGACGATCGACCGTTCGGAAAACTAGCTTCGAGGGCGGCGACGACGACGCCTGCGACGGGAGCGAGGCTCTGCCTCGTACACCGCCTCCTGCGGCTCTCGGGCCCACTCCGGCACCTCTTGACCGCGCGCCATGCAGTCGAGCGCGTGAAGCGTAGCGGCATCGGCGAAGTACTCGCGGCGCGCTATCGACTGAATGCGGCCGCTGCGAAGCCTGCGCTGGGCCATCACCAGCAGGCGAATGCGATCTTTCAGGCGCCGCGGGAGCGAGAGCCGGAGCGACAGCTCGCGGATGAACTCCTCGTAGGCGACCGCGACGTCGGTCGCACCTTCGAGCGCCTCGTCGACCGGACCGAGGAGCAGCGCGGAGAGCAGCACCGCGTCGCTTGGAAGGCGGTCTTCCGCCGCGAGCTCGTCGGCTGCCTTGAGCCGGCCGAACGTGAGCGCGGCGCCTTCGAGCTCGTCGTCGAGAAACGAAGCGACCTCGGGCAGGATCTCGCTCAAGACACCGATATCCCACGCCAAGAAAATCGAGCGCTGCGCCGCTCCACCCCGAAGAAATCGGAGGAGCTCTTCGAGCACGCGCGGGGCGGCTGCGCGACCGAGCTCGCTGCGGTGCCGGACCATCCCGTCGTAGACCTCGGGATCGAGGCCCATGTCGAGCCGAGCGCTGAACTTGATCGCCCGCAGGATGCGCACTGGGTCTTCGCGAAAACGCACGTTTGGGTCACCGATCGTCCGGAGCAGGTGCTCCTCGAGATCGGCCACGCCGCCGACGAAATCGATGACCTCGCCGCGTTCGAGGTCGTAGAAGAGACCGTTGATGGTGAAGTCGCGGCGAATCGCGTCCTCGTGCGGCTCGCCGAAGACGTTGTCGTTGGTGATCAAGAGGTCCGTGTCGTCCACGAGGGCGCTTGCCTTTCGAGACGGGATGAGCCGCACGGGCTCGGGCCCAGCGCAAAGCGGAATCTTTTTTGCGATCTTCGGTTTGATGACCTCGAAGCTTTGTGACGGGTCGCGGCGAAACGTCGCAACCTCGATGACTTTGCCGCCGGAAAAGAGCACGTGCGCAAGCCGGAACCGGCGCCCGATCACGCGGCAGTTGCGGAAGAGGTCGCGCACTTCGTACGGCCGTGCGCTCGTGGCGAGGTCGAAGTCCTTCGGCTTTCGGCCGAGCATGAGGTCGCGGACGCCTCCGCCAACCAAGTAGGCGGTGTGCCCGTGACGGTTGAGGCGTCGAATTACTTTGGCCGCGTCCTGGTCGACCAGGCGCCGCGGGATCGAATACGCATAGACGACGGGCTCTGGCGCATCCTCTCGGAGCGCGCTTCGGTCGTCTTCGTCGCGTCGACCGAACTCGGAGTCAATCACTTTGGCCATCGAACGGTTGGCCCACGGGGGGCTCGAAGCTCTCTCGGAGGTGTAGCAACAACCGCTCCTGACGGCAATCTACAGGCAATGCTACCGTCGGCTCGATGAACGAGCTCGAGCGAATGGCGGGCGGCGTGCTGGTTTGTGGGTTCGACGGGCTTCGAGCACCAAGCGAGGTTCAGCAGTGGATTTCGGAGGATGCGCTCGCAGGGCTGATTCTGTTTCGGCGAAACATCTTCGACCCTCGGCAGGCAGCAACGTTGATCCGATCGTGCCTCGTCGACGCCGACCCGTCGCTCCCAAACCTGGTCTGCGTCGATCAAGAGGGCGGGCGCGTGGCACGCTTCGGAGATCCCGTCCTCTCACTTCCGCCGATGCGAACGCTTGCGTCAGCAGGCGATCTCGAGCTCACCGAAGACGCCGCGCGCGCGCTCGGACAGCAGCTTCGCGCCATCGGTGTAAACCTCGACTTTGCCCCGGTGCTCGATGTGGACACCAATCCCGACAACCCGGTGATCGGCGACCGCGCCTTTGGAAGCGAGCCCGAGGTCGTGATCCAGCAGGCCCTCGCTTTCGCGACGGGACTCCGCGCCGGCGGCGTGCTGACGTGCGGCAAGCATTTCCCTGGACACGGCGACACGGACCTCGACAGCCACCTGGCGTTGCCGACGCTGCGTCACGACCGGGTGCGCCTCGACGCCGTGGAGCTCGCACCGTTCGTCGCGGCGCACGCCCTCCCCTCGATGATGACCGCGCACGTGGTGTTCGAGGCCCTCGACCCGACGGTGCCCGCAACCATGTCGTCGAGGGTCATCGAGGAGCTGCTCCGCGAAGAGCTCGGCTACGACGGTGCGATCTTTTCGGACGACCTCGAGATGAAGGCGATCACCGCGGAGTACGCGATCGAGGACGCCGGAGCTCGCGCGATCGAGGCCGGGTGCGACCTGCTGCTCGTCTGCTCGGACCTCGAAGCCGCCGCTCGCGTGCGCGAGACGCTTGCTCGGCGCGCGGCGGAGAGCGAGCGGTTCAGGGAACGGCTCGTCGACGCTCGAGGCCGCGCGGATGCCCTCCGGCGGCGTGTTTTCGAGCTGCCACCTGCCATCGACCTAGAAAGCGCGCTACAGAGTGACCTCGCACGCGCCGTTGCCGGGCGTTTGCAACCACTTCGATGACCCTTTCCCCCACCGCCCTCCTCGCCTGAGCCTTGGAAATCCACGGCGACACCAGCGGCCTGAGCCCATCGGAAAAGAAAGCACTGCAGCGCATCTATCGGCGCCGCGTGCCGATGGACCGGCTCACCACGCCGGAGCTGACACGCGCGCTGGTCGGCGTCTCTCACGCGACGGGGCGTCAGGTCGGTGTGCTGGTCGACCGGCGGGGCACGGTCGACCACGTCATCGTGGGCGACGCGTCGAAACTGATGCTCCCGGACGTCGGCCGCCTGCGCGCCGGCGCGGGCAGGCTCCGGGGCCTTCGTCTCATTCACACGCACCTGCGAAACGAGCCGCTGAGCCGCGACGACCTCGTCGACTTGACGCGGCTCCACCTGGACATGGTCGTCGCGATCTGCCTCGCGCCTGGTGAAGAGCGCGCGCTGTGTGTGTACTACGGCCACAACTTCCCGGTGGCAGACGGCACCGACGAACCGCCCTTCCAGACGTTCGGCCCGATTCCGTACGCGAAGGTGAAGGAAAGCCCAGCGGAGATCATCGCAACGCTGGAGCAGGAGTTCGCGCGCGCGGCGAGAGCGCGCGGCGTAGCGGCCAAGGACGGTCGGGCTATCCTCGTGCACGTCTGCGACAAGAGCCACGCGGCGCAGGCCGAGGACTCGCTTCGCGAGCTGGAGGAGCTTGCACGCACGGCGGGTGTCGACGTCGCCGATCGCATCCTGCAGGTTCGCGATCGCGTGGACCCGCGCTACATGCTCGGCAAAGGCAAGCTCGAGGACGTCGTCATCCGCGCAATGCAGGTCGACGCCGAAACGCTGATCTTCGACCACAACCTTCGGCCTGCCCAAGCCAACAACATCGCACGCATGACCGACTTGAAGGTCGTAGACCGGACCCAGCTGATCCTCGACATTTTCGCGCAGCACGCCGAGAGCAGCGACGGAAAGCTGCAGGTCGAGCTGGCGCAGATGCGCTACCTGCTTCCGCGTCTCGGGCAGCGAGACGACGCACTCTCGCGCCTCACCGGCGGGATTGGGGGCCGCGGGCCTGGCGAGACCAAGCTCGAGGTGGGACGGCGACGCGCGCGTGAACGGATCACCCGCCTGCAGTCCAAGCTGAAGCAGCTCGGGCGACAGCGCGAGCAGCGGCGCGCGCGCCGCCGGCGCAACGGCATCCCCACGGTGGCGATCGTCGGCTACACCAACGCCGGCAAGAGCACGCTGCTCAACGCGCTCACCGGCAGCGACGTCGTTGCCGAGAACAAGCTGTTCGCGACGCTGGACACGCGCTCTCGCACGCTGCGGCTGCCGTCCGGGCGAGAGACGATCGTCACCGACACCGTGGGCTTCATCCGTGACCTGCCGAAGGATCTGTTCGCGGCGTTTCGAGCCACGTTCGACGAGACGCGCGACGCAGACCTGCTCTTTCACGTCATCGACGCATCCGACCCATCCCGAAGCGACCACGTCCAGGCCACCGAAAGCCTCCTGGTCGACCTCGGTCTCGAGCACGTGCCTAGGATCTTGGTATTCAACAAGTGCGACCGGCTCGAGGCGCCTCACCCCACGCTCGCCGATCGGGGCATCCCCATCAGCGCGCTCGACACGCGCACGCTCGGGCCGCTCCGCGAAGCAATCGACGAAAGCCTCGGCAAGGCGCGGCCGCAGGCCGAGGAGCCTACTTCTTCACGACCGGCTTGATGCCGACCTTGCCGTTCTTGACCACGACCTTGAAGTCGATGCGCTTGCCCTTGTGCTTGCGGTCGAGCTTCGGGACCATCTTCTTGAGGCTCTTTGCCACCGTTTCGTAGTCGATCTTGTCGGTGCGCTCGTTGTTCTTGCGCTTGGCGTCGACGTAGCTGTCGAAGATCTGGCGCATGCGGGCGTCGCCGGGGCCCTTGGAACGCGATGCGATCGGCGGCGGCGCGCGGCGCCCCGACCCGGGAGCTGGGCTTGGCTTGTCGCGTTTCGGCGATGGGCGAGGCTGGGGTTTGCCGAAACGGGCAACGTGTGCTGGAGCCTCCGGCAGCTTTTCATCGCGCCGCGGCGCCGACTTTGAATCGTCGAGGTCGAGCGTCGCGGCTTTGGACGACGGCTCGGGCGTCTTGAGGAGATGGTCGACACGGTCGGCGGCGTCCGCGATCAGCTCGTCGACGTCGACGTTCTCGCTGGGATCGAGCTCGACGGGGCTGCTGCTGCGACGCGGAAACTTGCTGTCGCGCTGCGCTCTGGCTGCTTCTCTTCGACGACGCGCCCGGAGAAGGTCACGGCGATACGTGCCCTCTTCGATCTGCCGCGCGATGCGGCGCCAGTACGTTTGAAGCGTGGTGTAGCGCTGAATCAGCGTCTGAAAACGAAAGCGCATCGCGGTGTTGCGAGGCTGCTCTTTGCGAAGGACGTGGAGCGTTCGATCGAACTGCTTGCGCGGGATCTGCGGCTCTATGCGCTCGATGCCCTGGAAGTACTGCTCGTAGAGATGCTTGACGCGCGAGAGCTGCACCTCGGCGTCGGACAGCATGATTTCGAACTCTTTCGGATTCATGACCCAGGCCGTCAGAGCGGCGTGACCTTCAAATTGTCGAACGAGAGGTCGGATTGCCAGTTATTGAACCCAAAATGGTCGTGGCCGCGGCCCTGAAGCGGCTCTGGATCGTCCATTCGGAGCAAAACCTCCCCGTCCACCCATACGGTCAGGGTGCCACCAACGCGCTCGATTCGAAACCGATAATCGCGGCCCTGTTCCACCCTACGGGGCTTCCCGACGACCCGATCGGCGCCGTGCTCGTCCATTCGGGCCAGGACGTTCTTCGAGTTGTTCCACCCGCCGAAGACCACCACGTAGCTCGTGGCGGTGTACTTGTCGCCGTCGGCGCGCGACGCGCCGTCCCCGAAGATCTCGACCTTGATGTCCCCGCTCTCGCTCATGCTTCGCGCGTCGAGCTCGACGCGCACGTCGCGCGGTAGCGTGCGCAAGAGCCACAGCGGCCGGTTGCGTGCCCCCTGAACGCGAAGCTCACCGTTCTCGATCCGCCAGTTCCCACCCGTGCTCTCGTAGTCCTTCCCAAGCGAAGCTCGCTCGAAGTCATCAAAAAACCCAGAACCAATCCCAGGGTCGCCTTGTGGAGTGCAGGCAGTGAGAAAAGAAAAGAGGACGGCGACAAGTCTCAGCGTGGCAAGGGGTGTGGTGGGACGGGGCTGCGGGCGGGTTACGTGGTCCGGTTTTGTTAACACCGCCCGCCCACCCCCACCCGTAATCCTCCCTCGCGCGCCTTCGCTTCGCTCGGCTTGCCGGCGCACTTGCGCCGGGCTTCGCCCTGCGGGCTCGCGGGGGATGCCTTCCGGGTCTTGCCGAGACTTGGGCGGGCGGCGTTGTGCGGCTTCTCTGCCGTGAAGGGTGGCTGCCCAAATTATATTGGGGACAGTCCCCTTTTTTACGTCTGCGTCGACGTAGGGAGGGGCGGGGAAAATTGCGATATGAGGCGGAGCCGGCGTCCCGAGTGCCAAGTGGCCATGACAGCAACCACCGCCACTTGGACGCGAGGGCCGAGGTGAGGCTTGCGTGGCCTGAGCCCCCAAGTCCTTCCGGCCACCTTTGCAAGCCGAGCCGTCCGGCGGAGTCTCGTATCGCAATTTTTTCCGCACCGTGCGCGTACGTCAGCGCGTCAGCTTCTCTATGAGCCGGTCTAGCTCGTCCAGGCTCGAATAGCTGATCCGCAGCTGTCCGCGCCCCTTGGTGCCTTCTAGGACCTTCGTGGGGGAGCCTAGGGCGCTCGAGAGGCGGCGTTCGAGGTCTTGGACGTTGACGCTCTTGCCCGGGCGCATGCTCGGCGTGGGCTCCTCGGCGCCGCGGGCCTCGCGGCGCGCCTGACGTTCGGCCTCGCGGACGCTCCAGCCTTTCGACACCGCCGCCTTCGCGAGCCTTTTCATGCTGGCGGCGTTGGGCGCCGAGAGAAGAGCGCGCGCGTGGCCCTCGCTGAGCTCGCCGTCCTCGACCAGCTCGGCCACGCCCTTTGGCAGCTTCAGCAGGCGAAGCGCGTTGGCGACCGTCGAGCGCTCTTTGCCGACCTTGGTTGCGATCGTCTCCTGCGTGTAGGCGTAGTCGTCGACGAGACGCTGAAACGCGCGCGCCGTCTCCATCGGATTGAGGTCCTCACGCTGAAGGTTTTCGACGAGCGCCGCTTCGAAGGCGCCTTCGTCGTTCATCTCGTGCACGAAGATCGGGACCTCTTTGAGCCCGGCCTGCTGCGCCGCACGCCACCGTCGCTCACCCGCGATGATCTCGAAGCCGCCGGCGGGACGCTTGCGAACGAGAATCGGCTCGAGGACGCCGTGCTCGCGAATCGACGCCGCGAGCTCGGCCAGGCCCTCCGCGCCCATCCGCCCGCGCGGCTGCATCCGGCCCGGATGCAGATCCTCGATGGCCGCGCTGTTCTGCGCGGCGCGCTCCGAAGGTGGTGGCGCCGCCGGAAGCAACCCATCCAAGCCGCGACCCAAGCGCCGGCGGGCCACTACGCCGCGACCTCCAGGTCCTCGAGCAGCTCGCGTGCGAGATTCAGATACGTGTACGAGCCGCGCGACGAGGCGTCGTAGAGGATGACGGGCTTGCCGTGCGAGGGCGCTTCGGCGAGTCGCACGTTGCGCGGGATGATCGTGTCGTAGACCCTGAAATGCCGCCGAACCTCGTCCGCGACCTCGTTGGCGAGGTTGTTGCGCGCGTCGAACATCGTGAGCAGCACGCCGTGGATTTCGAGGTGCTCGTTGACCGAGGCGCGCACGCGTTCAATCGTCCCGACCAGCTGCGAAAGCCCTTCGAGCGCGTAGTACTCGCACTGCAGCGGGACGATCACCATGTCGGCCGCCGTCAACGCGTTGATCGTGAGCATCCCGAGCGAGGGGGGACAGTCGACCACGATGAAGTCGTAGTCGTCGCGCACCGAGTCGAGCGCGCGGCGGAGCCTGGTCGCACTGTCATCCGCTTGGAGAAGGTCGCGCTCCGCACCGACCAGGTCCTGGGTCGCTGCGATCACGTGCATGTACTGCATGTCGGTTTCGTAGATCACGTCCGCGGTGTCGACCTCGCCGAGCAACAGCTCGTACGAGCCCTCGATCTCTTCGTCGCCGGGGCTGAAGCCGACGCCGGTGGAGGCGTTCGCCTGCGGATCGAGGTCGACCAACAGGACGCGCTGCTCGGCCACTGCGAGGCTCGCCCCGAGATTGACCGCAGTGGTCGTTTTCCCGACGCCGCCCTTCTGGTTGGCGATCGCTACCACCCGACTCATGGACTGCGTCTACCAGCGCCTGTGCGGGGTTTCAATCTCGTCTCTTTTTTTGCCAATCGGATCGCTGTGGGTAGGGTGTGCTGCGGTGTAGGATAAAGTAGTCAACTGGCTTACCTCGACGAGGTGGGTCGCGCGCTCAGGGGGAGGGGTCATGCGTCCCAAAGGACCGAAGAACTATCAGTCACTTGCCGAGTTCGAGCGCGAAGAGCTTCGCCGGCACCACAAAGCCGGTTGGTCCCTCGACGACCTCTACTCGGAAGCGACCTTCGAGCCCGGCGAGGACGACTCGCTCCGAAACGATGAGCCCAAAGAGCTCGATTTCGACATGTAGGCGGCGATCGCCGGCGCTCTTCAGTCGAGCGGCCCGCCGCCGGGCTGCAGCAGATGAACCTCGTGCCCGTAGTTCGCATCGTGCTGCTTCGGGCCGATCACACCTTCGGCCATGGCCCAGAGCAGGCCGAAGGAAAACGCCAGGGTGAGCAGGCTCAACGCGATGAGCTTCGGGCCGTTCCAAAAGACGTCTTCTTTCTCGGTTTTGGCCGCCATGGACTCGCTCATCGGGACGTTGTTGTAGGTGTCGGACATCGGCTGCTCTTTTCCTTCAGGGCGGGATGTAGTGCCGTCCGCAAGAGCGGTCAAACCGGGGGAAAACCCCTCGCTCGACAATCCGTGGCACTGTCCTAAAAGCGGAAAAAGCTAGCGCCTGAGGAAAATTTCTTGTCTGCCATCGAGCTCATGACGCCCCGCATGCTTGAGGACATGCGGCGGTCTTGCCAACTCGCCGCCGACTGCCTGACCGCGGTCGGGGAGCGGATCGAGCCCGGGCTCACCACCGAGGCGATCAACGACTTCGTCCACGAGTACATCGTGTCCCGCGACGCGTATCCGTCGCCGCTCAACTACAAGGGGTTTCCGAAGAGCGTCTGCACCAGCGTCAACGAGTGCGTCTGCCACGGCATCCCAGGCCCCTACGCGCTGCGCGACGGCGACATCATCAACGTCGACGTCACCAGCTACCTCCCGAAAGAGCACGGCTACCACGGCGACACCAGCATGACGTTCTACGTTGGTGAGCCGAGCGAGGAGGCGATTCTCGTCGTCGAAACCGCCCGGCGCTGCCTCGAGCTCGGCATCGCCGAGGTCAAACACGGCAAGCGCATCGGTGACATCGGCGCCGCGATTCTAGAGCATGCCGAAAGCAAGGGCTGCTCGGTCGTGCGCGACTACGTCGGCCACGGCGTCGGCCGCGAGTTCCACATGCCGCCGCAGATCCCGCACTTCGGTCGGCGCGGCAAGGACAAGCGGATGAAGGCAGGGATGGTCTTCACCATCGAGCCGATGATCAACACCGGGGGCTACCAAACCGAGCTGATGAACGACGACTGGACCGTGCTCACGCTGGACCGCTCGCTGTCGGCGCAGTTCGAGCACACGGTGCTCGTGACGCGGGAGGGGGCCGAGGTGCTCACCACGCGAAAGCGGGTCGTTCGCCACAGCGAGGACAAGCCCTGGAGCGAGGTCGGTCCGCTTTCAGCGCCGGCCGCCTGGAGCGCGAGGCAAGAAAAAACGGGCTGACGACCTCGGTCGCCAGCCCCGTCGGCCGAATGGCAAGAGGCGCCTATTGCGCCGGACAGGCCACGTCGATCTCGGTGAGCACCTTGGCCTGCACCGGGTAGACCGCGTCCGGAATCTCGAGCGGGCACGGCTGCGCAGTGGCTGTCATCGCGGTCGCGGTCACTGAGCTCGCGACCTCGACGTCGATGAAGATCACCTCCGTCCCGCCGCCCGGCACCAGCGTATCGCCGATCGCAGGCGCGTCGTCGTCGTCGAACACGAAGGTCGTGCCGCTGGTGACGTCGATGCTGGCTGTCTCTCCGCCGACGACGGTGTCGCTATCGAAGCCGACCGCCACCAAGCCGTTCGCGGTGCTCCCCGGCACCGGGCGGCAAATTCAGGAAAGCCCGCCGTGCGAGACCGTCGCTCAGTGGCCCGCGCCGGGAGCGACCGACACGAACACGTCGTCGCCCTCGACCCGCACGACGAGCGGATGGAGCGAGAGCCCCTCGCACGGGCCGTCGACGCAAAAGCCGTCGCGTAGGCGGTAGGTCGCGCCGTGCGTGCCGCACACCAGATGCGCTCCGTCGTCGCTCAGGAGCTCACCGGTTCCGCCATCGAGCGGCACCGGAAGGTGCCGGCAGAGGTTGCGGTAGGCGACCAGGCGCCCCGCGTCGTCCCGAAGCACGAGGGCCACGATCGGCAGGCCCTCGCGGTCGTGTCCGAGAAGGACGCTTCGCACGGCGCCGTTTCGGAGCTCCGACTCGCGGCACACCCAGGCTTCCACGATCAATCCTTCCCCGGCGCCGTGTAGGCGCCGCGCGCCGGCACCGCGACCAGGTCGCGGCCCGGGAGCCAGAGCCCTGTGAGCCAGCCTCCGTACACGCACCCGGTGTCGAGGCCGACGGCGTGGGGGTGGTTTTGAAGTCCGCGGACCGCGTCGTGACCGAACACTACGAGCCGCGGCCCGGGCCAGCACTCGGCCCAGGGCACGCCCGCGTCGTAGTCCTTGGACCCTTCGCCGTCCGGGAGGATGCTCCGCATGTTCATCAGATCGTACGGGTCCTGGTCCTGCAGAGGCAGGTTCGGGAGCAGGCCCGCATGGACCACGAGAGCGTCGTGCTCGGGGAGCTCGAGCCAGAGGGGGCGATCGGCGAGCCAGGCCCAGTCCTCTTCGGAGAGCACCTCCGCCACCTTTCGGTGCGTCGGCCGCAGCTCCGGCAGCCGCTCGCGCGCGCGCTTTGCCTCCCACCATACGAGGCAGTGCTGGTCGTGATTCCCGCGCACCGCCTCGGCTCCGAGCTCGCGCATGAGCTCCACGACCCCGAGCGAATCCGGCCCCTTGGCGACCAAATCTCCGACGGAGATCAGCCGGTCGTCCTCGTCCCAGCCCGCCTCGCGAAGCAAGTCCTCGAGCTCCTCGCGGCAGCCGTGGACGTCGCCCACGATCAGGGTTCGGGTGGCCATGTCCCGATCTTGGTGGCCGCGGGCGCCAATTCCAAGTTCGAGGCGCGCCGAGGCCGTTGACAGGGGCTCCAAAGCGGCAATACAGGCAGCTCCATGATCAAAGAAGGCCGAAAGGCGCCCGCGTTCAATCTCCCGTCGTCCACCGGCGGCAAGCTCGCTCTCAAAGACCTCGCCGGGAAGTACGTCATCGTCTACTTCTACCCGAAGGACAACACGCCGGGCTGCACCACCGAAGCAAACGACTTCAACAAGGCGCTCCGCAAGCTCAAAGCCCGCGACACGGTCGTCGTCGGCGTCAGCAAGGATTCGATCGAGTCGCACTGCAAGTTCAGCGACAAATACAAGCTGAAGTTCCCGTTGCTCAGCGACCCCGACGGCAAGATGCTCGAGAAGTATGGAGCTTGGGGCGAGAAGAACATGTACGGACGAAAGTCGATGGGCATCATTCGGTCCACCGTGCTGATCGGGCCCGACGGAAAAGTGATCAAGCACTTCCCGAAGGTCAGGGTCAAAGGGCACGTCGACGCCGTGCTCGAAGCGCTCGACGAAGCGCGGAGCGATTGACACCGGGGAGGCCCGGAGCGCATGGTTCCGATGCGATGAGCGAGCCCAGCCCCGTCACGGTTGCCGAGGCGCCAAACGCGCTCGACCCCAACTTTCGGATTCAGCTCCCGAATTTCGAGGGGCCGCTCGACCTGCTGCTGCACCTGATCCGCAAGCACGAGCTCGACATCCTCGACCTCCCCATCGCCTTCATCACCGACAAATACCTGGAATATCTCGGTTTGATGGAGGGTCTGAACCTCGACATCGCATCGGAGTATCTCGTGATGGCGGCGACGCTCGCGCACATCAAGAGCAAGATGCTACTGCCCCGCCCGCCGGCCGATCAAGAGGACGAGCTCGTCGACGAGCTCGACCCGCGAGCGGAGCTCATCCGCCGCCTGCTCGAGTACCAGAAGTACAAGCGGGTCGCCGAGGACCTCGGCGATCGCGCGCTCGCGGGGCGGGACGTGTTCGGGCGGGGAAGCCCTCCGCCCACGGCCGAGGGACCGGTGCCCTTGGCGTCGGTGAGCGTCTTCAAGCTTCTCGACGCGCTCAAGGCGATCGCGGAGCGCGTCAACGCCAGCATCGCGCTCGAGGTCGACGCGGAGCGAATGACGATCCAGGAGCGCATCGGGGCGGTCGTCGAGCTCCTGCAAGAGCGGCGGCGGTGCCGGTTCGACGAGCTCTTCGAGGGCGTGACGACCTCGTACGACCTGGTCGTGACGTTTCTCGCGCTGCTGGAGATGGCCAAGATGCGGCTGGCGAGCATCTACCAGACCGACCACGAGGAGCCGATCTACCTCGAGTACGTGCTGCTCGACGAGTCCGGGGAGCCGGTCGTGCCGAGCGACGTCCAGCGCCCGACCAGCGCGGGGACCGAGGCCGCCGTCGAGCCGGACGACACCGCCGCGCCCGCGACCAAGGAGCGGCGGGAGTCCGTGGTGGTGCCCGCCGGTACTGCGGCAGCGCAGTACGGGCTCGATTCAGACGAGTAGGAGCCATGACCCAGACCAACGTGAACACACAGAACGACATCCCGGAAAACGGCGCCGGCGCCCCGATCGCGCCAAGCGGCGACTCCCTGAAAAACATCCTCGAGAGCCTGATCTTCGTCTCGAACGTGCCGGTGACCGCCAAGCGGCTCGCGCGGGCCGCACGGGCGACGCTCGCGGAGGTGCAGCCGCTGCTCGACGAGCTGGTCGCGGACTACCAGCACCGCGGGGTGCACCTCTACTACGTGGCGGGCGGCTACCAGTTCCGCTCGGCAAAGGAGAGCTCGGACTTCGTGCGGACGCTCGTCGCGCCCAAACCGCTTCGCCTCACGCGCGCGCAGCTCGAAACGCTCGCGATCGTCGCATACCGCCAGCCGATCACGCGCCCCGAGGTCGACGACGTGCGCGGCGTCGATTCGGGCTCCTCGCTCAAGATGCTCGCTGAGCGCGCGCTCGTGAAGATCCTCGGGCGCAAAGACGAGCCGGGACGCCCGCTGGTCTACGGGACCACGCCTGGCTTCCTCGAGCTGTTCGGCCTGAGCGGCCTGAAAGACCTCCCGACGCTGAAGGAGTTCAGCGACCTGAGCGACGAGCACAAAGCGCTCTTCGAAGAAAAGACCGGCGAATCGATCGACTTCGCCGCCGCGGAAATCGCCGCCGCCGAAGCGATGGAAGAAGCCGAAGAAGAGCTCCTGGCCCAAGAAGAAGCGGCCCAGGCGGCCGCGGCGGCGGCCGAGGACGACGAGGACGACGAGGACGACGACGAGGAGCTCGACGACGACCACGCTTAAGTCGAGTCCGGCACCATCATCCAGCAACCACCCCTCATGCCACCACCCGCGAGCCCGCAGGGCGAAGCCCGGCGCGAACGCGCCGGCAAGGCGGGGCGAAAGCCCCCGCCGCG
>CAJIBU010000142.1_pt1 | contig 38935 bp, 38 predicted proteins | sample 9199451 | NCBI WGS metagenome assembly CAJIBU01 (sample SAMEA7708315, study PRJEB35096) | sediment metagenome | biome: marine neritic benthic zone biome [ENVO:01000025]; feature: sediment [ENVO:00002007]; material: shallow marine sediment [ENVO:03000034] sea grass bed [ENVO_01000059] ... | reverse complement strand
TCTGGTAGCGGGCGACCTTCTTGTTGCAGACCTCCTGCATTTCCTGCTCGATGTAGCGCTTCACGTCCTCGTTTCGGGCCGCGCTTTGAACATCGCTCAGGCCGGAAATCTGAGCAGCGACCTCCAGCTCCGGAAGCGCCTCCGGGTCGAGCACGATCAGCGCCGAGAGGTAGGGCTGCCGGTCGCCGACCACCATGCCTGCCCCACGCCCGCAATCGATTGCAAGTAGCCCTCCATCTCGGCGGGCGCGACGTTCTTGCCGCCGGCGGTGATGATCAGGTCCTTCTTGCGTCCGGTGATCGAGATGTAGCCGTCTTCGTCGATCGCGCCGAGGTCACCGGTGTGCATCCAGCCGTCGCTGTCGTAGAGCTCGGCCGTCTTGTCGGGCAGGCGAAGGTAGCCCTTCACCATGTTGATGCCCTTGAGCATGATCTCGCCGTCCTCTGCGATTTTCGCCTGAACGCCCGGCAAAGGCTTGCCAATGGTGCCCAGCCTGGGCCGTCCGTGCGGCTGAACCGAGGCGAAGGCGGTGGTCTCGGTCATCCCGTAGCCCTCGTGAATCGGAAGGCCGATCGACGCGAAAAACTCCAGCGTCGAAACCGAAATCGGCGCAGCGCCGCTCAGCGCGACTTGAAGCTGCTCCAGGCCGAGAGCCTCCTTGATTTTCGAGATCACGAGCTTGTTCGCGAGAGTGCGCGAAAAGCTCGACACCGGACGGCCGGTTTCGGCCTCCTGCTTGAACGCCTCGAGCTCGGTCTGCCGAGCCCAGCTGGCCAGCGTGGCCTTGATGCCGGTGGCTTCGGCCAATTTGCCCCGAAGCGCAGCCTCGAACTTTTCCCAAACCCGCGGCACGGCGAGGAAAATCGTCGGGTGCACCTCGACCAGGTAGTCTTTGATCTGCGTGAGGTCGCTGCAGTAAAAGGTTTCGCCCTGAATCATGAGCCCGGCGAAATTCGTCATCCCCTGCTCTGCAGCGTGGCAGAGCGGCAGGTAGCTGACGCTGCGGGTCTTGGTCTGCATGAGCGACGGAAACACCTCGGCCACGGCATTCGCGATGAGGTCGATCCCCTCGTGCGTCAGCATCGCCCCCTTCGGCAGCCCCGTCGTCCCGGACGTGTAGATCAGGAGCGCCACGTCATCGCTCTTCACGGAATCGAGGCCCGCGTCGAGCTCCGCATCGCTGATCGAATCGCCCTTTGCCTTGAGTGCGTCGAGGGTAATGACCCGCGGATCGCTCGATCCCAGGTCGTCCATCGTGACGATGTGCTCGATCGGGCTATCGCCCCCGGCGATCGAGATGTACTTGTTGAGCTGGGTCTCGTCGTCGCAGATCACGATCTTCGATTCCGCATTGCTCACGATGTAAGCCATTTGCTCCGGCAAGAGCGTCGTGTAGAGAGGCGCCGGAATTCCTCGGGCCGCGTTGATGCCATGCTGGCAGATCACCCAGTCGCGCCGATTGGCGCCGACGATGGCCACGCAGTCCCCAGGCTGCAGGCCCAACGCCATGAGCCCCTTCCCGACGCGCCGCACACTCTCCCAGTACTCGCCCCAGGTCGAAGTCGCCCAGGTCCCATCGGAGTTGCGGTCATGAATGGCGGGCTCGTTGCCGGCGGCCTTCGCCCACCCTTCGATCCGTGAAAGCATCGTTCCTTGCAGCGTCATCTGTCCTCCATCGAGAGGGGGGTACGCTACCCGATCTCAGGCTGCGATCCTAGGCATATCGCTGGCACTGGCACTGGCACTGGCGCTGGCGCTGACACTGGCGCTGGCACTGACGCTGGCGCTGACACTGGCACGTCGGGGCGGTGGGGCGGGACAAACGAACGCCGAAGGCTTCCACGTGGGGCGGTGTTGACGAAAGCCGACCTCGACGATTGCTTCTCGATCTTTGATCGCGAAACGAAAGCGTTGAACGAGCGCGATTTGCAGGGCTTGCGGCACACGAATTTGCTGCACTCGCATGAAGTAAGAATTACGTATTCACACAGACCCTCGGCGTGAACACGGTACGTAGCGCGGGGGGACTCGGGTTGGTTTCGAGTCGCTTCCCGCGCCAAGGGGGAGAACATGAAAAATAGAAAAACGCTTGTCGCACTCGGTTCGTTCGGCCTGTTGCTGGCGGCGGCTTTGTCTCCGGTCTTTCTTCAGCAGGAGGGCTGCGAAATCGAAGGCCCCGACGCAACGGGATTGGCGAACCTCGAGTTTCGGCCCTTTCACATGGGGCAGGAGCTTCCAGAGACTGCAATCACCTTCGAGCATGGGGTGACGGAGTACGCGGTCGAGCTTCCGGCCCACGTCACCGAAGCGATGGTGTTCGCAGAGCCAGAGGTCGAAAGCTCTGAGCTCACGATCCAGTGCATCGCGGGCGAGACCATCGACGGTCATGCGTTCGGAGAAGACAACTGGACCACGATCCAGCTGCCTGAGGGCAACAGCGTCGTCCAAATCGTCGTGCGCGCGAACGAGCAGTGGGGAGGCAACATCGGCGTCTACTCGATCAACATCACCCGGGAACGGCCCGATCCGACGGTACTGGCGAATCTCGAATTCCGCCCGTTCCAGATGGGGCAGGAGCTTCCGTACGATGTGATGACGTTCAAAAAGGGCGTGACCGAGTACACGGTCGAGCTTCCGGAATCCGTCACGGAGGCGATGGTGACGGTCTAGCCTCTGGTGGAAAGCTCTGAGCTCTCCATTCAGTGCATCGCGGGCGGGACCATCGATGGTCACCCGTTCGATGAGGGGAAGAACTGGACCATGATCGACGTGCCTGAGGGGAACAGCGTCGTCCAGGTGGTCGTCCGCGCGAGCGCCGAGGAGGGCGGGGCCATCCGGATCTACACGATCCAGGTGGAACGAGAGACCGGACAGAGCTAGCATCGCCGCGACTCGAGAAACGACCCGGCTGCGATCATTCGCAGCCGGGTCGTCTCGTGTCCGGGGCTAGGCGCCCTTCGCCACTGACGCTGACGCTGACGCTGACGCTGGCACTGGCACTGACGCTGACACTGCCACTGACACTGGCACTGGCACTGCCACTGCCGCCCCGTCCATTCGCTAGCGTCTATTCATTCCATGCGATACGAATCCGTGTGCTCGACGCGACTGTTCGTGAGCTGCTCCTCGATACCGACGGGCTGGTCCTTTGGCTCACCGGCGCCGGGATCTCTGCCGAGTCGGGGATTCCGACGTTTCGGGGCGAAGAGGGCTACTGGCGCGTCGGGTCGCGCAACTATCAGCCGCAGGAGATGGCGACGTGGTCGGCGTTTCAGACGATGCCGGACGAAGTGTGGGCGTGGTACCTCTATCGCCGGGGCGTCTGCCGCGCCGCCGAGCCCAATGCGGCCCATCTTGCGCTCGCGGAGGCCGAGCATCGCGATCGAGAGCGCTTTGTCCTGGTCACTCAGAACGTCGACGGCCTTCACCTCCGAGCGGGCAACAGCCTCGACCGTACGTATCAGATCCACGGCAACATCGACTACATGCGCTGCTCGAACGAATGCCTTCCTGCACCCGTGCCGATGCCGGAGTCGGTCGACGTGGCCTGGGAAAAGGGAAGGCCCGTCGGTCCGCGCGAGCTCGAGGCGCTTCGGTGCCCTTCGTGCGGGGCGCGCGCTCGTCCGCACGTGCTGTGGTTCGACGAGAGCTACGACGAGCCGAATTTTCGGTTTCAGAGCTCGATCGAGGCCGCGACTCGGGCGGCTCTAGTCGTCGTGGTTGGGACCACCGGCGCGACCTCCCTGCCGATGCACGTCGGCACGATCGCCGCGCGCCGCGGCATTCCCATGCTCGTGATCAATCCGGAGCCAAACCCGTTTAGCGCGCTCGTCGAGCAGACAGGGCGCGGCGCGTTTCTTTCGGGGACCGCAGGGCAGTGGGTTCCCGCCCTCGTGTCGGCGCGATCGCCGAGCTGACGCCGCTTGCCTCGAGCGGCCTTCGGCGATAGCTACTCAGCATGGGTCGCCTTGCTTGTTTGGTCTGCTGCCTGGCTCTGGTCTCTGGCTGCGCGAAGAGCCCGTCATCCCGCTACCCCGATCAGCCTGCTGGCAACTGCAGCCGCGCGGCCGGCGGCACGTGCAAGGCGGGCTTCGTTTGCCACTACGCGCCGAGCGCGGCGTGTGGGGAGACCGGCGCTGACGGCGCTTGCTTCCCCATGCCGTCCACGTGCACGAAGGATTACAGCCCGGTGTGCGGCTGCGACGGACGCACCTACGTCAACATTTGCGTCGCGCACTCACACGGCGTGTCGCCGCGCCAGTCCGGCGAATGCCCCGACACCGGCATCGTGCCCGCGCCAGTCGGAAGCTGCGGCGCCGGAGGCGCGCTCGCGACGTGCCCCACCGGGAAGTTCTGCCAGTACACCGAGCTCCAGTACTGCGGCGAGGCCCCGGACGCCGGGCCGGGCGAATGCGCGCAAAAGCCCACGACATGCACCAAGGAGTGGGCTCCGGTCTGCGGCTGCGACGGGCGAAACTACAGCAACGACTGTGTCTCGCATTCACACGGTGTGGCCATTCGCCATCGCGGGCTCTGTGAAGACGCGTCGCAGGCTGCGCTCGGCGCGGTTGGTGCCGAGTGCGGCGTCAGCGGCGGCGCCAAGTGCTCGACCGGGCTCTTCTGTAAATATCCCTCGTCCGCACGCTGCGGGAGCACCGGCAAAGGGGGCAAGTGCCAGCCGAGACCGCAGGCCTGCACGGCCAACTACGACCCGGTCTGCGGGTGCGACGGCGCCACCTATGCCAACGCGTGCTCGGCGCATGCGGCCGGCGCGTCAGTGAAGAGCAAAGGGGCATGCCCCTAGGGCGTCCGTTCAGCGTCGCGACAGAAACGAGCCGAGCATTCCGCCGAGATCGTCGACGATGGTCCCGTCGTCGTCTCGGTCGAGAAGCTCGCTGAGCGCACCGAGCGCTGGGTTCTGCCCCGTCCCTCGACTGAGCTGTGCACCCAAGAGCTGCCCAAGCAGCGACGAGTCGAGCCCTTGCTGACGCTTTTGCCGTCCGAGATACCCGAGCACGATCGGCGCCAGCATCTGTAGAAGCTGCGCGACCTGATTGCTCTGAAGGCCGGTCGCTTGGCCGATGCCCGCTTCGACGGTGCCCTGCCGGTTGCCGAGCACGTGCCCGAGGATCGCAGCACCGTCGTTGGCGCTGGCGCCCCCGAGAAAACCGCCGAGGTCGTCGAGAATGCTTCCGTCGTGGTCGCGGTCGAGGGCCCCCGAGAGAGCGTCGGCGCCGCCTGTCGAGGCGCTGTTTTTCGCGAGCGCACCGAGCAGGATGGGCAGCGCGGCGCTCACCGCGTTTTGCGTAGCCGCTTGGTCAGTACCGAGCTGGCTGCTCATCGTCGCCGTGGGCGCGCCGTCGAGCTGCACCGCAATCGCTTGAATCAAGTCTTCCATGGTCGTCTCCTTTGGGGCGGCCGGATGATGCCGCGGTCTGGCCGCTGGGCGCAACGGTAGTTTTAGAAAGCATTTCCGCGGGGATCCGCAGCCACCGAGAAACGCCTTGCGTCCAAAGACGCCCAGTCCGTATTCTCCGCTCCGCACTCACTCGAACAAGGGGGGCTCATGAGAAGAATCAGCATCGCGGTGCTCATTGGGGCGTTCGCACTAACGTCCGCATGTAAGAAGAAGGAAGAGGCAAAGCCAGAAGCACCGCCGCCGGCCGCCGAGCAAGCGCCGGCACCGAAGGCCGCCGAGCCAGCCGAGCCTGCGGGCCCTGAAATCCCGGACGTCGCGCTCACGGGCACGGCCGCGGAAAATCTGGTCGCCGTGTTCGAGGCCGGCGTGAACGCCCTGAAGGGCGCGAAGGACGCCAAGGACGGCGCCGCGATCTTGATGGGGATGCTCGACAAGTACGACGTCGCCGACCTTCGGGCGAAGTCCAAGGCCGAAAAGGCCGCCGGTCAGGGTGCGTCGGACGAGCTCAAGGCGAAATTCAAATCGCTCAAGAACGAATACAATCAGATCGCGTCGCGTCTCGGGGCTAGCGACCCGCAGGCGTTTGGTGAGGCCGCCAAAGCCTACGCTGCGGCGTGGGGCCTGAACTAGGAGTTGAAGATGGCATCAGACGACAACATCGCAGCGCTGCAGGAAGCCCTCGACATCTGTGGCTACAAGCCCGGCAAGCACGACGGCACGATGGGCAAGCGAACGCGCGGCGCGATCCGCGACTTCCAAAAAGACGCCGGCATCGACGTCGACGGCGACGTTGGTCCGCAGACGCGCGGCGCGCTCGCCCAGCGGCTGAGCGAGGTCGCCGTGCGGGCCCAGCACCTCGCCGGCTTCTTTCAGGGCGGCGGACAGAGCGTCGAAGACGAGCTTTGACCTGACGCTCGCGCCGGAGGTTCCGCGTGCGGTGGAGAGGTAGAAAGCAAAGCGCAAACGTCGAGGACCGGCGGGGCCGTCGTGCGGCGGCAGCGCCGGCGGTCGGCGGGATCGGGGTGTTGGTGTTGCTCGGCGTCGGGCTCTTTCTCGGCGTCGACACCCGCACGTTGCTGCAGGTCGTCCAGAATCAGCAACAAACGGCGGGGCCTCCGCCCGTCGAGGGCCGGCGCGGTCCGCTCGAGGACGAGCAGGCACAATTCGTCGCCGTCGTCCTGGCGGACACCGAAGAGACTTGGACCTCGATCTTCCGGCAGGCCGGCCGCACCTATCGAAAGCCGACGCTGGTGCTGTTTAGCGGCGCGGTGCGTTCTGCGTGCGGCTTCGCGCAGGCGGCGATGGGTCCCTTCTACTGTCCAGCCGACCAAAAGGTGTACATCGACCTGAGCTTCTACACGGATCTGCAGACGCGCTTCAAAGCGCCGGGCGACTTTGCGCAGGCCTACGTCATTGCACACGAGGTTGGCCACCATGTGCAAACGCTGCTCGGGATTTCCGAGCAGGTACAGCGCCAAAAGGCCCGGCTCACCCAGGTTGAGGCGAATCAGCTTTCCGTGCGGCAGGAGCTTCAAGCCGACTGCTTCGCCGGCATCTGGGCGAACCACGCCGACCGAACGCGCAACCTTCTCGAGCAGGGCGACATCGAGGAAGGCCTGAACGCTGCAAGCGCAATTGGAGACGACCGCCTTCAGAAGCAGTCGCGCGGCTACGTCACGCCGGAGTCGTTCACGCATGGCAGCTCGGAACAGCGCGTGCGCTGGTTCAAGCGGGGCTACGCGAGTGGAGACGTGAACCGGTGCAACGCGTTCGAGGAGGCACGGCTGTGAGGTCCGCGGCCGTCGCGGCTGCGGTCGCCTGCTCGCTCGTTCTCGCCGGAGCGGGCTGCAAGAAGGGCGGAGGGGCGCCGACCGATCCGGGCATGGACGCGAGCACGGACGCCGAGGTCGATGCGTCCACGGACGCCGCAGTCGACGCCGAAGTGGACGCTGCCGTCGACGCCTCCGCGGACGCCGCAACCGATGCGGGCGACGACGGCGGCATGTGCGCGGACGGCCTCGAGCCCTGCCCCACGGGCTGCGCCAACCTCGACACAGACGACGCAAACTGCGGCGCCTGCGGCCTCGCCTGCACCCCGCCCGCGGCATGTGCGGGCGGGCTGTGCCTGTGAGGCCGGGAGCCGGGGTCGGGACCGAGACCGAGGCCGAGGCCGAGACCGAGGCCGGGGCCGGCAGGCCGGGGCCGTCGGGCCGGGGCCGTCGGGCCGGGGCCGGCAGGCCGGGGCCGACTTTGGTCCACGGTCACGGTCACGGTCTCGGAACCGGTCCCACGGTCTCGGCCCCGGCCCGACGGTCTCGGCCCCGGCCCGACGGTCTCGGTTCCGGTTCCGGTTCCGGCCTCGGTTCCGGTTCGGGTTCCGGGTCCGGTTCCGCGACAGGCCCCAGGCAATGCTAAACCCCCCCAGTGCTCCTCCGAACCGGGCCCCGCTCGACTCCGCGTCTGCTGCTGTCGCATGGTGCGGGGGCGCCGATGGATTCTCCGTTCATGAATGACGTGGCGCAGGGGCTCGCGAAGGAGGGCATCGAGGTGGTGCGCTTCGAGTTTACGTACATGGCGAAGCGGCGCGACGACGGGAAACGGCGCGGGCCAGACCGTGCGCCCAAGCTCATGAAGCGCTTTCGCGACGTGATCGATGAAGTGGGTCCACCGAGCGAGGTCGTGATCGGCGGCAAGTCGATGGGCGGCCGCATCGCATCGATGATCGCCGACGAGGTCGGCGTCGCGGGCGTGGTGTGCCTCGGCTACCCGTTTCACCCGCCCGGCAAGCCAGAGCGCCTTCGGACCGCTCATCTCGAAGAACTGAAGACGCCAACCCTAGTCGTTCAAGGGACCCGGGATACGTTCGGCACGCCTGAAGAAGTGGCGTCTTACTCGCTGTCCCCTGCAATCGACGTGGTCTGGATGGAGGACGGCGATCACTCGTTCAAGCCGCGCAAAAAGAGCGGGCGTACCCTCGAGCACAATCTCGGCGAGGCGGTGCGCGCCGTCGCCTCCTTCATGCGGGGGCTCGCATGAGGTGCAGCACGTCGCGGAAGCTTCCCGGGCGCGGCGGCCCGTCCGAGAACCAATACTCGTGGACTCGCCCAGGGCTCACGGCCGCGATGGTCGCCGACACGGTGCCGTAGAGCGGAGTCTCCACGCAGATCGCCTGCAGGTGGCGCGCGACCTCCTCGTCGAATGGTGCACCAGGCGGTAGCGGAGGGACTTGGCCGGGGTCGGGAAGAGACCGATCGGAGAGCACCTCCACGAGGTGCGTCTTCACCGCCGGCCAATCCGTGGCCCGAATCGTTTGAAGGCGATCGCGCGCGCGAGCTGCTTTCGGGAACTCCGCCGAGCCGATTCGATCGTTGCACAGGACGGTGACGCCAGGGCTCACGGGCTCGACATCGACCCTCACTGCGTCCCGACGCCCGTACGCCGCAGCGACCTCGGCGCCGTCACCGAAGATCAAGTTGAACTCGTTGTATTGCGAGGGATCGACACCTCGGAGGAAGTCACGAACCCCAGCAAACGAACCGTGCGCGAGCGCATCGACGACGAGCCCTCCCCTCGACCGCAGCGCATCGTCACGCGCGCCGAAGTTGCGCTGGTTGGTGAGTCCGACGAAGAGCCCCCCGTCGGTGAGCCCAAACCAGGTGCCGCCCTCGCGCTCATCCCGGCCGCCGAGAACGAGAGGATCGCGCCCGATCACCATCGGCGGCGTCGCTTTACGCTCGTAAAACTCGTCGCGGTTCGATGCGACGATGGTGCCGTATCGCTCGTCGAGACCGTGGCGCACGATGATGGTGCACATCGGCGCTTCACCTCTCCCAGGCTGCGATGAGCGCCTCCGCGCCCCCTTCGGCGAGCGTGCGCACGCTCGTTGCCTCTGCGGCCAGACCTCGCTCGGTTTCGAGCCGGTGCGTCAGCACGACCCCCTCGGTGCCGATGACACCAACGCGTGAAGTGCGAAGGGTGACACGCTCTCCCGGCAGCACCGCGTCGCGAAACGAGACCTGCTCGGCGACCGGGCGAAGGAGCACCGGGTCGAGCCCCGCCGCGGCCATTCGACGGCTCGCGGCTTCGTCGCACCAGTCGACGTAGGCGGGGTGGTTCGCGTGTGCGAGTGGGTCGGCCCAGGTGAGCCACATGTCGAAAACGAGCTCGGTCTCCGCGCCGGGCCGCTCCTCATATGCAGGCATCTTCACGGAGGGCTCGACCTCGGTTTCGACAGCGGGGAACGCCGCGGCGGTTTCGTGCGTTGCCTGCTTCGGCTTGAGCGCGTCGAAGTCGACGTGGACCCACTCCTGAGTGGCCGCTGCGACGGCCTCGCCGGCGTCGTGAATGCGAACCTCTCGCGTGCAGAGGGTTCGGCGGCGGAGCCGGGACACCCACGTCGTCGCGTCGAGCCGGGCGCCGTAGCGCGTCGAGCCACCGTGAACGACAGTCATCTTGTAGACGATGAACGCCACCTTTTCGGTGCGAAAGCGTGCTGGCGGCCAGCCCGCCTCGATCGACGCGAGCGTCGCCGCGTCCTGGCACAGGCGCCAGACGTCGCCGGCACGTGGGGCTTCGCGCGCATCGAATGCGTTGCGCGGCAGCATGAGCTCGAAACGTCGCACCTCACCGCTCATCGCCGTGCAATAGCACCTCCCCGGTGCCGCGCGACCCTCCCCTCACGCGGGCGTTCGGTCGCGCCCCTGCCTGCACCACTCGCTCCAAGAGCCGACGTACAAGCGCGCTCCGTCGAGGCCGCAGGCGCGCATCGTCAAGAGGAGATGGCAGGCCGTCACGCCCGAGCCGCAGTAGCAGACGACGCGGTCCGGGGGAACGCCACTGAGAGCTCGTTCGTAGCGCTCTCGAAGAGAGTCTTCCGGTCGAAAGGCGCCGGTGTCGTCGACCTGAGCGCCCCAGTAAAGATTGCGCGCGCCCGGAATGTGCCCGGCGATCGGATCGAGCGGCTCGTTCCGTCCTTCGAATCGATCGGGCGCGCGCGCGTCGAGCACGCGCCACGTCGGATCGCGCCGAACGCGCTCGACGAAATCCGCATCGACCGTCGGCCAAGCATCGACGAGCCGCGGGTATGGCTCACCGGAAGTGACGGGCGGCTCGCCTGAATCGACCGGAGCGCCGGCAGACCGGAGGCCGCGTAAGCCCCCGTCGACGACCGCGAGCTGCCGATGGCCGATCGCGTCGAGCATCCACCAGAGGCGCGCCGCGGCCATCCCGCCGCCAGCGTCGTCGTAGACGAGCACGGGGGTCTCTTCGGAGATCCCCCAGCGGCCGACGCGCGTGCGCCAATCCTCGAGCGACGGGAGCGGATGCCGGCCACCGTGCTCGGGATCGCCGATCTCGGAGAGGTCCCGCTCTAGGTCGACTCGATGCGCGCCCCGTACCCGCCCGTCCGTATAGGCCTCGGCGGCGCCCGAACCCGCCCGGGCATCGAGAAAGACTGCGCGTCCAACGAGCTCGACGGCCTCGGTTGGCGCGATGAGTGGGCCGGAAATCACTCGAGTTCCCACTATAGACCACAGTGTAAGTCTAGTGTCTAGTGACACTTGACACTCGATTCCTCCTCGGGCACTCTGAGCGGCATGGAGGGAAAGCGCCCACGACGCACCGGTCGTCTCGACGCCGCCGCAGCGCTCGCCGCGCGCGCGCTGCCCGGGGCCCTCAAACCGTGGATCGACCAGGCACGCCTCGACGCCTCGATGGTCGTCGACCGAACCCGCGGCAAGGCGCCCTCCCCCGTGCTCGACGACGCGAAGCCACCGGTCGCGCTCGATGACGTCGACCTCTTGAGCCTGTTTCCGCGCGGCATCGCGGAGAGGCTGCGCACCGCGCGACGTGACGCGCGGATGCTCCACCAACGCCTCATCGTTGGTAAAACCCCTTCGCCGCTCATCGAACGCCCGCGCCGCGCCGAGGGCTCCGTCGTGTCGCTGCCGGGCAAGTCCCCCAACATGTCCCGGCACGTGAAGGTTACGAAGGTCACGCGCGAAACCGACGACGCCGTGTCGATCTATCTCACCGAACAAGACGGCTCGCCCATCGAGTTTCGCCCCGGGCAGTTCCTGAGCGTCGACGTCACCGTCGAAGGCGAGCGGCTTCGTCGGGGGTACTCGTTTGCGAGCCCCTGCCTCCCCGGCGAACCGGCCCACATCACCGTCAAGCGAATCCACGACGGCCGCGTGAGCAACCAGCTCAACGACACCATCGCCGAGGGGGATGAGCTCGAGGTGCTCGGGCCGTCCGGGAACTTCACGGTCGAGCCGCGCGAGGTGAACGAGCGGCGGCTCGTGATGGTCGCCGGAGGGAGCGGAATCACCCCGATCATGTGCATCCTCGAAACCGTCTTGCGCGTCGAGCGCGGGACGCGCGTCTTTCTCCTCTATGGCAACCGCCGCTTGGACGACGTGATTTTTCGGCAACGGCTCGCGGCGTTGGCCGACGACGTGGGCGATCGGCTCGTGGTCGACCACGTGCTCGAAGAGCCTCCGGAGGAATGGTCAGGCGGTCGCGGGCTCCTCACCAGAGACGTGATCGAGGCGCGCCTCGAGGCCCTCGGCGTCGAAGACGATTCGCTGATTCGCTACTTCGTCTGCGGGCCGACTCCGATGATGGACGCGGCGCACGAGGCGCTCGCCGCGCGCGGAGTCGAAGCAAACCGCATCGCCGAAGAGCGTTTCACCCGACCCGAGGAACGCCACGGCGAGGCCGGGAGCAGCAAGACCGAGATGGTGGTCGTTGCAAACGCCGGTGCGGAACAGGGGGTGCAGGTCGCGCCCGGTCAAACCGTGCTCGAGGCCGCGCTCGCCGCCGGGATCGACATGCCGTTTTCCTGCGCGATGGGCGGCTGCGGCGCGTGCCGCGTCCGCATGATTGGTGGCGACATTCGGATGGAGGAGCCCAACTGTCTCAGCGCGGCCGAGCGTCGCGAAGGCTACGTACTGACTTGCGTCGGCCGTCCGATGACCCAGAGCCGCGTCGAAGTGGAGGGCGCATGACCGGGGCCGCACAAGCTGCACAAGCCGCCGGAGTCGAGGAGCAGGAGTGGTGCTACCGCATGAAAGACCTGTGCGAGGCAACCGGACTTCCGCGCCAAGCGATCCACTTCTACATCCAGCAGGGGCTGCTTCCGCCGGGACGCAAGACCGGCCGAAACATGGCCTGGTACACCGAAGAGCATTTGCAGCGCCTGCACCTGATCAAGAAGCTCCAGCACGAGCGCTTCCTTCCGCTCAAAGCGATCAAGGCCCTGTTCGATGGCGAAGACGACGTCTTTTCGCCTCGCCAGCACGCGTTCTTGGCGGGCGTGAAGGAACGCCTGACCGAGCCGCTGAAGACCAGCGAAGACCGCAGCCCCACACTCACCCCAGCCGAAATCGCCGAGCGCACCGGCATCGACGCCGACGACGTCGAGCGGGCCTTCGAGCTCGGCCTCGTCGGTGGGGCTCGCACCAACGGTGAGCTTCGCATCGCGGCCGCCGACGTCTGGATCTTCGAGACCTTCGGCAAGGTTCGAGCGCTCGGCTTCACGCCCGAGCTCGGGTTCCGCGTAGAGGACATGGCCCTCTACCAGGACGCGATCACGAAGCTCCTCAACGACGAGGTGCACCTGGTCTTTTCGCGACTTTCCGAGCTTCCGCCGGAAAGAGTTGCCATCATGATCGAGGAGGTCGTTCCCATTCTCGATCGCTATCTCATGCGGTTACACTCCACCAAGGTCCGCGAGTTCTTCGCCAACGTGCTCTAAGGAAGGAACTGACCATGCTCAGTGACAAGGTTCTCAACGCGCTGCCTCACGAAGTCCGACGTCGCATCGAACCGTACTTCGAAGCGGTCCACCTCATGACGCAGACCAACAACGCGAAGGTCTTACGTTCGATGGGGCCGTCCGGGGTGCGCGGCCTGATCCTTCAGCGCGGCAAACAGGGCGTCCCAACCACGATGCCCTCCAACCACCGCACTTACTTCGACTGGACGTACCCGAACGACCAGCCGGAGATGCGAGAGCTCTACACCCGCGCCAAAGAGCAGCAGTGGAACGGCGACGACCTTCCCTGGCACATCGACGTCGACCCGGAGAACCCGGAAAAGCCGATCATCCCGCGCCACTTCATGGACTACGACAACCTTCGCGCGCGCGGCATTCGTCTCACCGACCTCGAAGAGCGACGCCTGAATGCAAGCGTCGCATCATGGATGCTGAGCCAATTCCTGCACGGCGAGCAGGGGGCCCTTTTCGCCGCCGCGCAGGTGACCGAGGCAGTACAGTTCTTCGACGGCAAGCTCTATGGGTCCACGCAGGTGGTCGACGAGGGGCGGCACGTCGAGGTCTTTCACCGGTACCTCGACACCAAGATGAACAAGCTCTACCAGATCAACGACAACCTGTTCGTCATCATCGACGCGCTCATTCAAGATTCACGCTGGGACGTGAAGTTCCTCGGCATGCAGATCATGGTCGAGGGTCTGGCGCTTGGCGCGTTTGGGACGCTCTACCAGATGACCGGGGAGCCGATGCTCAAGCAGCTCCTCAAGATGGTGATCCAAGATGAAGCCCGCCACGTGCACTACGGGGTGCTCGCCCTCCGAGACCACTTCAAAAACGAGCTGAGCGAGGCGGAGCAGCGCGAGCGCGAAGACTGGGCCTTCGAAGTCGCCCTTCTGATGCGCAACCGGTTCCTCTCGTTCGAGGTCTACGAAGAGTGGTTCGAGCACAAGATGACCCGCAAAGAGTGGGCAGAGTTCGTCACCGATTCCCCGGGCTTCGCGCTCTTCCGGCAGGTGATGTTCCGCCGCCTCGTGCCGAACCTGCGCGAGATCGGCCTGCTGAGCGACCGCATCAAGCCGCACTACCAGCGGGCCGGCCTGATGAAGTACTTCGACGGCGCATCTGCGACGCAGCTCAGCGGTGAGCAGCTGATCGCCGACCTCGACGCGGCCTGATTTAGCCCTCGGTCACCACCACGAGGAGCGCATCGGCGTCGACCTGGTCGCCAGCTTCCACGGTGACCTTGGCTACGGCGCCGTCCTGCGGGGCGGTCACCGAATGCTCCATCTTCATCGCCTCCATGATCAGGAGCACCTGGCCGGCCTCGACCGTGTCGCCCTCGCTCACGCGAAGCTCGACGACTTTTCCGGGCATCGGCGCGACGCAGCCACCGGCTGGAATGGTCGCGGACCGATCCGGGAAGCGAGGCTTCTCGATGAAACCGACGTCGAAGCTCGGACCGTGCACGTAGGTGCGGTCGCCATCGAAAATGACCCGCACGGTGGACCGATGCCCGCCGTCCTCGAGGGTCAAATGAGGCGGCTCCCAGGCGATCACTCGAACGTCGCGCTCTTCGTCGCCGGTCCACACGGTGAAGCGCTGGCCGCCGAGATGCCGGTAGTCGACGCGGACCTCGAGCTCGCCTGAAGCCAGCTCGACGGTCTGCGGGGTGTGATAGTTGTTGCGCCAGCCCGAGGGCACGTGCGGCACGAGCGTTCGCTCTTCTTCGCGCGCCTGCTGTCCGGCAAGCGCCGCAGCCACCGCGGCACGCCGCGCTTGGTCTTCGGTCGGGCCCGAGTCGAGCTCGTCTCGGAGGTGCCGGTCGATGAAGTGGGTATCGGTGTCGCCTGCGACGAAGCTCGGGTGGTCGAGCACGCGCAGCAGGAACTCCCGATTGGTGGTGACCCCTTGGACGCTCAGCGAACGCAGGGCTTGGCGCATGCGCTGAAGCGCGAGCGCGCGGGTCTCTCCGGAGGCGATGATCTTGGCGAGCATCGGGTCGTAGTAGATGCCGACCTCGCTTCCGGTCTCCACGCCGCCGTCGACGCGGATGCCCTCGGCCGGAGGGAGATGCCAGTCCACGATCGTCCCGCTCTGAGGCAAAAACCCGGACGCCGGGTCCTCGGCGTAGAGCCGCACCTCGATGGCGGCGCCCTCGAAAGGCACCGCCTCCTGCGACAAGCGGAGCGGCTCGCCCTGCGCGACCAGGATCTGCTCCTCCACCAGATCGAGGCCGGTCACGCACTCGGTGACGGGATGCTCGACCTGGAGCCGCGTGTTGACCTCGAGAAAGTAAAAGCTCCGGTCGGGCCCGAGGATGAACTCGACCGTCCCCGCGTTTTCGTATCCGATCGCTTTGCCGCAGCGGACCGCGGCCTCGCCCATCTGGTTGCGAAGCGCGGCGTCGAGAGCGGTCGACGGTGTTTCTTCGACGATCTTCTGATGGCGCCGCTGAATCGAGCACTCCCGCTCGTTCAAGTGAATCAGCTCGCCGTGGCTGTCACCGAGTATTTGGATTTCGACGTGCCGAGGGTCGTCGATGTACTTCTCGACGAGCAGCGTGTCGTCGCCGAACGCGCTCTGGCTCTCCCGCGCGGCGGATGCGATCGCGTCGGAGAGCTCCTCTTCTTTGCGAACGAGCTTCATCCCCTTGCCTCCGCCGCCGGCACTGGCCTTGAGGAGCACGGGAAAGCCGATTTCGATCGCTTTGTCAGCGAGGACCTTCGGGTCCTGGCTAGCCCCGTCGTACCCGGGAATCACCGGCACGCCGGCTTTTGCGACCAGCGCCTTGGCCTCGCGCTTCGACCCCATCGAGCGAATCGCAGCGGGCGTCGGTCCGATGAAGATCACGCCCGCGTCGAGGCAGGCCTGCGCGAGCTCCGCGTTCTCCGCGAGGAAGCCGTAGCCAGGGTGGATCGCGTCGCTGCCGGTTTGGGCCGCCGCATCGAGGATCTTGTCGATCCGCAGATAGCTCTCGACGCTCGGGGCTGGGCCGAGGCGCACCGCTTCGTCGGCTTCGCGAACGAACGGCATGTCTGCATCGGCGTCCGAAAACACCGCGACGGTCGCGATGCCCATCCGGCGGCACGTGCGCATCACGCGCCGAGCGATTTCTCCGCGGTTCGCGACGAGCACTTTTTGAATCGACTTGCCCACCTGCTCGCTCCTAGTGGCGGAAAACGCCCCACGAAGTGGTTCCCTCGACCGGCGCGTTGTACGCCGCCGACAGGCTGATCGCAATGACGGTTCGCGTGTCGCGCGGGTCGATGATGCCGTCGTCCCAGAGCCGCGCGGTGGCGTAGAGGGCGGTGGACTGACCGTCGATCTGCTTCTCGGTCATCATCTTGACGACCTCGAGCGCTTTTTCGTCGACCTCGATGCCCTTCTTCTTGGCCGCATCCCGCTGAATGATGTCGAGCACCCCGGCGAGCTGCTTTCCGCCCATGACGGCGATCTTGTGGTTCGGCCACGTGAAGAGGAACCGCGGCCGGTACGACCGCCCGCTCATCGCGTAGTTGCCGGCGCCGTAGCTCGACCCGGTCATGATCGTGATCGCCGGGACCGTGCTGTTCGACACGGCGTTGATCATCTTTGCGCCGTTTTTGATGATGCCGGTCTGCTCGTACTGCTTGCCCACCATGAAGCCAGTGGTGTTTTGCAAATACACGAGCGGGATGTCGGTTTGGTTGCAGAGCTCGATGAACTGCGCACCTTTGTTGGCGCTCTCGCTGAAAATCGTCCCGTTGTTGGCGATGATGCCTACGGGAAAGCCGTGGATGTGGGCCCAGCCGCAGAGCATGGTCTTGCCGTAAAGCGGCTTGAACTCGCTGAAGCGCGACCCGTCGACGATGCGCGCGACCACTTCGCGCTGGTCGAACGGCACGCGAATGTCCGCCGACGCGATGCCGAGGAGCTCGTCTGGGTCGTAGAGCGGCCCCTCGACGGGCCTCGGACGCAAGCGGCCCTCCTTTTCCCAACCGAAATGCGCCACGATCTCGCGTCCTAGTCGAATCGCGTCGACCTCGTCCTCCGCCAAATAGTCCGACACGCCGCTCAGCGTGGAGTGCATCTCGGCGCCGCCGAGCTCTTCGTGGTCGGTCTCCTCGCCGGTCGCCATCTTCACGAGCGGAGGTCCGGCGAGATACACCTGCGCCTGCTCTTTGACCATCACGACGTAGTCGCTCATGCCCGGCAGGTACGCGCCGCCAGCCGTCGAGCTTCCGAAGACCAAGCAGATCGTCGGAATGCGTTGCTCCGACCTGCGCGTGAGGTGGCGGAAGCCAGCGCCGCCCGGGACGAAGATCTGATCTTGTTTGGGAAGGTCGGCGCCCGCGGACTCGATGCAGCTGATGCCCGGCAAACGATTCTGCTCGCAGATCTCGGCGAGGCGCCCGGACTTCAGCATGCTGACCGGTGTGATTGCGCCGCCCTTCACCGTGGCTTCGCTCGCGACGACGCAGCATTCGACGCCGCTGACGACGCCGACGCCACCGACGACCGAGGACCCGCTGACCTCGCCCTTCATGCCGTGTCCTGCGAGCGCCCCGACCTCGAGGAAGAAGCTGTCGCGGTCGAGCAGCATCTCGATGCGCTGGCGCGGCAAGATTCGGCCGCGGGCGAGGTGGCGGCTCACGTACTTCTCGCCGCCGCCGCCGTTGGCTTCTTTTTGCGCCTGTTCGACCTCGGTGAGCGCGGCGAGGTTCGCCTCGCGGTTCGCGCGGTAGGTCTCGGACCTCGAGTCGGCCTTCGACCGCAGAACCGGATACGGCTGCTCGGACATCGCTCGCGATCGTAGAAGCTCGACGCGACCCCGGGCAACCGAAAAATGAATGAAGATTCAATCAGCGTGACCAGGAGGCCCTCGTCCGGCCAAAGGCCCAAAAGAAAAAAGATATTTCCTCGTCCCTAGCAACTGTGAGCCTCCCTACAGTGATGATGCGTTCACAGTAAAACTAGATTTTTTTGATAGTATGGTTGCTAATTTTCCAGCATGGTGGTACGACAGGCAATACGGAGCCCGGAGAAATAGCAATGACAAACAAAAAATCTCGCGATGTCGCAATGATGAACGAAGTGGTCGACGCGGTGAAGGCGCGCGGCTGGATCACCTACAACGAGGCATCGGAGGTCGTGGCGAAGATCGGGGCGAGCCAGGCGACCGTACGGAAGTTTCTTCGCCGGCTGGAGACCGCCGGTGTCGAGGTCACGGTGCGCCAGGGCAAGAACCGTAAGAGCGAGCGCAGGCGCAGCGCCAAGCCCGCGGACGGCAACAACGTGCTGAGCGCCGAGCCGGTTCAGACCTATCTCGACTGGATGGGCGCTGTGAGCCTGCTCACGCGCGAGGGCGAAGTCGAGCTCGCTCGGCAGATCGAAAGGGGACGCCAGACGATCTACGACGCGATCGTCGAGCATGGATTCCACCTCGCCGAGATCGCAGAGGTTCGCGAGCGGGTCGATACCGATGACCTCGCGATTCGCGAAGCGGTGATCGATTCGTCCTTCGAGGCTGTCCTCTGTGCACTGGATTCGTACGTGCAGTCACTCGACGAAGGCTCCGCCGCGCGAAAGAAAGCGGAGGCCGACTCCGGATTGACCGCGGCTCGCCTCCGCAAGCTTCACGAGACGGTATTCACCGCGCACGCCGACGTGGAGCGCGCCAAGTCGGAGATGGTCGAGGCCAACCTTCGGCTCGTCGTCGCGATCGCGAAGAAGTACCTCAAGCGCGGCCTGCCCTTCATGGACTTGATTCAGGAAGGCAACATGGGCCTGATGCGGGCGATCGACAAGTTCGACTACCGTCGCGGCTACAAGCTCTCGACCTACGCGTCGTGGTGGATTCGCCAGTCGATGGCGCGAGCGACGACCGACCAGGCGCGCACGATCCGCATTCCGGTGCACGCGTGCGAGCTTCTGACCAAGGTGACTGGAATGACCCGCAAGCTGACGGGAGAGCTCGGACGCGAGCCGACCGCCGCGGAGATCGCGAACCGAATGAAGCTACCGGCCGAGCAGGTCGCGAATCTGTTGATGATCTCGCGCGACACCGTCTCGCTCGAAATGCCGGTCGGCAACGACGGCAACAGCGAGCTCCGCGACCTGATCGCGGACGACGAGGCGGGCACCCCGATGGACTCGGTGATCGGCGAAGACCTCTCCAACACCGTGCTGAGAGCGCTCGAGACACTGAATCCGCGCGAGCAGCGAATCATCCGCATGCGCTTCGGGATCGGCGAAAAGGAATCGCACACGCTCGCCGAAATCGGCCGCGAGTTCGGACTGAGCCGCGAGCGAATTCGACAGCTTCAGGCGCTCGCGCTTCGAAAGCTTCGCAGCGTACACGGCGACGCGGCGCTCAAGCAGTTCGTCAGCGCTTAGGCCGCGGCAGCACTATTCGAGCTCGCCGTTTTCGGCCTTTGCGATCCACTTGCTCATGGTCTTTTGGACCACGTCGAGGGCCATGTTCTTGAAGGGGCGAAGGAGGAGCGGAACCTTCTGCATGTCGACCACGACCTGTCCGGGCTGCATGTCCACGGTTGCCGCCACGCTCACGCCCTTGACCCGAAACGTGATCTCGGCGTGCGTGTCACTGAGCCATGCGGCCTTCGCGTCGTACTTTTCCCACTTGGTGGTGTAGTGCTCGGCGGCTTTGGTCGCGGCTTTCTTCGCGAGCTCCGGATCGAGATCGTGCTTGATGATGTGCTGCATGGACCCTCGGCGGACTTATTGCATGAAAACAGCCAAAGACGCTACGCGCCGGGCTCGACGACGCGCGCCTGCCCGATCCAGCCCGCGAGCGCCGACGTATCGCCAAGCGGCCGCGTCGCCTCCGGGAGCGCCCAGGTCTGCAGCCGGTGATCGTGCGCGAACGCGAGCATGTTGGCGAGCCTCTGCTGCTGCTCGGCCGACAGGAGCTCGCGTATCCGAACGAGCTTGGGGGCGACGCCCGACAGTGAATCGGGATACTCGACCGGCGAAGTCGGCTCGGCGCTCAGCTTCGGGACAAACGCTCGATTGAACACGGCCGAGCTCAGCGTGAAGCCCCGTTCGTCGACCTCTCGCACGACCGATCCGGCCGCGGCGACTCCCATCGCGTCGGCCGACGACACCAAAACGAACCGAGCTCGAGAGGTCTGCATGAAGTCCCGAACGTCTTTGGCACGTGTCGCGAAACCCTCTCGAAGGAAGGCCATCTCCGTGAGGAACTCGGTGAGCGTGGACACCATGGAATCGCCGGCGACCTTGCGAAGCAGGCGCTGGGCGAGCGGTGCGCGTGTCCCGGACGCATCGTCCGATGCCCGCAGAAACCAGCGCACGACGCGCTGGTCGAGAAAGCGAACGAGGCGAGCCGGCGCGTCGAGGATCTCAATCGAGCTTTGCGCCGGCGGTGTATCGACGACGACGAGGTCGTATCGTGCGTCATGAACCGCCTGATGGATCCGTTCCATGGCGGCATACGCGTGAGAGCGAGCCAAAGTATTCGAGAACGCCTGATAGATACGGTTGTCGAGAACGCGCTGCGCTCGCCCATCGTCGGCCGCGGCGCGTCGAATGATGTCGTCGGCGCTCGACTTGGTCTCGAGCATCGCCGCATGAAGCTCGCCCGACCCAGGCTCCGGAAGCGCGACGTCCGACGGCGTGTCTTGCAGATGACGGAGGCCAAGCGCATCGGCCAGCCTCCGGGCCGGGTCCGCCGTGAGGACGAGGACCGACTTGCCGCGCTGCGCCTCCCGAAGGGCAAGCGAAGCGGCAAACGTGGTCTTGCCAACGCCGCCGACACCCACGCAGAAGACCAGCCGACAGTCCGCCGGGACTTCGATCACAGCGCCTCCAAGCGCGCAACGCGGCCGGCCACCGCCTCGACGATCGCCTCGGGATCGTCCGGATGCGCGTCGAAGGTCATCGAGGGCAGCGGGACGTCGCGGGCCAGCCCGCGAAGGCACTTGTCAGCCGTGTTCCGTCGCCGAGCCACGTATTCGGCGAGCTCGAGATCGGGAACCCAGGGCTCGCTGCCCTCGCTGCGCTGAAGCTCCTCGGCGACCAGCGCGCGTTCGTCGTCGTCGAGCCACCGGCGCGGAACGCGGTTGATGAAGAGGTGTCCGAGGTGGAGGTCGTGTCTGCCGGCGAGGTCGCGGTAGAGCTCGATGGTCTCGCTGACTGCGAGCGGCTCCGGCACCGTCACGATGTGAACCGCACACCGCTCCGCATCGCCGATCAGCCGGGTCGCGCCGTCGACGACTTGTCGGAGGGGCCCGTCCTTCAGAAACACCGAAAGAACACTCGGGAGGTCGAAGAACATCAGGGCGTGGCCGGTGGACTCGAGGTCGACGAGGATCGGATCCCATCGGCCGTCGGCCTCGAGCTGGGCGACACGGTGGAGCGTGACGATCTCGTCGACGCCGGGCGCTGCCAGAAAAAGTCGCCGGAGCGAGCGATTGCGCGCAACCAAACGAGAGACGGTGCGGAGCTTCAGTCGCGACGCAACATACTCGATCAGCGCGGGCTCGAACTCGATTCGTGTCGCGTGAACGCCGGGAGCGACCTCCCTTGGCGCGTGTCCCACCTCGACGCTGCCAAACGACCGGGAAGAAGCGGTGTGCAGCCCCAGCTCGACGATCAGGGGGCGACGCCCGACGCGCGCCGTGGCTGATGCGACCGCGCTCAAGATGGTGGACTTCCCGACTCCCCCTTTGCCGGTGAAGAACTGCACTCGCCGAGTCAGCGGGGGCGCGGACACCGGTCATGCCTAGCAGGAACGAAACGTGTTATCGAGGGTGGGGACCGGGATGAAGCACTGGCTCCAAGCGCTGCGACCTCTCGCACAGGTCAACATCGCCGTGCCGCTCGTGCTGGGCCAGGTCGCCGCGTGGCACGTGACGGGGCGGTTCGGCTGGGCCTGGTTCGCGGCAGCGCTCGTGTGGGGGCTCCTCGATCACGCTTTCGTGATGCTGTCGAACGACTACGCCGACCGCAACGCGGATACCGGCTCGCGCACCCCGATCTCGGGGGGCGCCGACGTGATCGTCGAGGGCAAGCTCGCAGCATCGGACGTCCGACGCGGCGCCATGGTGTCTGCCACCCTGCTCCTGCTGTATTCGGTCGCGCTCGCATTCGTCGGACGCGGGTGGACCCCCGCTTATGCGCTGGCTGCTCTTCTGCTCATGTGGCTCTACAGCTTTCCGCCGGCGCGCATGAGCTACCGTGGCGGCGGCGAGCTGCTGCAGGCTCTCGGAGTCGGAGTCGGGCTCCCGTCGCTCGGCTACTATCTTCAAGCCGACGCGCCCTTCGCGCCCTGGTGGGTGCTCGGGCCGGCCGTGGTGCTCGGTGCGTGCGGCAACGTGCTGACCGCGCTCCCCGACGTAAAGGACGATCGAAACGCCGGAAAAAACACGTGGCCGGTGAGGAACGGCGTCGCCTCGGCGCGGCGGTTCGCCTCTGCGGGCATCGCGTTTGCGGCCTTTGCGGTTTTCCTTTGTACGCCAATGGTTTCGCTCCCCGCTAGAGCGTCGATCGCGGCCGCGTCGATGCTGCCGCTTCTCGTGAGCAGCCGCGCCAAAGACCCGTTTCGAGCGGCGTGGTGGGCGAGCGCAGCACTCCACGGCCTGCTGGTGCTCTGGATGCTCGCGATGCTGCTGAAGCTCTAGCGCGCGAGCCCGAGCGCCGAGGCGGCCTCTTCGCGGAGCGCGTCGAAATCCCGGCTGGCATCGGGCACCGCGCCCTGCCTCCAAGCCTCGACCGGAATCCATCCTCGAGCCGCCAACGACTCGTACAGGGCGAGCTCGTCACGAGGCTCGCGCGAAAACGGAAACGGGTTGCGCGGCGCGTCCTCTTCGAGGCGCGGGTACCATTCGTCATCGGCGTCGATCAGCGAGAGGAGGTCTCGCCCTCTGCGCTCGGTCTGCCTCAAGAACTCGACGCCAAAGGGCTCCACCTGAGAGCGGGATTCGGGGTCGCGCCGGACCCATCGCGCCCAATCGTAGCCGTACATGAAGTCGTGCACGTACCGAAAACGAATCGTCGATGCCTGCCCGTAGAGCTCGAGCAGCCGGACTGTGATCTCGCTGACGGACGCGAGGTGCGCGACGTAGTCCGGCGACTCGGTGGCGTGCCGGTGAATCGACGCGAGATAGAAGTCGAAGTCCCAGAACAGGTTCTCCGGAAAGCTTCGAATCTGCGCCTCGGCGACCGCCGCGGCCGCAGCCGCTAGATGCGCCGACTGTCGCGAATCGGCGAGGTCCGCGACGATGTCGGTGAGCGGACGGGCCGACTCCTTCGCGGGGTCGAGGGTCAGCGGCCCCGATGGCCGGCGCCGGATCTCGGAGTCGACTTCGCGGAGAGGGATGAGGGTGTCTTCGATTGCAGGCGCAGTCATGAAACAGCCGACTGGGCCCAGAGAAGGACCGCAGCCACGGTCGTACTATGCCAGATCGCGCGGTGAAGGTAGCGTTTGTACGCACCCTGCGCGGCGAACGCGTTGGTGACGGCCGCCGGGCTCGCTCTTCGCATGGCCACCCAGTTCCACGCGATGAGCAGAACCGCCGGGCCCGCAGCGAAAGGCGGAACCCAGTCCGGGCGCAGAAGCGACGCGACCAGCCAAATCGAGCCGCCGAGGACCACGCTGACCTCGACGAGCCGGCGTGCAGCCGCGTTGCCGTACGTCGACGCGAACGTGCGTTTGCCGCCGGCCCGGTCGCTCACCTCGTCGGAGAGGCCGCTCGCCACCGCGCTCGCGAGGCTGAGCGCCGTGAAGCCCGCAAGCCAGGGGCCGAGCCTGCCGCCGAGAGCGCCGGCTTGGAGGTACGCGTTGAACGCGGGAAGCGCCGCTCCGACGCCGATGGTCTCGAGCAGCTCCCCGCCGCCGCGATAGTTGAGCTTGATCGGAGGCAGCGTGTAGGCGACGAACAGAAGCATGCAGCCGAGCCCCGCCTCGAACGCGAAGGGCCTCCCAAGCACACCCTCGGCTGCGACAGCGACCGCCAACGCAGCACCCCCAGAAAGCGCCCCCCCAACGGCCACAGAGCGCGCATCGAGGATGCGGTCGGGGATGGTCTTCGGCGAGCTCCCGTCCGGGAACATGTCGCGCTTGATCGCGTCGACGTCCCGGTCGCCCCAGTCGTTGAGCAACACGATGAAGCCGGTGCCGAGGACCGTGAACGCCAGCCCGAGCCCGACCGCGCGCACGTCGAGCCCGACCGCCGGGTCGATGCCGAGCACCTGCCCGAAGAACGCGGGGACGAAGAGCTTCGGCCAGCTCGCGGGCTTGAGGGCGTAGAGCCAGCGGCCCGGGCTCGTTGCCGGCAGCCTCGGGGAAAGCGCCTTCATGAGCCCTGCGCGTCGTCGAGTGCCTCCGGTTCCTTCGGAGGCTTGCTGCCGATGTGCTTCGCTCTCGCTTCCCACTTGGCGCGCGCCATCGCGCGCATGTCTTTGACGGAATCCATCTTGTCGACGATTTCGAGCCCGATGAGCGTCTCGAGGAGGTCTTCCATGGTAACCACTCCGTCGACGCCACCGTACTCGTCGACGACGACGGCGATGTGCTCTCGATTGTCGAGGAGCTTTTCGAACAGCGCCGGCAGGGGAACGCTATCGGGCACCATCAGCGCGGGCCGGGTGAAAGAGCGGAGCGGAGCGTCGAGCTCGTCTCGCGCCGCGCGCAGAAGAAGCTGGTCTTTGAGCACATATCCCGTGACCTGGTCGGGGGTTCCCTTCCAGACCGGGATTCGCGAAAACACCATCGAGCCTCGTTCGGCGACAGCGTCGCGAACCCTGGTGCTTTCTTCGAGCGAGAACATCACGGTGCGCGGAGTCATGATGTCACGCGTTCGAAGGGAGCCGAAGTGAAAGAGGTTGCGAAGGATTCGCATTTCGGACTCGTCGAACACCCCCTGCTGCTCGCCTACGCGCGCAAGCGCTGCGAACTCCTCCCGCGAAAACGTCTGCGGTGCGCGGCTGCGTTTCAACACGCGCGTGATCGCCTCCGAAAGCCAGACGAAAGGCAGCATCAGCAGGATCAGCACAGGGAGCACCGAAGCGATGAAGCCGGTGAGCCGGCGCCAGTGAAGGGCGCCGAGCGTCTTCGGGATGATTTCGGAGACCACCAGGATCGAAAGCGTCAGCACGGCGGAGGCGATCGCAAGCGCGTGTGAGCCCCAAAGGCGCTGCGCCTGCGCCCCCACGCCAGCGGCGCCGGCCGTGTTCGCGATCGTGTTCAGGCTGAGGATCGCGGCCAAGGGCCGGTCGATTTGGGATTTGAGCGCGCGAAGCCGAGCGCCGACGGCCGGTTTGTCTTGCTCGAGCTTGGCGAGGTGGGACGGCGTGATGCTCAGAAGCGATGCTTCGAGGATCGAGCAGAGAAACGAAATGCCCAGCGCAGCGAAGAAATACGAGAGCAGCGCGGTCATCCGGAGGCTCGCCGCTGCCGAGGGTCGGCTGTGTCCTCTCGACGAAACGGGCCGTGCTGCCCGAGCTCGTCGATCTGCTGCTGCACCGACGAGGCCTCTCGTGGCAGAAAATCTGCGACCGCCTGCGCGAGAATCGGATGACGAATCCAGTGGGAGCTATGGATCGGCACGGGCATCAAGCCCCGGCGCAGCTTGTGGGTACCTTGGGCGCCCGCCTCGAAGCGGCGCATTCGGTGCTCGATCGCGTGCTCGATGAGGCGATAGTAGCAGAGCTCGAAGTGGAGCATGTCGTGCCGCTCTGTCGCGCCCCAGTAGCGGCCATAGAGGTTTTGCCCCTTTTTGAAGTTGATCGACGCGGCGACGATGCGATCGCCGTCGCGCGCGGTGTAGACCAGCGGCAGATCTCCGAGCGTCGAAGGTGCGAGCTCGAAGAACTCCCCGGTGAGATACGGATAGGAGCCCTTGCGGCCGCATGTGGCGCGATAGAGGCGCTCGAGCGCCCGCCAGTCGCCGAGGGAGAGCTCGCTGCCGCGCTGCTCGCGAATGGCGAGGTCGGCCTCCCCGGCGACGCGGCGCTCCTTGCGGAGCTTTTTTCGCATGGAGGAGCGAAAGCACCCGACGAACTCGTCGAACGACTCGTAGCCGGCATTCGTCCAATGAAACTGAAACGAGAGGCGCTTCATCAAGCGGCCGTCCTGGCTCACCCAGTCCTGCTCCTCGGGATTCAGGAAGAGAAGATGAATCGAAGAGGCCCGCGTGGAATCGGCGACGTCGAGGCAGCCGTCGATGAGTCGCGAGATGACGTGGGGGCGGTCGACACCAGGCGCGAGAAGAAACCGGCGGCCCGTGACCGGCGTCACCGGAATCATCGAAACGAGCTTCGGGTAGTAGCTCACCCCGAGCCGGGAGGCGGCATCGGCCCAGCCCCAGTCGAAGATGTATTCGCCGTAGCTGTGCGTCTTCAGATACAGGGGCAGCGCGCCGATCAGACGCCGCCCGGACCAGGCGGTCACGTGCACCGGCTCCCAGCCCGATCCGCGCCCGACCGACCCGCTCTGCTCGAGGAGCGAGAGAAACGCGTGCTCGACAAACGGATCGTCGTCGCCGACGAGTTGGTTCCAGGCGCTTGCGTCCACGGACGCTAGCGAGGACGAAACGCGTATGTCGATCGACTCGCCCAACCCGAAGAGCGCAGTGTGAACTACCCGGGAGGCTGGAGCCAGCCGAGGTAGCGAGTGGACCCGCGCTTGCCGCGCACACGGTTGATCACCCGTTTGACGAGCGCGTAGCTGCGAAAGAAGGCTTCGACCTGAAACCGCTGGGCGCGGCTGAGCGGCGCCGATGCGCAAATCCACTTGGGGTCGGTGTGGCCGGCGTCCACGAACCCGACTCGCCCCCTCGCCGGGAGCCGCGTGGTGGCCCCGAGCGCAAGCCTCGGACCGAGGACGACCGCGTCGCACGCGTCCCCGTCCTCACCGAGCGTGCCGGGGACGTGGCCGTAGTTGAAGGGGCTCGGCAACAGCGACACGAAATCGACGGTTCCGTCGTCGCCGCGCTTGATGAAGCTCCCTCGCGGCACGTCGATGACGACGGTGAGCGGCTGGCCGGTCATCGGGAGAGCTCGCACGCGGACGCGACGAGCCCTTCCTCGACGACGAAGCGCCCGGACATCACGTCACCCGGCTGGAACTCGCCGGCTTCTTGTTGAAACGTCGCCTCGAACGTCCCATCTCCGAGCTCCACCTGGACCGCATGAAAGCCAAGGAACTTCATCGTGAGCGGGTACTGGCACTTGTAGACCGATTCCTTGGCGCTGAAGAGCACTTTGCCCTTGAGACCCGGCTCCGCGAGCCCGTGAAGCCAGTCCCTCTCGTTTTCGGTACACACGCGCCGCCAAAGCGCCTCCTTGAGCGGCGTGGCCGGCTCGAGGTCGATGCCGATCGCTCTGAGGTCCTCTGCGCGAGCCACCGCTGCGGCACACCAGGTGTCGGTGTGCGAGATGCTCCCGACGAAGCCCTCGGGCCAAATCGGCGCCCTGTCCTCGCCGCGGGGGATCGGCTTCGTCGTCGCGAGACCGAGCTGCGACAGCGCGAGGCGCGCACAGACCCGGCCGGCCGTGAACTGTTCGACGCGGGTCGGGGCCGCGCCCTCCACCGCTTCTTTTTCGCCCGCCAAGAGTCGGCCGGTGCACGCGTGCGGGTCGATCTCCTCGGTCTTCACGCCCGAGCTGACCAGTCCCTGAAAGAGCGGCCTGCGCATCTACCTGGTGCCGATGGCTCCAGCCACGGCGAGAATCGCAAAGGAGTTCGCGAGCGACAGGATGGGCGACAGGGCGTTCAGAACGTCCGACGTGCTGGCGTACCACGCGCGGCTCACATACACGATATCCCCGGGCGCGAGCACCACGTCGGTGGATTTGCCGCTGCTCAGCGCCTTGACGCTGGTGGTGTAGACCCGAGGCTCACGAAGCGGACCGCGGACGATGCGGATGTCCTTGCGGTCGCCGCGTGCGGTGTTCACCCCGCCCGCGCGCGCCAGCACTTCGGTCAACCGAATCCCTTGGCGGTAGGGCATCGGCTGCGGGCGTCCGACCTCGCCCAAGACCATGATCAACTGCTCGGTGACGGGCGGGATGAAAAGCTGATCGCCAGCACGTACGCGCACGTTGTGTTTGGGGTCGCCCTGCCTTGCCAAAATGACGCTCACGGGAATCGTCTCCCCGTCTCGGACGAGACGCGCCAACTCCAAATTTCCGAGGAGCGTTGGGATGCGCTCCGACTCGCCGACGAGCGGGCCGCCGGCCAGCGCGAGCAAATCCGCGAGCCGCATACCGGGTGTCACCGGATAGCGCCCGGGATTGGTGGCTGCGCCGACGACCACGGCCTGATGTCCCGTGAGCGAGGTGATGATCAGGTTCACGCGAACGAAGCGGTCGTAGCGGCGAAGCCCTTGCTCCACCGCTGCCTCCGACTCGGAAAGCGTTTTGCCCCCGACTTCGATGTCACCGGCCAGCGGAACATGAAGGTGTCCCCGCGCGTCGACGATGAGGCCATCGAGGACCTGCGTCTGCGCGGACACAGTCGTGAGCTGAACCACATCGCCCGGCAGCAGCGCGAGCGCCTCGGGCGGATCGGATTCCACACCGCGGGGCACGATCGGCTCCGGCGCAGAAAATGCAGGATCGTCGCCCGGAACCGTCGGCGCCGGGTTCAGGCGATTTCTCATACAGCCGCAAAGGAGAGCGATAGTGAGGAGGACCGCCGTGGATCGGCGCATATTTTTGGTTAACGTGCCCAACTGATCTCTGCAACCTTCGGCGGGAAAAACCGACCGCTGTGCCTATACTGTCCGTGAACCCCGGATGACGAGCAAAAAACACACCGAACTGGGCGGCAGCGCGGACGCCGAGCTCGCGCCCCTCATGCGCGTGGTCGATTTCGTCCTGATCTACGTGGCGCTCTGGCTGCCGACGTACGCCCGAGGAGGCATTTGGGACGAACGGTCCTGGACTGCGGCGACCATCGCTGCGGTCTTGTTCCTGATCATCGGCCAGTCGCTCGGCCTCTACCGGCCCACGCGAGGCATACGCCTGAAGCGTCAGCTGGTCCGCGCATGGGCGGGCTGGTTCGTCGGGGTGGTGCCCACGCTGTTGTTCTTGCTGTTCATTTCGAAGCGGTCGGAGGATTTTTCCAGGCTGATCGTTTCGACTTGGTTCGTGCTCGCGCCCTTTCTGATCACGGTTTGGCGCACGGGCGCGACGCTCACCATGCGAGAGATGCGAAGCCGCGGCTACAACAGACGCGCGGCTGCCATCATCGGGATGACGGAGCTCGGAGAGCAACTTGCAACGCAGATTTTTGGGCAGCCATCGCTCGGGCTCGAAGTGTACGGCTTCTACGACGACCGCATCGACGAGCGTTGCCATCCGATTCCGGAGTATCTCGGGCAGCGCAACGGCTCGCTCGCCGACGTCGTCGAAGCCGCGAAATCCGGCGAGATCGACCTGATCTACATCGCTTTCCCGCTCCGGGCGGAACCGCGGATCAACGAGCTCTTGGCGCAGCTCTCGGACACCACGGCGTCGGTCTACCTCGCAGCGGATTTCCTCGCGTTCGACCTGTTGCACGCCCGCTGGGGCACGCTCGGCGGGGTGCCGACGATCAGCCTCCACGAAACCCCGTTCTACGGGGTCGACGGCTGGCTCAAGCGCCTCGAAGACATCGTCCTCGGGTCCGCGATTCTCGCCGCCATCGCGATTCCCATGTTGGTGATCGGAGCTATGGTGAAGCTCACCTCGCCCGGCCCTGCGCTGTTCAGACAGCGCCGCTACGGGCTCAACGGCGAGGTCATCCACGTGTTGAAATTCAGGTCGATGACCGTCACGGAAGACGGCGAGGAGATCAAGCAGGCGACCAAGGACGACCCGCGAATCACGAAGCTCGGGGCGTTTCTTCGGCGCACCAATCTCGACGAGCTACCACAGTTCCTGAACGTGCTCGAGGGGAGCATGAGCATCGTCGGGCCCCGGCCCCACGCGGTGGCGCACAACGAGCTCTACCGGCGCAAGGTCCAACGCTACATGCTGCGCCACAAAGTCAAACCGGGCATCACGGGATGGGCTCAAGTCAACGGGTGGCGCGGCGAGACCGACACGCTCGAAAAGATGGAAAAGCGCGTCGAGCACGATCTCGATTATATTCGGAACTGGAGCCTCCTCTGGGACATCCAGATCGTCTTCATGACGGTGTTTGGCTCGGGGTCGCGTCGCAACGCATATTGAACGCGCGAAGGTTTGTTTGATCGTGGAAGACTTGACGCAATTCGAAGGTGAGGGCAGTTCCTCGGGCGCCAAGCGGCCAGGCCTACCGGTCGACCCTGCGCGCGTTCGTCGAGCCCTCTGGCACGGGAAGAAGCTCGTCGTGCTCGGTGGTATCGCCGGAGTGCTCTTCGGGTTCGCGTGGGTGAAGCTCATGATGAGCGACGTCTACCTCTCCACGGCGGTCCTCAAGTACGAGGGCGAGATCCAGCTCACGGAGCTGCCCCCCGCGCGATACGCTCTCGTCCCTCTGGCCGATGCGCTCCTCAATCAGTCGGTCCTCGAGAGGATCGCCGACGAGATCGGGTTTGGCGGGAGTCTGACAGTGCTCGAGGACCACATCGCCTACGAGGCGGACCCGCGCTTGGGCACGATCCAGATCACGGTCGCGGACCAATCGGGTCGCGACGCGGCCGCGTTCGCGCGCGTCGTCACCGACGTGTTTCTCGAGTATCACAAAGACCGCCAGGCGCGGCGCATCGAGGCGGAGATCGACCGAGACAAACGGCGCATCGATGCGGCTGAGGACGAGCTCGGGGTCGCACGGGAGCGGTATGACGCCTTTCGTCAGAAGCACGGCATCGCGGACCTCTCGGCGGAGCAGGAGTCCACGGTGAGCTCCGCCGCGACACTGCGTGCCGATAGCGAGCTCGCGGAATCGGAGATTCGGGCACTGCAGGCCGAGGTCGACAGTCTCGAGGCGCAGCTCAAGAGCATCCCGAAAACCAGCATCGTGTCGGAAGCAGGCTCGCCGGAACGAGCCACGTACGACAGGCTCAGGCTGGAGCTCGCCACCGCGAAAGCAACGCTCTCACCCGACCACCCCACGGTGAAGGCGCTGGAGCACCAGGTCGCCCAGCTTCGCTCGCAGCTTCGGTCGGGGCGGAGCGGCAGCAACGTCGGGGGCGGCATCTTGGGGGTCAACACCACGTACCAAACGCTTCAAGAGCAGCTCTACGCGGCCAAGGCGAGGCTCGTTTCTCTTCGCGAACGCCAAAAAGGGCTTCGGGACATGGCCGACAAGGCGCGCGCGCGCATGGAGGGCTTTTCGGACATCGAAGGCGAGGCCTCTGCTCTCCTGCACGAGGTACAGGTCAACGAGAACGTGCTCGCCGAGCTCCGGCGGACCGAAGCGGGCCTCGAGGACGCGCTCAGCCACCCGCCGAGCGGCTTCGTCGTGCTCGATCCGGGTGCTATTCCCGAGTACCCCGAAGAAAACAAGATGAAGGTCGTCTTCTTCGGCGCCTTTTCGATGCTGGGGCTGCTGATCGGCGTGCTTCTCGCGCTGCGCGTCGAGTTCAAGAGCATGCAGGTCGAGACACCCACCGAAGTCGCGTTTTGGGGCAACGGCCCGGTCCTCGGCGCAACTACGTGGCCCGACGATCCTGATGGCCTCGACGAGTTGGTCGCGGGGCTCGACGACCTGATCCCGAAGGCGCGAGGAAGCATGCTGATCGTCGGAGCCTCCGACCACGAAGCGCGACACGCGCACGAGCTGGCCGCGCGCTTCAAAAACGATTGGTTTCTCGAGCAGGCGCCGGAGCAGCCCGTCCGCGTGGCGTCGACCCGGCCTCCAGGCGCTCCTCTGACCACCCCGCCGCCATCGGGCCCGTATCCGGTTGGGGCCGCCGGCAGCACGTCGACCGCCCTCGCCCGAATCCCGCCACCGTCGCCCGAGAAGCTCGCGCGGCGCGAAACCCCGCTCATGCTCGACCTACGCGCCTGGGACGGTCCACGGGAGGGACGGGCCCTTCGGCGCGCGGCGCGGCTCGCGGACCGCGTGCTGGTGATCGTGCGCTCCGGTCACACGACCGCAACGCAACTGCACGGCATGCCCAAACGCCTCGGGCGCGAGGAGCGCATCGGCTACGTCGTGATCGGCCTCCCCGACGAGCTCCACAGCCTTCACGACCGTGTGGGCGACGTCGCGGCATTCTGGCAGGGCTAGCTCAGCGGTACATCCGCACGGTCTCTTTGCTGACCATCCCGATCGCGCCCCGGCGGGAGAGCAGCTTCGCGAGGAGGAGCGAGGCCCAGCGGTTGCGCCGACCCGAGATCGACCAGAGTCTTCATTCAGACCGTCTCGGTGAACGGGGTCTCCGTGTCGTACATGCGCTTGATCACGTACACCGGGACGAGCAGCCACGGCAGGTTGAGCGCGAGCACGAGCCCCGGCGACGGCGTTGGGTGCGAGCCCATGAACTCTTCGCCGAGAATGATGGTGACGTTGGTCATCATCACCGATGCCCAGATGATGCTCGGAATGCGAATCCAGTTCTTCCCCTTGGTCCAGGCATAGATCGCCACGATGTAGAACGGGCCGAAGAACAGCGAGTCGATCCAGATCGTCATGCGCCACCAGGCGGGGCGAGCGATCAGCACCGGGTCGAAGTTTCGGCCGTACCAGTGGATGAGGTCGACCGCGGCCGCGGGTGGCCAAAGCGGGTACTCCCAGTCACCGCTGATGTCGGGGAGGACGATCTGCTCGACGTCGACGACGTAGGTGATGAACAGGATGTTGATCCAAAAAAAGAGCAGCACGACGATGTCGCCTCTGCGGCGAGAAAGCGGAATCACACGCTCCATGAACGACCTCTTTCACTCGGAGTTCCGCGGAGGGTACTCAGGCCGCGCGAAAAATCTACACCTCGCGCGTCGGGGGGAGCTCGCTTTGGGGCAGAAACCCGCGTCCCACCATGAAGCGCGCCATTTCGGTGAGGTATGCGCCGCGGTCCATGTGGATGATATGGCTTCCCGGAAACCAGTGGATGCGGCACCGGCCCCAGTGGTCCCAAAGGAGCCGGGAATGCTTCGGCGGGGCCAGGCGATCCCCCACCCCGCCCACGATCATCAGCCGTTCGCTCGGGATCGCCGGCGCGTAGGTCAGCGGGCAGCTCACGGCGACGAGCCGCCTCGCATCGGCGAGCTTCAGCCCCATGGTCGCCAACGCGCCGCGAAGCATGATGCCGATGGGCTGCCATTCGAGCACGAGGTCGGCCATGCTCACCACCGGGACGTTTGGGATCGCGAAGGCGAGCCGGTCCTCCACGCTCGCCAGCATCGCAGTGGTGAAGCCGCCGAGGCTCAGCCCGGTCACGCCGATTTGCTCGGCGCCGCGCTCACGCTGCAGCCAGTCGAACAGAATCCTGAAGTCGAACACCGACTGCGCGACGGCTTCGTTTAGACGCGAGGAGCCACCGGCGAAAAAACCGTGACCTGAAAACGGTGAGAAACGCGTCTGTCGCGGGCCGTGAAAAGGCAGGGTGAACAGCGCGATGTTGCAGCCCATTCGGTAGAACCAAGGAAGCGCGAAGAACCATTCGTTGATCAGGTACCAGTCGGCGGTGAACCCGTGGATGGCGACGATCGTGGGTCGCGGGCCGTCTCCTCGGTGACGAAGCAGGCGAGCATACGCGGTTTGGTTCGCGCGGTGCCGAAGGTACGGTCCGCGCTGATTCGGATTCATCGGGCGAAACGGGCTCTCGAAGGTGAGCTCCTCGCAGGTGCCGTCCTCGGGCTCGAACCGTGGAAACCAGCGCCCCTTTTTCGAGCGGACACGAACCCCGCTGGGCGGCATCTCGAAAAACCGCGCCGGGTCGCCCGACTCCGCTATCTCTGCATAGAAGTCGGCGTCGCGCATCGTTCGACGAAGCTCGATCGGGTTGTAGCCGAGCGGGATCGCCATGCTGGAGATCATCGAGGCGGCCGCCGTGCGCATCACCACGTCGAAGCTGGCGGCGGCCCCGACGCGCAGCCGGTCGATCAGCGCGAGGTCGAAGCCCTCCGGGCGTTTGGCGAAGTCCCGGTCGAGCTCTTCCCACCAGCGTCCGCTCGAGAGCAGCGATGGGGCACGGGAGCACGACTCGTGCGCGATCCGGGATACGACGGAGGATTCGCTCACTCCGCCAGCATACCGGATCGCGTGCGCCGCGGCCGTTTTTCAGTGCTCAGCAGCCGTGATCGACCTCGAACGGCAGGGCTCCAACGAGCTCCCCGTCCGGGGTCCGCACCTCGACGCGCCAGAGCCCCGGCGCCTTCGCATGCTTGGTGAACGCCCAGGTTCGCCAGCGCGTCGACTTTGCCGGCACCTCGAGCTCGATGCCTCCGGTCACCGAATCGTCCGGCCCGATGAAGTGGACGATCAGTTTCTTTGGCTCGTCGGACTCGTTTTGGGCTTCGACGAACGCGTAGACCTTTTCCTCGTGGCTTCCGAACATCGACGAGGCTGCCACCGGCTCTCGGTGCTGCACCGCGGGCGCGGTCACCAGGCGTCGAATCGAGAGTCCGTCGCGCGGCTGAAGCTCGGGCGCGAAGGCCGGGGACTCGTCGTCGCTCTCGGGGGGTTTGGGCTCGTCGACCGCTTGGCTGTCGACCGGTACGACGGGTTTGGGGGCTGCAACCGGTTTGACGGGGGTGGCTGGCCTGATGTCGACAGCGGGCGTTGCGGTCGAGGCAAACAGCTTGTCGGGTTTGGATGCAGCCGGCGCGACCGTTTGGTCGGACGCCTTTGGCGCCTCCTGCTTGCAGCCGGACACGCAGGCAAGCGCGATGAAAAGAAGAACGTGATACTTGGGCTTCGTGCTCATGGAACCTCCTGGTCCTCGATGAAGCACGGGCCGTGCCATCAGCGCGCCCCTGGTTTTTCCGGGGGATCGTCGAGAGAGACGTGTCAGCGGAGACGCAAGCGTGGGTCAGCGGCCACGCTGCATGCTGCCGTCTTGGTGGGGCGGATTGCCAAACGGCGCGAACCCTCGGTCGTCGGGCGCTCGCTTGAAGTGTTCGATCGCCCAGTGCACCGACGGGAAGGCGAGCTCGCGCGCAGGCAGCGCGCCGAAATCGAAGAGACCGACCTCCAGGCTCTCCGGCCCTGGCGACACGTCCGGCGCGAGAAGTCGCGCGCGGTAGAAGAGCTGAAGCTGGCTGATGTGGCGAAGGCTGTACACCGCGAGCAGATCGACGATCTCGAGTTTTGCGTAGGCCTCTTCCCACGCTTCGCGCGCTGCGCCTTCCTCGGGGCTCTCCCCCGTCTCCATGAAGCCTGCGGGCAGCGTCCAGTAGCCGTGGCGAGGCTCGATCGCGCGCTTGCACATCAACAGCTTGTCTTCCCAAGTCGCTACGACCCCGACGACGACTTTGGGGTTCTCGTAGGCGACGTACTCGCAGTCCGGGCAGACCAGACGCTCGCGATTGTCGCCGGCGGGGACTTTTCGAATGCGAGGGCCCTTGTCCGGCATCGCGTCGTAGCTACCACGGCCGCGGGAGCCGGGCTATGGCGTGGCGGAATCGCCGCCTTAGACTCCGCCGATGGCCGCGCCCCCTAGCCTCGACCGTCCGCAGCTCCTCGGCGTGTTCCGCCAGCTCAAACACGGGGTGTCGCTCGTCTGGACGACCAGCCGGAGCTTGAGCTTCGCGCTCGGGTTTCTCAGCCTGGTTGCCGGCGTGGTTCCGGCCGCGGCGGCGTGGGTGGGCAAGCTGATCGTCGATGCCGTCGTCCGCGCCGCAGAAACCGGCGACCCGGGCGACCAGCAGTCCGCGCTGCAGTGGGTCGCCGTCGAGCTCGCCTTGATCGTGGTCCTGGCGGGCGCCCAAAAAGGGCTGAGCACGTGTCAGCAGCTACTTCGAGCGCAGCTCGGGCAGCGGGTCAACGAAATGATCCTCGAAAAGGCGCTGACGCTCGACCTAGCAGCCTTCGAGGACTCGGAGCTCTATGACCGCATGACGCGGGCTCGGCGCGAAGCCTCGCAGCGTCCGCTGAGCCTGGTCATGCGCAGCTTCCAGCTCGCGCAGCATTCGTTCTCGCTGATCGCCTACAGCGGGCTCTTGCTCCAGCTTTCGGTCTGGGCTCTCGCGGTGCTGGTCGTCGCCGCCGTTCCGTCGTTCTTCGTGGAGACGCGCTTTTCTGCGAGCGCCTTTCGGCTGTTCACCTGGCGCGCGCCCGAAACCCGCAAGCAGAACTACCTCGAAGTGCTGCTCGCACGCGAAGATTTCGCCAAAGAGGTCAAGCTCTTCGACCTCGGCCCCGTCTTCCTCGGCCGCTACCGAGAGATCTTTGCCGACCTCTACGCCGAGGACCGGGCGCTCACCTTGCGCCGGGGCTTCTGGAGCTTCGTGCTCGGCCTCTTGAGCACGGCTGCCTTCTACGGCGCATACGCCTGGATCGCCGTCGAGACCATCGCCAAACGGATCACTCTCGGCGACATGACGATGTATCTCCTCGTGTTCAAACAGGGCCAATCGGCGCTGGCGTCGATCCTCACCTCGATCGGCGGAATGTACGAAGACAGCCTCTACCTCTCGAACCTGTACGAGTACCTCGAGTACGAGGCGCCAGACGAGAACGGCTCGGCGACCCGCGGCCCGCGCCCTGGCGACGGCATCCGATTCGAGAACGTGAGCTTCTCGTACCCGGGCATCGACGAGCCCGCGCTCCGAAACGTGAGCCTACACCTTCGGCCCGGACGCAAGCTCGCGCTCGTCGGCGAGAACGGCGCTGGAAAGACCACCCTGATCAAGCTGCTGACCCGCCTCTATCGGCCCACCGAGGGCCGCATCCTGCTCGACGGGCTCGAGCTCGATGCGTGGGACCTCGACACGCTGCGCACACGGATCGGCGTGATCTTTCAGGATTTCGTGCGCTACCAGCTCGCCGCGGGCGAGAACGTCGGCGTCGGTGACGTGCGCGCGTTTTCGAACCCGGACCGCTGGCGGACGGCCGCCGAGAAGGGCATGGCGCACGAGTTTCTCGAACGGCTGCCGTCCGGCTATCAAACGCAGCTCGGGCGGTGGTTCGACGATGGCCACGAGCTGTCCCTCGGCCAGTGGCAAAAGGTCGCGCTGTCTCGTGCGTTCATGCGCGATGGCGCCGACATCCTCGTGCTGGACGAGCCCACGGCGTCGATGGACGCCGAGGCCGAGGCCACCGTGTTCGAGCGCTTCGGACGCTTGGCGAGCGACAAGATGGTGATCTTGATCTCGCATCGGTTCTCCACCGTGCGCATGGCGGACGAAATCGTGGTGCTCGAACGGGGCCTAGTCACCGAGCGAGGCACCCACGAATCGCTGATGGGCGAAGACGGGCAGTACGCCCATCTCTTCACACTCCAGGCGGCGGGCTACAAGTGACCGGCCCGCGCGCTCAGGACGGGTAGAAGGCGCGACCCTCGGCAGCCATCTCGCGAAGAAGCGCGGGCGGCTCGAATCGCTCTCCGTGGCTCTCTCTCAGCGTTTCGGCGTCTTTCACGAACTCGGCCACGCCGTAGTTGTCGATGTAGGTGAAGGGCCCGCCGGTGAACGCGGGAAAGCCGACCGCCATGATGACTCCGACGTCGCCGTCTCGAACGTCTTGGATGACACCCTCCTCGAGACAGCGTACCGCTTCGAGGCACTGCGTGAAGAGATAGCGCCGCTCGACGGTTTCAGGGCTCGGCTGGGCGCGGAGCGTTTCGATCCAGCGGCTCATCGCCTGCTGCAGGTCGGGCCAGAGCGCTTTGTATCGGTCGTGGTAGTCGTAAAAGCCCGCGGGGCGTCGCGGGGTGCCGTCGTCGCGCGGCGGAGGGTGTGCGCCCCATCGGTCGTGCTCCTCGATGAGCGCGGCGACGATCGCCTGCGCGGGAGACGGCTCCCAGGGCTGGCCTCGGGTCTCCGCATCTCGCTGCGCCTGCTGGGCGACCTTGTGCATCGTGCCGAGGCCGACCTGATCGGAGATCCCGAGCGGCGGCATCGGCATCCCGGCGGCCTTGGCGGCGTTTTCGATCAGCGCGGGCTCGACCCCTTCGACCAGCAGGTGGTTGCCCTCCGAGATGAACGTGCCGAAAACGCGGCTCGTGTAGAAGCCTGGGCCGTCCTTGACGACGATGCCGGCCTTTTTGATCTTCAGGATGTAGTCCCAGGCCTTGGCGAGCGTCTCATCCGAGGTCTGTTTCCCGACGACGATTTCGACCATCTGCATTCGGGGCACAGGCGAAAAGAAGTGGAGGCCGATGAAGCGGTCCGGCCGGCTCGACGCCTCGGCAAGCTCGGTTATGGGAAGACCGGACGTGTTGGATGCCAAGACAGCGGCATCGCCGAGCTCCGAGTCGGCCGCAGCGATCACCTCGGCCTTGATGGCTCGGTCTTCGAAAACGGCTTCGACCACCACGTCGCAGCCTCGGAGATCGGCATACCGACCGCTCGGCGCGATTCGATCTAGAATCGCGTCCACGCGATCGCGAGTGGTGCGACCTTTCTCGAGGCGTCGTTCGAGCGACTTGGCGAGCCGATTCTTGCCGCGCTCTGCGCTCTGCAGGTCGCGATCGAGCAGGACCACGTCGATGCCGGCTTTGGACGAGACCTGCGCGATGCCCTGCCCCATCAGCCCGGCCCCGACGATGCCAACCTTCTTCACGTCGAAAGCCGGAACGCCCTCGGGCCGGCGCACACCCTTTTGACATTCTTGAAGGCTGAAAAAGAGTGTGCGCAGCATGCTTCGGGCGGTGGGGTCGCGAAGCACGCGGATGAATTGGCGCGTCTCCGCCTTGCCGGCGCGG
>CAJIBU010000152.1_pt1 | contig 39162 bp, 37 predicted proteins | sample 9199451 | NCBI WGS metagenome assembly CAJIBU01 (sample SAMEA7708315, study PRJEB35096) | sediment metagenome | biome: marine neritic benthic zone biome [ENVO:01000025]; feature: sediment [ENVO:00002007]; material: shallow marine sediment [ENVO:03000034] sea grass bed [ENVO_01000059] ... | reverse complement strand
GTCTTCTGCAGGCTCCGATGTGGTTGCCAGAAAATGGGGACAGTCCCCTTTTTTACATCGGCGTCGACGTAGGGAGGGGCGGGGAAAATTGCGATATGAGGCGGAGCCGGCGTCCCGAGTGCCAAGTGGCCATGACAGCAACCACCGCCACTTGGACGCGAGGGCCGAGGTGAGGCTTGCGTGGCCTCACCTCCCAAGTCCTTCCGGCCACCTTTGCAAGCCGAGCCGTCCGGCGGAGTCTCGTATCGCAATTTTTTCCGCCCCGCTTGCTGTTTCACTTGGCTTCGCGACCTGGTGTCGTCGAGCGCTGTCGGGTGATACAGTCCGCGGCCTATGCCGAGCTTGAAATGGATGGTGCCGCAGGGGCGGCCCCGCGTGTTCGGTATCTACAAGCGTGTCACGTCGATCGGGCGGGCAGGTGCGAACGACGTGGCGATCGATACCGACTCGCTCGCGGAGCATCACGCGCAGGTCGTCTTCGATGGGCGCGATTTCTCGGTTGCGCCGGTCGACTCGGGCGCGGCCGTGCTCGTCAACGGCAAGAAGAAGCGCAAGTCCAAAATCTTCCACAACGACAAGCTCACCCTGGGCGAAGTCGACCTGGTGTTTTCCCTCTACGACGAGAGCTCGAACCGCGACGAGGCCAGCGTCGACTCCCAGACCTCCGAAATCGAAGGCATGATGAAGCTGAGCGATTTCAACCGGAGGCTTCTCGAGATCCGAACGATCCCCGAGCAGATCGAGGCGCTGCTCGACGCCGTGATCGAGGTCGTCGATGCGAACAAGGGCTTCGTGATCTTGCTTCGCGATGGCGACCCGGAAGTGGCCGCGGCCCGCAACGTCGACCGGGAGACCATTCCAGACGCGGTCACCCAGCTTTCCGACAGCATTCTCCGCCGATGCATCGAATCACGGCAGCCCCTCATCGTCAGCGACGCCGTGAACGACACGATGTTCAACTCGAGTGAAAGCGTGCTCAACCTGCAGCTCAGCTCGGTGATGGTCGCGCCGCTCATCGCACAGGGTCAGCTCCTCGGTCTGATCTACGTCGGCAACGACAACGTCGTGAACCTCTTCGAGCAGTCGAGCCTCGAAGTGCTGACGGTGTTCGCCGGGCAGGCGTCGCTCATCTTGCAAAACGCGATCTTGCTCAATCAGCTCACCACTGACCGCGACCGCATCGCCGAAGAGCTCGAGGCGCAGCGGTTCGGCGACATCATCGGGAGCTGTCCGAGCCTCCAAGAGGTGTTTCGGCGCGTGGAAAAGGTTGCGCCCGCTGATGTCAACGTGCTGATCACCGGCGAAACCGGCACCGGCAAGGAGCTTTTCGCCCGCGAGCTTCACCGGCGGTCGAACCGCGCCGAGGGGCCGTTCATCGTCGTGAACTGCGGGGCGATTCCCGAAAACCTCATGGAGTCGGAGCTCTTCGGGCACGTGCGCGGCGCGTTCACCGGAGCGGTCGCGACGCGCCAGGGGGCCTTCCAAGCCGCGGACGGCGGCACGCTGTTCCTCGACGAGATCGGCGAGATGCCGCTCGCGCTCCAGGTGAAGCTCCTCCGTGCGCTCCAAGAACGGGAGGTCGTCAAGGTCGGCGACACCAAGCCGCAGCACGTCGACATTCGGGTGCTTTCAGCGACCAACCGCGACCTCGAGGAAGGGATCAAGGACAGCAGCTTCCGCGAGGACCTCTACTATCGGCTCAACGTCGTGAACCTTCACCTTCCGCCGCTTCGCGATCGGGGCGACGACATCACCATTCTCGCGAAGTACCTCCTCAACAAATACGCCGCGGAGTTCGACACAGCTGTCAAAGGCTTCACGCCCAAAGCGCTCGAGGCAATGCACGACTACGACTGGCCAGGCAACGTTCGCCAGCTCGAGAACCGCATCAAGAAGGCGATCGTGCTCGCGGACAAGACGCTGATCGGCCCAGACGACCTCGATCTCGGAGGAGAGGTTCAACGGGCGGTCGTTCCGCTGTCGCAGGCGCGCGAGGACTTCACGCGGAAGTACATCCTCGAGGTGCTCGAGCGAAACGGCGGCAACCGCACCCGAACGGCGCGCGACCTCGGCGTCGACCCGCGCACCGTCTTTCGCTACCTCGAGCGAGAGCCGGATGCCCCCGAACCCGGTGGGCCTGCGGAGGGCTGACATTCATGTCATACCTCACGGCTGATCCCTCATGATCAGACCCGAAAAACTCAAGGGTTTCCAGTGCTAGGGCGGCGGCATGGCCTTTGCTTCTAAAATTGCCGGGATGCTTCACTTTGCTTCCAGAACGGCGCTCGTTGCCTCGGCGCTCGGGGCCGGCTGCATCACGACCAATCCGGTCGAATTCCAAGAGGAGGAGAACTTCCCTCCCTCGATCGTGAGTCAGCCGCTCGCCGCGTTCCCGCTCAACGAGATCGGCATGATCGACCTCGACGAGCCGACGGAGGTCGAGGAGATGCCGCTCGAGGTCGTCATCCGAGACCCGAACGTCGGTCAGACGCTCCAGTACCGCATCTTTCTCGACTCGCCGCCGCCGCCTCAGTCCGAGATTCCGATCTTCGACGGAAACATCGACCCGAGCGGTTTCGTCGAGCGCGACCAGACGTTTCCCATTCCATTCAGCCTGCTGACGGCGGGCATCTGTCACAGAATCGAGCTCGTCGTCGTGGGTGAGTTCCTCGGCTTCGTGGAGCCGCGCCGGCCGGTCGAGCCGGGTGACTTCGACGAGGCAACCTGGTGGGTCGAGGTGACCAATGCGGACAACCCGATTCCGACGAGGTGCCGATGAGGGTGGCTCCTCTCGCCGCGCTCGCGCTCGTCGCCGCCTGTGACTTCGGGCTCGCCGCGGTTTCTTCCGTCGACAACTCGTGTAGCGGAGACGCCGACTGCGAGCGCGGCGTCTGCGGCGCCGGTGTCTGTGTCGATGACTCGGCTGCCGTGGTTGCGGTGGCGATCGAGGTGTTGCGAAGCCCACAAGCGATGCAGCGAAACGCGCCCGCGAGCTGGGCCTTCGCTCCGGTCGAAGCGTCGGGTGCCGTCACGCTCGACCTCGACCTTCCGCCCACCCGCGACGTACGGGGCCTCCTTCGCTGGGACGGTGAGCCGGTCCCCGCGACGGTGCGTTTCGTGCGGCGGCTCGAGGCCGACGTTTCGCCGCTCACCGCGCCACCCGTCGAAGTCGACACTCTTCGCGAGCCAGCCGATGGAGAAGGCGCAGAACCCTACGACTTCAGCGCGGTTCTCGTGGCCGGCGCCACCTACGACGTGACGGTCACGCCGACCACGGACATCGTGATGGCGGCCGACCAGTCCTCCGCGCCCGCCATTCGCAGCCTCCCTCCGCTCTACTTCGAGCTCGACGTGACCGGCGAGAGCGCCACCGAGCCGCAGCGGTTCGACGTGGCGTTTTCGTCGACGCTCACCTTCCCTTGCAACGAAGAGTTCACGAACGGCTGCACGCTCTCGGCCGAAGTCGTCAGCGTGCAGGACGAGGTGCCCGTGGCGGAGCCTGGGCTTCAGGTCCGTGCCATCGACGTCGCGACGGGGCGTGTCGTGTCGTCGATAGCCGAGACGGACGAGCTCGGCCGCTTTGCGATTCGGCTCAACGATCAGACGTCGCGCTACCTGGTTCGGGTCACGTCTAGCCCCGGGCGCGATTCTTTTCCGGCGGTGTCGGTCGATCCTGAAATCGCGTTCGCCGACGAGGGTCCTCGGCGAATCCTGATCCCACGGCTCGACCCCGTGCAGTTCGCAGGCCGCGTGCTCGACGACTCGCTGAGCGCGGTCCCGGGCGCGACGGTTCGGTTTCTTTCGAACAGCGTTTTCGGTGGCGCGGAGCTCGGCCTCGAAGGCTCTTTCACCGCTTCGGGCACCACCGATGACGAAGGCGCCTTTGGCACGGCGCTGCTCCCTGGCTTCTATGCGTTCATCGTCACTCCCCCGGAGGATGCGGACAACGAGTGGGGGGTGTTCACCTCGGAGACCCTCGTTGGTGAAGACGTGACTGGGATCGACGTCACCGTCCCCCCGCAGGTCGGCCTCCGGGGAGCGATTCTCACGTATCGCGACGAGGCCGTTTCGGGCGTACCGGTGCTGGCTGGCGCGAGGCGCAGCAAAGACGACGGCGCCCACCGCTCTCAGGAAACCGTGTCGGACAGATTCGGCGTCTTCCGGATGAGCGTCGACACCGGTCAGTACGACGTGCTGGTCAAAGTCCCTTCCGAGACGGGCTTCGCCTGGGCGATCGAGCCGGACGTTGCGCTCGCGAGCGAGGGCGCGGAAGTGACTCGCACCTATCTTCTCGACCCGCCGATCGCCGTCGCAGGCGCGATCCGCACGAGCACGCTCGCTCCCCTCTCCGACGCGGTAGTCCGCGCCTATCTGTTTCTTCCAGGCGAAGAGGAGCCGCGAGCCCTCCAGGTGGCTGAGACCGTGTCCGGCCCCGACGGAAGCTATAGGCTTCTCATCTCTCCTCGTCTCGCGTCGCAATGAGCATCCACGCGAGCGCGCCGAGCGCCAACCACCCGGGCCAATCGCCGAGCTTGGTGTAGATCGTCTCGCCATCGATCATCGCGACGTCGTACCGAAGGTTTTCACGCGTGATAACGCCGGTTTCCGCGACGACTCGTCCCACCGGGTCGACGATCGCGCTGATGCCGCTGTTGGTCGATCGGACGAGGAAGCGCCGGTGTTCGATCGCACGAAACTTCGACAAAACGAGGTGGATCCAGGGTTCCTGACTGTCGCTGAACCACGCGTCGTTGGTGAGGTTGATCAGGATGTGCGGTTTCGCTTCGCGCACCATCTTGCGAGTGAAGCGAGCGAGCACGTCTTCGTAGCAAATCGGGGTCGAGATGCGCCATGGGCCGAGCTCGAGGGCGCGCACGTGCGCTCCTCGGGTGAAGCGACCGCTGTTCGGCGAGAGCTCGTAGAGGATCGGGAAGATGTCGCCAAACGGAAGGTACTCGCCGAACATCAGTAGATAGGTCTTGTCGTACATCGAGCGGACCATGCCGTTCTCGTCCGCCAAGAAAACCGTGTTGTAGAGGCGGCGCTTCCCGGCGGTAACTTCGCTCGAAAGCCCGCCAAACAGAATCGGCGTGCTCAGGTCTCTTCGAACGCTCTCGGCCGTCCAGGGCAGCTCGCGCGGCAGAAGGCTCATGAACGCGGATTCCGGCCATATGATGAGGTCGAGCTCGCCCTGCGATTCGAGCTCGCGGCTCTGCTCGAGGTGTCGCCGATGGCCCTCGATCGCCTCCGAGCGCTTCTCGAAAATCCCCATGTTGACCTGCACGACGCCGACGCGGAGAGAAGGTGACTCCTCGACGAGCGCGTCGACCTCGGCGATCCGAACGGTGCCGTACGACCACAGCAGCACCCATGCGGCGACCGTCACCGCCCAGACGAGGAGTGGCTCACCGAGCTCTTCGCGACGGCGTCGCCACGCCTCGAAGAGAGAAAGGTTGACGAGCGCGATCGCCACGGTGACCAGGAGAGGGCCGCCGATGTCGGCGATTTGCACGATGGTGGTCTGCGCGTGGAGGCTGTTGGCGAGATAGGTGGGGAACAGCGCGGGGTAGAGCCATTCGACTACGAGGAGCGTTGGGATCGCCACCCACGCGGTTGGCCACCCTCGTCGGCGCGACGCCCTGTAGAGCAAGCCGTAGACACCGAAGTTCAGGCCGAGGTACGACGTGAACACGAGCCAAAACAAGATGCTCGTGGCGAGCCCGTAGCCAGAAAAGACCTCGAGGAACCCGACCAGCCAGTGATAGCCACCGGCGCACGTCACGGTGCCGTAGAGCCACCCGACCATGAAGGTGGTCGACCAGGAGCGCCCGAGGCTCAGCTCGAGCGCCGCCCACAGCGGCACCAAACAAATCAGCGCGAGCGGCCAGACGCCAAAGCCTGCCCAGCCGAGGAAATAGAAAGCACCGCCGAGCGCAGCAAGACCGTACGCCACGCGGCGCGGTGGGAGGCTCGGCTCCGAGGGACCTTCGTTCACCGAGCGCGTACTAGCACGCGCTCGGTGGATTCGCGCACGATGTCGAGCAGCTCGTCGAGGTCGGCGTCGTCGACGTTGAGCGGCGGGACGACGTAGACGGTGTTGCCGAGAGGGCGGAGGTGCGCGCCGAGCTCGAGCGCGGCGTCGGAGATCGCCCAACCCACCTTGCCCATGTAGCCTGTGGCGCCGACGTCGAAGGCTGCGCACATCCCGAGCGCGCGGGTGCCCGACACGCCCGGCAACTCCGACATCTGCTCGATGCGTGCGCGCAGCCGGGCGGCTTTGGGCCTCGCGGCCGCGAGGATCTGCTCGTCCCGGTAGATCGACAGCACTTCGCGTGCGACGGCGGCGCCGAGCGGGTTGCCGAAGAAGGTGTGCCCGTGCATGAGCGCGCGGGTCTTGTCGCCGCGAAACCCGTCGTAGATGCGGCCCGTGGCGAGCGTGGCCGAAAACGGGAGCACGCCGCCTGAAAGCCCTTTCGCGGTGCAAAGGAGGTCAGGTGTGATGTCGGCGTGCCCGCTCGCCCACATCGGCCCTGTTCGGCCGAATCCGGTGAACACCTCGTCGGCGATCAAGAACGTGTCGGCGCGCCGAGTCTCTTCGCGGAGCGCAGCCAGCAGCGCTGCGGGATACATGCGCATGCCCGCGGCGCCTTGGACCACAGGCTCGACGATGACGCCGGCGATTGAATCGGCGTTCGCTCGGAGCAGCGAAAAGAGCGACTCGAAGATCGCCTCCCAGTCGTCGCCGGCGGGCCGATCCACATCGAAGAGCAGCGGTCGGAAAACACCCGTGAACTCGTCCACGGCGCCGACGCTCATCGCGCCCAGCGTGTCCCCGTGATACGCGCCTGGAAGCGCGATGAAACGCTTGCGGTCGGGGCGCCCGTTCTGCTGCCAGTACTGAAACGCGATCTTGAGTGCGACCTCGACCGCGGTGGAGCCGTCGTCGCTGTAGAACACGCGTGTGAGCCCTTCGGGGGCGGTCTCGACGAGCTCGGCGGCAAGCCGGACCGCAGGCTCGTGCGTCGCCTGGGCCAGCGTGGTGTGCATCATCATCTCGGACTGACGCGCGATCGCGCGCCGGAGCCGCGGATGCCCGTGCCCGAGGTTGTTGCACCACCAGGAGCCGCTCGCGTCGAGCACCCGCCGCCCGTCGGGCGCGATCAGCCACGGCCCTTCAGCCCGATCGACGACGAACAACGACCGCCGCTCATGGTCCTCGCTCGACGTATACGGTCGCCAAAGATGCGCCCGATCCAACGCGACCAACTCCCGGTCGTCACTCATCAGAAGCACTTTGCGACAGTTGTTTTGGAGACACCAGGCAACGGATGACGGACGGATCGACGGGGCGGGAAAAATTGCGATACGAGACTCCGCCGGACGGGGCGGCCCAGGCGCTCGCGTGGGGGCGGCGGGGTGGGGATGAGGGGCCCACTCGGCAGATGACCGTGTTGTTCGTTGTCGTACCTGAGCGATTCGTACACGTGGCGTACGGAGCCGCGTGCCCCACCCCGCCACCCCCACACGAGCACCTAAGTGGCGGTGGTTGCTGTCATGGCCACTTGGCACTCGGGACGCCGGCTCCGCCTCATATCGCAATTTTCCCCGCCCCTCCGTACGTCGACGCAGATGGAAAAGGGGACTGTCCCCATTTTCTGGCAACCACATCGAAGCCTGCAGAAACCACACAGCGCCACCCGCCCCAGTCTTGGGAAGACCCGGAAGCCACCACCCCGCGAGCCCGCAGGGCGAAGCCCGGCGCGAACGCGCCGGCAAGGCGGGGCGCAGCCCCCGCCGCGCAGGGAGGATTACGGGTGGGGGTGGGCGGGGCGGTGTTAGCGAGCCGTACCACGCCCCAGATCCTGCAAGACCCCCCACCACACCCGCGGCAGCACAAGCCACAAGGCGCCACAAACCCAGAAAAGGTGCCTGGCACCTTTTCTGCGCGCCTACCCCTCGCGCGCTTCTGCGGCGTCTACCGTGTTGCTCAGGAGCATCGCGATGGTCATGGGGCCTACGCCGCCGGGGACTGGGGTGATGTGCGAGGCGTTGGCCTTTGCGGCTTCGAAGTCTACGTCGCCGGTGAGGGTGCCGTCGTCTAGGCGGTTGATGCCGACGTCGATCACGACGGCGCCCTCTTTGATCCAGTCGCCCTTCACCAGGTGCGGGCGGCCCACAGCGGCGACTACGATGTCCGACTCGCGGACGCGGTCCCCGAGGTCCTGGGTGCGCGAGTGGGCCACGGTCACCGTGGCGTGCTTTTCGAGGAGCATCAGGGCGATGGGCTTGCCCACCAGGGTGCTTCGGCCGAGCACCAGCGCGCGCTTGCCTTTCGGGTCGCAGCCGACGTCCTCGAGCATTCGCATGCAGCCGCTCGGCGTGCAGGGGCGAAGACCCTTTCGCCCGACGACGAGCAGCCCCGCGTTGAACGGATGGAGGCCGTCGACGTCTTTGGCCGGGTCGATCGCGTCGACGATCGTCTGGTCGTCGAGGTGATCGGGGAGCGGGAGCTGCACCAGGATCCCGTCGATGTTCTGGTCGCCGTTGAGCTCGGAGATCAGCGCAAGCAGATCCGCCTCCGACGTTTCAGCAGGCAGCCGGTGCACCTCGCCCGCGATGCCGGCCTTTGCCGCTGCGCGCTCCTTGTTTCGCACGTAGACCTGCGACGCAGGGTCGTCGCCAACCAGCACCACGTGCAGCCCAGGGGCCCTGCCCCGCTTTGCCGCGAAGGCTTCCGCCCGCGCTTTGACCTCCGCCCTCACCTCTTTGGCAAGCGCCTTGCCGTCGATCAGCTCCGCCATGGGCGGGGTCTATCAGAGCCTCGCCGCTTCTCAAACCACCGCGCCCAGCGGTGGAAATCGCGGCATGGCGTGGTATGCCGCCGAGCCATGTTCGACCCGGTCTCGCCGCAGGTCTCGTTCACCGAGATCGACTCGACCCAGCTCCGCTTCTGGGAGTCGGCGAACATCTTCGAAAAGTCGCTCGAGGAGAGCCAAGGCCGAGAGCCTTTCATTTTCTACGAGGGCCCGCCGACCGCGAACGGCATGCCCCACCCCGGCCACGTGCTCACGCGTGTGATGAAAGACGTGTTCCTGCGGTACCGCTCGATGTGCGGATACCACGTGCCCCGGCGTGCAGGCTGGGACACGCACGGGCTGCCGGTCGAGGTCGAGGTCGAAAAGGAGCTCGGCATCAGCGGCCGCGATGCGATTCAGGAGTACGGCGTCGAGGCGTTCAGCCGCAAGTGCATCGACTCTGTCTTCAAATACATCGGCGAGTGGCAAAAGATGTCCGAGCGGATCGGCTTCTGGGTCGACTTCGACGACGCCTACGTGACGTTCCACAAGTCGTACGTGGAAAGCGTCTGGTGGGCGCTTTGCGAGATGTTCAAAAAGGGGCTGCTCTACCAAGGCTACAAGGTGGTCTGGTGGTGGCCCCAGGGCGGCACTGCTCTTTCCGCGGGCGAGGTCGGCCAGGGGTACAAGACCATCGACGACCCCTCGGTGATGATCCGCTTCCCAATTGTCGGCGAGGACAACACCGCGTTTCTCGCATGGACCACGACCCCCTGGACGCTCCCGTCCAACGTCGCGCTCGCCGTCGACCCGAAAACCGACTACGCCACCGTCGAAGTCGAGGGCGGCGAGCGGCTGGTGGTTGCGGCCGCGCTCGTTCCAAAGGTCGTCGGCGACGACGCGCGCATCCTCAGCACCCGCAAAGGCGTCGAGCTGGTCGGCATCCGCTACGAGCCCCCATTCCGCTACGCCGAGCCGGAGGATGGCCGTGCATGGGAGGTGGTCGACGCCGACTTCGTGTCGCTCGACAGCGGCTCCGGCCTCGTGCACCTCGCCCCTGCCTTCGGTGAAGACGACTTCCGCGTGTGCCGCGAAAAGGAAATGGGCTTTTTGCAGCTCCTCCGGCCCGACGGCACCTTCCCCGAGGCGGTGACGGATTTCGCAGGCCGCTTCTGCAAAGAGGCCGACCGGGACATCATTCGCAATCTCCGTGCCCGCGGGCTTCTCTTCAAAGAAGAAGTGTACCGCCACGAGTATCCGTTCTGCTGGCGCGCGATGGACGACCCGCTCATCCAATACGCGCGCCGCTCTTGGTTCATTCGCACCACCGAGGAGATCGATCGGGTCAAAGCCAACAACCAGGCGGTCCACTGGGAGCCCGAGCACATCAAGAACGGCCGCATGGGGCAGTTCCTCGAGGGCAATGTCGACTGGGCGCTGTCGCGCGAGCGCTTCTGGGGCACGCCGCTTCCAATCTGGAAAAACGACGAGACCGGCGCCGAAGAATCGGTGGCGTCCGTGGCCGAGATCCTCGAGCGGAACCCCGAGGCGTTTGCCCACTTCGAGGCCGCGAAAGCCGCCGACCCGACGCTCCAGGATCATCTGATGGTTCACAAACCGTGGGTCGACGAGGTCACCTGGCGCCGCGACGGCGAGCCGGGCGTCTATCGGCGCGTTCCCGAAGTGATCGACTGCTGGTTCGATTCGGGCTGCATGCCGTTCGCGCAGTGGGGCTTTCCGCATCAGCACTCGGAGGAGTTCGAGAGCAGCTTCCCCGCCAACTTCATCACCGAGGCGGTCGATCAGACCCGCGGCTGGTTCTACTCGCTGATGACGATCAGCTCACTGATGTTCCCCGACCACACGCTCCCGCACCCGTTCGAGAACTGCGTCGTGCTCGGGCTGATGACCGACGCCAAAGGCAAGAAGCTCAGCAAGCGGGACAAAAACTACACCGACCCGCTCGTGCTCATGGACCAGGTAGGCGCCGATGCGGTTCGCTGGGCGCTCTACGCAGGCACCGTGCCCGGGCAAAACACCCGCTTCTTCGACGGCGCCGCCACCGACGCGGTGCGCGAGTTTCTGCTGAAGATCTGGAACGTCTACAGCTTCTTCGTCACCTACGCGAACATCGACGGCTGGTCGCCCGATGCCGATCGGCCGGAGCTCCAGGCGCGCCCGGACATGGACCGGTGGGTGCTCGCGGAGCTCGACGCGACGGTTCGCGCAGTGCGCCAGGAGCTCGACGACTACAAGAGCCACATGGCGGTGCGGCATCTTCTCGGCTTCGTCGACGGGCTGTCGAACTGGTATGTCCGCCGGAGCCGCGCCCGATTCTGGTCCGCGGACGACTCCGACGACAAGCGCGCGGCGTTCAGCACGCTCTACGAGGTGCTCGTCGAGCTCACCAAGCTCAGCGCGCCCTTCATCCCGTTCATGACCGAGTCGCTCTTTCAGAACCTGGTCGCGCGGGAAGCAGGCGCGCCCGAGTCGGTGCACCTCGCCGCGTTCCCAGAGCCAGACGATGCGCGCGTGGACGATTCGCTCCGCACGACGATGGAGCGCGTCCGCAACGTGGTGACGCTCGGCCAGCGGGTGCGCAACGAAAACAAGCTCAAGGTGCGGCAGCCTCTCGCCGAGGCGATCGTGGTCGTCGCGGACGACGAAGAGCGCGCCGGCATCGACCGGTTCGAAAGCGCGATCCGCGAAGAGCTCAACGTGCGCGCGCTCAGCTTCACGAAAGAGCCGCACAAGTTCGTCGAGTTCGAGCTCGTGCCCAATTTCCGTGTGCTCGGCCCGAAGCTCGGCCAGCGCGTTCCGGCCTGCAAGAAGGCCCTGGCGGCGGCGGACGGCTCCGCGCTTTACGTCGAGATGGAGTCCAACGGCAAAATCGAGCTCGAGCTTCCCGACGGCCCGCTCGAGCTCGGCGCCGAGGACGTCGAGGTGAGGCTGAGCGCGCGGGAGGACTTCGCGGCCGCGTCCGGTGGGGGTCAGGTGGTGGTGCTCGACACGCGCGTCGACGAGAGCCTCCGTCTCGAGGGGCTTGCGCGCGAGGTGATCAACCGCATTCAGCGCGCGCGAAAGGCGATGGACCTGCCCTACGAGGCGCGCATCGAGGTCGAGTGGGACGCGGACGGCGACCTCGCCGATGCGGTCGAGCAGCACGCCCAGCGCATCGCGGGCGAGACGCTGGCCACCGCCTTTGCCCGTGGCGGGCCGGCCGGTGGAGGCGAGTACGATACCGAGGTCGAAGGCGCCCCTCTCCGGCTGTCGATCACGCCTGCGTGACCGCTTCTTCGGCGCGGGCTCGTTTCTCGCGGCGGTCTTCGCGAAAGCCCTCGATCAGGATCAGCACCACGCCGATGGTGATCCACGCGTCGGCGACGTTGAAGGTCGGATACGCCCACCGGTCGTCGAGGTGAAAGCGCACGAAGTCGACGACGTAGCCGAGCTGAACCCGGTCGACGAGGTTGCCGATCGCGCCCGCGACGATCAGCGGCACGCTGATCGCGAACAGCCGTCCGCCGCGCCCCGTCACGAACATCCACATCAGCAATATCGCGGCGCCGACGGCAGCGACGTAAAACACGCCTTTGCGCACCGCCGAAGGCATGTCGCGCATGAACCCAAACGCCGCCCCGCAGTTCTCGGCGTAGCGGAGCTCGAGGAACCGGTCGATCAGCACTACCGGCGGCCGCTGCGAGCGTTGCGGAAAGACACGGCCCTCCTCGTCCGCGGTGCAGACGGGGTCGGCGCTGAACTGCGAGGGCTCGGAGAGCCGGTCGAGCGCCCAGTGCTTCGAGCCGAGGTCGAGCGCAGTCAGGACCGCGATGCTCGCCAAACAGAGAACCAGAGCCTTTCCAACGCGCGGTGTGCGATTCACGGCGGCCGACTGTAACAGTTGACTTTGGCGGGTCAAACGCCGGTCAGCCGCCGGTTTCCGAGTGCCGTGCCCGCCGGTCGTCCATCGGGCCGTGCGGCAGATGCCGCGCCTCGCGCAGGTGGCGAACCGCGTTGATGCCCCATCGGGTCACGAAGTAGAGCGGCAGACCGACGATCAGCCCGCAGATCAGGGCGCCCATCCAGAGCTCGGCCCCGGTGCTGAGCAGCAGCCGCCCGGAGCTCGCCCAGAACTCCGCGTCGAGCAGCTCTTCTAGGCCCCCGCTCTTGAGCGCTCGGCCCGTGTTGCCGAGCCAGGTCTTGATCGTCGCGCGCGTGACCTCTTTTTCGGGATGCAGCACCGCGGCGCCGACCGACCACGTGGTGTAGTAGAGCGGCACGGCGGTGAACGGGTTGCTGATGAACAGAATTGGGATGCCCGAGATCTTGTTGGCCCCGAGCAGCGCAGCGAGCGGGATGTAGATCACGATTTGAAGACCGAGCGTCGGCGTGAACGCGATCAGCGAGCCGAGCAACACACCCCACGCGATTCGGTGTGGCGTGTCGTCGAGGTGCAGGATGTTGTGGTAGACGATCTGCCGAAGCCGACGCCAAAGCTCGGACGGCGTCATTCCGGCTCACCCCATCCGCCGCCTCCGGGCGTGTCGACCCGCAGGACGTCGCCCGGCTCCACCTCGGCGGTGACGCGATGAGGGAGCTCTTTGTCGTTGAGTCGATTCATGCCCGGCGATCCTGGACCGCCGCCGCGCATACCATAGGGTCGTGTCCGACGCCTCTCCGAAAGCACCGACACCCGCATCGGCGCCAGAAACTCGATTTCACGGGTGAGCCCGTCGCCGCCTCGGTGGGCCCCGGCGCCTCCGGAGCCCTGCCGGAGCTCGAATCGCCGAAGCCGGATCGGGAAGCGGGTTTCGAGCACTTCGGGGTCGGTGGCCTTCGAGTTGGTCATGTGGGTGTGAACGCCAGATGCGCCCCGCCGGCGCGCAGTCGCGCCCGCACCGCCGCCAAGGGTCTCGTAGTAGGCGAGCCGGTCGTCGCCAAACGTCAGATTGTTCATGGTCCCCTGGCTTGCCGCCGCCAGGCCCAGCGCGCCGAACAGCACGTCGACGATGCGCTGGGAGGTTTCGACGTTGCCCGCTGCGACCGCCCGCCCCGGTTCCGGGCTGAGGAGGGACCCCTCGGGGATGCGAACGACGACGGGCCGCAGGCAGCCGCTGTTGAGAGGGATCGGCTTGCCGACCATGGCTCGCAGCACGTAGAGCACGGCCGCCATCGTCACCGCGCGCGGCGCGTTCAGGTTGTCGTCGCGCGCGAGGTCCGTGCCATCGAAGTCGATTTCCATCTCCTCTCCGCGAACGACGATGCGTACGGCAATGCGCGCGCCGTCGTCCAGCCGGTCCTCGAATTCGTGTGTCCCGTCCGGAATCTCGCGAATCGCCTGCGCCGTGAGCTCGGCGGCGTTGTCCTGGATGTGGCCCATGTAGGAGGTCACGACGCCGAGCCCGTATCGCGCGAGCAGCTCGTCGAGGAGCTGTAGGCCTTTCTCGTTGGCTGCGATTTGCGCCTGGATGTCGGCGAGGTTTTCGTCGGGGTTTCGCGCTGGATGGGGCCCGCGAGCGAGCGCGTCCCGAAGCATCGACTCGCGGAAGACCCCGCGCTCTACGACTCGAAGGCTGCGAAGCACCACGCCTTCCTGTTCGAGCGACGTCGACTGCGGCGGCATCGAGCCCGGGGTGATCCCCCCGACGTCCGCGTGATGTCCACGCGATGCCACCACGAACCGGAGCGTTCCGGCGTCGTCGTGGACGGGCGTGACGACCGTGATGTCCGGCAGGTGCGAGCCACCGCCGGCCGGGTCGTTGGTGACGAAAACGTCGCCGGGGGCGGCGCGGGGATGGTCAGCGAGCACCGCTCGGACCGACTCGCCCATCGCGCCGAGGTGAACCGGAATGTGCGGCGCATTCGCGACGAGCCCGCCCTCCGCATCGAACACCGCGCACGAGAAGTCCAAACGGTCGCGGATGTTGGTGCTGAGCGCGGTGCGCTGGAGCACGATGCCCATCTGCTCGGCGATCGACTTGAACTGGTTGTGGAAGACCTCGAGCAGGACAGGGTCCACCTGCGTGTCGGCAGCTTCCCGCGCACCGCCCTCTTCGAGCTCGCGGACGATGAGATAGTCCTCGGGCGTCCGCACCGCGACGAAGCCCGCGTCGACCACGACCGTTCCCGTCGCATCGAGGACGAGCGCCGGGCCGGGCACCTCGGTGCCGATCGGGAATCGTTCGCGGCGGTAGACCGGCGCCTCGACGCGGCTTCCGTTCGACCACAGGGAGGTCGTGCGCTCGGGCGCGCCGTCGGGTGGCTCGGCCTCGGGCAGCGAGGGCGCCGGGCTGGCGAGCAGGACGCGGACCCGGAGCGTCGCGGCCTCGACATCGTGCTCTTCACGCGCATACCCGAACTCCTGCCGGTGCCGGGCCTCGAACGCAGCGCGCATGGTCGCCGGCTCGCCCCAGTCGACCGCGAGCGAGGTCTCGGTGCCTCGATAGCGAAGCGCCACCTGGCGAACGATGCGCCAGCGTGCATCGCCGTTCGCATCGCGCTCGAGCGCTCGCCTGCCGCGATCCTCGAGCGCCGCGAATTCCTCTTCCCATGAAGCGACAGGCGCGGCTTCGAGTGCGACCCGGCCCGCGTCGCGCTCGCCGTGCCACTCGAAGCTCGCCACGCCCATGCCGAACGCGGAGAGCGCACCGGCGTACGGATGAAACACGAGCGTTCGGATTCCGAGCCGGCGCGCGAGCGGGCACGCGTACTGGCCGCCTGCGCCACCAAATACCACCATCGCGTGCGTGCGGACGTCGTGTCCGCGTCCGACCGAAATCGTTTGGATGGCCGAGGCCATGTTCTCGACGGCGACGCGCAGGAACCCCTCCGCGACCTCGGTCGACGTGCGCTCGAGCCCCTGCTCGCGGAGCCTCGCAGCGACCATCTCGATCGCCCTTCGAGCTGGCTCTTCGTCGAGCGGAAATGGGAATCGGTCCGCAGCGATGCGCCCGAGGAAAAGAGACACGTCGGTGAGCGTGAGCGCCTCGGCGCCGAGCCGGCCGTAGCAAAGCGGACCCGGATCGGCGCCAGCGCTCTGAGGGCCCACGGTCATCCGTTTGCCGCGCAGCGCACAGATCGACCCGCCGCCCGCTGCCACGGTGTGGAGCTCGATCATCGGCGCCCGGACCCGCACCCCGGCGATTTGGGTTTCGAACACACGCGAGACTTCGCCGTCGTAGCGAGACACGTCGGTCGACGTGCCTCCCATGTCGAAGCCGATCACCTCGCCGAGGTCGAGCTCGTCGGCGACGGCGCCGGTCGCGACCACCCCGGCGGCTGGGCCGGAGAGCACCGCGTTTCGCCCGATGAAGCCCGAGGCATCGACCAGCCCGCCGTTGCTCTGCATCATGCGCAGCTGGCCGCCGCCAAGGTCGTCTTCCAGCCGGCGGACGTAGCGCGTCAGCAGCGGGGTGAGGTATGCGTTGGCGGTCGCGGTGTCGGTCCGGCCGAGGAGCCCGAGCTCGTTGGCGACCTCGCTCGAGAGCGACACGTGAGTGAAGCCCGCAACCCGTGCGAGCCGGCCGAGCTCGCGCTCGAGGGTCGCGTCGCGATAGGCGTGCATCATCGCAATGGCGACGGACTCCACCCCGTCTTCTCGCGCGGCCGCCATCGCAGCGCCGACCTGCTCCGGGTCGAGCGCGCGCACCATCGAGCCGTCCGCGCCCATCCGCGCACCGACCTCGACGACGCGTTCCGGGAGCGGCTCGGGTTTGTCGATGTCGAGCGCGAACAGGTCCGGGCGGGTTTGGTCGCCGATCCGAACCAGGTCGGCGAGCCCCTCGTCGGTCACCAAGACGCAGGGACAGCCGCGGCGCTCGAGGAGCGCGTTGGTGGCCAGCGTCGTCCCCATGCGGATCTCGCTCTCGGGGATCGGCTCGTCCTCGCGCAGGCCGAGCAGCGCCCGAATTCCGACGAGCGGCGCCTCGTCCGACGACAGCACCTTCACCGCCCGAAGCGCGCCCGTGGCCGGATCCCGGTGGATGCAGTCGGTGAACGTCCCCCCGCGGTCGATCCAGAACTGGTGCCGGGCGGCGCTCATCGGCATCGAGCGTTGCATCGAAGCACGGGCGCCGATCAGGTCAAGAGCGTCGTCCCGATCTAGCTTCGTGGGTGCACAAGTCGCCCAAATAGCCTAGAACGGCAGGCAAATCGCGTCCTTCTAGGCAAACCTGGTGCAATTTTCTGGTTTTCAAACGAGTTTCCTGGACTTATACAGGCCAGCGAGTCAAAGAAGCTGAGCACGATGGACACGGAAGAATTTACTGTTTCGTCCGTGATACCTGCGAGCCCAAACCGTATTTATTCCGCATGGATGGACGAGCGGCATCACTCCGCGTTCACCGGCGGGCGGGCTACGGTGGACCCCTGGGTAGGCGGCCGAGTCGTGGCGGACGATGGTTTCGTCGACGCCACGCACGTGTATCTCGTCACGGGTAGCCGTATCGCCATGACCTGGCGAACGCGGGATTTCCCGGAGGGCACGAACGACTCCCACGTGGATATCACGTTTGAGCCTGTCGCCGGCGGCACCAAGGTCGAGGTGACCCACACCAAGATCCCGGCCGGGCTCGGCAAGGCCTGCGAGAAGATTTGGAAGAGCCTCTACCTCGGGCCGATGGCCAAATACTTCGGCGACCCCGAGGCGATGCGCGCGGCGTACACCGCGGCGAAGAAAGCGGGCCACCTGCCGCTCTCGGGCATCAAGGCGAGCCGGCCCCGCCCGAGGCGGCCGGTCGTGCCGCCCCCGCAGCTTCCCGTCGAGGAGCCGGAAGAGGACGAAGAGGAGGCCAAGCCGAAGAAGTCTCGCAAGCGGGTCGAATCGAAGACCATCGACCTGAGGGAGCTCGCGCGAGCCCAGGCGCAGGCTCGCAAGGAGGCGGCGCGGCGCAAAGCCGAGACGAAGAAGAAAGCCGAATCGGCTCGACGCCAGGCCGAGGCGGCGCGGCGCAAAGCGGAGGCCAAGAAGAAGGCCGAGATCATGCGCATCCGCAAAGCGGAAGCCAAACGCAAGGCTGCCGAGAAGAAGAAGGCCGAGGCGGAAAAGAGGAAAGTCGAGCTCGCGCGCAAGAAGGCGGCCGCGAAGAAGAAGGCTGAGGCGCTCGAGCGCAAGCGGGCTGCCGCCAAGAAGAAAGCCGCTGCGAAGAAGAAGGCTGCCGCGAAGAAGAAAGCCGCTGCCAAAAAGAAGGCTGCCGCCAAGAAGAAAGCCGCTGCCAAGAAGAGGAGCGCAAAAACGCGGCGAAGCGGCACCAAGCGAAGGCCCACCACCAAGCGCAAGCCGGCGAAGAAGAAGCGCACCACCACCAAGCGCAAGCCCGCCAAGAAGACCAAGAAGCGCACGTCCAAGACCAAGAAGCGAAGCAGCGCGGCGACGAAGAGGCGGAGCGCCGCGAAGCGAAGGCCCGCCAAGAAGACTAAAAAGCGGACGACCCGGAAGTCGAGCTCGCGCCGCCGTGCTGCGCCGAAGAAGGCCACCAAGAAGCGCGGCACCGCCAAAAAGCGGACCACGAAGAAGAAGAAGCCGCAGCGCCGCGGGCGCCGCTAGGCGAGCGTCGACTCGGCCTGGCGCCGCAGTCCGTCGAGCAGCGACTCGAGCGCACGATGCTCTTCGGCCGGCTCGATGATCGTCACCTCTTCGAGCGTGTTGCTCGGAGCGTGTTCGAGCCAAACCTGCATCGCGTCGACCGACGAAAGCCTTCCCGTGCCTCGTCCCGGCAACACGAGCGCCGCCGCGGCCACCTTGGCGTTCGAGAGGGCCTCTGCGATCTGCGAGCACGCGAGGCGAGCCGCCGGGACGTCGAAGGCCGTGCTCTGGCCGAGCCCGATCAGCAGGACCCCGGCCGATTTGATCTGCTCCGGGGCGATGACCCACGCGCGCTCGCCCGCCGCGCCGTCGAGATAGCCCGCCATGCGTTTGCGCGAAAGCGAGCCGCAGAGACGCCAATCGAGCAGGCCGCCAGCGCCGCGCAGAGGCTGTTCGTCCGAGAAGAACGGGACGACGATCAGGTCGGACTCGAGCTCGTCCAAGCGCTCGAGCGTCGGCGCTACGAACTCGTACGAGGTCACGACTTTCCTAGCTCCGTCGCGATTCGGTCGAGCACACCGTTGACGAACGAGCCGCTTCCTTCCGAGCCAAACCTCTTGGCGAGCTCGACCGCCTCGTTCAGTGTCACGCGTTTGGGAATGTCGGCGTGCTCTCGAAGCTCGACGATCGCCACGCGGAGCACGTTGCGGTCCACCACGGGCATGCGCTCGAGCCGCCAGTGGTGGCTCGCCGACCGAATCAGCCCGTCGACCTCGCCCTCGTGCTCGGCAAACGCGCGCACGAGGTCGTTTGCGAAATCAGCGTCGTGCTGGGCTTCGCGCTCTTCGGCGAGGTGGCCCCAGTACGACTTGATCGCCTGCGTGGAGCTCGTTCCGGCGACATCCATGTAAAACAGGATGCGGAGTGCGGCCTCACGGCCCTTTCGTCGCGATCCCATCGCCTGTCAGCCTTTGCTCGAGCGCGGCCATCTCGATTGCCGTGCGCGCCGCGTCGTGCCCTTTGTTGCCGTGGGCGCCGCCCGCCCGGTCGAGCGCCTGCGCCTCGTCGTCTGTGGTGAGGACGCCGAAGACCACCGGCACCCCCGTTTCGAGCCCGGCCCGCATGAGCCCGAGCGCGGTGCCCTGGGACACGTACTCGAAGTGAGGCGTCCCGCCGCGAATCACCGCACCGAGCGCCACCACCGCGGCGAACCGTCCGCTCTGCGCAAGCTTCTTCGCGACGTGGGGAAGCTCCCAGGCGCCCGGGACCTCGATGACTTCGAGCCGTGCTTCGTCGACGCCGTGCTCTGCGAAGCAGTCTTTGGCGCCGTCGAGGAGCTTGGCGACCACGGGTTGGTTGAATCGGGACCACGCGATCGCAAACCGTGCGCCGGGCGGCGCTTCCACCTCGGCAAGCGGGAGGTTGCGGTCGTCGCTCATGATGCGTCCGGAGTTTGCGGTGCGGTAGCCGGGGTGAGCTCGCCGCCGGGCGCGACCAGCAGCTGCTCGACCACCTCGAGACCGTACGCTTCGAGGCTCGGGATGCGGCGGGGCCGATTGGTGAGCAGGCGAAGGTGCGAGAGGCCGAGGTCTGAGAGGACCTGTGCGCCGAAGCCGTACTCCCGGAGCACCACGCCGGGCTCCTCGGGAGGCCGTTTGATCGGCTCGTCGAGGTAGAACGCGATGTCGGTTTCGGGGTCCGGATGGCCGGGCAGGAACAAGATCGCTCCGTTGCCTGCGCGCTCGATCGCGGCGACGCAGTCGGCGATGTGCACTCGGTCGCCCATGCGCACTTGAAACGCGTCACCGAGAACGCTTCCGCGGTGGACGCGCACGAGGGTCGGCTTCGAGTCGAGGTCTCCGAGGCTCAGCGCCATGAACTGCTCTTGGTCACCCACCTGCACTCGGTAGACCGACCCGACCCACGACGTTCCGGTCGGCATCTCCACGGCGGTCTGGCGAACCCGCGTCACGAGCCGCTCCCGAGCGAGCCGGTACTGGATGAGGTCCGCGATCGACAGGAGCCGGAGCCCGTGCTCCTCGGAGAACTTCACGAGGTCCGGGTAGCGCGCCATCGAACCGTCGTCCTTCATGATCTCGCAGATCACGCCCGCGGGCCTGAGCCCGGCGAGCCGAGCGAGGTCGACCGACCCCTCGGTGTGCCCCGTGCGCTGGAGGACCCCGCCGGGCACGGCCTTGAGCGGAAACACGTGGCCCGGGCTCACCAGGTCGGTTGGGCCGGCGTCGTCTGACACCGCGGTCTTGATGGTTTGGGCCCGATCGGCCGCGCTGATCCCGGTGGTGACGCCGTGCCTCGCCTCGATGGAAATCGTGAACGCGGTCGAGCGCTGCGAGCGGTTGTCGTCGACCATCATCGGCAGGTCGAGCTGCCGAATCCGGTCCTCGGTGAGGCTCAGGCAGATCAGGCCCCGCGCGTGCCGCGCCATGAAATTGACGGTCTCGGGCGTGGCGAGCTCCGCCGCCATCACGACGTCGCCTTCGTTCTCGCGGTCTTCGTCGTCCACCAAGATGACCATCTTTCCGTTTCGGATGTCATCCAGGGCCGCGACGACCCGCTCGATCGCGCTCGGCATATCCCGGTCACCATGACGCGAAAGCTCAGTCAATTCCAGCAGGCTCCTCGGAAACCTCAGCCGTCCGGTGCATCGACGCCGGGCTTGCCCATCAGGCTCGCGACGTACTTCGCGAGGATGTCGACTTCGAGGTTCACCCTCGCGCCGATCGGCATCTCACCGAAGGTCGTCTCCTCGAGCGTGTAGGGAACCAGCATGACGTCGAAGCGGGTACCTGTGACGGTGTTCACCGTGAGGCTGACGCCGTCGACGGTGATCGAGCCCTTGGGCGCGAGGAACGGCGCGAGCCGGCTCGGCACGTCGAAGCTCGTGCGCACGTAGTCTCCCTCCGGGGTCTTGCTCGCGAGCGCACCGACGCCGTCGACGTGCCCGGTCACGAGGTGGCCTCCGAGCTTGTCGCCGAGCGCGAGCGCGCGCTCGAGGTGAACGCGATCGCCGGTGCGAAGGTCCCCGAGCTTGGTCTTGTCGAGCGTTTCGAGCGACGCGTCTGCGTCGAAGGCGTTCTCGGAAAACGCTTTCACCGTCAGGCACGCCCCGTCGACTGCGATCGACTCGCCGAGCTCGTACGGATGAAGGCTGCAGCGAACTCGGAGCGAAAGCCCGTCGTCGCGACGGGTGAGATCTTCGACCGTGCCGACTTGCTGGACCAAACCTGTGAACATCAGACCTTCCTCTCGAGTTTTCCGGTGAGCAGCCAGTCGCGCCCCAGCGCGCGCATGTCGGTCTCGACGAGTCGCCATCCGTGGTCGATGCGGTCGACGCCCTTGCCCGCAACGAACGACGGTGCATCGGAGTCGCCGATGATGGTCGGCGCGACGAATACCGCGGCGCGGTCTGCGAAGCCGAGGTCCACGAAGCTCCCGTGAACGCGCGCGCCGCCCTCGACGAGAAGCCGCACCACGTCCCGCCTGCCGAGCTCTTCGAGGACCGGGCCGAGGTCGACCCCCCGCTCGGTTCGAGGCGCGGCGAACAGCTCAGCGCCCGCTTCGCGCAGCGCGCGAACGCGGCCTTCGTCGGCGTCCGGCGCATGTGCGATGAGCGTTTGCGCCGCGGAATGGCGGTCGAGGAGCGCGGCCGACGAGGGCGTGCGCAGGTCGGCGTCGAGCACTACCCGCATCGGGTCGCGCCCTTTCACCCGGCGGACAGTCAGCTTCGGATCGTCAGCGAGGACCGTGCCTACGCCGACGAGAACCGCGTCGCTCCGATCCCGCAGCCGGTGCGCCTCGTCGCGCGCCTCGTCCCCGGTGATCCACTTGGAGTCCCCGGAGCGGGTCGCGATCTTGCCGTCGAGCGTGATCGCCGCCTTGAGCGTGACGAACGGCATGCCCGTGCGAATGTGCTTGCTGAAGTCGGCGATCAGTGCCGCGCACTCGTCTTCGAGCATGCCGAGGTCGACGTCGATGCCCGCGGCCTTCAGCCGGTCGATGGCCCCGGGCTCGTGCGGCGCGGGATCGCGGCAGCCGATCACCACGCGGCCGATGCCCGCGTCGATGATCGCCTCGGTGCAGGGGCCGGTGCGGCCCTGATGGTTGCACGGCTCGAGCGTGACGTAGAGCGTTGCACCGTCGACCGGGCCCGGCGCGTTGCGGATCGCGTCGACCTCGGCGTGCGCTTCGCCAGCCTTTGCGTGGTGCCCGGCGGAGACGACCACGCCGTCGCGCGCGATCACGGCGCCGACGTGCGGGTTGGGGCTTGGCCGCCCTCGACGCCCTTCCTCGAGTGCTTGGGCCATGAGGTCGCGATCGTTCGCCATCTCAGTCCTTGAGCGTGGCCAGCTCGTCGACGAACTCGCCCACGTCCTGGAAGTCGCGGTACACGCTCGCGAAGCGCACGTACGCGACCGTGTCGATTTCGCGAAGCTCGAGAAGCACGTGCTCGCCGAGCTGCGCAGACGTGACTTCCGACTCTCCCGTGTCCGCGAGCCAGCGTTCCACCTGGTTGAGCAGCCGCTCGAGCGCCTCTGCGGATACCGGGCGCTTCACGCAGGCTCGGCGAAGCCCCGCGAGCAGCTTTTCTCGGTCGTACGGCTGGCGCCGCTCGTCCTTTTTGAGGATGAGCGGGAGAGTCTGCTCGACTCGCTCGTAGGTCGTGTACCGGCGGCCGCACTGCTCGCACTCGCGCCGACGCCGCGTGACCTCGCCCCCCTGCGAGAGGCGCGAGTCGATGACGCGGTTTTCCAGAGTTCCGCAGTAAGGGCACCGCATATCCGCGATACGCTAGCGCCGGCGTCGAATTGCGGCAACGCAGCGGCTCAGGTGCGCACGAGCAGGACCACCGACTCGACGTGAGCGGTGTGAGGAAACATGTCGAAGGCGATCGCGCGGTCGAGCACGAAGCCGTGCGCGACGGCGAGGCGAAGGTCGCGTGCGAGGGTCGCGGTGTCGCAAGAAACGTAGACGATGCGCTTGGCGCTGGCGATGGCCCCTTCTCCTTCGAATGCCGCCCGGCAGCCTGTCCTCGGCGGGTCCAGGACGACGACGTCGTAGCGGCCGCTCGGCGGTCGCTCCGCATCGGCGACCACGAGCCGTGCGCGAAGCCGCCGAGATGCGAGGTTTTCGCGACACGCGGCCGCGGCTTCGCGGTTGCGCTCGACGGCGACGACCGACTTCGCGCGCGCGGCGAGGCGCACCGTGAAGTTGCCGATTCCCGCGTGGAGCTCGAGCACACGAAGCCCGTCCGGCGCCGCAAGCTCCAGCACCGCGTCGACGAGACGACGGTTGATCTCCGCGTTCGCCTGGGCAAACGCGCCGTACGGCGCCTGCAGCAGCTCCTCGTGCCCGGCATCGACCGACACGCTCTGCTCGCCGTAGATCGCTGGGGAGCCCGCGTCTCGCACCGCGAGGGCGACGCCGGCCACCGGTTCGAGCGCGCTCAGCTCTTCGCATGCGGCAAAGAGAGCCGGAGACGCCTCGCCGTCGGCGTCGAGCCGGATCGCCGCGCGGGAGCTCGCCGTGCGCTGAAGCTGAAGCTCCCCCGTTCCCCGAAGGTGCGGGCTCAGCACCCGGCGCGCTTCCTCGAGACCGGCCAGCAGCGGCGGAGCGAGCACGAGGCAGCGATCGATGTCTTCGATGCGACGGGAACGCGCGGAGCGGTACCCGATGAGCCCTTCGTGCCAGGCGAGCCGAGCGCGCTGGCGGTACCCGAGGTCGAGCGGCGACTCGGCCCACTCGATCGAAACCTCGGCGGCTCCTGGGAGGCCACGGCACGCCTCCTCCAAGAACCCGAGCTTGATCTCTTGCTGAAGGCCGGCGCTCGCGATCATCAGCGGACAGCCGCCGCAGCGCGACACGTACGGGCAAGGGGGCTTGCGCCTCTCAGGCGACGCGTCCACCAGCCGGCCGAGCCGGCCTCGGGTCACGCCGCGCCGCGCCTTGGTCGGGAGCACCTCGACCCGCTCTCCCGGAAGCGCGCCCGGCACGAGGACCACGCCCTGTTCGGTTTGCACCACCGCCTCACCCCCGCGGCCCACCGCCCGAACTTCGCCGTCGACTGACCGCTGCCGCGCCATGGGCCGCTAGAAATACTGCACGGGCTGACCGACTTCGAAGGCGAAACGGAAGTCTCCGTCGAGCACGGCGCGACGTTCGTCCGGGTCCTTGTTGTCGACCAGCTCGACGTTGGTGAAGACCGCTTCGGTGATTTGGTTTTCATTGCTCAACCACGGAACGAAGAGCTGATCGAAGCGGATCGTGCCCGACACGGCGCCGTAGACGACGGGAATGCGCGCAACGCCGGGGCAGGTCGCGTTGAGGTAGAGCGTCATCTCGACCGGTGGCGCCAGGCCGCCGAACGGGATCTCCTGGCCGAGCATCTCCTCCTTCACCATTTCGGGGTCACGGATGAACACGGTGAGGCCGTCGCTATAGGGACTGAGCTCGCTGCCCCGCTGCACGGTGATGTCGATGATCTCGACCGAGGTGCTCGGGCGCATCGCGAAGAAGTCGGGGTCGAGCGAATAGGACTCGCCTTCGAGACCACAATCGGGCGCCCAGACCTGGCCCGTCGCGCTGCCCTCCCCGCTCCCTTTGGCGCAGCCGACGACGCTCAACGCCGCGACGACGAACATGAAGAGCTCACGCGATGAAACCGCCACCGATTACCTCGTCGCCCCGGTATACCACCGCCGCCTGTCCTGGCGTAATCGCGCGCTGAGGCTCGTCGAAGCGAACCTCGAAGCCGTCGGCGCTCGGCGTCACCTCGGCGGGGCCGCCTCGATGGCGGTACCGAATGCGAACCTCGCCGCGAAAAGGCGCTGCAGGCGGGCCGGCGACCCAGTGGGCGTCCGTCGCCGCAAGCTCGGCCTCGTAGAGCGCCTCTTCGGGGCCGACGACGACCTCGGCCCGGTCCGGGACGATTCGAAGCACGTAGCGGGCGCCGCCGCCACCGAGCCCCAGCCCTCGCCGCTGCCCGCGCGTGAAGCTCACGACGCCCTCGTGACTCCCGAGCACCGACCCTTGCACATCGACGATATTGCCGGCATCCGCGCCGGAGCTCCGACGCCGGATGAAGTCGCCCACCCGCCCGTCGGGCACGAAACAGAGCTCCACGGAGTCGGGCTTTTCGGCGTTCGGCACACCGAGGCGGCGGCCCTCGGCGCGCGCCTCGGCCTTCGTGATCTCGCCGAGCGGGCACAGCAGCCGCTCGAGCGTCGACTGCGGCAGCCCGAAGAGAAAGTAGCTTTGGTCCTTGTCCTCGTCGCGACCGCGAAGGAGGCGAAGCGTTCCATCGTCCGCTGGCTCGATGCGCGCGTAGTGCCCGGTGGCGATGTGGCTCGCCCCGAAACGCTTGGCGACCTCGGTGAGGTACGTGAGCTTGACCGTGCGATTGCAGTGGACGCACGGGATCGGCGTGCGTCCCGCCTCGTATTCCCGCACGAACGGCTCGACGACGTGCTCGAGAAACGCCTTGCGCTCGTCGAGCACGTAGTGCGGGATGCCGAGGTGCGCGCAGGTTCGCCGCGCGTCCTCGCGGTCCTCGGGCGCGCAGCAGCGGCCGACCTGCTGGCCGCCTTCGGCGTCCCAGAGGTGCAGCGTGACGCCGACCAGGTCGTGGCCGGCCTCGTGCAGGAGCGCTGCGGCGACCGACGAATCGACGCCGCCGCTCATCGCGACGAGCACGCGCTTCGGCTTCTCTTGGGGGGCCGGATTCGACATACTGAACAGAGGTGACGTGGTTTGCTATACTGAATGGAAAGGCCTAGGCGCGACAAAGGCCTTTTCAAACATGTTTTGATTTCAACGGTTTAGAGAAGAAAACCAGAATTCTCCGCAGCTTTGCTGCTCAATAGCTCAAATTTGGTTGAGGTTTTTGGCGCCCGCTCGGGGGACCACGCGCGCAAAGGCCCCGAGGGCCGTTTCGATCTCGGCCTCGGTCGTCTCGATACCTAGACTGATTCGAATCGCCGAGCCAGCCCTCCACTGCGCATCCGGATACATCGCCCCGATGACGGCCGAGGGCGCGTCGAGGCCGGACGAGCACGCGGCGCCCGCCGACACGCACACGCCCTCGAGGTCGAGCGCGGCAACCAGCAGCGGGGCCTTCCAGGTGCGGAAGCTCAGGTTGGACACCGTGGCCGCGCGAGGCTCGCCCGCGTTGACGACGGCGCCCAGCTCGACGAGGGCGCCTTCGAGCCGGTCTCGGAGCGCCTGGATCCTCGGCTGGGCTTGGAGGCGCTCGGGGACGGCATCGCAGGCGGCGCCAAAGCCGACCGCGCTCGCGGCATCGACCGTCCCAGGGTGGCGGCCCCGCTCCTGCGCGCCGCCATCGAGCACCGGCTCGACGTCGAGCCCCCGGCGCACCCAGCAGGCGCCCGCGCCCGCCGGGCCCCCGATCTTGTGTGCCGCGAGCGCCACCGCGTCCGCGCCGAGCTCTTCGACGTCGATGAGGACTTTGCCGAGCGCCTGGGTCGCGTCGACAAAGAGTCGCGCGCCGCGCGACCTGCAGACTCGGGCATAGTCGTGCACCGGAAACGCCGTGCCGGTCTCGTGGTTGATCCACTGCACCGCGACGACCGTGCTCGGGCCGACGTGCTCGCCGAGCTCTTCGGGCGTTGGCGGCGTTCCGTGAAGCACGGGAAGCTCGACGACGTGCAGTCCATCGCGACCGAGCCGATCGACACTGCGGGCCACGGCCGGGTGCTCGATCTGGCTCGTCACCGCGCGCTCGCATCCCGGCGCGAGGCCTCGCACACCGAGGTTACAGGCCTCGGTTCCGCCGCGCGTCAGCACGAGGTCGGCGGCGCTGGCGCCGATCGCGTCCGCGACCCGTTCCCGCCCGGACTCGACGAGCCGGCTCGACGCTCGACCGGCCGCGTGGGCGCTCGACGGATTGGCCCAGGCTCGCCCGGCCGCCTCGTCCATCGCCTCTCGGACCGCGCGCGACATCGGGGCGGCCGCGTGGTGGTCGAGGTAGATCACGACGCCTCGGCGCGCTCCGGGGCACGGCCTACACGGAGCTCGACGAGGGTGCCGGTGAGCTGGCGCTCCGCGACGCCGCCGGCGGGCGGGCTCGAGATCTCGATGCCGCCGCCGAGCGCCTCGGTGACCCGCCGCGCGAACGCGAGGCCGAGCCCCACGCCGCCGTGCTCGCGCGTCACGGAGCCGTCCACTTGATAGAACGGCTCCATGATGCGTGCGATGTGCTCGGGCCGAACGCCGGGCCCGCTGTCGGCGACGGCAAACGAAAGCGCGTCGTCGGAATCCGCGCGCACCTCCACGGCGACCTCGCCGCCGGTCGGCGTGAACTTCGACGCGTTGTCGAGCACGTGAACCATCGCGCGCATCAGCTTGTCGGGGTCGCCCTGCGCCGGCATGGGCTCGTCGGGGACGAGCTCGATCAGCGTCACGTCGCGCTCCTCGAGCTTTGCGCGCACCTGGTCGAGCGCCTTCGATGCGACGTCACGGAAATCGTATGGCCGCGTGTAGTAGTGCATGCGGCCGGTTTCGAGCGAGCTGACGTCGAGCAGCGTATCGACGACCGAGCGGAGGCGCTGCGTCGAGGTCTCGATCGAGCCGAGGCACTTGCGCTGAAGATCGGTGAGCGGACCGAGCTCCTCGTTCAACAGCAGGCGGAGGTAGCCGACGACCGGCGTCATGGGAGTCGCGAGCTCGTGACTCACGTTTTGCATGAACTCACGGCGCAGCCGCGCGATCTCTTCGAGGCGCTCGTTGGTCTCCGAGAGCTCGACGATCTTCTTTTCGAGCCGCTCGACGATCTTTTGGGTGCGCTCGCGGAGGAGGCTGTCGCTGCCGTCTTCGACCCACTCGCGGTGTCCTTGGAGAAAGCGGCCGATGGTGTCGGCGAAGTGCGTCGCGTCGATCGGCTTTGCGACAAACCCGTCGCACCCGACCGCGAGCGTGGAGTCGCGGTCGCCCTCGGCCGTGATGGCGACGATCGGCACTTCACGAAGCGTGGGCATTCCGCGGAGCCGTAGGGTGACCTCGTAGCCGTCGAGGTCCGGGATGTTGATGTCCACGAGCACCAGATCCGGGAGCGTATCCCGGGCGAGCCGAATGCCTTCGACGCCCCCCGCCGCCTCGATCACCTCGTGGCCCGCGGCGCCGAGCAGCTTTTGAACGAGGCGGCGATTGTTGGGGTCGTCCTCGATGTGCAGGACTCTCGCCATCGCGGCTCGATGCTAACAGCCAGAAGGGGTTGCCGCACGCGGGGAGCCTGGCTAGGAACCGGGCATGCCAGGGCAACTGGTCGAGCAGCTCCTCGACGCGGGTCTCGTTGACGAGGGTCAGGTGCGCGCAAGCGATCCCGACGACCCCGACGTCCCGTCGGTCCAGGTGATCCGAAACCTCGTCGCGGCGGGGCTCGACGAGCGCGCGCTCGCCGGCTTCTTCGTCTCGCAGGGGTTCGGTCCGATGCTGCAGGCCCAAGAGCTCGCGCGGGCCGACGAGACGCTCGTGCGCCGACTTCGACCGACCGACGCGCACGAGCTCTGCGCGGTTCCGCTCCGCGCCAGCCAGGCGGGGACGATCGTCGCCATGGCCGACCCGACGGACGACGAATCGGTCGCGCGGCTCTCCGAGGCGCTCGGCGGTCCGATCCTGCCGACCGCGGCCAAGCTCTCGGACCTCCTGGCCGCGATCGATCTGATGTACCCGTCCGAGCGCGCGACGATGGTCACCGACCCAATGGCGCTCCTTCGCTCTCGAAAGCGGACGCCGAGCGGAGTCGTGCCGCTCGTCCAAGAAAAACCGGAGGGCGAGCACACCGCGCCATCGGTCGACCCACGGCTCACCGGCCTGGCGTCGACGGCGAGCCCCGACTGGGATCGCGCGTGGCAGCGTTCGACGACGGAGCGCGACGTGTCGCTCACGCCCAAGGCAAGCCGTATCCCGGCGCAGCTCGCGTCGCGTCCCCCGTTCGATCGCGCCTCTTCGATCCGGCCGGCGCCGTCCCTCGCTCCTCGCGTGTCGGACTCGGCGATCGACGCGCACCTCGCCGAGATGGCCGAGGCCGCTTCGAGGGACGATGTCGTCCGCGTAGCCTGTCGCGCCAGCCTCGCGGCGTCGCGTGCGGCGGCGTTCCTCGCGCTCCGCAAGGGAGTCTTCCGCGGTTGGGACGGCGCGGGTCAGGACGTGACCAGCGCAGGGATTCGGAGCCTGTGGGTCCCGGCGAGCAACCCTTCCATCCTGAACGAGGTCTTGCACAGCGGCCGTCCCTTTCGGGGGGCCTATGGTCAGACGGCGGCCGACCACCTGTTTCGGGCGGCGCTTGGCATTCAGGGGCGCGAGGTCGCGATCGTGCCGGTCATGATCGGGTCGCGCATGGTGGGCGTGCTCTGCGCCAACGACCCGGCCCAGGACACCGGCGCCATCGAGCGGATCGCCGAGGCGATGGGGCAGGCCTTCGAGCGGCTGATCGTCACCCAGAAAAGCGAGGGTTAATTGCCGAAAACCGAGAGCATTTGGGGGTCCGCGGCCTTCGCGAGCCGCAGGAGCCTACGGCGCTCTCGGAGCACCCCGCTCGAGTAGCCGTTGCGGCTGTCGCAGCGGCCGGAGTTGTACCAGGCGAGTCCGCGGCGGATGTCGCCGCCGCACTTGTCCACGGCCCAATCGAGCAGCCCGAGGCCGGCTTCGAGCACCTCGCGCTGGCATGCCCCCGGGCGGCGGCTGCAGCTCTCGCGATAGCGCTCGTTGTAGACGAACGGCACCGTCTTTCCGCGATAGCGCGGGTTGAGCTGAATCAGGCCGCGCGCGCCCACCGGGCTCAGCGCGAGCGGATTGAGCCCGGACTCCCGCATCGCGATCGCCGCGGTGAGGAACGGGTCGACGTCTGCGCGATTGCTGGCCTCGGTGATCAGCCGGGAGAGCGTCGCGATGCGGTGTCGGCAGCCGCCGTCGCTGACGCGGCAGTGTTGGACGTGAATCGGTTGTCCCGCGCGGTTCTCACGAACCGTCAATCGGCTGTCGATCGCGCGCGCCAACGCGAGCGAGGTCGGATGCTCCCCGACGATGCGGTGGTAGTCGATCGTTCCGACGGCGGACACCGTGTCGCCGGACGCGGGGCGCGCAACCGAGCGAGAGTGCCAAGCACTGAAGAAGATTACTGCAATGGCCAATACGGCAATACGCATGAGGGCCCCCGGGGGAATGAACCCGCCAGCGCCCAAAGGTAGGGCATGGCCCCACCCGGCGCCACCCAGGGCGCTCTCGGAGGCTAGGCCTGCTCGCCGTCCGGCTCGGCGACCAGGGCCGGCTCGAGCGGAGTTTCTGCAGTATCTTCGGAGAGTTTCTTCGAAGAATCCGACTCGGCCGAGGTTTCTGGCGGCTCGCTGTCGGCGCCGCTGTCCGCCTCCGAGGCCTGGGGCGCCTCGTCGTGAGCCTCGTCCGCGCCCTCGTCACGGCCACCGCGACGCCGGCCTCGCCGCCGGCCTCGCCGGCGCCTCGAGCTGTCGGACTCCGACTTTTCGTCGTCGTTCCTCTCGGCCTTGTCGGCCCTCTCGGCCTTGTCGGCGCGCTTTCGTGGTGAGCCTGCGCCGAGCGAATCGAGAAGCGCGAGGTCCAGAACCGCGAGCGGCAGGACCGTACGCCGGATGCCGACGCCGACCTCTTCCATCGATGCGGCGAGCGCGTCACCGTCGAACACCGCGCAGGGAGCCGCTCCCTCGGCATGCGCTTCGGTGAGAGCGCCGTTCTTCACCGGCCCGAGGCCGATGAGCCACCCGACTCGCGCGTGGTCGAAGTGATGCAGCGCGCCGCGCAGCGCGACCACGGCCTCGCCGTCGACCGACTGCTGACCGCGATGAATCGCGATGGCAATCGGTGTTTCTTCCGGCCCTCGGCGAAGCGTGCCCGCCAAGCAGAAGTCGCCGCAATCGGCGCGAACCGCACGAAGCGACTGGACGCCAACCGCGTTGAGCCAGGCCGCCAGCAGCTCGAGGAGCGCGCCGTCGGGCAGGTCGCGAAGTCGTTTGATCAGGGCGCGACGCACGCTCTGGCGCTGGCGGTCGGCCGCTCTCAGGGCGTCCCGCTCCGCGTTGACCGCTTCGTTCGGCAGATGCCACTCGAGGAGCGAGATCCGCCCGTCCTCGGTGCGGAAACGAGGCCGCCTTCCCGTGGACTGCCGCTTGGCGTCGTCGCCGCGAATCGCGGCGGCTAGCGTGGGCGCCAGGGAGGCGGGGGTTCCGGCCAAACGCCCGGATTCGATGAGGGAATCGGCCACTTCGGACAAGGCCTTCGGCTGGCGGCTCCGGCCGCGAAGCGCGGTCTCGATCGCGTCCGCGAGGTCTTTGCCGAGGGGCTCGCCCGCCTGGGCCGCGCGCGTGGCCGGCGCTGGTGGGGGCTCACGCCGCGAGCGGCTTCGAGAGCCTCCCCGCCGGTCCGAGCTCGCGCCGTTGTCCGAATCGCGCTCGCGCTTGCGCCGCGGGCGTCGCTTGCGGGTCTTGCGGCCTTCGCGGGCGTCGTCGTCGAGGTTCGCGAGGATGAGGTCGTCGTCGTCGTCTTCTTGGGGAAAGACGTCGGCTCCGGGGAGCTCGGGCGCCGCGCTCGGCTCGCCACTCTCTGCGTCGTCCTCGGAGGTATCGGCCTCCGCCGTTTCGACGGCGGCCTCCTCAGGCTCGCCCGACGCCTCCGGCGGCTCCGAATCGGCGTCTTCGACCGCGTCTTCCGGTAAATCCCGCAGGGCGAAGACGCCGGGCTTCACCTTCGTGATCGGTGCGTCGCCCCGGTCTTTTTTGACCATCGTGGCGAGCCTCGAGCTCATCGTGGTTTCGGGTGTTTTACCGACGTGGGAAAGGAGATTTTTCTCGATCGCGATTTCGGTGATCTTCTTGTAGTGGAGGGGCTTTCCGACCATGCGGAGAACCTCCACGGCTGCTTCCGTGAATGTCATTCTGTTTGTCGTTCCTGCTACTCCGGCGGGCGACTCGTGACGGCTGCGGGATTCCAGCAGCGGGGAGCGGTACTTCGCTCCACCCGTGCATCTCCCCATTCCCCCTAGGGGTTTCAACCATGCTGGCTCGCACTCCGACCGGACAAAAGCGGTTGTTGGATAGTGTTTTCGGCTCGAGAGCCGATTCGCCCTATCTCGGTACCATCCAGGCAGGCCCGGGGCAACGAAATCGCCCTCACCCCGAATCGCGCCGAGGGCCCGAAGGCCCGGGCGGGGCCCGAATAGCCCCGATTTGACTTCGCGGAGCACCGGGCGCATACGGCCCGCCTGCGGCTAATTGGCTCGGGCCGATCGCCGCTGATAGAGCCGGAGAGGGATCGCGTCAGGCGGTGGTCACGGCCGTGGCACGCTGGACACGGGCCGCCGCGCTCGAGGCCGGCTGGGGCGGGACCGGGAGCTTGGCCCGATCTTCGCATGGATAGCGCCGAGGAGAATCGAATGAAGGACAAAGACATCGGCATCCTGCTCGGGGGCACGAGCGCAGAGCGAGACATCTCGATCAAGACCGGCGAGGCGGTGTTCGAGGCGCTACAGAGCCGTGGGTACCGCGTGCAGAAGGTCTTCGTCGACGGCGACATTGACCGGGTGCTTCGGCAGACCGACATCGACATCGCGGTGATCGGGCTTCACGGCACCTACGGGGAGGACGGCTGCATTCAGGGCCTACTCGAAACGCTTGGGATCCCATACACGGGCTCGGGTGTGCTCGCGAGCGCGCTCGCGATGGACAAGCTCAAGAGCAAGGAGCTTTTTCGGCTCTACAACGTGCCGACCCCGCCCTACTACGTCGTGCGGCGTGACGACCTCGCCGAGCTCGAGCGAATCCACAGCTCGTTTGGCTTTCCGAGCTTCGTGAAGCCGCGGAGCGGAGGGTCGAGCGTGGGCGCAGGGCCAGCCACGAGCCTCACCGAGCTTGCGCAGCGCTGTGAGGACGCGGCGCGCTTCGACGACTGGATTCTCGTGGAGCGGCTGATTCAGGGCCGAGAGGTCGCCGTCGGGCTCCTCGACGGAGAGGCGCTCGGCGCGATCGAAATCGAGCCCAAGGGTGGCTTCTACGACTACAAATCGAAGTACCAAAAAGGCCAGAGCGCCTATCACTTCCCGGCGCGCCTTTCGCCGACCCGCTATCGAGGGGTGCTCAACCTCGCCGAACGGGCGGTCCACGCGGTCGGCGCAACGGGCGCAACCCGGGTCGACCTGCTCGTGACGAACGATGAAAACGAATACGTTCTCGAGGTCAACACGCTCCCTGGGCTGACGCCGACCTCGCTTCTTCCAAAGATCGCCGCGGGCGCGGGCTACGAATTCGCCGACCTCTGCGAGGCGATCCTCGAGCGGGCGGCCCTTCACGTCGGAGAGGGCGCGGGCGGAGAGCCGGCGCCAGGGGATGCCGACGCAGCCGATCGGGCCCGGATCACGCCTGCCGAATAGACATTGTTGACAATTCCGATGCGGGAACCCATAGATCCTGCTCGGTGAAGCTCTCGAACAAAGGCCGATACGGCGTGCGCGCGATCTTCGACATCGCTTTTCACAGCGGTGGGAAGGCGACGCAGATCAAGGACATCTCGCGCCGGCAGGCGATCCCGCCCCGGTTTCTCGAGCAGATCTTTCAGGACCTCAAGCGGGCCGGGCTCGTGACCTCGAAGCGTGGGCCTCGCGGCGGCTATGCCCTCGCCCGGGACCCGGACCAGATTCGGCTCGGCGACATCGTCCGGGCGCTCGAAGGCCCGCTGGTGCTGGCCGGCGACGGCGCCAACGGCGACTCCGACGAAACCAGCCGGGTCGTCACCGAGGAGATCTTTTCCGAGCTCTCGGAGAGCATCGAGGCGTGCTTCGACGGCGTCACGATCCAAGATCTCTGCGATCGGGGCGATGCGCACGGCGTTCGACGCGCGCCGCCTCGCCGCTACGTATACTCGATCTGATGTTGGCACCCGTCGTCGATAGCGTCCTCGATCTAGTTGGCGAAACCCCGGTGGTTCGCCTGCGCAGGCTCTCGCCAGAGGGCGGCGCGACGATCTGGGGCAAGTGCGAGCACCTCAACCCCGGCGGCTCGGTGAAGGACCGCATCTGCCTCGCGATGATCGAGGCTGCCGAAGTCGAGGGCCGCTTGAAGCCCGGCGACACCATCGTCGAGCCAACCAGCGGCAACACCGGCATCGGGCTCGCGCTCGTCTGCGCTCGCAAAGGATACAAGCTGGTTCTGACGATGCCGGCGAGCATGTCGCTCGAACGCCGCGCGCTGCTCGAGGCGTACGGCGCCGAGATCGTGCTGACGGAGCCGGACCGGGTGATGGAAGGTGCGATGGAGGCTGCGCGCCGAATCGTCGCCGAGCGCGGGGCGTTCATGCCCGAGCAGTTTTCGAATCCCGCCAACCCGGGCGTGCACCGCGAGACCACCGCCCCCGAGCTGCTGGCGGCGTTCGACGGCCACTGCATCGACGCGTTCGTGGCCTCGGTCGGCACCGGCGGCACCGTGAGCGGCGTGGGCGAGATGCTCAAGGCCGCGGACTCCGAGGTGCGCGTCATCGCGGTGGAGCCGGCGGCAAGCCCCGTGCTCGCTGGCGGTGCGCCTGGCCCCACCAAGATCCAGGGGCTCAACGCAGGGTTCGTGCCGGACAACTACGACGCCGGCGTGGTCGACGAGATCATCGGCGTCAGCGATCGGGACGCTTGGGACACCAAGCTCGCGCTTGCGCGCGACGAGGGCCTCTTGCTCGGCATCAGCGCAGGCGCCAACGTCTGGGCGGCGCAAGAGGTTGCCAAGCGCCTTCGCCCCGAGCAGACGGTCGTCACCATCCTCTGCGACACCGGCGAGCGGTACTTCAGCTTGGGGGAGTACTTCCAATGAGCACCACGAAGCGCGTGTTGGTCGTCGGCGCAGGCGGCTTGGGCTCGCCCGTCCTTCGGCTGCTCGCGGAGCACGACCTCGAGCTCACGGTGGTCGACGACGACGTCGTCGAGGAGAGCAATCTGCACCGGCAGACGCTCTACGCCGCGCGCGACGTCGGAGAGCCGAAGGTTCAAAGCGTCGCGCGTGCGTTGGCGGAGCTTTCACCGGCGGCCGAGGTCCGGACATTCGAGGGGCGCGTGCTGCCGACCAGCGCAATGGAGCTCTTTCAGGGCCGCGACCTCGTCGTCGAGGGCGCCGACAACCTGGCTACGAAGTTCCTCGTCGCGGACGCGGCGAGGCTGTCAAACGTGCCGGTGGTGCAGGCGGGGGCCGTCCGCTGGGGCGGCTGGGCGCTCTGCTCGACCCCGCAGTCGGCGTGCCTGCGATGTCTATTCGAGGACATCCCGCGCGACCGCGTGGAGACGTGCGCCGAGGCGGGTGTCGTCGGGCCGGTGGTGTGTGCTCGGCGGGCTTCAGGCCGCACTCGCGCTTCGGCTCCTCGCGGGCGAGCGTGTCGGCGGCGAGCTCTGGCACTACGACGCGCTACGGGGCGCGCTTCGCAAGACGTTCGTGCGTCGTCGAAGCGACTGCCCGCTTTGCGAAGGAAGGATTCAGGACCTGCGGGTCGAGCGGTACACCGCGGCTTGCGCGGCGTGATCGATGCTCGCATCTCTAGGGACTCAGAAAGGAACGAACATGGCTGTTACCGTACGCATTCCAACCCCACTCCGAACCCTGACCGGCGGTGCTGACGAAGTCTCCGTCGACGGGGGCACGGTGGCCGAGGTGATCGAGAGCCTCGAGTCGAGCCATCCCGGCATGAAAGACCGGCTGTGCGACGACAAGGGTGTGCGTCGTTTCGTCAACATCTACGCGAACGACGAGGACATCCGCTTCCTCGACAACCTCGAGACGACGCTCAACGAAGGCGACACGCTGAGCATCGTGCCGGCGATTGCGGGCGGGTCCTCGCGTTGAGCCTCGACGCCGCGGCTCGGCGTCGTTTCGCCCGACAGCTCTTGCTCGCCGAGATCGGCGAGGATGGGCAGCTGCGACTCGCGGCGGCTGGTTTTCGGAGCTCCGTCGAGAGCGACCCCGACGCCTATGGGGCTGCGGCCGACTACCTCGAACGGGCGGGCTGCGCCCCCGACCTGGCCGGCGTGGAGGTTCGCGTCCCCCGCCCCGACGCGATCGACCGGTTCGCCGGGTCGGAGGCGCTTCGCGGGCCTGCGGCGCTGATCGCGGGCGCCTTTTCGGCCGTCGAGCACATCAAAGAGACGCTCGGGCTAGGCCCGGCGCGCGACCTTCCCGCCGAGCTCCGGCTGGGCGACGGGCACTGATGCGCTTTCGCAAGATGGAATCGATCGTCGACGCAGTGGGCAACACGCCGCTGGTGCGCCTGCGCGCGATCGAAAAAGACGCGCCCGGCACCAAGATCTATCTCAAGCTCGAGTATGCGAATCCAGGCGGCTCGGTGAAAGACCGCCCTGCCCGCCAGATGATGCTCGACGCGGTGGAAGACAAGCGGCTCACCGCCGACAAGATCCTGATCGACGCCACGAGCGGCAACACCGGCGTCGCGTACAGCCTGTTCGGCGCGGCGATGGGATACAGGGTCCACCTGGTGATGCCCTCCAACGTGTCCCAGGCGCGAAAAGACATCACGCAGGCGTTCGGCACCAAGATCATCTACAGCGACCCGATGGAGGGCTCGGACGGCGCGATTCGCCAAGTGCGAAAGATGGTTGCCGAGGACCCGGACCGTTACTTCTACCCGGACCAGTACTCGAACCCCTCGAATCCGCGCGCGCACTACCTCGGCACGGGGGCGGAGGTTCTCGAGCAGGTCGGGGACGAGATCACGCACTTCGTCGCTGGCCTCGGCACCAGCGGCACGTGCATGGGCACCACGCGGCGGCTTCACGAGCACCCGCGCAAGATCTGGTCGGTGGCCGTGGAGCCGGCGGAGGCTCTTCACGGGCTCGAGGGGCTCAAGCACATGGCGAGCTCGCTCGTCCCGGAGATCTACGACTCGACGCTGCCGGACGAGATTCTGCCTGTCACCACCGATGACGGCTGGGACATGTCGGACCGCCTGGCGGCCGAAGAGGGCCTGCACGTGGGGCACTCGACCGGCGCCAACGTTGCGGGCGCCCTCGAGCTCGCCAAGCGGCCGGAGGCGAGCTGTGTCGTGGCGATTGCGTGCGACCGGGGCGACCGCTACTTCGCGCCGATGAAATGGGAGAAGCACTATGAGTGGTGAGCAACGCCCTTGGATCGCGGGCGACCTCGAGATCGAGCCGAGCGTCATGGAGGCGATCGAGCAGCACGCGCTCGAATGCTACCCGAGCGAGAGCTGCGGCTTCGTGTTTGGGCCCGCCGGCGAGCCGGCGCGCCTCGATGCCATGCAGCGCGAGGAAAACGAAGCGGACAAGTACCACGCCCTCGACCCGGCGACGTTTCCACGCACGTCGAAGACGTACTTCAAGATCAATGAGCTCCGCGCCGCGCGCACCTTCGAGGAGGGCGAGGGCAACGGCAGGCCCGTGAAGGTCATCTATCATTCGCACTGCGACGCGGGCGCGTACTTTTCAGACGAAGACGCGGCGACTTTCGCCAGCGGTGGGCAGCTCATGTGGCCCTGCGCCTACATCGTCGTCAGTGTGATCGACGGCAAAGTCGTCGACCGCAAGCTCTGGGTGCACAAGCCCGGCACAGACGGTTTCCGAGAGTCGACGCTGACGATTCGCGACGCCTGAAGCGCTCAGTCGTGCACTTGGCGCTGGCGTTCGCGGAGGCGGGCCTTTTTGCCGCGCAGGCCGCGAAGGTAGTAGAGCCGCGAGCGGCGCACGTGGCCTTGCGCGGTGACCTCGAGCTTTTCGATGCGCGGCGAGTGAAGCGGAAAGATACGCTCGACGCCGACGCCGCCCGAGATCTTGCGGACGGTGAACGTCGCGCCGGCGCCGCCGCGCGTCTTACGGATGACGACGCCCTTGAACACCTGCACGCGCTCTTTTTCGCCCTCGCGAATGCGGAAGTGAACGTTCACGGTGTCGCCAACGCGGAAGGTCGGCAGCTCGCGGAGCTGCGCCTTTTCGATCGCGTCGATTTCTGGGACCTGTCCACTCATCGCCAAGCCTCGTGCCAAAATGGAGCCGGGAACTAGCACGGGGTCAAAAAGGGGTCAAACGCCGTGATTTGTCTGGGATTGCGGCGCGCAAAGGCGATCGAACACGATCGCGGCGGCGGCGCGGACCGAGAGGTGGTTGAAGTCGGTGGGGCCTTCGATGGGGGCGAGGAAGACGTCGGCGCGGTCGAGCACGTTGGCGCTGAGGCCGTGCCCGGTGCCGAACAGCAGGAGTGTCGGCCTCGATTCGGCGCGGAGCCGGGCGGCCTCCTCGGGATAGGAGCTTCGTTCGGGGCCCCCTTTGGCCGAGGTTGCCACGAGCCGGGGTGGCTGCCCTTCCCTTTGCTCGATCGCGGCGATCGCCTCGTCGACCGACCTGCAAACGCTCACCAGGGCGATCGCTTCGGTGCGTTCGGGGAACCGCTTGGTGCCCGGCCCCGTCGACCAGTGGTCGATGATCCGCTGAACGACGGGGCGCTGCGCCTCGATCGGACTGACGACGAAGTACCCCCGAAGCCCATACGTCCGCGCGCTCCGCGCAATGTCATGCACGTCGAGATTGGTCACGGAAGTCGTCACCTCGTCGCCGTTGCGGTCGAGCACGGGATGATGGACCAGGGCGCAGTAGAGGGGGGACACGGAGGGGGGGTAGCATGGGTGGGGGCTTGGGGCGTGTCGGGGATGGGTCCGGGGCCGGGGCCGGGGCCGTGGACCGGGTCCGTGGACCGCGTCCGTGACCGTGTCAGTGACCGTGCCAGCGTCAGTGTCAGCGTCAGTGCCAGCGTCAGGCGATGGTCCTCTTCCAGCGACCGCAGCTCGAACCTC